>Ga0209393_1000229_pt1 | contig 28972 bp, 26 predicted proteins | sample SSWtaG_2_FD_184117 | JGI IMG/M metagenome (GOLD analysis project Ga0209393, IMG submission 184117) | Hot spring microbial communities from Sandy's Spring West, USA to study Microbial Dark Matter (Phase II) - SSWsed_130316 (SPAdes)... | ecosystem: Environmental > Aquatic > Thermal springs > Hot...
ACCCTTCAGCACCCTGGCCGCGACGGCTAGGTCCTCGTACCTACCGTTGGTGCAGGAGCCTATGAAGGCCATGTTGACCCTCTCCCCCTCGACCTCGTCCACTGGAACGGCGTTCGCCGGGCTCGGCGGCTTGGATACCATTGGCTTCAGCTCGCCCAGGTCGACCTCGAGGTCTGGCTTAACCCCTTCAGGCTCCCTTAGGTAGCTGAGCCTGCCCAGCTCCACCGCGTGCCCAAACCCCCTCAGGTACTCCACTAGGATCTCGTCGAGCGGGAAGATGCAGTTCTTGGCGCCCCCCTCTACGCTCATGTTCGCTATGGTGAGCCTGTCCCCCACGCTCAGGTGCCTAAGCCCTGGGCCGAGGAACTCCATGGCCCTGTAGTTGGCCCCCTCCTGGCCTATGATGCCCAGGATGTACAGTATAACGTCCTTACCGGAGACGTACCTAGGTGGCGACCCGCTGAGCCTTACGAAGAGGGGCTCGGGGACCCTAAACCATAGCTCACCCTTCACTATAACGTAGGCGGCCTCGGTAGACCCCACGCCGGTCGCGAAGGCCGCCAGGGCCCCGTAGGTCGTGGTGTGCGAGTCGGCCCCCACGATCACCTCCCCCGGGAGGACGTTGCCCTCGACCATGACCTGGTGGCAGACCCCCTCGCCGATGTCGAAGAACCTTACGCTGGGGTATTCCTTGAAGAACTCCCTGAACTTTCTGTGTATGTTGGCTGCCGGTATCGAGGGAGGAGGGCTGTAGTGATCCAGGAAGACGTAGAGCTTATCCGGCCTTGGAACCCCGACCCCCAGCTTCTCTAGGACCTCCAGCGTTATAGGCCCCGTAACGTCGTGTATCATCACCTTGTCTACCCTAGCTGCTACGGTCTCCCCGTACTCGACGCGCTCCCGCCCGGAAGCCTTGGCCAGTATCCTAGCCGTTAGGGACTCCAAGGAGACCCCCGGTCCTAGACCATGCTACGGGGTCTACCCTTGTACATCATCTCCAGTATGCGCTCGGGTACGTACTTATCCTCCATCTCCCTAAACCTCTGGACCTCGACTATCCTAGCGAACTCCGGGAACGTCACGAGCCTGTCCAGGTACGCTAGGGCCGTCCCCTTCTCCTTCAGTATCGTGAGGGCCTCGATCATAGCCTTGGTCGCCGCGTAAAGGGCCGTCAGCGGGAATATGACTATCTTGAACCCGAGCTTCTCGGCCTCCTCAACGGAGACTAAGGGCGTCCTACCTCCCTCGATGAGGTTTAGCATTAGCGGGGCCCTAACCTCCTTGACGGCCCTCTCCATCTGCTCCACGTTCTCGAAGGCCTCGATGAATATGAAGTCCGCCCCCGCCTTCCTGTACTCCTCGGCCCTCTCTATGGCCTCGTCAATACCCTTTACTGCTATAGCGTCGGTCCTAGCCCCTACCACGAAGTCCGGGTCCTCCTCGTTCCTAGCGTCGACAGCGGCCATTATCTTGCCTACCATCTCCTCCTTGTCTATGATGAGCTTCCCGAACATGTGGCCGCACCTCTTGGGCCACACCTGGTCCTCTATGAAGAGACCGGCGGCTCCAGCCCATACGTACTCCTTAACCGTCCTGTACACGTTGATCGCGTTACCGTAGCCGGTGTCCGCGTCCCCTATGACCGGGATCCTCACGGCCCTGGCTATAGACTTAACCCTCTCGACCATCTCGCCAAAGCTCACCAGCCCTATGTCAGGCATGCCGAGTAGAGACGCCGCAGTACCGTAGCCCGTGTGGATGACGGCCCTGAACCCCACCATCTCGGCTATCTTGGCGCTTAGCGCGTCGTACGCCCCCGGCATGACTATAACCCCGGGCTCGCTGAGCATCCTCCTGAACACGGTCGACTTCTTCAAGGTACTACACCACGTGAGAATCCCCTAGCCTACGTTTAAGGGTTTAGCCTAACATGTTCGGCTCGAAGTCTGCATGCTTACTTAATAGGCCCGTAGAGCGGGGCTACACGGGTATGCGCGGGAACAGTTTCTCCTCAGGTAGGAGCTTCGGGGTTCTCAAGGTAGCTCACTACGGGGACCTACTAACGGACTTCTCCGCAAGCCACGGCGGCTCCAGGCTGATCCTCTCGCAACTTAGCCTAGTCGAGGGCTACAGCTACATACTCCTCCACCTAATGCCCGCCAGGGAGGAGCTCCTAGCGGACTTCCTAGACACCTCCGGGAGCTACTCCGACGTTAGGTACGTCGAGGTGCTGAGGGTCCGCGCTCTTCCACCCACGGTGTTCGTGGTGAAGAGGAGCTACGGCGTCCAGAGGGCCCTGCATAAGGTAGGGGGGATCAGGGTGGGGTCCGTCGTAGTGGAGCAGGGCTACAAGTACTTCCCCGTACTCCTCCAGAGGGGTAGCGAGGTCTCCCTGCTCAGGTACGTAAGGGTCTACTCCCCCTGCGAGCTCGATGTAAGGCTCCTGAGGAGCCCCAGGTACTACGACAGCCTAGGCTCCCTACCCGTCCTCTCGGAGTACGAGCATAGGGTGCTCCTAGTAGCTCTTAAGGAGGGGTACTTCGAGTGGCCCAAGAGGGCTACCCTGAACGACATCGCGAGCGAGCTCGGCCTATCTAAGGTTACCGTAGCTGAGCACCTAAGGAAGGCCTTAAGGAAGCTGGTCGAGATCTACTTCAAGAGCCTGCACGTGTTCTAGAGGTCGAGCGGGGTCAGCTACAGGGCTATTACCCCCATGACCACCTGCCTTCTAGCGCCCGTAGCCCTGGGGACGTTGTTCGGTATACCGCTGAGGGCCTCGTGGGCTAGGACCGCCATCCCGAGGGCCTCCTTGTACTTGGGGTCTACCCCTAGCTCCTCGTGGGTGACTAGCCTAAGGCCCCTCCCCCTAAGCTCCCTCTCCAGCTCCCTGACGAGGTACCTGTTCCTAGCGCCTCCTCCCCCAAGTACGACCTCCGAGATCCTGCCCCTGTACCTCCTCAGGACGTACCTATCGTAGTTGTACACTATGCTCCTAACCACGAAGGTGGTTAGGGTCGCCACCACGTCCTCCTTGCTGAGCCCGAGGCTGAGCCCCCTCCTAACTACCCTCTCGACGAAGTGCCTCCCGAACTCCCTCCTACCCGCCGTCTTCGGTGGAGGAGCCCTTACGAAGGGGTGCCCCATGAGCTCCTCCAGTAGCCTCCCATCTGGGGACCCCGCCGAGGCTGTAGAGCCTCCCTCATCGTAGTCGAGGCTGTAGAGAGCCCTCATAGCCTCGTCGATAACCATGTTCCCAGGCCCCGTATCGAAGGCGTAGACCTCGTCGAGCTCCGCCCCTGGGGGTAGTACAGTGACGTTAGCTATACCACCTATGTTCTGGATAAGTCTACCGGTTCTAGGGTCGGAGAGTAGGGCCCAGTCTACGTAGGCTATGATAGGCGCCCCCTGCCCTCCAGATGCTACGTCCCTAACCCTGAAGTCTCCAACAACTGGAAGACCCGTCCCCTCAGCGATGACCGCCGGATGCCCTACCTGTAGGGTACACCTAGTGGTGACCTGTCCTACTTTAACGTACTCAGGCATGTGGTAGACCGTCTGACCATGAGACCCCACCGCGTTTACCTCACCCAGCTTAACCCCACCTAAGTCGAGTACCTCCGCTATAGCCTTAGCGAAGTACTGCCCTACAGCGAAGTTGAGTATGCAGACATCCCTGCAGGAGCCCCTCTCCGAGGTTCTGAACACGGCTCTCCTAAGCTCCGGATCGTAGGGCACCACACCCTGGGTAACAACCCTCCACCTAATCCCGCGCCCATGCCCCTCGAGCTCTACGACAACTACGTCAACACCGTCAGCGCTCGTCCCGGACATAGCTCCGGCTACCACCCTCCTATCCCTACCCATCAGCTCGACGAGCCTGCAGGCTAGGCTCAACCTACCACCTCCTAACGGACGAGAGTACCGCGTTGTGGACTAGGGGTCTAACCCTCCTTACCTCCTCGTTAGACCTACTCGGGTGGACCCTATTAGTGTAGAAGACCACCACAAGCCCCGCGTCTGGGGCTAGCAGTACTGAGGTACCGGTAAAGCCTGTGTGACCGAATAGCTTAGTGGGCCTTAGGTCCACTAGGGTACCGCCACCAGCCCCGGGCTCGTAGACCTGCCACCCAAGCCCGTAGCATACGTCCCCGCAGGCCCACGTAGTTAGCACCGTCCTAGCGGAGGCCTGGGAGATTAGGGTATCGCCGCGCCCTGAGTACGCCTCAACGATACCCCAGGCTACCTTAGCTGACTCCAGGGCTGTAGAGAAGAGGCCTGCGTGCCCTGAGACCCCTCCCATGGCGTAGGCGTTCTCGTCGTGTACTACGCCGACTAAAGTCCCCCCACGCCAATCGACAACCTCGGTAGCTACGATCTCACTTCGGTTAAACCCCCTCTCCAGGGGGTTAAACGTGGTTCTGGATAGGCCTAGGGGCCTAGCTACGATCTTCTCGAAGAGCCTATCAAACCTCTCCCCCGTAACCCTCTCAGCTATGTAGGTAAGCACTATGTAGTTTACGTCGCTGTAGGTAACCGCCCTCCCCGGCTCGTAGGTTGGGAAGGCCCTTACAGCCTCCTGAAACACCTTATCCCTACTACCAGCGAACCTGTAGAGGGGTAGCCACGGAGGTAGACCTGAGGTATGCGCTAGCAGCATCCAGACCTTCACGGACTCCTTAACCTGGTTAGGCCCCGCAACCGTGTACCTGAAGTCGGGGACTAGCTCGACAACCGGCTGCCTAAGGCTGATGAGCCCCTCCTCCAGTAGCCTAGCGTACACTACCGACGTAGCCAGGGCCTTAGTTACTGAGGCTAGGTCAAAGAGCATGTCGGGGGTTACCTCCCTCCTAGCGGGTACTAGCTCAGCCGCCCCCGAGGCTTTTCTAGCTGCTACACACCCGTCCTTGAGTACAGCTAACTCGTAGCCTGGGTAGGCCCTACCTACGTTAGAATCAGTCACCTCAAAGGCCCTAGCTAGCCTATCTTCCCTAAGCCCGACCTCCTCCGGTGAGCAGTACCTCAAGACCTACACCACCCACTAGGTGAGGAGGTGCTTTAGGTCCTCCCTAACGTAGCCAGCAGTACCCCCTACTATGGTCGCGGCAATGCTTAGGTCCTCCGGGTCTAGTACGACCATATCCGCCTTAAAGCCCGGGCGTATCGCTCCGACACCGAGCCTCCAGGTAAGCCCTAGTGAGAGGGCTGGGGCTAGGGAGGACATGTAGAAGGCCTCAGCCAGGCTGTAGTTTAGGCTAACTACGTTAGCGAAGGCCCTATCCATGGTTAGAGTACTACCTGCTAGGGCCTTAGTATCGGCAGTCCTAGGGATCCCCCCAACTACCTCGACCTCGATATCCCCGAGCCTGTACCTACCGTCCGGCATACCCGCCGCAGCTATGGAGTCTGAGATCAGGACTACCCTACGGTACGACGCGTAGTCTATCGTGAAGTCCACTACCTCCGGAGCTACGTGCACGAAGTCCACTATAAGCTCTAGGTACACATCCCTAGCTCTTAGGAGCGCTAGGGCAGCTCCGGGGCTTCTGTGGTGGAATGTGCTCATAGCGTTGTAGAGGTGGGTAGCCTTCGAAGCTCCTAAGACTACCGCCTCCTCAACCTCGGAGTAGGTAGCATCGGTGTGGCCTACCTGGACCACCACGCCTTTGGATACCGCATAGCTGATCAGCTCCCTAACCCCCCTAACCTCAGGGGCTACGGTAATAGCCCTGAGGAGCCCCCCGCACTCAGCTAGGAGCTCCCCAAACTCCTCTAGGCTCGCTTCCCGCATGTTACTGGGGTTCTGGGCACCTGCCCTAACCGGGTTTATGTAGGGCCCCTCTAGGTGTACCCCAGCTACCCTAGCCCCTCCAGGGACCTCCCCAGCACTGGCGATGTTCCTACAGAAAGCCCTTAGAGCCTCCTGAGGTAGGGCTACTGACGTCGGGACGAACGAGGTCACCCCATACCTAGGTAGCTTCTTAGAGAGCTCCTCCACCTCCCCAGTAGATGCGGTGCTCAGGTCTACACCTAGAGCTCCGTGGGTGTGGGTATCTACGAAGCCCGGCCCAACTACGTAACCCTCTAGACTAACCTCGTTAAACCCCTCAAAACCTCTCGGAGGCCCCTCCCCCACACCAGCAATGGTATCTCCATCGATAGCTACGTAGCCCCTCCTAAGGGTGCGCGTAGGGGTAACCACAGTAGCTCCAAGTATTAGGTACCTCCTCAGGTCAGTACCACCCCGTTAGTACCGCTTAAAACCCACATTACTTTCGAGAGTTCCGTTAAAAAACTAGCGTAGCTTAGAGTAAGGGGTTAGTTGAGGGTATTAGCCTTAGCTGCTGCGTCCCCTATGCACGACCCGTTAAGGGTCTCCAGCTACGTTAGAGCATTTAGAGGCGCCCTACCCGACGTACCGTTCCTAGGGCTTATCACAGAGCCTACTGGAGTTGAGGCGGATGTCCTAGTAGTCCTAGTAGCTACTGGAGGTACCGAGCACGTAGTGCTAGGTACAGCTAGGCTTAGCGGGGTTAGATACGTACTGCTAGTCTACCATGACTCCGATAACTCCCTCCCAGCTACGCTGGAGGTAGCTCCAGCTCTTAGGAGCTTTTGTGGAGTAGGGCTAGCACCCCTCACAGCGCTGAGGGGTAGGGTGGAGCCTCTGATTAAGGCTTCGAGAGCCCTATCCAGGATCCGCGGGAGAGCCGTCCTCGTACTTGGAAAGCCCTCACCGTGGCTTGTCTACTCCTCCGGAGCTGAGGAGAGGGTTGCGAGTAGGCTAGGAGTAGAGCTTAGGTTCCTAGAGCTTAGCGCTCTCTACGAGGAGCTTCAGAAGGTGGATGAGCTCGAGGTAGTTAAGGAGTGCTCCGAGGTGACCTCGAGAGCCTCCGAGATATCGGTAGACAGGGATAGCCTACTAAAGGCCTGTAAGCTCTCGGTAGCTATGAGGAGGTTAGCGTCTAGGCTCGGAGTAGATACCGTATCCGTTAGATGCTTCGACCTAATTAAGGACCTCGGGGTATCCGGGTGCTTAGCCCTATCAAGGCTCCTAGATAGTGGTATAGTAGCTGGTTGCGAGGCCGACGTACCGTCTACCGTAACGATGCTCATCCTTAGTACACTCTCCGGTAGGCCTACCTGGGTAGCTAACGTAGTCGACGTAGGTAGCTCTTGGGTAGAGCTAGCTCACTGCACTATAGCTACATCGCTAGCCTCCAGGTACTCCCTAGTAACCCACTTCGAGAGCGGCCTACCGGTAGCTGTAGCCGGAGTAGTTGAGGAGGGGGCTGAGGTTACCCTAGCTAAGTACGACCCTAGGAGGGACCTACTAAGAGCCTCTAGAGGTACCGTAAGGTCTGGTAAGCCCGCCCACCCTCATAGGTGTAGGACCCAGGTTACTGTGGAGGTACCACAGACCTTTGCTAGGAGCTTACTGGAGGACCCCGTAGGTGCTCACCTAGTAGTGGGGGTGGGGGACCTACTGGAGGAGCTGAGCTACCTAGCTACCCTAGCCGGTATGAGAGCTGAGCTCTTCAGGTAATTCAGGTTGCCGGAGGTAGTAAGGGATCGGGATGCGGCTAGCTATCTAGGGAGCTACGCCCTAGTGCTAGTAGCGGCATCTATATGGGGTACTACCGGGGTAGCAGCTAGGTACTCCTTCGACCTAGGGGTATCCCCTGAGGGTATACTATTACTTAGGCTAGCCCTCGTTACCCCAGGCTACCTCTACCTAGTCCTCCACAGACCCAGCCTAAGCCTGTGGGTAGTTGCCCTAGGTACCTTCGTACTAGGCCCCTACCACGTAGCCTACTACAACGCGGTGAGGTACGTAGGGGTTTCAACAGCCTCCCTACTCCTCTACACCCATCCAGTACTCGTAGCCCTAGCCTCCAGGCCCCTCCTCGGTGAGAGGTTGGATAGGCTCACAGCCCTAGCCATAGCCTCAGCAGTTTCGGGGGCTACCATGGTGAGCCTCGGAGACCTATCGGTAGACCCGATCGGGCTACTCCTAGCTACGGCCTCCTCAGCTCTATTCTCCCTCTACGTACTCCTATCCAAGAGGGCCCTCACCTCGGGTGTAAGGCCGGAGGAGCTGGCCCTAGGGACCTCCACGTGGGCTCTACCTACGGTAGCTCTAGCCTACCTAGCTAGAGGGGCCTCGGACTACCTCCTCAACCCCTACGTAGTTGCCGTAGCTCTGTACCTAGCCCTAATAGTGACGGTGCTAGCCTACATACTCTACATGAGGGGACTAAGGAGGGTGAGGGCGAGCGTAGCTACAGTACTATCCACAGCTGAGCCCCTAACAGCTACTGCTCTCTCCTACGTACTCTTCGGGGAGCCTGTGACCTCCCTAAAGGCCTGCGGAGGGGGCCTAATACTACTCGCAGTAGTCGTAGTCTCACGTAGCCGGGGCTAGAGGAGTTAGCCTCATCTCCGACCCCTAGCTAGCTGAGCCTGAGGCTCTACCGCCTCAGCGAGCGCCGTAGCTACCGAACTCTAGCGGAGCTAGCCTATACGCGGTCACAGCTGAAAGCCCCACCCTTAGGGTGGGGAGGAGGTCAGTGATATAAGGAGCTACGTAACTAGCTCCGGGGTCTGCGGTATGGGTTGGGAGGTCATCGGGGTCCTACACCTACCTCCACTCCCTTACGTAGGGCTTAGAGCTGCCCAGAGCTTGGAGGAGGTGGTTGAGAGGGCTGTATCGGAGGCTAAGGTGCTGGAGGAGGCCGGTTTCACTGCTGTGCTTGTAGAGAACTTCGGTGACAGCCCCTACCGGAAGAGGGTCCGCGACCCCCTAGCTTTAGCCTCCATGGCTGTAGTTGTTAGGGAGGTCGTCAAGGGGGTTTCAATAGGTGTCGGGGTTAGCATCCTCAGGAACTCCGGTCTTGAGGCCTACTCGGTAGCTATAGCTACTGGAGCTAAGTTCGTTAGGGTTAACGCTCTATCGGAGGCCGTGGTCTCGGACTCCGGGCTTCTGGAGCCTGAGGCACCTAGGCTTAGGGTTGTGAGAGCTAACTACCCCTGGGTTAAGGTCTATGCGGACGTGCTGGTGAAGCATGGAGGTAGCCTAAGCTTGGTTACTCAAAGAGTTACCGGTGAGCTTAAGTCTCTAACCTTGGATGACGTGGTTAGGGAGCTAGTCCTGGACTACGCTGAGCGCGATAGGGCTGATGCCCTCGTAGTTACCGGAGGTAGGACCGGTGAGCCTCCCTCACTTGAGCTCCTCAGAACCGTACGTAAGCACTCCCCGGTCCCGGTAATCGTCGGGAGCGGTGCTACCCCGGAAAACGTGGGGGAGCTACTGAAGTACTCCGACGGAGTTATAGTAGGGTCGTACGTTAGGAGGGGTGGTAGGGCCGGTAACCCCATCGACGCTGAGAGAGCTAGGAGGTTCGTAGAGGCTATTAGGTCAGTTAAAGGGTAGTAGGGTGGTCGAATCGCTTAAGCTAGTATACGATGAGAGGCACCGGCTACATAGAGATCCGGGGGATAGGCACCCAGAGAGTATTTGGAGGGTTGAGAGCTCCGTCGAGGCTCTAAGGGCCTCCCCAGCTTGGGGCTACGTTGAAGTAGTGAAGGCTCTGGACCCCGACTACGGGGCGGTTCTCCTAGCCCACGACCTGGAGTACGTTGAGTGGATTAGGGGTGAGTGCGGTAGGGGCTTCCACTACGTCGATGCAGATACATACGTTAACGAGTACACGTGCGATGTAGCTGCGTCCTTCGCTGCGGTAGCTAGGGAGGCGGCCCTGAGGTCTGTGGAGGTAGGGGAGATGTGGTTCGTACTGGCAAGGCCCGGGGGCCACCACGCAGGTAGGAGGGGGCCTGCTATGGGCGCGCCGACCCTGGGGTTCTGCATCTTCGACTACGTAGCCGTAGCCGCTAGGGCCTTAGTGAACTCGGGGTACAGGGTAATGGTACTAGACTTCGACGCTCACCACGGTAACGGGACTCAGGAGATCCTGTGGGAAGAGCCTAGGGCTCTACACGTAGACGTACACCAGAGGTGGCTGTACCCAGGTACCGGGGACGTAGAGGACGTAGGTGGGCCGGGTGCTGAGGGGACTAAGGTGAACGTACCCCTCTACCTGGGCTCCGGGGACCCTCACTATGCGTGGGTACTCGATAACGTAGTCGAGAGGGCTAGAGCCCTGTTCGAACCCGACGTAGTCCTAGTATTCGCGGGCTTCGACGCCCACAGGGACGACAGGCTAACGGAGCTCGAGGTAACTGAGGATACCTACACCCTTTTCGGCTCCTACCTCAGGGACCTACTCAGGAGGGGGGAGGTTAGGGGGGTCGTTGCAGTACTGGGAGGTGGCTACGGGAGGGGTATGGTCTCGAGCTTCATAGCCTTCGTCGAGAGCCTACTAGGAGTTAGGGAGAGGCCCTCGATAACCCCCGCATCACCAGGTAAGTACGTAGAGTGCGGCGTTGAGAGGGTACTTAGGATGCTGGAACGCACCTCTAGAACTTATGTACGGTAGTACTCCGGAGCTTAAATCTCCAACATAGCTTCAAGCCTGAACTCCACCACCTCAGGGGGTTGGCGAAAGCCCTGTAACTAGCATTAGATACATTATCGGTGAGAGAGCTCTGAAGCCCGCACTGGAGGGGGGCTAAGGGCTCTCCACGATGAGAAGCTAAGTTACTGTAGGCAACGGTAGGTACAGGATCGTAAGGAGGTACATCGTTAGGAGCGTAACAGGTGGTAGTTCAAGTAGGGGTTGGGGTTTCATGGAGAGGTAGAGCAAGTACACCGTTGTACTAATCGATAGCAGTGCTGAGAGTGAGGAACCCACCATAGTCCTAAGGCCTGAAGTTGCTGAAGTGCTGGGAATGCCTTTAGATAGCTTCGACATAGTAGAGATTGAGTTAGCTTCGGGGAGGGCTCACAGCCTTATATTGAAGGACAAGGTTAGGGTCAAGCTTCTAGGTGAGGAGGGTAGGGCCCTCTCTGGTACCTCCGCGTACCTAGTTGTAGACGAGAACCTTGAGGAACCCCTAGTAAAGGGCTCTACAATAGATAAGCTGGGTATGGTGGTCCTAAGCTTTAAGAGGGGGTTTGTGGGGGCATGCTGGCGGGTCACCAGCTGTTGTTAGGAGGAGTGCAATACCACCTTATGTCCCCCCGCTTGATGCTCCCTACAGCTTAGCCTAGGCGTTGTTAGTCGAACTAGCTTAGAGGAGGTTGGGGCTGCTCTAGCTACTGCGGATAGGTTAACCCTCCTACTACCTAGGTTAAGCTTCGGGTGTAAACCTTCCCACGAAGCTTCCCAGCCTTGCTACCGACCCTCCCTTCTCTCAAGTAGTAGGCTCTTAGCTACAGTTCAGGGGTAAGCATGGGAAGTACCTTTGCAGAGCCTTAGTATAGCCGCTTCCCGCTCTCTTGAGGAAGTTTTTATTCTCTTAAGGCTAATATATATAACGAGGTGAAGCTCTCTGGAGTCTCTGGAGAGGAAGAAAAGTATAGAGAGGATTTTCATGGCTATCGCCGCCTTAATCTGGGTAATGCTCTCGGTCGTTCTACCCCTAGTGAATAGGCCTGATGTCCATGTCCTCGGGATACCTCTGCTATGGTTCTGGATACTACTGTGGGTCTTCGTAGTCCCGGTAGTCCTTAGCGTAGCCTACTACGTACTAGAGGTGGCTCCCTAATGGAGGCTCTTATAGCTTCCTCAATAGTGATGGTTATACTCATCTTAACCTTCATGATAGGGGTCCTAGCTTATAAGCTGAGGATTAAGGTTCTGAGAGTAGATACGTACATGGTTGCCGGTAGGACCTTAGGGTTCGTAGTGACGTTCCTAAACATGGCTGCCGTTATCTACAGCGGCTTCGCGTTCTTAGGAGCCTCAGGCTGGGCCTACGCCTTCGGTGCTCCAGTTCTCTACATATGGATCTACGGTGCCCTGGCCTATACCTTCGCCTTCTTCTTCGCCCCGAGGATCTGGGGTGTTGCTAAGGGGCAGGGGCTATTAACTCAAGCAGACTTCTTTATGTGGAGGTACGGTAGTAAGCTCCTAATGGTACTAACAGCTCTCGTTGGGATAACCTTCAATGTCCCCTACGGCCAGCTCCAGATCCTTACAACTAAGTACGTACTGGACCTATCGACGTACGGTGTCCTACCAACACTACACGTAGCTGTGCTCTCCTTCGTCCTCACCATGGTGTACGTATTCCTCGGTGGTATGGTTAGCGTAGCTATAACTAACGTATTCCTAGGTAGTATAATGCTAGCTGCAATGCTCGGTGGAGGGCTATCCCTAATAGCCTACTACTTCGGAGGGCTCCCCGGGCTCTTCAAGGCTGTGGAGGCTGTTAAACCCCAGCACGCATACCTCTGGGCAGCTGTTGGTAGGAACTCCGTTCAGTGGGTTATAACGGCTGCTGTAGGTTGCGGGCTTGGCTTCTGGGTATGGCCTCAGCTAGCTCAGATGGTATTCCCAGCTAAGGACGCTAGGGTACTGAGGCGTAGCATAGTTATGACATCGTGGTACCACGTTCTCGGCATAATCTGGGCCTCCCTAACGGGGCTCGTAGCTCTGGGCATAGGTATGAAGCTGGCTGTAGCGGACCACGCATTCCTAGCCCTAGTTAGGGATACCTTCGGGCCGGTAGCGCTGGGGTTCATAGGTGCTGCCGGCATGGCTGCTGCCCTCTCCTCCGCCGCCGGCATAATACTAACTCAGGCTAGCCTACTCTCGAGGAACATATACCAAGGCTGGCTAAAGCCGGCAGCTAGCGAGAGGGAGGTAATACTAGTTAGTAGGTTAGGTATAGCGATATTCACCCTGGTAAGCGTTATACTAGCCTACACCGCACCCGCCTACATAGTTTACCTACTGCTAGTCGGCTACACAGGTATAACCCAGATGTTCCCAGGCTGGGTACTGGGAAGCATCTGGAAGTGGATAACTAAGGAGGGGGTGTTAGCTGGGCTTGTCGTAGGGCTTATCGTTGGTGTGCTAACGTGCTTCGTTTGGCCGGATTACCTAGGTATACACTCGATTATATGGGGCTTAATATTCAACCTACCGATAACCCTACTGGTCTCCAAGCTTACCTACAGGGGTAGGTAAGATGCTCGGGCTAGACGTAGCTAGGAGGAACGTCGAGTGGGGAGTTAAGGTACTTAAGGACATGGTCTCCATACCTACGGTTAACCCACCTGGCGAGAGGTACCAGGACTTCGCTAAGTACTCTAAGGAGGTCTTAGAGTCTATAGGGTTCTCAGTCGAGGTCTACGAGGTCCCCGCGGACTACGTTAAGAGGCACTACCCGGACTACGCGAGCTACCCTAGGTACGTTATCATAGGTAGGTACGGTGAGGGATTCCCCGTAGTCCACTTCAACGGCCACTACGACGTAGTACCACCAGGTAGTGGATGGACGAGGAACCCGTTCGAGCCTGTAGTCGAGGGTGGGAAGCTTTACGGCCGGGGTTCCTCGGATATGAAGGGAGGCATAGCAGCCTTCCTAGCTACCGCTAAGTCCTTCCTGGAGTCGGGGAAGGGGTTTAGGGGCTCTATCGAGGTAGCGCTAGTACCCGACGAGGAGATCGGAGGTGAGACAGGAACCGGCTACTTAGTTAGGGAGCTTAAGGTGAGACCCGACTACGTGATTATAGGGGAGCCCAGTAGCTCGGGTACCGTGTGGATAGGGCATAAGGGGGCTCTCTGGGCTGTTGTCGAGGTCTACGGTAGGCAAGCTCACGGCTCTACTCCGTGGTTAGGTGTTAACGCCTTCGAGTACATGGTTAGGATAGCCGATAGGCTTATGAAGGAGTACCTACCGCACCTAGAGAGTAGGAGGAGCTCCTACGAGTACGATGACCCGAGAGGTGCTAGACCTACAGCTATGCTAGGTGGAGAGGTTAGAGGTGGGGCTAAGGTTAACGTAGTACCGGGCTACTACTCCTTCTCCATAGACCGTAGGGTAACCCCGGAGGAGAAGCTTGAGGACGTTGAGAGGGAGGTCACAGAGTTCGTAAGGGGGGCGGCCTCAGAGCTACCCAGCGATGTAAGGGTCGAGGTTAAGGTCGTTAACAGGCTACTACCAGCCCTTACCGACCCCAGCTCGAATCTCGTGAAGGTAGCTAAGGAGGCGGCTAAGGAGGTCCTAGGCCGTGAGCCGAGGACTACGGTATGCCTAGGAGGGCTGGACATGAGGTACTACACGGAGGTAGGTGTTAGCACCATAACCTACGGGCCAGGACTACTCGGTGTAGCTCACATAGCTGACGAGTACCTACCGCTAGACGACTTCGAGAGGATGGTCTACATATACTACCTAATGCTTGAGAGGCTCCTTACGTAAGCTTAGACTTTTTCCCTCTCTAAGGTAGTCGCGTCCTACCTACATAGTACTAGGTTTGCTATACCTCTCCCCTCACTACTTAAGGGTTGGGATAGTACTGGGTTGGTAGCCCATGGGGTCCTACATCTACACCCTAGGGTACGGTGGTCTAGGAGTTGAGTACTTCACTAAGCTCCTAAAAGAGCTCAGCGTAGATGTCGTTGTAGACGTAAGGAGGTGGTGTGCTAGTAGGAGGGTACCCGAGTTCTCGGGTAATGCCCTCAGGTCCCTACTTAGCTCACTCGGGATCAGCTACCTGTGGGTGCCGGAGCTCGGGGGGTACAGAAGGTTTGGGGTGGATGTAGAGGACCTAGGTATAGGTAGGTGCTTCAGGTCTGAGGGTTTCAGAGCCTACGCAACCTACGTACTCCACTCCTCGATAGCTAGGGAAGCTCTAGCAAGGCTTGAGGAGGTCTGCCGTAGCTATAGGGTCCTATTACTCTGTAGGGAGAGGATACCAGCACGCTGCCATAGGAAGATACTGTCGGACTGGCTCCTCTTCAAAGGCTTTAGGGTGCTACACGTAGTCCCACCTAAGGTGTTCGAGCATAGGCTCACTAAGTGTGCTAGGGTAGTATCTGGAGAGCTCACGTACATATAGATAGAAATTAAGCTCCAACCCGGGGGTGGGATCTTACCCCTTTTAAGCTAACTCAGTACCTAGTCAGGGTAAGCAGTTTGGGTAGGGCTGTAGACCCTGTTTGCGGTATGGAGGTGGATCCAGATAGGGCGCAGTATAAAACCATCTATAGGGGTGTGGTGTACCACTTCTGCAGTAGACACTGTAAGGAGGCCTTCGAGAAGGACCCGGAGTACTACCTTAAGTACGGGCCTAGGGGTATGCCTAAGTAGCTAGAGCTACCCCCTCACTCCTCGGATCCGCTACGAGCTGAGCTACCCTCCTCACGGTATCAGCTACACCTACGTGGACTAACCCAGTCTGCCCGTAGTAGTCTACTCTCTCCACGGTAATTCCCCCAGCTTCAGCCGTCCTCAGCCTAGCTTCAACTACCACCTTCTTAGCCCCTACGGGTTCTACGTAGATAAATCTAGGGGCGTCAACGGCTACTGCAGGGTCCATCCCGTAGGCGAATATGTTCTCGAAGATCCGTAGGTGTATCTGGGGCCTCCAATCCCCTCCAGCACACCCTATAACGTACCTCCTAGACCCTCTAACAATACCTAGTACTGAGAGGGTGTGGAGGGGTCTCTTCCTAGGTGCTGGGCTATTGGGTAGTCCAAGCCGTTTAGCGAATCCGAACCCCCTATTCTGTACGGGAAAACCTAGAGCTACCAGTCCCGAGCCGAATGGGTGGAAGAGGCTCTGTATGAAGCCTACGAGGGACTCCCCGTCGTAGACTACGAAGAACGTTGTATCGGTACCTCCGTAAGTCTCGGGTCTACCTACTACACCCCTCTTCACCATTAACTCAACAGCCTTACCGTAGGTTAGGTACTCGGATACGTCTACCTCCATAGCCTCGGGATCCCCTAGGAAGAGGTCCCTGAAGATGTAGGAGTCCTCTACAGCCTTAGACCACGCGATGATCCTCTCCGGATCGTCGAACAAGTACCTACCGAGCTCTAGCTCGTAGAGAGCTGAGATTAAGTGGAGCGTCGTAACACCCTGGGTATTCGGAGGTAGCTCGTAGAGTGTTAGGTCCTCTACCTCGAGCTTTAGTGGCTTGACTACAGCACCTTCGTGGTCCATCAGGTCGTCTAAGCCTATGTTGACCCCCTGGTCCTGGAGCTCGGAGACTAGCTGCTCAGCTAGCCTACCGTAGTAGAACTCGTCCCAGCCTCTCGAGGCTACGGCCTTCAGGGTTCTAGCAGCCTCCTTATTCACCACGTAGGACCCCGGCTCAATCCCCTTGAAGTACTTAGCCCACCTGTAGCTGGAGAGCTCAGACTCCGAGGTCTCCGAGGCCTTAGCTAGGGCGTAGCCGGAGTAGAAGCCGTTGTAGGCTAGGGATATAGCTGGCCTTAGGAGTCTATCGAGCGGTAGGTAGCAGTACTCCTCGGCTAGGAAGCCCCACAGATTAACCAACCCGGGGACGGTTACCGTTAGAGGCCCCCTCCTAGGCTTTAGCTTAAGGTACTCCTCGACCTTAAACCCCGGTGGTGACCTACCGCTTGATGCGTAAGCTAGTACCTCGTCCCCTACGAAGGCTAGGAGGAAGCCGTCCCCACCTAACCCACCGGAGTGTGGCTGAACTACCGATAGCACAGCACTAGCAGCTATAGCTGCGTCGAAGGCGTTACCACCCTCCTCCAGTACCTCTAGAGCCGCCTTACTCGCTAGGTAGGAGTCTGTGGAAGCACCCCTAGTCCCGAAAGCGGACCTAACTATGACCACGGAACCACCTACCTAGGTTTGACCGTAGGCTAATAACCCTAAGCTACGACCTAGAAGCTTATTTTACGGTAACAGCCTAACTACCGGGGTAGGTATGCCCGTAGGTATCTCTATTACAGAAGCCCTTGCAATAGTATACGCCTACCTACTAGCCTTCATAGTGCTAGGCCTGATAGTCTTAGCCATAAGCCTAGTCTATCGAATAACCTCCAGACGAGTCTCCGTAGCTCCAGCTGAGGTAGCACCGAAGCTCACCCCCCAGCTGCAGGCTCCTCAGCAGGTACAGCAACCTACTCAACCCCCCGCTGAGAGCCTAGCGGAGAAGATCGCGGTAGCTGTAGCAGCTGTAACAGCACACCTATCCACAACTACCGGAGCTCCAGTAACTGCGGCTACTCAGGTACCTCGAGTAGCTGTAGGAGGGTGGGTCACCTGCTGGCGTAGTCAGGTAAATACATCACCTAATGAGGTTAGCTACCTACTTAGAACACGTAGGTGGAGCTAAGGCTGGGGAGAACCCCCGCGGTTACCCCGCATCACACTCCCCCGGAGCTCGGGGGCGTCTACGGGGTCCCCACAGACGTAACGTGGGTTTGTGAATATAAGTACTTTACCGCGGTAGAGTACCTAACTCTAGGCGGAGCCTTAGACCTCTTAGGTAAGGGCTTAAATGCCTTACCAAGCCTAGGTGTGGGGGATAGCCTCTGGGTAGGGTGGAGCTAATTAGGTGGCGCCCTGAGGAAGAGCTAAAGCTCCTAGAGCTCTGGGAGAGGGAAGGGCTCTACAGAGAGGATGTAGACCTAGAGAAGGAGGTGGACTACGTAGTTATAGATACCCCTCCCCCCTACCCCTCAGGTCCGTGGGGGGTTGCCCAGGCAGCTCACTACGCTCAGATAGATATGGTAGCTAGAGCTCTAAGGCTACTGGGCTACAAGGTCCTAATACCCTTCTACGCGGATAGGAACGGCCTACCGGCTGAGGTAGCTACTGAGAAGGCCTACGGTATAGTGGCCCACGAGATGGCGAGGACCCCCGAGGGTAGGGAGGGGTTCCTGAAGCTTGTCTCGGAGCTCCTAGATAAGAACGAGGCCTCCCTAGTATCCATATGGAAGAGGCTAGGCTGCCTATTCGACTACTGGACCGAGGGTACTGACTCCCCTAGGTATAGGGCCCTCACCCAGGCAACCTTCATAGAGCTGTGGAGGAGGGGCCTAGTACACAAGGACGTAAAGCCTGTGCAGTGGTGCCCTAGGTGCAGGACCTCCCTAGCTGAAGCTGAGATAGAGTCCGCAGAGGAGAGGGGGAAGCTCTACTACATTAAGTTCAAGGTACTGGAGACCGGTGAGGAGATAGTAATAGCTACTACGAGGCCGGAGCTACTAGCCGCCTGCGGGGCCGTCATATACAACCCCAGGGACGGTAGGTACCAGCACCTAGGCGGTAAGCACGCGGTAGTCCCCGTATACGGGCACTCAGTACCGATAATACCCCACGAGATGGCTAAGCCTGAGTACGGTACTGGCTTAGCTATGATGTGCTCCTACGGTGATACCAGGGACCTCATATTCTTCAGGGAGCTGGGCCTCGAGCCTAGGGTCGTTGTAGACCTAGACGGCATCATGAAGCCCGAGGCAGGCCCGATAGTTGGGCTGAAGGTTCGGGAGGCTAGGGATAGGATCGCCGAGGCCCTTAGGGAGGGGGGCTATCTAGTTAAGGAGGAGGACGTAGTGCACGAGGTCCCGACGTGCTGGAGGTGTAAGACCCCGGTTGAGATAGTCCACGTAGAGGAGTACTTCCTGAAGCAGCTGGACTTCAAGGACGAGGTACTCAAGGTCGCGGCAGCTATGGAGTTCTACCCTGAGGAGCATAGGAGGAGGCTGGAGGACTGGGTTAGGTCCCTAGCTATGGACTGGCCGATCTCGAGGACCCGCTACTACGGTACTGAGGTACCGATATGGAGGTGTGTGAGGTGTGGCTACGAGGTCCTCCCAGAGCCCGGTAGGTACGTAAGGCCGTGGAAGGAGCCGGCACCGGTCGAGAAGTGCCCGAGGTGTGGAGCAGCTAGGGAGGAGCTAGTCGGTGAGACGAGGGTATTCGACACATGGTTCGACTCCTCGGTATCGGTACTCTACGTAGTTAGGTGGCTCGAGAACCGCGATGCCGCAGTTAAAGCCCTTGCAAGGGCTCTAAGGCCTCAGGGCTACGACATAATAAGGACGTGGCTCTACTACACGACCCTAAGGGTCTGGATGCTAACAGGTAAACCCCCATTTAAGTGGGTTAGGATAACCGGCATGGGCTTGGACGAGAAAGGCAGGGCTATGCACAAGTCCCTAGGTAACGTCATATACCCAGAGCCCTACCTCGAGAGGTACGGTGCTGACGCCTTCAGGTACTGGTCAGCCGTAGCTAGTAGGTTAGGTAGCGACTACAGGTGGTCCGAGGCTACCGTTAAGACTGGGCTGCTGTTCTGCACTAAGCTAGTGAACATAGCTAGGTTCGTAACGTCCTTCGGGGAGCCTAAGGGCCCCGTAGCCCTTAGGGAGCTGGATAGGGCTATGCTGGCCTACGCGGTTAAGGTAGCTAGGGAGGTCGTTGATGGGTATGGGAAGTTGGACGTCTTCGAGCCTGCTCTAAAGCTCTACAGCCTGCTCTGGGATATCTTCGCCTCCAACTACCTGGAGACCGTTAAGCCTAGGGTCTACAGGAAGGTGCCGTTCCCGGACGAGGAGGTAGCTGGAGCTGTGTACACCATGTACAGGGTCCTTAAGCTAGGGGTAAAGCTGCTATCACCTGTAATGCCCTTCGTAACCGACTACCTCTGGAGGGTGTTGGAGGGTAGGACCGTAGCCCGTGAGAGGATTACTGAGGAGGAGCTTACGTTTACTGAGGGTAGGCCGGAGCTAATGGAGAGGGTTGTTGAGGTTAACTCAGCTATCTGGAAGTGGAAGAAGGAGAGGGGTATGAGGCTCAGCGAGCCCATTAAGGGGACCCTATACCTACCTGAGGAGCTTGCTGGTGTAGCTGACGACGTAAGGTACCTACACAACGTTGAGAGGGTAGCTATCGGGGTACCGGAGTCCTGGGACTACGAGCTGGGGCGCGGTATCTACCTAAAGCTCGGCTAGCCACGGGGTACTAAGCTGTTTTGAGCTCCCGCGAGGTTGACCTACTGGCTAGGGTCCTCTACGAGGTAGTTAAGAGGAGGGTATCCCTAGACGTAGCCTTCAAGAGGGTCTGCAGGGAGCGCTGCGCTAGGGGTCTAGAGGAGCGTGAGAGGCTCTACCAGCTCTGCAGGAGGTTCGTCTCGGACTACGTTAAGCTCCTCTGCTACGTAGGTAGTAGGAGGGCTAGCTACAGGGAGCTAGCTAGGCTGTGGCTTAGGGGGTCCCTACCTGAGCCTGAGGAGCCTTACTGCAGGCTATCTACCCCTAGGTGGCTCTACGAGAGGGTATCCTCCCTACTCGGTAAGGGAGAGGTCGAGAGGCTCTTCAGAGCCTTCGAGGAGAGGTCCTGGTGGCTCCGCGTAAACACGTTCCGCGGTAGTGTGGAGGGGGTAGTGAGGGAGCTCGAGGGCGAGGGAGTCGAGCTGGAGGTGCACCGGGAGCTACCCTACATGGTTAGGGTGCTGCGGAGCCCTAAGCCGGTAAGGCTCCTGAAGGCCGTTAGGGAGTTCAGGGCCGTACCCCAGGACATAGCGTCGGCCGTAGCTGTAGAGTACCTCGACGTTAGGCCCGGGGAGGTGGTGCTAGATATGTGCGCAGCTCCCGGGGTTAAGACCTCCCTCATATCGATGCTATCGGGAGGTGAGGCTAGGGTCGTCGCTGTAGACTTAAGCCGTAGGAGGCTTATAGCAGCTAAGCACCTACTGAGGAGGTTGGGGGTCCCCGAGACCTCCGTAAGCCTAGTACTAGCAGACTCGACCCACATCAACATCAGGTCCGTGGATAAGGTGCTCCTAGACGCACCCTGCAGTAACTCGGGGGCTATAGGTAAGGACCCCGGGATCAAGGCTACCCTAACCCCCGGGAAGGTCGAGTTCTACAGGAGCACCCAGCTAAGGCTACTCGCGAAGGCCCTCCAGCTATCGGACCTCGTAGTCTACTCCGTATGCTCGATACTCCCGGAGGAGGGTGAGGAGGTGGTAACTAGAGCCCTCGCTACCTACGAGGGGTTCGGGGTGACCCCTCATAGACTGGCGAAGATCTGCTCCACCGGCTACCCGGGGTACCCGGTATCCAGCTCCGTCTGCAGGATGTTCCCGCACACCCACCTAAGCGACGGCTTCTTCATAGCTAGGCTCGTAAGGTCCTCCAGCTGAAGCCGGACTACGCTACTCAAGAACGGTGAATTAAGTAAAAGGTGCTTACTCATGCAGGAGGCTTTCTAAAGCTGACCCCTCTCCTTAAGGGCTAGGGCCTCCTTAACTACGAGCCTCGGGTTTACGAACGTTAACCCCCCATCAACTACGAATAGCTGCCCCGTTATGAACTCTGCGTAGTCGCTCGCTAAGAAGACTACTAGGTTAGCTACGTCCTTCGGTAGGCCGAACCTCTTAATGGGGTTTACCAGTTCCTGGAGCCTTATATCCTCCGGGGACCATATCGATAGAACCCCGGGTGTTAGGATAGGTCCCGGAGCTATGGCGTTAACGGTTATGTTGTACGGAGCTAGCTCCGCGGCTAAGCACCTCGTTAGCCCTACGATACCCGCCTTAGCTGCACCATAGTGTACTAGACCTGGAACCCCGTGGTACAACCCTGTAATCGACGATATGTTAACTATCCTGCCGTACCTCTGCTTAACCATGTGCGGAGCTACAGCCCTAGTTACGTAGAACACGCTGTTCAGGTTTAGGTCGATCATCCTGAGCCAGTCCTCGTCCCTCATCTCAAGGAAGAGCTTCCTAGGGTACGCGCCGACGTTGTTTACCAGTATATCTACCCTACCGAAGCTCTCAACTACCCTACTCACCGCGTCCTCGACCTCAGCTCCCTTAGTTACGTCAGCCACCAGCCCTAGAGACCTAACACCGCGGTTCTCAACCTCCTTAACTACCTCGGTAAGGGCCTCTCTATCTACGTCTACAACAGCTACGTGGGCCCCGTGGTCGGCTAGCCTTAGTACTATCTCCCTACCTATACCCCTACTCCCACCTGTAACGAGAGCTACCCTACCACCTAGGGTTAGGGCCAACCCTACCACCCTTAGTATATCCTGAAGAGCTCCTCCCCCCTTCTAGAGGTCTCGATGTAGTCCTCGATAGCCTTCTCGTAGGTGTAGAGGGGTCTCCACCCGAACTCCTGCCTCAGCCTACTATCGTCTATTACAGCAGCATACCTAACTGCCTCAGCCAGTTTAATCTCGTACTGGAAGCTAGGTACGTACTTCCTGATGAGCTCTGCGAACTCCTTCACACTGCATACGAATCCAGCAGCGTTGTAGGCCCTGTAGCTAACACCCTCAGCTTCTACTAGTGCTATTAGAGCGCTCGATACATCCCTTACGTATATGTAGTTAACCCTGTCCTCCGGGTTCTTTATGATAGCCTTCTCACCGCGTAGCGCTGCCTCAACTAGTAGGCTTGAGTACTCAGCTGAGGGACCCCTAAACCTACCTGGGCCGAAGACTACGGTAGGTCTGAGAGCCCTGAAGTCTATCAACCCCTTACTCCAGTACCAGAGGCCTACCAGCTCCCCCGTGTACTTGGTGACGCCGTAGTAGGAGACGGGCTTACCCGCGTCCTCCTCCCTTACGGGCTCCGGCGTCTGGGGGTGGTATACCGATGCTGAACTCATGAAGATAAACCTCCTAACTCCGTGGATTATGCTGAGCTCTATGAGGTCCTGGGTAGCGACTATGTTAACCTTAGTTGCTGAGATGGGGTCCTGCTCGCAGGCATCTGCAAGTAGTGCAGCTAGGTGCACCACCGCGTCGGGCCTGTGCTTAGCTAGGATAGAGTTCATCTGGTGGACGTTAGTGATATCGGCAACGTAGTAGGCTATACGCGGGTGCTCAAAGAAGGGTGACGGTACCTTATCGACTACTACAACCTCGTGCCCCCTCTTAACGAGGTCGCCAACTACGAACCTACCTATGAACCCTCCTCCACCTGTTACTAGTAACCTCAGCTATCCCACCCCACACACCTAATCGAGTACTCTTCACTATCCCAGTCTAAAAGCTGTATGTGGAACATGTTCTATCTCATCTATATAACCCGCACTAGCTAGGGCTACGCGGTGGTTACGTAGTGAGCCAAGCAGGTAAGTCAGCTACACCAATTGCTATAGCTATCGTACTAGCGGTAGTAGCCGGTGTTGTAGGGTACTTCGCAGGATCCTCAGCTGCTCCTGTAACCACCGTTACGATGACTGTTGCCACTACGGTAGCTGCTGGAGGCGTTCAGACTGTTACCGTAGCAACTACCGTACCGAGGACTGTTACCGTAACTCAGCCTGCTGCAGTTACCCCTCAGTACGAGCTGCACGTTGCGTGGATCACAGCCCCCAGCGAGTACGATACCCACACCTACTTCTTTTACAGGTTCAAGGAGAAGGTCGAGGCCAGGACAGGCGGCCGCGTTAAGATAGTCCTACACCCAGGTGCTGAGCTGGGCGATCAGGCCCAGTACCTAGAGCTAATGGCTACCGGCCAGCTCTTCATGGCTACGATAGAGGTATCACGATTCGCTGCCTACACCGATAAGCTGAACTTCCTAAGCTTCCCAGGGCTCTTCAGGAGTACTGAGGAAGCTCAGGCCTTTGCAGAGTCGGACTGGCTACTGAGCTACAGCAACGAGGTCCTCCAGCCGTTCGGGTGGACCATACTCGGTATAACCGTTGGAGGGGCTAGGTACTTCCTCTCGATACCGGAGAAGCCGATAACCTCCCTCGAGAGCTTCAAGGGCCTTAAGCTACGTGTGATGGCTTCCCCGGTCTTCGTCGAGGCTGCACAGGTCCTGGGTGCGAACCCGCAGACCCTACCCTACGCGGAGTGCTACACCCTACTGCAGACTAAGGCTATAGACTCTATGGAGAACGAGGTAGCCGCTATAATAGCTATGAGGTTCTACGAGGTAGCTCCCAACATAGCTATAATACCGTGGGCCTACGCCTGGCACTTCGTAGTAGCCAGTAAGCAGGTTCTAGACAACCTACCAGCGGACATAAGGCAGATAATAATCGAGGCCGCTAGGGAGACCTCCAAGGAGAAGAACGCTTGGGGCCTCTTCATCGAGCAGGTCGTCGGCATACAGTACCTGATCGAGCGCGGTGCTAAGATAATATACGTAGACACTAAGCCGATCTTCGACCTCCTCGAGAGGGACTTCATAAACAAGAACCTGGATAAGATACCCCCTGGGGCACTCGAGTGGCTTAGGACCTACAGGGCCTCCGTAGGTTAACACCTTTTTACTTAACCTACCTTAGTTTCTTACGTGGACCACCTCGCGGGGTGCTGGAGGTGCCTGGGAGGCTAAGAGCCGGTAGCAAGGTCTCCAAGGTCCTCTCCGCCGCTGATAGAGCTCTCTCCGCTGTCGAAATATCGGTAATAGTAGCAACGGGCTCCGTAATCGTAGCTACGCTGTTCTACGGGGCCGTGGTTAGGTACTTCCTACACGGGTCCTTCCCGGAGGAGGCGGAGCTCTCGTGGTTGATGTACACGTGGTTAGTTTTCCTAGGTAGTAGCTACGTGCTACGCGGTGGAGACCACCCGAATGTTATGCTGATCAGGGGGAAGTTCGGAGCTAAGTACACCGTAGCTCTGTACCTGGTTTGCCTAGCCTACATAGTAATCATAATCTACTACGCCCTCCAGTACTCGAGGATATTCCTACTCCAGAGGACGGCGACCATGAGGCTACCTATGGCCTACTTCTACGGAGCTATGATAGCTGGCTTCATCTTCATGGCCTTACGCTACTTGATGAAGATAGTTAGGCTGTTCCTGAGGTAGGTGGTCGGCGTGGTGCTCGAGCAACTAGCCCTTCTACTGACCTCCCTACCTACGTGGGCGGTGGCCATAATCTTCATAGCCGTACTACTGCTACTGATACTCCTAGGGGTACCGGTAACGTTCTCCATAGGTATAACCAGCGTGCTATTCCTGATACTCTATGGTAAGAACCTTACAGCAGCCGTTACGGCTATGATGATACCCCTGCAGTCCTTCCCTCTACTAGGGGTCTTCCTCTTCATACTGATGGGGACTGTCTTCGAGAAGACAGGGCTAACTACGGTGATAGTAGACGCACTAGAGCCCCTCATCGGTAGGGTTAAGGGAGGGCTTGGAGTGGTGACTGCCGTAGGCTGCGCATTCTTCGGGTTACTAACTGGGGCTGTAGCAGCTACCGCAGCCGCCTTCTCCAAGATCATGGGCCCAGAGATGGAGCGTAGGAGGTACCCTAGGGAGTATACCGCAGCTGTACTAACGTCCTCAGCCCCCCTAGGGGCCTTCATACCGCCGAGCATCCCAGCTATAGTTATAGCTACATCTACAGGTACCTCCGTACTCACCATGTTCATTGTTGGAGCTGCCCTAGGTGTGGCTGTCCTAGCGTGCCTAGTGCTATTGATCTTGGTAACATCCTACATTAAGGGATACGGGGGTATCGAGAGGAGGTACACTAGGCGGGAGGTAGCTACTAGAGTAGCTAGGGCCATACCCCTACTCGCAGTACCTCTAGCCGTACTTACGGGTATATACCTCGGAGTGTTCTCAGTTACGGAGGCGGGGGCCTTAGGAGCTCTAGGTGCTTTCCTGGTGGCACTACTCTACAGGAGGCTGAGGCCTAAGCTAGTCCTAGACATAGTAGTTGATTCTGGGAGGTCTACTGCGGTGGTCATGCTGATGATAGCTACCTCCTACATACTGAACTACACCTGGTCTCTAACAGGTATTAACAACTCCCTACTCCAGTTCTTCGTCGGTATATCTAGGCAGTTCAGCCCCTACATCTCCCTAACGGTGCTAGCTATAATACTAGCGATACTAGGTATGTTCTTCGACGTGATAGTCCTAGCAGTAGCCTGGGGCTCGGTAGTGATAAGCGCCTTCGCCCCCTACGGTATAAGCCCCTACCACATCAACGCCCTCTTCCTCTTCGGAGTACTACTGGGGACAGCTACCCCACCAGTGGGTGCCGGAGTCTTCGTGGTCTCAGACGCTCTGAAGATCAGAATAGAGGAGATACTCAAGGGCATGAGGTACTTCATAGTGCTCTACGTACTGCTGTACATAGCCGTGGTCTACGTACCCGAGATATCGCTGTGGCTACCTAAGCTCCTAGGAATGCCTATCTAAGTCTGAAAACCTTTTCTACCGAGAGACCCAGCCTGCAAACCACTACTACCCTACTAGATACCAGCCCTTCCCACATAGTTCATCCACTCCTCTACTGAAGGTGATAACCTCCCTCCGGTGGCGACCTTCAGCGTAGCTACAGCTTCCCCTAGCTTAGAACCTACCCCGCAGCTAAGTACAAGCTCTACACGAATTACTCTTTAGGTAAGTACACGTAGGAGCATGTAAGCTTATAAGCTCTGGTGGGGTTAGATACCTTGGTGTGACATATGTCAAACATAGAGCGTAAGGTTGAGCTGGTTAAGTCCCTGCTTAAGGCTATCCACGAAGGGGCTAAGCCTGAGGAGCTAAGTACTAGGTTTAGAGAGGTACTCTCCGAGGTAAGCCCTGTTGAGATAGTACTCATAGAGCAACAGCTAGTTAGGGAGGGTATTCCGGTAGGCGATATACTTAAGCTATGCGACCTACACGTACAGCTATTTAGGGAGTACCTAGCTTCTAGAGAGCTAAGCGGGATCCCTAGGGGACACCCCCTAGACCTACTCCTTCGCGAGAACGAGGTTATACTGAAGCTATCCGAGGCCCTAGGTCTCTACGCTCAATCGGTACTCGGATTACCTAAGGTAGAGCGCGAGATCTTCGAGCAACTTAGGAAGGTGCTCCGTGACCTTAGGTCTATCAGGCTTCACTACAGAAAGATCCAGATGCTAATCTTCCCGTACCTAGAGAGGAGGGGTATAGTAGCCGTTCCGAGGGTTCTCTGGGGCCGTGAGGACCAGGTGCTAGTAAAGGTTAGGGAGGCTATCCAGCTAGCTGAGAAGTCTACAGACGAGGAGCATGCTAGGGAGGTCTCTCGGAGAGCTCTAGAGATCTCTAGGGAGGTTGCTGAGCTAGTCTTCAGGGAGAATAAAATACTCTTCCCAGCTGTGTGGGCCCTCTTTAGTGAAGGCGAGTTTGCTGCTATAGCTGAGATAGCCAAGGAGTTCGGCTACCTAGTACCGGTTGACGTGGAGTGGGTACCGTCGGCGAGGCCTGTCATGCCTTACGAGGTAGCGCCGGGGATCGATGTAGAGAAGTTGGAGAAGCTTCCGCAGGAGTTTAAGCAGTTAGCTCTAGCTAAGCTAGAGCCAGATACCTATAGTATTAGGAAGGAGTGGGATGTAGAGCTCTCCACGGGGTTCCTAAGGCCTGAGGAGTTTGAGGCTATACTAGGCTCTCTACCTCTCGAGATAACCTACGCTGATGAGAACGATAGGGTGAGGTTCTACAGTAAGAGTAAGCTCGTAAAGGGCTTCGCTAGGTCTAAGACAATACTAGGTCGTAGGCTCCTCTTCTGCCACCCACCTAGGCTGGAGGCTATGGTAAGGAACGTAGTTGAGAGGTTGAAGAAGGGTGAGGTGGAGTACAGGGAGTACTGGACTAAGCAGGGTGATAGGATCCTGAGGGTTCTGGTAGCCCCGGTTAGAGGTAGGGACGGGAGGTACTTAGGTACTCTAGAGGTAGTCGAGGACCTAACTGAGGTAGTTAGAAACCCAGAGGAGATCTTGAGGAAGGTCCTGGTGCTCTAGATGTCCTCAGTCCTAGAGCTAGGCTACAGGTACATCATACCCTCACTAAGGAGGAGGTTAGTTGAGATACTCCACCAGGAGCTTAAGCTAGGTAAGATAGAGGTAGCTAGGAAGCTAGGTATAAGCCCCTCAGCTGTTAGTAGGTACCTAAGCCGCGAAAGGGGGGCTACCCTAGACGTATCAAAGATACCGCCTGTAGATAGCTGGCTGAGGAAGCTTGCTGAAGGTATAGCTAGGGGAGATCTAGACGCGTACGCAACGGAGGAGGAGCTCCTTGAGGTAGCTCTACGAGCAGCAGCTTTAAGGCTATTCTGCAGTTACCACCTAAGCTACTTCGGTGTAGACCCACTCAAGTGCCGTATATGCCCAAAGCTTTTTGGCCACCTTCTCCAGGGTAGTACTGGAGACCAGGTTATAGCCCATCTTAGGTAAGATCTCTTTAAGGAGATCTAATAAGTTTAAACTTTTAATTAGATTTTAATTAGATCTAAGAAACAGCTTCTTATTTGCCTGCAACGAGTAGTAACTTTGATGGTAAAGTGAACTGGGAAGGTACTCCAAGGAGGAAGGTACTCATAGCTAAGCTAGGGCTTGACGGACACGATAGAGGAGCTAAGGTTATCGCCATGGCCCTTAGGGACGCAGGCTTTAGGGTGGTTTACCTAGGGGTTCACCAGTCGCCGGAGAACGTCGTCAGGGTAGCTCTAGAGGAAGATGTTGAGGCGATAGGGGTTTCAATACTATCTGGAAGCCACGAGGAGCTGGTCTCGGACCTCATTAGAATAGCTAGGGAGAAGGGGCTTAAGGTACCCATACTAGTCGGAGGTGTCATACCGCCTGAGGACGTCGGTAAGCTGAAGGAAATGGGGGTTTACGAAGTCTTCCTACCGGGGGCGCCTCTATCCAAGGTTGTTGAGATGTTTAAGAGGGCTGTGGGTGAGGCCGGGTGAGGCTGGACCACATAGGTATAGCCGTTAAGGACCTAGATGAGGCTATAAGGTTCTACAGGGAAGTGCTAGGTCTAGAGCTTGAGAAGGTGGAGGAGGTACCTGAGGAGAGGGTTAGGATAGCTATGTTCAGGGTGGGTGACGTCCACATAGAGCTCCTCCAGGGTACTGACCCGGAGTCAGCTATCAGTAAGTTCATAGAGAGGAGGGGTGAGGGGATACACCACATAGCTATCCATGTAGACGACGTCGACGCTAAGACTGAGGAGCTTAGGGCTAAGGGGGTTACTCTGACATACGATAAACCTAGGGAGGTAGCTGGGGGTAGTAGGAGGATAAACTTCATACACCCGAGGAGCTCCTTCGGGGTCCTACTGGAGATAATGACTAGGAGGGAGGGGGAGTGAGCGGGCTGGAGAGAGTTAGGG
>Ga0209393_1000233_pt1 | contig 28609 bp, 25 predicted proteins | sample SSWtaG_2_FD_184117 | JGI IMG/M metagenome (GOLD analysis project Ga0209393, IMG submission 184117) | Hot spring microbial communities from Sandy's Spring West, USA to study Microbial Dark Matter (Phase II) - SSWsed_130316 (SPAdes)... | ecosystem: Environmental > Aquatic > Thermal springs > Hot...
GAATTTGGGACGCCACCATTTTTGCACGGGGAAAAGGAAGCGGGATGCTGGAGCCGGCGCGGGGATTTGAACCCCGGACCTGAGCATTACGAATGCCCCGCTCTGCCGCTGAGCTACGCCGGCTTTTTCCGCCAACATTTTAACGCAAAGGGAAAGCGTGCTACATTTTTTGCCGAACTGGGGGCGATGGGGCAACCCGCAATGGAACGGTGACCGCCGATGGGCATTGAGGTCTATCAGGTTCGCGGGGACATCATGGAACTGGTCTTTGACCCGCGTGAGGAAGATTTGCGGGTCGGCGAAAGTTTGTGCGTGCGGGAAAAAGACACTGGGCGGGGGTTGATCGTCCAAATCATGGAATTCCGCACCGCCACCTACCCGTCTATGACGCGGGAGTTGTTGCGACTGGCATTGGCAGGCAACGAGTGGGCGGCAGAAGCCCTCCGTCAACAGGAGGCGACAGGAAACGGCGACGCCATTTCCCTCAACGGGAACATGGCTTCCGAAGAGCGCAATTTGAAGGTCGCTATCTCTAAAATCCGTCGCACCGTGTTAGCCAACGGCGAATGGGATCAATGGGACGGTTGGATTCCCCATCGCGATGTGGAAGTTTTTCCCGTCCCCGATGACGAGATGTTCCGTCAGTGCGTGGAGTTGCTGGGCAATCCGTTGGAGTTGGGCTACACCTTGCGCGGCAAACCCTTCCGTGTGGAAGGGCGGCACACCGAGAAAATCAACATCATCACGGGCGTGAAAGGGTCAGGCAAATCGCATCTGGCGAAAGTCATGCTGCTGGAACTGATTGAACGAGGGGCGCCGTGCATCGTCTTTGACATCAACCGCGAATACATCCATTTGCCCCGCCACGCCGTTGACCCCTTCACGGGCAAAGTCCTCAAGCGAGGCATCGTGCATTTGAAGGCGGGCGACAACTTGAAGATGGGTTTGCGGCAATTTGGCATCCAACCCTTCATCACCTTGATGACGAAATACGGCTTGCCCGAAGTTTCGGCGGTGCAACTGGAAAATCGGCTCTACCAACTTTTTGCCGAAGCCGATGCCCTTGAGCGCAAGCGAGGTCGCCCCTACTTTTTGAGCCTTGACCATTTGATTGAGTTGTCGGAGCAAGGGCAACTCGTCCCCAACGAGGTCGTCAACAATGCCATCCGCACCCGTTTGCAAGCCATCAAAAACACGGGCATCTTTGCCTCCAACCCCGCCGAAGCCATTGACTTCCGCCGCGAGTATCAGAAAATCCGCGACGGCGGGGCACTGGTCATTGACCTTTCGGATTTGTCTTACCTTGCCCGCTTTGGCTTCGTTCAAGCGCTGCTGGAAATCATCCGCGAGATTTGTGACGAGGAAATTTTGTTGGGCACCAATCGCTTCCCCTTCGTCTTCTTTGAGGAAGCCCACCTTTACATCAGCCGCAACACCATCAGCGCCATCGTCACCCGTTCCCGCCACATCGGTTTGACTTGCTTCTTCATCACCAACATGATTGGCGGTTTGGACGAGTCGGTCTTGCGGCAGGCGGACAACCTTTGGCTTTTGAATGTGCCCTTTGAGGACGATGTGCGCCACATCGCCAAAAGTGCCCTGACCGACGAGCAAACTTTGTTGGCGTATGTCAAGCGGCTCAAACGCTACCATGCCTTAGCGCTGGGCAATGTGACGCGGGGCTATCCCATCATTTTTCGCGTCAAGCCCCTTCGGGGCATCAACACGGCAGGTGAGACGAAATTCTTCTTCCAACCCGCAGCGACGCTGCCCACCGCACCTGCTCGCCTCACAGAAACCCGCCCACCGTCGGAGAGCAGTGAGCCCAAGCCCCATAGTTTGTTCGGTGAGTTTTTCAACGGCAGTGAGGGCTGATGGGCAAATGACCAATGGCGCAATGACCAAGGGGCGAATGACTAATGAGGCGGTGAGGGATAAGCCATCGGCAACTGACTCATCGGACATTGGCACATCGGATATTAGCGCATCGGACATTGGTTCATCGGACATCTTTGCGGACGGCGTTGTGAGGTGACGGGAATGCGATGGCGCTTCATCTTGCCCCTACCCCCCAGCATCAACCACCAATACACCGAAAGGGACGGGCGTTGGGTGCTCAGCCGCGAGGCGCGCCACTACAAAGGGCACCTCGCCAAAGCCTTCCGCCGATTGAAAGTTGCGGGTAAGTTGCGCCCGCAGGAAACCGATGAGCCAGCGGCGAATTTGACCCTGCGCCTTTTTGACGAACCTGAACCGTCAGACCCGTTGCGTCCTTCATCGCCTCCCTTCCTTCGGTTGCGGTTGGAGTTTTTCTTCAAGACGGCGCAGCGGCGCGACTTGGACAACGGGTTGAAAATCGTGCAGGACGCCATCTGTCAAGCATTGGGCGTGGATGACCGACAGGTCGTCGCAGTGGAGTTGGTCAAGTGCGTGGACGCTCAAAACCCCCGCCTTGAAGTGACCGTCACGGTGCTTCTCGATTGGGATTTCTGTCCAAAAGAGCCGACGGCGACAGCGTTAGACCTGCGTCCTTTCATCCCGCCTCTTAAGCCCCTCCGCCGTTCCGCCCGCCGTCGCCCCTTCAACCTTGCCGATTGGTTGGCGCAACGGGAGGAAGCGAGCGAGGACGATTGACAAAGTTACCGTGACCACCGCATAATTGCGGTCGGCAGCCTTTGGGCTGCCGTGATGAAAAAATGGATTGGCTGACCTTGCCAAACCTTTACCTTTTGCTGTTCTTTGTCGGGTTGGGGATGACGCTGACGATGTTCCTTCTGGGCTTGGGGCACGGCATCGCTCATTTGGGACACCACGAATTCGGGCATCACGACTTCGGACATCATGATGTCGGGCATCATGACTTTGGGCATCACGGCATCGGGCATCACGCAAGCGGACACCACGAACTCGCCCCCACTCATCATCACGGCGCTACTTCGCATGGGGCGCACCATCACCACGAAGTTGCGACAGGGCACGGTCACCTCGCTCAAGACTTGCTTTACTGGCTCAGCGTTTTGTTCAGCCCGACGATGCTTTCCATCTTCCTGACGATGTTCGGTGGCATCGGCTACTTGTGCAGCCAAACGCCCTTTTTGCGGGCGCCTGCGTTGAACATCCCGCTCTCGCTGTTTGCGGCGTTGTTTGCCGTCTTCGGCGTTTTCGTCCCGTTGAGGCGATGGATGGCGCGATGGGAAGCGACGACTCATCCGACGATGCACGACTTGATCGGGTTGATCGGAGAAAGCCTTTCGCCCATCCCGCCCAACGGCGTCGGGATGATCGCTTACGAGTTCAAGGGCATCCGTCGGACGGCGCCCGCTCGCAATCGCACCGACAAAGCCATCCAGCGAGGCGCTCCCGTTCGCATCATTGATGTCGTCGGAAACATGCTCATCGTGGAAAGCGCTGAGGAGCGATTGGAAGTCTGGGAGAAACTGTGAGCAGGGGGGACGAAAGATGGCGGTGTCCCTTAACGCCACGACGCTGGTCGCCTTAGGCATTGGGGCGGCGATTGTTGTCTTCTTCATGATGCTGCTGTCGTGTTGGCGCAAGGTCGGTCCCAATGAAGCGCTGATCATTTCAGGACCGTCTTGGTTTCGTCGGCGGGGCTTTCGCATCGTGCAAGGTGGCGGGACGATGGTCATCCCCGTTTTTGAGCGGGTGCAAAGCCTGTCGCTGGAGTTGATGTCGCTGGAAATTCAAGAGGACAACATCTACACCCTGCAAGGTGTGCCTGTCTCCGTGGATGCCATCGCTCAAGTCAAGGTGCGGGGTGATGAGACGGCAATTGCGACGGCGGCGGAGCAGTTTTTGAGCAAGATGCCCCAAGAGATTCGCCAAATTGCCCAGAACAGTTTGCAGGGGCACTTGCGTGCCATCGTCGCCACCCTCACAGTGGAAGACCTTTACCGCAATCAAGACGCCTTTGCCCAGCGGGTCGCAGAAGTCGCCGAGAAAGATTTGGCGAATATGGGCTTGACGATTGTTTCCTTCACCATCCGCGCCATCCGCGACAAGCAAGGTTACTTGGATGCCCTCGGTCGCCCCCGCATCGCTCAGGTCAAGCGGGACGCCCGCATCGCTGAAGCCGAAGCCGAGCGCGATGCCACCATCCAAGCGGCGAAAGCCCAACAGGAAGCAAAAGCCGCCGAATTTGCCGCCCAGACGAAAATCGCCGAATCGCAACGGGACTTTGAGATGCGCCAAGCCGAATTTCAGGCACAAGTCAACCAGAAGAAAGCGGAAGCCGACATCGCTTACGACTTGCGCAAGTATCAACTGGAGCAGGAACTCAAGCGCGAGCAAGTGCGGGTGCAATTGGTGGAACGAGAAGCCCTCATTGAGGTGCAGGAAAAGGAAATCGTCCGCAAGGAGAAGGAATTGGACGCAACCGTTCGCAAGCCCGCTCAAGCGGAAGCCGATCGCATCCGCATGATCGCCGACGCCGAACGCTACCGCACCGTCGCCCAAGCGGAAGCCGAAGCGGAAGCCAAACGCAAAACGGGCGAGGCGGAAGCACAAGTCGTCCAAGTGCGGGGTCTGGCGGAAGCCGAAGTCATCAAGGCGAAAGGATTGGCAGAAGCCGAGGTGGAGAAGGCGCAGGGCTTGGCGGAAGCGGAAGTCACCCGCGCCAAAGGGTTGGCAGAGGCGGAAGCGATGATGCGGAAGGCGGAAGCGTGGCGCCACTTCAATCAAGCCGCCATCAGCCAAATGTTCATTGAGCGCCTGCCCGAAATCACCCGCGCCCTCGCTGAACCCTTGAGCAAAGTAGACCGCATCGTCGTCATCAGCAACAGCGGCGACGGCGTCGGCACTTCCCGCATCACGCAAGACATCGTGAACATGGTGGCGCAAATCCCACCCGTTTTGGAGTCACTCACGGGCATCAATGTCCGCGATTTGGTCGCCCGATTGCCCAGCATCCAACAAAGCGATGCGGGGCAACAGTCGGGCGATAAAGGTTCGGGAGCGTCGGAGAAGTCAACCGATGTGGCGCCGTAATCTCGTTGAGCGCCTGAAAGGCGCAATTCCCTTGCTCTGCCGTCGTGGTTGATAGCCATTTCAACGGCAAGGGCGTAGTCACACCGCCCGCGCCCGCTCTTCACGAAAGAGGGCGGCGAAGGCGACGGCGCAAAGGAGCGTGATGACGGCAGGGATGGTGAAAACCATTGTGTAGTTGGTCGTCCCATCGGTCGTGAAGAAATCCCGTAGCCAACCCGCAAAGAAGCCACCGATGAGCAACCCCAAACCCAAAACCGCCACATTGATGAGCGCCTGCGCCGATGAGCGGATGTCTTTCGGCGCCACCATGTCGGTGTAGATGAAGGCGACGACGAAGAAAAAGACATAGCAAAAGCCGTGCAAGGCTAAAGCGGCGATGGAAAGCCAAACCGTCCAAGGCATCGTTTGGTAGGTCGCCCAAGTGAAAGCGAAGACGAGGTAGCGAATCGGCCATGCGACGATACCAAGCGACAACGAGTTGCGCACGCCCCAGCGGGGCAAGGCGTAAGGGAGTAGGAAGGTGATGGTGAAAATTTCAGCGATTTGAGCGATAGTCATCCAAGCGGGCAATGTTTTTTCGGTGATGCCGACGACGGTGCCTGCCGTTTGGAGGAAGGGGAAAGTCAGTATGTAGTAAAGCCGCAACTCTGTGGCGACGATGAAAGCGATGACGAAAAAGGTGAAGTAATTGCGGTCTTTGAGCAGCACTAACGCCTCCCGAAAGGCTAAGGGGTCGGGGGCTTCTTTGGCGGGTGGCGTGTGGGGCAAGGCAAAGGAAATCAACCCCATCAAGATGGAGAACGCCCCCGCCAAAACGAACACATCAATGACCGCCCAATTTTCTGAGCCGAAGGAACGGCGCATAAAACTCAAAACCCAACCGGCAAAAATCCAACCGATCGTGCCCCAGACGCGGATAGGACCAAATTGCCGCTGCGGGTCGCGCAAGTGGTGGAAGGCGATGGAGTTGGTCAACGCCAAAGTCGGGGCGTAGCAGAGGGCAAAGAAAAGCATGAAGACGACCATTGGCTCCAGCGTCCTTTGAAAAGCGAGGACGAAAAGCAAAACGCCGCCGACCAAGTGAAACAACCCTAATGCCACCTGAGCGGGCAAGAGACGATCAGCGATCTGCCCTGCTGTCAAAGGCGCCAGCAAGTTCATCAGTGGCAGGGCGTTGTAGACGAGGGCTAAACCCATGCCCGTGAAGCCCAGTTTCTTCTCCAAGTAGCCCGACAAAGGCGGCTCCCATGCACCCCAAATGGCGTATTGCAAGAACATCATCGCCGCCAGCAACGGCTGGGAGAACATCACTTGCAGTGCCGTGACGAGTTCCGCCCAACCACCTTGCTCGCGCTCCGCTGCCATCGTGACCACCTCCGTGCCTTCAGTTTATCACGCAAGGAAAGGGACGAAAATCGGGCGATGAGCACAAAAGGCTTTCACCCAGCGGGCAGGATGCGGCGGAAATAGCGGAGCAAGTTAGCGTGAAAGAGTTGGCGCAAGGCGGGGCGCAAAATGCCCGCTTCGCTTAGCGCCGCCATTAGTTGCGGGAACGCGGCGGCATCGGACACGACGGGGTTGGTGCAGCCATCAAAGTCCGAACCCAAGCCTAACGCCTTCTCGCCGACAAGTTGGACGCCATGACGGTAGTGGCGAATCCAATCGGACAAACCGCTGCCGACGAAGGCAGGAACGAAGGTCAGGCAAATTATCCCGCCTTGTTGCGCAATCGCTTTCGCCTGCTCGTCCGTCAAGTTGCGCGGGTGGTCGCAAAGGGCGCGGAAATTGGAGTGGGAAGCGAAGACGGGTTTGTGAGTAACTTGCATCACATCCCAAAAACTGCGTTCCGAAAGGTGGGAGACATCTACGGCGATGCCCAACCGTTCGCATTCAGCGACGATGGCTTTGCCCGCTTCTGTCAACCCGCCCGCCGCTTCGCCGACGCCAACGCCATCCGCCAGTTCGTTGCGGTGATTCCAAGTCAGCGTCAAGCAGCGGATGCCGAGGCGAAAGAAGAGGCGAAGGAACTCCACTCGCCCCATCAACGGCGAGGCGCCTTCCAACGAAAGCAAAATGCCGATGCGCCCGTCGTCGTTGAGGTCACGCCGACTCAAAATCAACCGCACTTTGTCGCGGTTTCGTTCCGCCCATTCCCACGCCCGTTCCAGATGATGCAGGGCGTAAGCCAACGCTTCTACGCCCACAAATTTCGGGGGCGTGAAGATAGCGGCGATTTGCCATCGCCCACCCCCTTCGGCGAAACGAACCAAATCCCAATGCCCTTCCGAGCGCCGTTGTGTCAACTCGTCCAAATCGTCCCGATGCGTCAGCGAATCGTTGTGGGCATCAAAGACCGCCACCTTCATCCCTTTCCCCTCCGCCCAACAGGATGCCACAATGAGCGTGGCTTGATGGCATGGATGCCTATCCGTCCGCAAGGTTAGCCATCGTTTGACCTTGAGGCAAATCGCTGACCGACAAATTGCCGATGAGGGGGCAAACGGTGATGGCGCTGTCGGTCATCGTCGCTGGGTTGGGGGCGATGGGCAGTGCAGCGGCATTTCATTTGGCGAGTCGGGGCGCAAAGGTCATCGGGCTGGACAAGTTCGCCCCGCCCCATCCCTTTGGTTCATCGCACGGTCAATCCCGCATCATCCGTGAAGCCTATTTTGAGCATCCCGCCTATGTGCCTTTGGTGCAGCGGGCTTATGAGTTGTGGCGGGAATTGGAGGCGATTGCGGACGAACCGTTATTGCGCATCACGGGCGGGTTGATGGTGGGCGAACCCGACAGCGAACTAATCACGGGCGCTTTGCGAAGCGCTCAACTGCATGGCTTGGCGCACGAAGTTTTGTCTGCCAAAGAGGTGCAGCGTCGCTTCCCTGTTTTTCGTTTGCCTGACCATTTCGTCGCCGTTTACGAGCCACGCGCTGGCGTTTTGTCGCCCGAGCGCTGCATCGCCGCTCACTTGACAGCCGCGCAACGGCACGGTGCCGACTTGCAGTTCTGGGAGACACTCACGGCGTGGCAGGCGGATGGCGAGGGCGTAACGGTGATGACGGAGAAGGAGCGTTATCGTGCCGATGCGTTGGTGTTGAGCGTCGGGGCGTGGCTGCCCAACTTGATGCCGTTTTTGCCCTTGCAAGTGGAGCGGCAGGTGATGTTCTGGTTTCGCCCGAAACGCAACGGCGATTGGTTTGCGCCTGACCGTTGCCCCATCTTCATCGTGGAGTTTGCGCCGTCCCGCTTCTTTTACGGCTTCCCTGATTTAGGCGAGGGCGTGAAAATCGCCCGCCACCACGAAGGCGAACTTTGCACGCCTGAAACGGTGCGGCGGATGGTGGACGAAACGGAAGTGGAGGCGATGCGGGAATTGGTGCGCCCATTTTTGCCCGATACTGATGGCGAATTTTTGCGGGCGGAAGTTTGCCTTTACACCAACACGCCCGACGGTCACTTCCTGATAGACCGTCACCCTGAGCATCCGCAGGTGCTTCTTGTCAGCCCTTGTTCGGGGCACGGCTTCAAGTTCGCCAGCGCCATCGGCGAGTGCGTCGCCGACTGGCTCCTGACCAACTCGGTGCGCCACGATTTGAGCCTGTTTCACTGTCGTTGGGGCGACGGAAAACAGCGGCAAAATCAAGAGGCGCAGCGATAGCGATGGCGGACAAACCGATGGCGTTGGCATGGGAAGGGGGCAGACGACGATGCGGTTGGCGGTGCGGGAGAACATGGTGCCAGGCGAGACGCTGGTGGAAAAGTTTCGCAACTTGCGGGCGTGGGGTTACGACGGGATAGAGTTGACGCGGAGCAGCCGATGGGAGTGCGTGGACGAAGTGAAGCGGGCGATGCGAGAGACGGGCATTCAGGTCAGCATCGTCTCTGCCATCGGGGGCGGGGCGCTCATTGAAGCCCGAAGGGAAGAGCGGGAGCGGGCGATGCAATCGCACAAGACGGCGCTGGAAATCGCCAGCGAGTTGAACGCCGTCGGGGTCATCAGCGTCCCCCTGTTGCCGACGAAGATGCAAAACCGTCCCCGCTTGCCCGACCTTTCGCCTTGGAAGACGACAGAAGAGTTGGAGCGGGCGTTGATGGTGGAACTTTACGGCGAACTCGCCGATCACGCCCGACAGCTGGGCAATGTCGTCGTCATCATAGAGCCGTTGAACCGTTACGAACAATGGCACCCCAATCGTGTGGAACAAACTGTCGCCATTTGTCAAGCCGTCGGCAACCCCCATTGTCGGACGATGTTTGACTTCTTCCACGCCAACATAGAAGAGGCGGACATGGCGGAAGCCATCCGTCGGGGTGGCGAATATCTTGCCAACATCCACATCGCCGACAGCAACCGCTTGACGCCCCCACACGGGCACACCGATTTTCGCCCTTGCTTTCGGGCGCTGAAGGAGATCGGCTACGACAAGTTCATGGCGCTGGAGTGTGGCGTGCCGGGTGAACCGACTGAGGAACTGAGGCGATGCGCCCAATATTTGCGCCAACTGTGGGATGAAGCCTGATGGCAACGGGTGGCGCGCAAAATTAAAACGCACTCTTGAGGCTGTTGGGAAGGCTCGCTCCCCTACGGGTTTTGCAAAGACTGAACGAGCATCTGCGTCAGCATCCCTGTCGCCAGTAAGAAAAGCCCAAGCAACACTAAACCCGCCATGACGGTCAAGTAACTGACAATCACCGTTGCCAATCCTCGCCGAAACTCCCTTGTTTCCGCTTCCTGATGGAGGGCGTGAGCAACACGCACCAAATGCTCGTCCATCGTTCCTGTCCGTTCGCCCAAAGCGACGGCTTGGGCGATTTCGGGCGGGGCACCATCCAGCATCGCAAGGACACGGCTGAGCGAAGTGCCTTGCCGCACCTGCCCGACTCGCTCGTGGACGAACCGAGACAAGTGCGGAAGGTGGGAGCAAACCGTTTCGGCGGCAGTTTCTAACGCTTCGGAAGGCGGCACCCCCGCTTTCAGCAGCACGCCCAAGATGTGGGCAAAACGCGCCCAACTTCGCTCCTTCGCCAGTAAAAAGGGGTTTGGCGCATGGGCGAGCAAGGAGCGTAATTTCCTCATTCCCCAAATGATTGCCAGTGAAACCAGCAACAACTTGAGGGGGAGGAAGAGGTTTGTCAGGATGGCGAACCCCACGACCACCAGCGCTTGCAACGCCACCGCGACCCCGCTGATGAACAGAAGGGCGCGCATCTCCTTGAGGAAAAACTCCCGCTCCTGCTCGGCGTGCTCCCGCAAGGCTTCCAACACGATTTCCCAACGCCCATGCCGTTCGCCTGCCCGCAGGAGGGCTTGAACGGCAGGGGAGATGTCGCCCCCGATGTCCCTCAGTATCTCGGAAAGGGGCATGTTCGGTTGCACCAACGCCCGTTGCAGGGTCGCTTGGATGGAGCGGGAAAGGAAGGGATGGGCAGAACCAAACGATGCCACCGCATCTTCCAATGGAATGCCCGCTTTGTAGGCATGGTGAAGGTAGCGAAACAAAGCGGTGGCAGCGTGCCAGCGGATAGCACGAAGGAAAGGCTCTCGCACCTTCGCCAGCAAACTTGTCTCCCGTCGCTCGTAAATGCGGTCTCTTTGTGGCTTCGGTGCGAGGAGGGCTTTGCTTTTCATGCCCTTTCGCCTCACTGACCGACACCCATGAACTTGTCCACGGCTTCCACCATCCCGCCATACCAGTGCAGCCAAAAGCGGGCGACCGCAAGGAAGATGGCGATGGCGGCGAGGAAGAAGCAGACAAAGTAGGAGGCGACGGCTTGGGCACGGATAGCCGTTAGCGCTTCGCTCTCCAAAAACTCGGCGGCTTTTGTCAAGCCCTCGTCTATCGTGCCCGTTTTCTCGCCCGTCGCCACAACCCGAACGACCATCGGATGCAACAGCGGCAAGTCCATCAGCACCGCCGAAAGCGGTTCGCCCTTTTGCAAGCGAGGGGCGTGTTGGCGGGCAGCGGTTTGCAACTGCGGGCTTCCCGCCGCATCGGCTGCCAATTCCACGCTGCGCGACAGTTCCATCCCCGCCCCGACCATCATCGCCAAGGCGCGGGCAAAGCGCGCCCCTGCCAGCAATCGGGGCAAATTGCCGACCCAAGGGAGGGAGAGGCGGATGGTCTCCACTATCGGGGCGAACATTGGCTGCCTCGTCAGAAATCGCCAAACCGCCCAACCGAGCAACCCCAAAGCGATCAGGACAGCGATGGGCAACATCTTTTTGGTCGCCGCCCCGTAGTGCTGCGCCAAAAACGGTTCCGTTTCTCCTTTCGCCCTCAGAAGTTTCTCCATGACGACGGGCATGACGAAGGCGACGAGCAAAATCAGCAAAACGGCAGCACCGAGCAAAAAGCGGGGATACATCGTCGCCCGCCGCAATTCTTGGCGGAACTCGTTTTCCCGCTCAAAATGCTGCGCCAGCAACTGGAACACATCGTCCAAGTTGCCCGACTTCTCGCCCACTTCCACCATCGCAAGGACGAACGGCGGGAAGGGATAGCCTGACTCCGCCAGCGCTTTTGAAGGCGCCACGCCTTGAGCCATCAGGTCGGCAGCCCGTTGCGCCGCTGCCCGCAAAGGCGAACGGCGTTCCGTTTGGGCGAAAATCGTCAAGGCTTCCGATAAGCCCATCCCCGCTCGCATCGCCCCGTTCAGGTGGCGGAAGAAAATCGCCATCGGTTCAGGCTCCACTTTGACGAGGGTGAACTTGGGGCGTCCATCAGTTTGCTCCTTCAGGCGCGTCACCCACAAACCTTGTTGGCGGAGTTGCTCGTAGGCTTGGCGGGGATCGGAAGCAACAACCGTCCCCTGATGGAGTCGCCCGTCTCGGTCACGGGCTTCGTAAAGAAAGGTGGGCATGGTCAATCACCTCGGCGCTCGTTTCCTGCCGAATACCATGCCGAGCAAACACGCCGAACCGTCTGCCATTTTGCCACTTGCTCTGCCTGTTGGGCTATAGGGATGCCATCCAACGCTTCTGTCAACTCCGCCAACGGGAGCAAAACGAAGGCTCGCTCCCACAAACGCGGATGGGGGACGGTCAATCGTTCCGTTTGCACCCGTTCGCCTTCCGCCCAAAGGATGTCCAAGTCAATCGTTCGCGGTTGCCATCCGCCCTTTTGCGTCCGTCTCAACTGCCGCTCAATGGCTTCCAAGCGTGCCAACAATTCATCCAACGGCAAGTCAGTCACGATTTCGGCGACGGCGTTCAAGTAGGGCGGTTGGGGCTCGGCGACGCCAAGGGGTTCACTCTCGTAAAGCCCAGAAACCCGTGTCACCGTGATGCCTTGCTCCTTTAGCAAATCCAGTGCCTTCCGCAAATTTTCCAATCGGTCACCCAAGTTAGCGCCCAAGCCGATAAAGATGCGCCTAAGACGCTTCATCCCTGCTCAACTCCACCCGCACCCCCGCCCATTGCAGCGGGATGGGGATGGGCGGATGGGGTTTTCGGACTTCCACCTGCACCCGCTGCACTTGCGGGAAAGTTGTCAGCAAAGTGGTCGCAATGGCGTAAGCGGCGGCTTCCAGCAACTTGTAGCGGTTGCGTTCCAATAACTCCCGCACGACCTCGCAAACGCGGGTGTAATCCAGCGCCCGCTTGATGCTGTCCATTTGCGCCGCCTCTCGCAAGTCCAATTGCAAAGCGATGTCCACTTCAATGGGTTGCGGCACCCGCTGCTCTACGGGCAAACAACCGACCCGACTGAGCGTCGTCAAGCCCTTGATGAGCAGCCAATCCAACGAGGTTCACTCCTTGGTTGTCGCGGCTAATAGCCACTCCAACAATTCCCGTCAGGGCGCAAAGCCTTGCGCTCCCTACCCCATTCGCCGCCGTTTTGCCAACCTGCCTATCTGCCTGACTATTCGCTACTCGCCACTCGCTACTCGCTGCCGTCAGTAGATTGTCTCGTCCCGTTCCGCTCCACCTTCCTTGCCTTCGCCCCGCAGTTCCTCTTCCATCGCCGCTTCCATCTCGTCAATGACTTCGCGGTCTACTTCATCGCCGAGGGCGCTGGTCAAGCGGCGCATGACGGAGCGCAGTTCGCGAGGTGTGGGGTTGTCGGAGATGTCCAAGTTCTCAAAGGAACTGGCGAGGTTGTCAAGGCGCGTCTCTTCGCTCAGGTGGGCGCGGATGCGGGAGATGAGTTTGGTCAGTTGAATGCTGCCACAGCGGGGGCAATAGGGGTCAGTGTTGTTGGCGACGACGCCGACAAGAAAAGTGAACACCTTGCCACACTGGTTGCACCGAAACTCGTAAAGGGGCATTCCGCTCACCTCCCTCACGCCAGCAACTCTCGGTAATGGTCACGGACTTTTCGGATGGCACGGGCGATGTCTTCCATGTCTTCGGGTTCGCCCAAAAGGACATTTTGGGTGAGCCAAATGGCTTCGTGGTCGCAAACGCGCTCGGTGACAGGACAACGAACTTTGCGGTAATCGCAATGGCGGGCGTAGGGATGCCAATCCAGCGCCTCTTTGCTAAAGGCAGGTTCGCGATAAAGGGGCTTGTAGCCGGGACTAACAGGGATGCCTTCCGCCCGCAAGGCTTCTATAAACTTCCCTTTGGGCACATTGCCCATGCGTTCGGGGAAGTAGCGAAAGATGAACAGGTGATAGGCATGTTCGGTGACCCGCTCATCGTCGGGCAACGGCTCTACGATGTCCAATTCCCGCAGCAGGCTGTTGAGGTAAGCGGCGTTGCGTTGGCGCTTGGCGTGGAGTTCGTCGGCGCGCTGCAACTGCACCATCAAGATGGCGGCTTGCCATTCCGTCATCCGATGGTTGCCACCGACAAGGTAGTGGGCATACCATTCGCCCGTGCGCGACCGACCGCAGTTGTGCAGTGACCAAACTTTTTCGGCAATCTCGTCGTCATCAGTCAACACTGCCCCGCCTTCACCTGCGTTGATGTTTTTGCTGGCTTGGAAACTGAAGCCACTGGCATCGCCGATGGCGCCGACCCGCCGACCCCGCCAACTGGCGCCGTGCGCTTGTGCCGCATCTTCAATGAGCGCCAAGCCATGTTTTTGGGCAAGGGCTTTCAAGGCATCCATGTCAGCGGGACGCCCTGCGATGTGCACCGCCATGATGGCTGTCGTTCGGGGCGTGATGGCGGCTTCGGCTGCCTTTGGGTCTATTGTCATCGTCGTCGGGTCAATGTCGGCGAAGACAGGCACGGCGCCGACATCCAACACTGAAGTCGCCGAAGCGATGAAGGTGTAAGGTGGGACGATGACTTCTTCGCCGGGCTTAACTCCGACGGCACGCAAAGCGAGGTAAAGGGCTGTCGTGCCGTTGGTGCAAGCGATGCAATGTTTGGCATGCTGGTATCGGGCGAAGGCTTGCTCAAACTGCTCCACCTTGCTGCCGGGCGTTCGCCCCCACCATCGCCCGCTTTCCACGACCTCCCGAAGGGCTTGCACTTCCCGCTCGTCAAAAATCGGCCACTTCGGGAACGGCTTGGTGCGAACGGGTGTGCCACCGGCGACCGCCAATGTCGCCATCGTCACTCACCTCGCTGAAAAATTTACGACTGGCTTACCGTCGCCGTGATGGGCGACCAAAGTTGCATCGCTGCTCGCACTTCCTCCATCGTCCCTTGCGCCACCTGTCGGGCTTTGCGTGAACCTTCCGCAAGGATGTCGTCCAATTCGGACGGATGGCGCTCCAACTCCGCCCGTCGCTGTCGCAACGGCTCAAGGGCTTCGTTCAAGCGTTGCGCCAATCGCTGCTTGCAAGCGACACAACCCAACTTGCCCAACCGACAATCGGTCGCAATTTCGGCGACTTCAACTCGGTTGTAGATGTTGTGCAACGCAAAGACAGGGCAAATTTCGGGACGCCCAGGGTCATTGCGGCGGATTTTGTGCGGGTCGGTGAAAAAGACGCTGACTTTCTGCCGCACGACTTCAGGAGGGTCAGCAAGGTGGATGTGATTGTCGTAACTCTTGCTCATCTTCCGCCCGTCTATGCCAGGCACATAAGGGAACTCGCTGAGCAACGCTTGCGGCTCTGGGAAAACATCGCCGTAAAGCCGATTGAAGCGGCGAGCGATTTCCCGCGTCATCTCCAAGTGGGGCAACTGGTCTTTGCCGACGGGCACCGTGTCGGCTTTGTAAATCAAGATGTCCGCCGCCTGCAAAACGGGATAACCGAGCAAGCCGTAGTTAGGCGCTTTGCCCTCTTGCACCCACTCTTTGTAAGTCGGGTTCAACTCCAGCCACGAAACGGGCACGAGCATGGAAAGGAGCAAGTGCAATTCGGCGTGTTCGGGCACCCACGATTGGACGAAAAGGACACAACGATGAGGGTCTAAGCCTGCGCTCAACCAGTCAATGGCTAAGTCGCGGATGCTTTGACGCAGTTGGCTGGTGTCTTCCCACGCCGTCGTCAGGGCGTGCCAATCGGCGATTTCGTAAAAGCACTCGTAATCGTCTTGCAACGCCACCCATTGGCGCAGCGCCCCTTCCCAATTGCCCAGATGCAATTTGCCCGTCGGTCGCATGCCCGACAAGATGCGTCCCCGTTTTTGCGCCATCGTCCTTTCACCCCTTTTGCCCCATTACCTTCAAACACCCGCCAGATGAAAGAGCCAGCGGGCTATCTCTCTGACAGGCGCCCCGATGAAGTTCAAAGCGCCGACATAAAGCAAAACGAGCAAGGTAAGGAAACCCAATCCCGTCCGCTCCCACATGTCCATGCGCCAACGAAGTTCCATCGGCAAAAACATCCGCAAGATGCGGCTGCCATCTAAGGGCGGGATGGGGATGAGGTTGAAAAACGCTAAGCCCAAATTGACCAGAATGCCTGCGACACCCATTTGCGCCAAAAAGGTCAAGATAGGTGCCATCAGCCAACGAAGGGATGGGGGAAGCAAGTTCGCCAACGAGACGATGAACGCCAGAAATGCCGTCCAGAAAAAGGCTTGCAGGAAATTGGACGCTGGTCCTGCCGCCGCCACCAACGCCATGTCACGGTTCATGTGGCGAAAGTTGAGGGGATTGACCTGAACGGGTTTCGCCCAACCGAAACCGATGCCCGCAAACATCGCCAGCAAAAACATCAGTGTCCCTAAGGGGTCAAAGTGGGCGCGGGGGTCTAAGGTCAACCGACCCTGCACGACGGGCGTCGGGTCACCCAACTTCCACGCCGCCCACGCATGCGCCGCTTCGTGAACGCAAATCGCCAAAACGAACACGGGCACCCAAGTCGCCAACCGCAACAACAACTCTTTGACGAATTCGGGGTCAAAAAACATCGCCGTCACCCCATCAGTTCGTTCAGACTTCCCAGGGCATCAACCCGTCGGGCGTGTAGCGGAAAATTTTGTCGGTGAGCGGGTAAGGGTCATGGCGGGCGTCTTCCCGCACCTGCCTCAAAATCCCTGTTAGAAATTGCGGGTCGTCATCGCAAAAAGCCATCAGGCAATCACGGCTGGGCACCGCCACCAAAAACTCCCGCCCCAAAAGTTGCGACACTTGGGGGTAAAAATCGGGCAACAAAAGGCGCGCCGCATCGTAACTGTCGCCCTTGGCGATCACGATGCCCTTCACCCGCTGTCCATCGGAAAGGGCAACCATTTGGAACTTGCTTTTGAAGCGGACGAGGTTTTTGATGGCGAGTTCGTGTAGCCTGTTGATGCTCAGCCCCCAAACTTCCAGCCAGTCGCGGGGAATGAAGCGCATGTATTTGCCGTCGTCCACGACATAAGTGATGACCAACGGTTCCACCCACCGCCGAAAAGCCACCTGCTCCATCGTCGGGCTCGTCATCCATTCCGTCGTCTTCAGTTGGGGCATGATTTTGTGGCGCACCTCTTTCAGGTTCGGGACTTCCACCTTTTGCTGCTCCCGCGCCGCCACCACGCCCTCCAAAAAACGCTTCAAGTGCTCCTCCCGTTTGTCGGGTTCGCGCAGGCACGCCTGATAGATGTTCTGCAACTGGATGACGAAAGTCCCCTCGCCTTCCCGAGAGACCAGCACCAACGGCTTTTCTATCTCCAGCCGCAAATCGGGCATCAAAACCCGACACCGCTCCAAGACCATTTGAGTGAAGGTGTGGGCATCCAGCGCCTCCTCGCTGATCAGCAGTGAGCCAATCATATCGTCTACCAGCGCCCGCTCCCGCTCCCGCTCGGCAACAGGACACGAGTAAGTGATGAAAAGCCCCACTTGCCCCCGAACCAAAAACCAGTGACGGCAGTAAGTTGCGTCTTCGGTGACATACTCCGTCGTTGCCCCGATAGCGCCATTGACGGCGCACGGTTGCACCTGCCCTTGCTTTTCGCCCTGCTCCATCGCCTGCCGAAACATGTCCAAGATTTCCTCGTGGCTCAGGGGCAACTTTTGCGAAAAGGTGTAGACGGAAATGTCCAATTGCCCGACGGGATTTTCCTTCGCCGCAAAGGAGAAGGTGCCCGTCTTTTCGTCCTCGTCCACTTCCCAGTCGGCGGGATACCAGAGCCGATACAGATGGGCGGGATGGCGAAACTCTGGCATCGCAATCACCTCAACCCGCTCCGTCGCAAAAAGCATCGCGCCGCTCGCAAGGCAACGCGAAGTTGCTCAGCGGCATCAGCGTTTTCATCCAATTTTGCTGCCAGCGCCGCTTGCAACCCGACAGCGATTGCCCGCCCTTCAATCCCATGCGCCCTCAACGCCTCGCCCGTGATATCAGGACGGGTTCGCCGCCACTCCAAAAAGTAACGCTGCCAACTTTCTTTCGCCACGCTTGACCGCCTCGCCGCCAACGCTAACGCCACTTCCAACGGCAACGGATTGAACTTCCGCACCCAACCGCTTGGACGCTTCGGCAACCGACTTCGCAAAGCCCGTAGCAATGCCGACCCACTTTGCCGCTCCCACTCCCCCAACTGGTAACGCTGACAAAAGGTCATCACGGCATCTGCCGTCGGCAGCAACGAGAGCAACAACGCCCACTCCCGTTGCAACGCTTCGTCGGGAAAATGCCCTTGATGCCATCGCAGCCATTCGCCTATTTGCTTCAGCCATTGAAGCCGCGCCTTCGTGATGCGCAACTCTGGGGCGACCACTCGCAAGATGCCCCATTGCCACAACCGCCAAAGGGGCTTGGTCGGGTCGCGCTCTTGAAGGGTTCGCCAAAGTTCGTGCTTGATGCGGTCGCGAGAAAGTCTCATCAGCCAACTTTCGTTGCGGGCTTGATAAAGCAACCGAAGCGTCTTGGCATCCATGCGGAAACCGAAGCGTTGCTCGTAACGGACAGCGCGAAAGATGCGTGTCGGGTCGTCTACAAAACTGCCGTCGTGCAAGATGCGGATGATGCCTTTTTGCAAATCGCCGTAACCGCCTGTCGGGTCTATCAGTTCGCCGAAGCGGTCGGGCGAAAGGCAGATCGCCATCGCATTGACGGAGAAATCGCGCCGCCACAAATCGTCGGCGATGGTGGCGGGCTCCACTTCGGGCAAGGCAGCGGGTTGTGGGTAGCGCTCCTTTCGCGCCGTCGCCACATCCCATCGCCCCATCGCCCAATGCAGCGTCGCCGTCAAAAAGCGCTCGTGAAGGGTCACCGTCCCGCCCCACTGTCTTGCTAACGCTTGCGCCAACTTCGTCCCGTCGCCTTCCACCACGATGTCCACATCCAGCGTCGGCGTCCCCAGCAACAAATCCCGCACGAACCCGCCGACGACGAACGCCGTCATGCCCAAACTTTCAGCGATAACCCCAACAGTCCGCAAAGCCTGAACGACTGAGGAAGGCAACCGTTCGTCCAGTTCCCGTGCTAAGTTCATCGGCGTCACGCCGCCTTGCGGGCGAGCCGAAAGCCATCTTCCACGCCACTCATCGCCTTTTGAGCGATGTCCGCCAGTGCGCTGATCAGCAACGGGTCGGTGTTGGGCATCTCAATGCGCCGCAATTTGATGCCCAACTCCTGCGCTTTCTCTTGCGCCTCAATGTCAATGTCGTAGAGCACTTCCAAATGGTCGCAAAGGAAGCCAACGGGCGCGACGAGCACATAGCGATGCCCTTGCCCCGCTAACTCGTCCAGCACTTCCAAAATGTCGGGACCGAGCCAATCTGTCCCGCTGGCGCTTTGATAGGCGAAGAGCCAATCGGAAACGCCGACCATTTGAGCAACGGCTTCGCAAGTTTGGCGCAATTCGTCAGGGTAAGGGTCGTCCCACTCCAAGATGCGTTGGGGCAAACTGTGCGCCGTAAAGAGAAGTTGCACCTCGTTACGCTCGGACCCGTCAAATTGCGCCCACGCCTGCCGCACCTTCTCGGCAAAACAACGCACCAATAGTGGATGCGTCGCCCAACTTTCCACGAAACGGAAGCGGATGGGGTTTCCCAGCCGCTCCAACGCTTCCGTTGCGTAGCCGATGTATTCGGCGACACTGCGGCGGGAATAGTGCGGCGCCAAGATGATGCCCACCGCGTCGGTGACGCCATCGGACGCCATCCGCTCAATCGCCTCAGCGATGTAGGGATGCCAATGCTTCATGCCGACATAGACGGAAACGGGATGGGGGACGGGGGACGAGGGACGAGTGTTGAGTTGCTCTTGCAAAAGTTGGGCTTGGGCGAAAGTGATGTCGTTGATGGGCGATTTGCCCCCGATGGCGCGATAGCGCTCCATTAGTTCGTGCAGCATCTCCGCCGTCGGCTTTCGCCCCCGAAGGATGTGCGTGTAGTAAGGCTCCACTTCGTCCAGCGAGTTAGGTCCGCCGTAAGCCATCAGCAAGATGCCCCATTGTCGCTCCATCGTCATTCAGGCGCTCCCTTGCGCCCTTTCACCTCCATGAAAAGCAAATGGCGAAGTGACAGGGAAAATTTTAGCTTGTAGCGGTTAAGTTTGCGCCCTTCCCGCCACCCTTTTTGTTGTGCCCTTCTTCGCTGCGCTTTTTTCATTGCGCCTTTGGGGCGCTCCGACAGCGATGTCGGAGTGGCTACCAACCACGACGGCGGAAGGTGCGCGCCCAAGCATGGAGCACCCCCGCCAAAACCCGACTGAACAAGACCTTTTTGGCGGCGACGCCGTGATTGCAGCGTTGCCCTTGCGCCCTTCTTCGCCGTGACTTTCCTGCTATGGCTTCCTTTGTTGCGCCCGACAAATGCCTTGACGATTGCGTTTGTCATTCGCCCCTCCTTTGCCCTTCCGCCAACTCGCCCAACCGCTGGGACGCCATTAAAAATTGCCCATCGGACATTCGCCATCGGTCATTCTTTGTGGCAATCTTTGGCGCGGTGAAAGGGCAATGGCGAAGGGCTTCGTTTGGATCGTGGGCGCAGGTCCTGGCGATGTCCGCCTGCTAACGCTGAAAGCGAAAGAAGTGTTGGAGCAGGCGGAGGTCGTTGTCTATGACCGACTGCTCACGCCCTCCATCCTGTCGCTGGTGCGCCCTGAAGCGGAATTGATTTATGCGGGCAAGACGCCGGGTGGGGCGAAGGTTTCGCAAGATGTCATCAATGCCTTGCTGATTGCGAAAGCCCGCGAAGGCAAAAGGGTGGTGCGGTTGAAAAACGGCGACCCGTTCATTTTCGGTCGGGGCGCGGAAGAGGCGGAAGCGTTGGCGGAAGCGAGCATCCCTTTTGAAATCGTGCCTGGGTTGAGTTCCGTCTTTGCCGTCCCCGCTTATGCGGGCATCCCGCTAACGGATCGGCGTTTTGCGTCCAGTTTTGCCGTCGGTGTCGGGCACGGGGCGGAAGAGGCAGAGCCTGTCAATTTCCGTCGGTTGGCGATGGCGGAAACGGTCGTGGCGTTGATGGCGGTCGGCGAATTGCGACGGGTCGTCGCAGAGTTGCTGGAAGGTGGCAAAGACCCAGAGACGCCAGCGGCGCTGATTGAGTGGGGGGCGACACCCCGTCAGCGAACCCTTGTCGCCTCGCTCCATCAGTTGCCCGAAATGGCGCAGGAAGTCGGGATGCAACCGCCCGCCGTTTTGGTCGTCGGCGAAGTCGTCCGTTTGCGGGAGCGCATCGCTTGGTTTGAGCGCAAGCCATTGTTTGGCAAACGCATCCTCGTTACCCGCGCCGAAGAGCAAGCGGAAGCCCTTGCCAGCAAGTTGGAAGATTTGGGCGCCGAAGCCTTTCGGTTGCCCCTCATCCGCATCGTGCCCATTGAAGATGATGCGCCATTAGAGGCTGCCTTAGAGCGTGCCCTCAATGGCGGCTACGATTGGATTGTGTTCACCAGCACGCATGGGGTGCGCACTTTCTTTGAACGGGTGCAACGGCGAGGCAAAGATGCCCGCACCTTTGCGTCGGTGCGTTTTGCGGTCATCGGTCCTGCGACGGGCGATGCCTTAAGGCAATGGGGCATCCAACCTGATTTGATGCCGACGCGCTACACCAACGAAGGTTTGGCAGAGGCGATTTTGGCGAATGTCCAATGCCCAATCGCAAAGGGGGGAAGGAGGCAGCGGTTTTTATTGTGGCGGGCGCACGGGGCGCGGGAAGTGTTGGCGCAGCGTTTGCGGGAAGCGGGGGCATTAGTGGACGAAGTTTACGCCTACCGCACCGTGCCCAACGAGTTGCCTGACGAGTATTTAGCGGCGGTGTTGAAAGAACCCATCCATGTCGTCACCTTCACCAGCCCGTCGGCGGTGAACGCCTTTTTTGCCGTGTTGGGGGAAGGTCGGGCGTGCCATCTCTTGGCGACCGCGGCGATCGCTTGCATCGGTCCTGTCACGGAGCAAGCCGTTCGGCAGCGGGGTTTTGAACCATCGGTCGTTTCCGAGGTGCACACAATCAACGGCTTGGTGGAAGCGATGGTGCGATGGGCACAAGTTAAGACTCGTTGAGCCGACGCAACAACTCTTTTAGGCGCACCCGCAGCGAGGCGGGGTCTTCGCGATAAAGGGGTTCAAGGTAACTGATGCAAGCGCGTTCCGTTTCGCCCAGCCAGTGCCACGCCAATGCCGTGTAATAGCGCACGAGGGGATGATGGGGGTCGCAACCGTCAAGGGCGGCGAGGGCTTCAAAGGGGCGGCGTTGGCGCGCCCAAAGGATGCCAGTGAGGAGTCGGGCTTCGGGCGTCTTTTGAGGGATTTGGGCGAGGAAGTTTTCCGCCTGATGGCAGTGACCGCCTTCTATGAGGGCGATGGTTAAGAGGATGCGTGCCCAAAGGTCATTGGGGCGCAATTGGCTCGCAAAATGTAGCCACTTCGCCCCAGCGTCCCAAGCGCCATCTTCCAACAACCGTTCGCCCCGCCAACGACAAAGCCAACCGAAAAGGGAGCCCATCCACCGCATCCATCGGGGGGGAGAAGAGAGCGGTAACCCATCGCCCTTGCCCCGTTCCGACACCAACCGTTCCAAGTGCAAAACCAATCGGGCTTGAAGGTAAGGCTCGTCCACGACGGGCAAGGGCTTCAAAAGTTGCAAGGCTTCTTCGGGTTGCTGGGTTTGAAAGAGCACCAACGCCAGCCAACTGCTGGCGACGAAGTTTTGGGGCGAAAGCAAAAGGGCTTGACGGAGGGCGCGTTCCGCTTCACCCCATTTGCCCCGCAACGCCAACACTTTCCCCGCAAAGACCCATGCGGGAGCGTGATGGGGAAGTTGTTCGGTGGCTCGCAAAGCGTGCAAGCGCGCCGTCACGGGATGACCCAAATGCCAATGCGCCCACGAAAGTTGCATCCGAACGAAAGCATCTTCGCCCAAAATAGATAATGCCCTTTCCAGCCATTGGGCAGCTTTTTGGTAGCGTCCCCGCCAGAGGGCAAAAACGCCCCAGTGAAACCACCAATGCCCCCGCAAAAGTTGCCATCGCTTGCTCAGCCAACGATGCCAAGATGGTGGGATGAGTTTTTTCCTGCGTCGGGTCGCCATCGGTCGCTTCATCGGAGAATCGTTCCCCCATCGCTTTCGCTTAAGGGCGATCGGTAAGCCCAAGCCCTGTCCATTCAGGCGGGGAAGCCCCGACATCCCAAGGCGGCGTCGTCACAGGAGAGCGGGATGGAGAATCAGGCACGGTCAAAACTGAGAGCAACTGCAGGGCTTCCGCCACCAATCGTTCACCAGCGTCGGGCATTAATTGCGAAGAACGCGCCAACCGCACTTCATAGCCTCCGCCTTTGAAAGCATCGGGCGTCGGCAAGTAGCCCACCATCCCGTTGGCGCAAGTGACGACAAAAGTCATCGGGAAGGGTGAACGCCGTTTGATGTCCCAGCCCAACTGACAAAACAGTTCGCCGGGAATGGCGACGAAAGCGCTTCGCCCGACCCCCATGACCTGCACTTCGGCATTGACCGTCGGTTGACGCTTCACCTCTTCGGCAAGCAAGAGCCATTCGCGGGCGTAAACGCGCTCAACACTCCACGAGCCATCGGTTGACAGCAACCGCTTCGCTTCGTCCAGCCAACCATCGGGCACGGTTCGCCGCTGTAAAGGGACGATAGCGGTGCGGGTTTGCAAAGGGGCATCGGGATGAAAATCCATTTGAGCGATGGTTTGGAGGACGGCGCCGCCCAAAGCGGTGCCGAGGCGCCACGCCCACACTTCCCCGAATTCCCGCTCCCGCAAACGCAAGTTGTCCACCTGCGTCACATCGCCGCAAGCACCAGGCAGGAAAACAGTCAGGCATTGCTCCCCCAACACCTTTCGCAGGGTTTGAGCGAGGTAGAAGGGAAAATCGGCGCTGAATTGTGTTCCGCCCATGACGGTGCAATGGCAAGCGAAATTGACGAGGCAACCGAGCCAATTGCCTCGCTCGTCGCGCGCCGCCAAAACGCCGACGGTCGGGTCGGTCGGACCTGCGGGCTTGACAATGTTGGGATTGCCCTTGCCTGGGTGGGTTTGGTGCAAACCGTTGCGCATGACGAAGCGGCGGTTGAAGGCTAAACCCGATGCCGTGCCGACACCCATGCCGACGAAAGCGGGGCGACGAGTTTCCATCCCTTGTTCAACGGCGCGGGCAATTTGGCTGGCGACAAAGGCGCAATAGTCAGGGTCGGCTTCGCTCTCAAAGACATCGGCGATGGGACCGCCCGTGTGAGTATGGGTGGCGGCGATGAGGACATTTTCAGGCGGGATGTTGCAAGCCTTTTGGATTTGCCTTCTCGCTTCGGCGACCAGCGACGATTTCACGGAGAGGGCATCAACGGAGATGATGGCAACAAGGCGCTCGCCATCGTCCAGCACCGCTGCCGTCGCATGGAGCGGGTCATGGACGCCCGTGGAAACGACCCGCCGAAAACCGCCAGGGATGAGCGAGCCGATGGGCGGCGTGATGTCCGTTTGGGCGAAACCGACCAACACCCTAAATCACCTTCTCATTGGCTTGCCATCGCACGACGCCAACAAGATTGACACGCCCCTTGCTTGCTGGGATGATGCCAGAGGCTTAATGGCACTGCTACAATCTTGCTGAACCTTGCTCCGAGGCGACAACGACCGATGACAGGGGTGACGGTTTATGCGGCGCGGGCAGACTTTGACGGAGTATTTGCTGTTGGGCATCCTTATCGCCATCGCCATCATCGTTGCCCTGACAGTGTTTGGTGAAGGGTTAAGGAATCGTTACGCCAACACCGTCAATCAGTTACCGTTCCCATGAGGCAAACAAAAAAGGCGGATGGGACGGCGGAGAAATCCGTCCCATCCGCGTGGCGTCCTGTGGGGTTAGCTGATCAGTTCGGTGACGACTTGCCCTTTGTCTACGATGGTAACGGGACGCCCGTTAGGCGTGTAGTAGCGCTTGTTGGGGTCAATGCCCAGCAAATGACAGAGGGTGGCAAACAAGTCGGGCACGGTGACAGGGCGATGGACGACATCGGTGCCGTCTTCGTTGGTCGCCCCGATGACTTGACCGCTACGAATGCCTCCGCCTGCTAAGACGACGCTAAACCCACGAGCCCAATGGTCACGCCCTTCATTTTGGTTGATGCGGGGTGTCCGACCGAATTCGCCCATCCAGACGACGAGGGTGCTGTCCAGCAAATCCCGCTCCTTCAGTTCCTTCAGCAAGGTGGCGAAGGCAGGGTCAAGGACGCTGCAGAGCCGTTGGGTGCGGGTGAAGTTGTCTTGGTGGGTGTCCCAACCGTCCAAGTAAACTTCCACGAAGCGGACGCCCGCTTCCACCAACCGACGCGCCAGCAGGCAACCCCGCCCAAAATCATTGTCGCCGTAGGCTTGCTTGACACTTTCGGGCTCTTCGGCGATGTTGAAGGCTTTCGTCAAAGGCGAGCGCATCAGCCGAACCGCTTTGTTGTAGGCAATCAGGTGGCGCTGTTGATTTTCGTTCTTTGTCCAGTCGGCGAATTTGCCCTCCAAGTAGCGGAGCAAAAAGAGGCGTCGCTCCAATCGGTCGGGCGTGACATATTGGGGCGGCAGCAAGTTCTCCACGGGTTGGCTCAAGTTGGTCACGACGAGGGGGTTGTAAGCGGTGCCGAGGAAACCCGCACCGAAGGACGGACCGCGAATGCTGACGAAGTGGGGCAGGTCAAATCGTTCGTCGCCCAACTCTTTGGCGACGACGGCGCCGAAACTGGGATGCTCCACCGTCCCTTGCGGAAGGTAGCCCGTGTGCAGCAAGTATTGTGCCCGCTGGTGGTTCGTCTCTCTGGAGACCATAGACCGAATGACCGCCAGTTTGTCGGCATGCTCCGCCAGTTGCGGGAGCAATTCGGTGAACTGCACATCGGGGATGCGCGTTTTGATGGGTTTGAAGATGCCGCCGTTTTTGCTGTTGGGTTTGGGGTCAAAGGTGTCTAATTGGCTCGGTCCGCCGTTCATCCACAGCAAAATCACTGACTTGGCTTTGCGGGCGTCGTTCGCTTGGGCGTGAAGGGGTTGCTGAACGAGCCAATCGGCGAAGAGCATGCTCAGCAACCCGCCCAACCCGACTTTGATGAAGCCCCGTCGGCTTAACCCTTCCGACCAAGTTTCCAAGCAGCCACAGCAGTATTCCTGCGTCCATTGCCCTAACGGCATCGTCTGCACCTCCTTGCCTAATTTGTTGCGCTTAAAGGCGCTCAATGGTTGAACAGAAACTCGCCCGAATTGAGCAACGCCCAAGCGATGTCTTCAAAGGCTTGGGCTTTAGGGGGCAACGGCACATTGCCCGCCATCATCGCCAACCCGATGTCGCGCCGACCTCGCAAGACGGGGACGCGGTTCGTGCCAGCGACGAACTTCCGAACATGCTCCAACATGACCCGTTGCTCGTCAGGCGTTGGGTAGCGGCAATAGAAGCGCAAAAAGAGGGTGTTAAGGTGCTCTTCATCGGAGCGCTCGTCGGTCAGGGCGCGGAACAACGGCAAGCCGCCTGCCAGCCGAACGGCACGCTGGACTTGTTCGTTGTTCATCAGCATCAAGGCTTGCTGGATGGTTTGCTCAAAAGTGGCGACATCGGGTTCTTCGTCGGTGTTGAAAACCAAGATGAAGCGGCGCACCATGAACTGGTGGAGTTGCTCGTAAAGGCGGGGCGCCCGTTCCTTCAGGACTTCTTCTGCACCCGTCGCCCGAAGGAAAGCGTTGAAGAGTTGCTCTGGCATCAAGGGGCGCAGTTGGGCTTGGGCGAAAGTTTCGGGCGAGTTGGGTTTGCTTGAGGGGGCTTGACAGGAAAGTTGGTAGGCTCTGGTGCTGACGATGATGCGGATGAGCCGTTTCAGGTCGTAGCCGTTGGCGATGAAATCGTCCGTTAACTTCTCCAACACTTCAGGGATGACGGGCGGGTTTTCGGGTCGGAAGTCGTCAATGGGATGGACTAAGCCGTGCCCGAAAAAGTAAGCCCAGTATCGGTTGACAAGGGCTTGGGCGAACAATCGGTTTTGAGGATGCGTCAGGTAAGTCGCAAAGGCAGCCCGCCGCTCCAAGGGCTCTTCAGGTAAAGTGAGGTTCACCAAGACAAATTTGGGCGAAACCATTTGCCGTTGTCCATTGCGTTCCATGAAGGCTTCGCCTCGTGGCGCATCCCAAACTTCAAAGGCGACGATGCGGTTTTGCTCACGAACAGGGCGAACCCGCACGCGGGCAAAATAAGCAGCGACGCTCCAAAAGTCCGTTTGCTTCCATCGGGGGTCGTTGAAGGCGTCGTGGCATTGGGCGCATTGAATTTGCGTCCCCAAAAAGATGCGCGAGATAGCCCCTGCTAACTCTTCGGGCTTGGCTTCGTATTTGACGAAGAAAGTGACAGCACCATTTTCGTCGGTGCGTCCCGTCGCCGTTAATAACTCGTAAACCCAGCGGTCGTAGGGGACATTCTGAGCGAATTTGTCTTGCAGCCACGATTCCAAAGCAGCGATGGTGCCTGGCACGCCTGCCCGTCGGCTGTCCCGTCCAACGAGCCAGATGCGCCAGACCGTCGCCCACCACTTAGCGTAATCGGGGCTGTCCAACAACTGCTCAATCAACTTGCGCCGCTTGTCAGGGGAACGGTCGGCAAGGAACTGGCGGGTGACCTCTTCGGGGGGCAGGTTGCCCGTCAAGTCCAAGTAAACGCGCCGCAAAAATTCAGCATCGGAAGCGGGTGGGGCGGGTTTGATTTGGTGCTCATACCAGTAGCGAGCAAGGGCAGCGTTGATGGTCTGGACAAGCCGTTGCTCATCGGCGGGATTTTCTTTCGTGCCATTCGTTTGCGCTAACGCCACGACCCATGCGAGGGTTAGCGGCATCGTTATGGCAATCAACCATCGGCGCACACCCTTCACCTCCGTGACGAACCATCGGCACACCTTCGTCGCTACCTAATATGACGCAGGGGACAGGCAAATGGTTAAACGGCTTCGCTCTATGCTCTGAAGTTTGTTGGTGAAAAGATAACGCAAGCAAAAATATACCGCCATCACTGCCAGCACATAAACTTAAAGCCTCTCTCCCTTCAAGTCAGGGCTCATCTTCAATATCCTCCCCCATCCCCTCTCACACAAAGCGATGGTAGTGGTCAATTTGTAGGTGAAAGGGGCAACCATTTGTAGCGTCGCCCCTTGTGGGCGACGGTCGTTCAAAGGGATAACTGCCGTCGGGGGCAAGCCCCGACGCTACCATCGGCATTAAAAATTTCCGCCGACTAAAGTCGGCGCTCAGGTTTCCAGTCATCAACTACGGGTTAAAACCCGTAGCATGAATGGTTTCGGTTGCGCCATCAACTACGGGCTGAAGTCCGTAGCATGGTTTGCTTTTGTTGAGCCATTAACATTCATGCCACTGGCTTTAGCCAGTGGTTGATGACGAAAATATGATGAGCCCCGAATTCATTCGGCATTTGTTCTTGGACAAAAGTAAGGCGTGGGTATGTAAGGGCGAGGCTCTGTCGAACCAAAACGGCAGCGAACGGCGAGTGGTGAATAGCGAATAGTAAGTGGCGAGTAGCGAACGGCGAGTAGTTTTGGAGGACAGTGTTTCCGCACTGCCGAGAAATTTTGGCACTTAACAATCCGCACCCTGAACTCAGCACCCATGCCTAATTTCGGCTCACCAAGAGGTTCGCCCTCCCAAATGACTTTCGGGATTTTCTGTGGCGCAGCCAAAGTGGACCTGATCTTGACATCGGGGGGGGAGGCTAAAATAAAAACATCAAAACCCATGCCCAACATGGGCGTAAGGAGGAGATGAGCGATGATGAGGCTGAAGGCGTTGAGTGGCAAGTATCAAGGTGAGTTGGCGTTGGCGTGCTTGTTGGCGG
>Ga0209393_1000234_pt1 | contig 28558 bp, 31 predicted proteins | sample SSWtaG_2_FD_184117 | JGI IMG/M metagenome (GOLD analysis project Ga0209393, IMG submission 184117) | Hot spring microbial communities from Sandy's Spring West, USA to study Microbial Dark Matter (Phase II) - SSWsed_130316 (SPAdes)... | ecosystem: Environmental > Aquatic > Thermal springs > Hot...
ATTTTAACCACCATGCTACTTAAATTTAGTTTAGAAGTAATTCTTAAATGGCCTCACCTACACTCATATCCATAATTATAAGGTGGTTTATAGCAGGTCTAATCCATAATTTTTCTCTTTAATCCTCTAGGCTTGAAGGAAAAAGGTAGGCAGTTATCTATTAGAAAATTGTTTCTCAGGATGAAAATACTACTTCACACCCTTTAAAGCTCCATTATAGTTTCTTCATCTACTTTCTCCATGTAGTACTTCATCTTCTAGAAGCCTTCAATTTCTAAGAATATAGTGCTACTAAGCCAGCCCCTCACCCTGAATTTATTTTTAACATATTATTCGCTAGCTTAGTATGCTGATCATATTGAAAGGAGGGAGGCTTATCTCCTCTTTAGCTTAGAGAACCATTGTTCTATTGAGTTCCTTAACCCAATGTCTTCCTCTTATGCCTTATCTTTATAGGCCAGATATACTATGGAGCCTATCAATATGCATTGTGAGGTTATTATAGCAAGGAACCTTAAGCATCCTCCTACACCTCTACCCCTGGCAGCCTATATCGCTATAACCTCCTCATTTCTCACTTCTCTAGCAGCTCATAGATAGGTTTCTCCGCCAGATTATAGACTACCATCTCGTCCACAGCTATGAAACCCTCCTCCCTATTCTTTGAAAACAACCACCAGCTTTTAGAAACCACCTCCTAATAGACTTCTTGCTTACCCCGTATCCCACTTCCTCCAAGATCTTCCTAACACCCTCTAGGCTTAACCCTGAAACGTTGGCCTTAACAGCAATAGCCTCCACTAAGGAGTCAAACCTCCTCCTAAGAAGTATTCTTCTATCATTAAACAATACATAAAGCCGGCCTCTGCTTACTTCGATTCATCGTCACCCAAGCATTATACAAGGTAAGCATAGGCCTTGAGTTGGCAGTCTCAAAAGAGACCTTAATATTTTTATTAACTAACCACAATTCAAATCTTAGTTTAAATTTAAACTTACTCGATTTTAAACTTAAATTACAGTCTAAACCGTATGATGGTAGAGAATTAGAATCTGGAAGGTGTGAGGTGTGGCATATATGGCTCAGCTTGGTGGTCAACCCGTAATAATCTTGAAAGAGGGGACCACCAGGACGAAGGGTAGAGCTGCTCAGAAAAATAATATTGCTGCTGCAAAGATCATCGCTGAGATTGTTAAGACAACGCTTGGACCTAAAGGGATGGATAAGATACTCGTAGATAGTATAGGAGATGTTATCGTAACAAACGATGGTGCAACCATACTTGAGAAGATGGATGTTGAGCATCCTGCAGCTAAGATGATAGTTGAGGTTGCTAAAACCCAAGACAATACTGTCGGAGATGGAACAACTACAGCAGTAGTCTTGGCTGGAGAACTCCTAAAACATGCTGAAGAACTGGTTGAACAAAAAATCCATCCAAGCACGGTTATATCAGGATACAAGAAAGCATTAGATATTGCATTAGAGGAATTAAGAAAGCTTGGGAAACCAGTCAAACTAGAAGATAGACCAACATTAAAGAAGATAGTTATGACTGCCCTAGCGAGTAAATCCCTAGGGTTTGCTACAGACCATATTGCAGATCTGGCTATAGATGCAGTATTAAAAGTTATTGAAGAAAGAGACGGCAAGCTCGTAGCAGACAAGGATAGTATTCAGATAATCAAGAAGATGGGTAAAAGCCTTCTAGAAAGTCAGCTAGTCCATGGAGTAATTGTTGATAAAGAAGTAGTTCATCCAGCTATGCCTAAACGTGTAGTAAATGCTAAGATAGCATTGATTAGTGCTCCATTCGAGATAGAGAAGACAGAGTTTAGTGCAGAGATAAGGATACGTGACCCATTAAAGATTAAGGAATTCCTAGATGAAGAGACAAGGATATTGAAGGAGATGGTTGATAAAGTAGCTGCAGTAGGCGCAAACGTAGTCTTCTGCCAGAAGGGTATAGATGATATGGCACAATTCTTCCTAGCTAAAGCTGGAATACTCGCAGTTAGACGTGTAAAAGCATCTGATATGGAGAAGCTGGCTAAAGCTACAGGTGGAAGGATCGTAACAAACTTTGAAGACCTTACTGAGAGAGACCTTGGTAGAGCAGGATTAGTAGAAGAAGTAAAAATTGGAGAAGATAGAATGGTGTTCGTTCAAGAATGCCAGAACCCCAAAGCCGTCTCAATCCTTATCAGAGCTGGATTAGAACGACAGCTAGATGAAGCTGAAAGAGCGCTAAACGACGCTATAATGAATATGATAACCTTGATCGATAACTTAAACTATGTACCCGGAGGAGGGGCTATAGAAGAGGCATTAGCTTTAAGAGTAAGAAAAGAAGCAGCAAAATACCCTGGGAGAGAACAGCTTGCGATGATGGCTTTCGCTGAGGCATTAGAGACTATACCGAGAACTCTAGCTGAAAATGCTGGATTGGAGCCTGTTGAGATACTTACTGAACTAAGGTCTAAGCAGGATAAAGATGGGTATGGATACGGTGTAGACGTATTCTCTGGAAAAGTAACTGATATGTTTGCTCTAGGAATAATAGAGCCTGTGAAGGTAAAAGAACAAGCATTAAAGAGTAGCTTTGAAGCAGCTGCAATGATTCTAAGAATAGATGATGTAATAGCTGCATCAAGGAAGAAGGAAGAAAAAGGTAAAGAGAAACCAAGCGGGTCAGAATTCGAGTAAAAACCCTAACTATTTCCAACCTATTAAACCTTAAACTTTTTTTCCATGTAGTCTACTATATCTTTTTTGTATATTCTGATAAGTTCTCTTAAAGAAGGCGTTATATCCAGTTTATCTATATCTTCGATGGTTACCCATCTATACTCAGCTACTTCTATAGATGGTTTGACGTCCGTAGACTTAGCTTCAGCTAGATATTCTATAATTACATAATGGTATCTAACGTTACCATTGTTGTCTCTGACTATGCTATCATAGGCTCCTAGAAGCTTAAGATTATCAATCTCTAACCCAACTTCTTCTCTAACCTCTCTCCTGGCAGCATTTTCAATTCTCTCACCAAGCTCTACAACCCCTCCAGGGATACCCCATTTCCCAGCAGATGGTGGAAAAGCACGTTTAATCAATAGAATCATAGAGTTAGCTATCACTAATACACCGACAGCTGGAAGAGGCCATGGAGGATACTCCCTGGACGGAATCTCCCCCTTCATTTCTAATAGACCTAGAATATGACTAGAGTTTATGAACTTATCTTTTTACTTACGATGATCTGATTAATATTTGAATACTAGGTTGACATATATTTTGTGACTGTAGAGATGGTAGAGATAAGTGAGAATCTTAGGAAAGCGCTCCATAATCTAGGTTTAACAGATTACGAGATTAAAGTTTATACTACGTTGCTTGAGTGTGGTGATTCTACTGCTAGTAAGCTCAGTGAGTTAGCAGATGTTCCATACTCTAAGATATATGAAGTCTTAGAGAGTTTAGAGAAGAAGGGGTGGGTTGGAACTGAAGGTGGGAGACCTGCACGATACTATCCTAAGTCTCCTATAACAGCACTTGAATCAAGTAGGATGAGGATTGTGAAAGAGTTTAAAGCAAACGAGGAAATCATCTTATCTGAGCTTCTTCCAATATACGAGGGCAGAGGTTTTAGGGAGAGGCATGATATCTGGATACTTAGAGGGGAAGAGAACATTCTTGCAAGAATTAAGTATCTATTATCAAACTGTGAGAAAGAATTATTGATTGCTGCACCATTCTTAACCAAGAATCTCTTAACAGTATTCTTACCTCATATCACGTATATAACTAGTAGAGGGGGAAGCGTAAAGATAATGGTTCCCAATGATGTTAACTACTCTCTAATAAAGAAGTTAAGCGAAGTTGCAGAGATAAGACTTAAAGAACAGATGTTTGGAGGCGGGATCGTTGCAGACTCTAGAGAAGTTATCCTACTACTTGGAGATGAAGGAGCAGGTATAAGCTTCGCAATATGGTCAGACCACGTAGGATTAGCAAAATTTGCGAAAAACTACTTTGAATACCTATGGCAATCAAGCACCACTCCTTAACACTAGATAACAACAAATAAAACTATAATTTGTATACTAACGTCAAGAAGAGTTAAAGTCTATGAAGAATTTCGTAAGTGTATTGAAGAGCACAAGAACGAGGCAGCCAACCCTCATAGATGAGAGTATTAAAACTACTAGGTGAGTATTGAGTGTCTAGCTCTTAAAAGTCTTAAAGCACTAAGCTAGCTAATGAAAAGCTTTGATAGAACCTCTAGAGAAGAGGTAGAACATCCAGTCTGCATTCAAAGAAGAATTGAATTGTCTGATTACTATAGAATAACAAAACCCTAGTTCCCATCAAATAAAGCTTATGTCCAGTTCTTTTCTATGCGGGTGTGGAGGAGGTTAGCTTTGTAAGGTCAGTTGTATCGCCATTGTGGGGAGGAAATGAGCCTTTACTATCCCTTAACATATATTGAACGATGAGAGGAGCTTGGTAGGAACTAGGATAACAAAAATAAATGAAAAGGATTGAGGGAGGGGCTGGTTTGGTAGCCCTAGCCACCCACATACATCAAGTAGCGGTCCTCGCTTCGAGACCTTGGCCTCGCCGAGGACTACAAATCTAAACATGTAGGCCTTGCGAGGGCTTATACCCCAGCCCCGTCCCCGGCGAGCTCTATCTGCTTCTTCGATTCCATTATCATCTTTAGAACCTTCCTTATATCTTTGTATCTTGGTGGATGATGTTTACCATTCTTCTGTAGGATTGCGCTTGTAAGTATTAATAGATATTCTTGAGCTCTATGATTATATTTCTTCATCCTTCTAACATCGTAGCCCTTGGCCTTGAAGAGTCCATGATACTTTACAGACTTACTATATGATGAGAATTTATCATATACTAGTTCGCCAGCCAGCCCTGTTAACCCATTAATATCATCTCTACTTAACCCAAGACTATCAGCTACATTCATGAATCCCGGAATAATCCTGATGGCTTTATCAACAATTTCTTTTCTAACATCCTTGATAATCTTCTTTAGAACCTCTATATCGCTTCCAACATCGACGCCAATCATACTAGTTCTCTGAATTCTCTGAAGATTCCTATACAGTATCCTTTCTCTTATCAATAGTGGTCTCATCTCAACATCAACGATCTTTAAAGGTTTAAAGTATCTATGAGTATTATTCTTGACTAGTGATAGTTCATAGACCTTCCATAGAAGATATGTATCACCCTTATCGCTCTTTGATACTCTGCCAGTCTTAGCCTTTAACTCTTCCCTGAATCTTTTTCTAATCTCCTTCCACTTCCATGGACGAGTGAAATAGTAGACTCTTTTACCATTACTGATTACTTCTCTTAGTTGTTGCCACATATTTGGGAACAATGAGCTATCTAAATATATCTCATCATAGTCTTTGAGTTCAGCGAGGCTATTGACCTCAAAGAATATATCCTTCTCTGGGTCATAGCATACATGCTTCTTTGAATTCCATGCAGTATCAATGAACGTCTTACTCATCTTCGACACCCCACTCAACCTCTCCACCGCATTCCTTGAAGAACTCTGCTAGGTCTCTGACCAGCTGTCTGAAAGCCTTCTCCATGCTAGTGCCCTTCTTCAAATACCTCAATGTTATACTGTCTAGTGGATGTAGCTGATAACCTCTCATATAGTAGAAGTCTATCCACTCCTCGAAGTCTATGAATACTGCTGGAAGCTCTCTACCATCTATCCTTCTCCACTCATTCTTCACTCTAAAGAATGCCTTGAAACATCTAGCTACTTCCTTGGCCGTCCTAGGGTCTTCAAATATCCATCCAATATATACTCTTGGAGGCCAGTAGAACTGGTACACCTTGGCAACAGTCTTGGACATCGCCAGAGCACCTCTAGCATAAGACTCAGCAAACTCATCCTCAGCAAACTCTATGATCTCTATGACTCTCTTGGCTAACTCTCTTAGTTCTTCTTCAGTCCTGAACTCAACGATCTCAGCGATAACCCTAGACTTCACCCTCAACCACCTCGACATTGAACACTCCGTTACTCATCTCCCTAACATCTCTATACAGCTGTTCAGCAATCATACCTAGGTACCTCGAAGCATACATCCTGAACCTGTCTAGTTCTTCAAGGAACTCTCTAACCCTAGCAATCTTCAATTGATATGGTAGTTTAGTAGATAATATATTCAGTAGATTGTCTAGGTTGTTTAGGAGTTTTCTCAGCTCATCGTCAAGCCCCTGCTCCTCAAAAACATCTACGTAACCATTGTATATATTGAGTATCTGCTGTCTCCAGAGCTTCAACTGTCTAACATCGAAACACTCTAACCCAGCCATCTACACCAACCCCATCAAAGAGTTCTAAGACTTTCTTCAACATCTTCATGCTCTCACCTCAAATAGTAGCTTCAGTAGGTGGGTTGCATAAACATTCGAGGCCATGAACTCGCTGGATAGGAGTGATATGTATAAGTGTGTTGCTAATATTAATAGCGGCGATGTGATAGCAAGCCTCAACGATACCAATAGAAGATTGTAGGAGATGTGGTAGACCACTCTACTTCTAAACCTCGATGCGAAGCCTCTAGAAGCCGACTCGGTAAACGAATTGATAGACTCTCCAAGCCTCCAAGCTCTCTCTAGGATCTTTCTGAGCCTCCTCAAGAATCTATACCTCCAAGAATGTAGATCGTCCATGCTACCACCTCTGGTTGTCCAGATACTCAATGAGCTCCTCGAAATCATCGTCTAGCCAGTCGAAGTCTATGTCGTCTATGACCTCCTTAACGTCTCTGTACAGCTCTTCTCCGTCTTCAACGTCCCCCTCTAAACACCACATCTGGGATCGCCTGTGGGAGGAAGCCTCCAAAAAATCGCAGGCAACCCATGATGTAGCCCCGCCCCCGAGGGGGCTGAGGGGCGGGAAACCAAGCCTACTTCTTCCAAACATTCTCTCCCCCTGGTGGGGGAGCCGGGGTCTGCCCCCGGTACTAGGTAGGCCTGGTCTCCCATCTCAGGGTTGCCTGCTTGGAGGTCTCCCCCATCCATCCCAGCATATTCTCCTATCTTCTATGACTTTCATCGCTTGATATGATGTAACCTTTAAGTATAGCCTGACGTCCTCCTTCCTTCATCCTTAAATTAGTGAGTGTTTCTGTTCATTTGCTTACATCCTTGTATGCATTGGAAAAAGCTGATGTAATGGAAGCATTGTCTCTTTTGAAACGTCTGGAACCTCTGAGGTTTATGAATCTCTGGGCTCGGTGCCCCAGCGTAAAGTTGAGGCTTAGACTCCAGACGTACGTATTGGAGCCTAAGGAGCGTCTGAGGCGGATGCAGACGCACATACCGCCAGGAGACGCCCAGTCCACGCCCACCAGCCCATGTATGGGCGGACTCCTAGACGCAGACGCACGTACTAGTTGTCCTGCAGGCTTGGACGCAGACGCACGTACCAAACCCGCCTGGGCGCTCATACATGGGCTGGTGAGTCGGAGAAAGCGTATTCAGCAACTAGCCAGCCCCTCCCCCTCCCCCCAGAAGACCCTTCTGGGGTAGCACCCTGGCATCATGATTGGCTGCGCCAGGGATCCCCAGCTCTTCCTCTTCTGGGTCTTCAAGGTCTCGGGTTCGGGTGCCGGGGTATCCAGTCTTAGGGTAGGCGACTGAAGACTGTAGAGGCTGGTGAAGAGCCTCCATGCCTCTCTAGGCTCCGCCCACATTAAAGGCTTTACTGGCTTGTCCACGATCCACGGGCTCTCTACCCCTCCCATCCATCCCTCCCCTCCTAGGATGGCTTATAGGGGCTACGGGTGGCCCGACCGTCCGGGAACCCGCCGCCAACCATAAGGCTGGACCCAAACCATTAATGGCTTGGGTGAGGGGCAGCTCCTTAATCACCTGCGACTATAACCCCCGTGGACCCCTAGTCGCAGGCTCATCATGGATTTAAGGGGTCCTCTACAAGGAAGCTTGGAATGCATGCTTATAAGCGAGTTGGTCGGAAGGTTACTCGGAAAGTTGGTTGGAAAGTTAGTTGGAAAGGATGTATAGTTTGAGCGCCATATATTGCACTATGATCTCTGGATTAATCTTGAAGCTACGAGCTCCTGAGGAAGGGTTTGGCTACACTCTATGAGAACTCTCTACATGATGCTAGTTACGGTTTAAAGACCACAAAGAGCTCTCTTCCCCACACTCACACAGGAAAGAATCTTACAGTCGCCAGTCATAATGCTACTATAAGTTCTACACAGAGCATCTCACTATCAGAAGAGGAGGTCCACGAAGTATGTAGGGAGCAATAAAGACTCCTCTCCTAAGATTAATAGCGTCCAAATAAGGGGTTATGTTTAAAGTCTGAGCTTAGTCTTCTATGTATGGATGTTGTTGGTTTAGTTTCTAGCTGTTTTAAACGTAATAGGAAAGTAGAGAGGTTAAGGTTCTAGCTGTCTTAGGGTATATGTTTCATGGTAGTTGTAGGAGGGTGTCTAAGATTCTAAGCATAGCGTTAGAGCCTATAAGCAAGTCATGTGTATATTATCTAGCTAGGATTATCTCATCCAATATTGTAGTAGCTTCTAAGCCTAGGTATAGGAGGTTTATAGCTGTTGATGAAACAAGGCTACGTATCAAGAAGGTCTTAACATTTCTAAAGAAAGCTCTAAAACTATGTAGTAACAAGCCTATGGTTATAGTTGATAGGGGTCCATGGTATAGATGGGCTCTAGAGAGACTTGGACTAGAATATAGGGTTGAGAGATTCTTTAGATATCTTAAGGAGAGACGATGGTATTCCATCATAAGATGAGTGCAAGAAACAATATACAAGGGATAAAGAACCTAAACCTATACACAATATACTACCAAACACTCAAGATGGAAGGTGGATGAAGTACTTATTTGGACACTATGATAGGCTGGGGAAATTTCTCCCAATATAATACACAAAGAATATTACCAAGTTGATAGGATCTGAAATTATGACTCAGAAAGAGAATCCAGCAGAATTAGAGAAGGAGCCAAAACCTAACGAGGATTTAGCTTCTTGGATAATAGCCTGCATAACGTTATCTCTCATAACAGTATCTCTAACGTTATATCAGCTCACCCAATCCCAGATAGTTCAACCAATCTTCTTCTTTTTCGTATTCCAAGTCTCAACCATTATAAGCTATGTAATCCTCCTATACTTAATAATCAGAAGACGTATAGCTAGAGGTAGAGGGGCCAGAGAAGCATCCTCCTCCATTTTCTAGGTTACTAGATATGATATATGTGATTCCAACGTATAACTCGAGTATTCTAAAAAAGTAAAGGATTAATTATTCTAGTCTAGTTAGATGATGGATGTATCGTAGTGGCCTCAGAGACCTTGAGATTCACTATACTTACAAGTCGAAGTGGTATTTTGAAAGAGCTGAGAAGGTCTTGACAGCTCTGGTAGAATCGTATCTTAGCTTGCATGGAGCGAAGAGGTTTCTTAAAGGTTTATCTTCACCCGTCTTCTTTGATGCTCTAGCTGTAGCCTCTTTTCTCGATGAACTTGAAGGTGGAGCTACAACCATAATGGCAACAATATTTAAGAATATTATTAAACCTGAGGTTGGTTTAGCAGTAGTTGGAGGTAAGAGGATAGAAGGGTATAGAGTGCCAGCAGAGCTAGATGTTATCGGGAGAGAGTTTGGTTTCAGCTCGGAGAGATTAGAAGAACTTAAGTATGCAAGTAGGATGGTTGCAAAAGTAGATAATGTGGCAATACAGGATGGCTTCCCACTATACTTCCACTTAATGGTAGTTTCGAAAGATGGTGAGTGGACAATTATCCAGCAGGGTATAAAAGTTTTAGAAGGCTTGGTTAGGAGATACCATTGGGCATCTATTAAATTAAAGAGTTTTGTAGAAGAACCTCATACGGGCATAATATCCGCTCATAGAGAGAAGGTTGTGATAGATATGACTAGTATGAAGAGTGAGGAGGCTAGGAAGGCTTGCGTCGAGCTGGTAACACATGACTTCAAGAAGCTGAGGAGGCTACATGAAGCCTTCTCTAAAAGCGTACAATTAAGATTGACGGACCTGGAAGAACCGGATAGGAAGGTCGAGCTGGATATGCCTAGTATAAAATGGGTTTATCTCGAGTCTCTCTACAAGAAGCAACCGAGAGATTTTGAGGAGTTGCTATCCCATAGAGGTGTAGGTATACAGACGCTTAGATTCTTGGTGTTTGCTTGTATACAGCTATACCAAGTCTACCCGAGCTTTGAAGATCCAGCAGTATCCTTTGAGGAAGCTTATAGGCTTGCTGGAACACTAGATGATAAATGGATATATGAAGTAATGGATGCCTTGAAGGAGTCTTCTCTGGAAATGTTCTTGAAGAAAGTCTCATACAATAGGTTATGCGACCTCCTATACACCGTGGACAGCTAACTGTATCGGTCTAGATATTTCATGGGTAAACCGTTACTATTAACTGGCTGGGTCTCAGCGCCCCTCTTACCTCTCCCTCTTACCTTGTATAAATTCTTCAACCATCTCTCTAGCTACCTCGTCTGGATACTGTATGGGTGGAGACTTCATAAAGTATGCTGAGGGGCTTATCAATGGCCCAGCCACCCCCCTATCTTTCCCGATCTTAGCGCATCTAACCGCATCTATAACTACCCCCGCAGAGTTTGGGCTATCCCATACTTCTAGCTTAGCTTCTATGGATAGTGGTGCTCCTCCAAATGCTGTCCCCTCAAGTCTTATGTAAGCCCATTTTCTATCTGTTAGCCATGGAACATAATCGCTTGGTCCAATATGGATGCATTCATCAGGGATACTGTATGGTATTAAGCTTCTCACAGCATCAGTCTTAGATATCTTCTTGGAGGTAAGTCTTTCTCTTTCGAGCATATTCAAGAAATCCGTATTTCCTCCAAAGTTTAATTGATAGGTCCTCTCTATCTTGACACCTCTATCTAGGAATAGTTTCACTAGGTATCTATGAAGTATAGTTGCTCCAACCTGGCTCTTAACATCATCCCCTATAATAGGTACACCGCGCTTGGTGAAGATCTCCTGCCATCTAGGTTCCCTAGCAATGAATACTGGTATACCATTAACGAATGCAGCTCCTGCATCTAGAACCTGCTCTACATACCATTTAGTTGCAGACTCACTCCCAACCGGTAGAAAATTTACTACAACGTCTGCTCCACTGCTCTTTAATACATCAGCAACATCTACCGTCGGTGAGGGGTGCTTCTCTATAACTTGGGATAGATATTTACCTAGGCTATCATGAGTCATGCCGCGGGAAACTTCGACGCCCAGTCTTGGGACATCAGCAAATTTTAATGTACAGTTAGGTGGAGCAAAGATTGCTTCGGACAAGTCTTTTCCAACTTTGTTTTTATCTATATCAAAGGCAGCTACGAATTCTATATCTCCAACATGGTATGGTCCTAGTTTAACATGCATTAAACCTGGGATAAACGTATTTTCATCTGCATCTCTATAATGGTAGACTCCTTGAACAAGTGCGGAAGCACAATTCCCAACACCTATTATTGCGACTTTTACCTTCGGCATGTCTATTACCTGTTCCCTCCAATATATAACTATTTCATGACTATGAAATAGTTATAGCGCTCCAGCAAGCTCAATAAGGAACTTCTTAGCTTTCTCAATCTCTCTCAACCCGTTTTCAGTAATGAAGTAGTATCTTCTTGGAGCACCCTTACTTTTCCCATCAACCTTCCTAGAAGATATCAAGTTCTCTTTCTCAAGCTTATACAATACAACGTAGCAAGTAATCTTTCCCGGTCTAAAACCAAACTTTTTGAAGATCTTATCTCTTACTTCATAACCGTATAGTGGCCCATCTCGCAGCAAGCTTAATACATACATCCATAGATTCTCGATCGTAATCTTCCTCGTAAGCCTCCTATATGCTGAGCTCATTCGAGAGATACTATCGATCGGTGGGATTTAAAATAGAAGCTGGTAAACCAGGCTCCATGGTAGAGGTCTAGGCCCCGATTTTTATCCGTTTTCAATCATACGAGGTAATGGAAAATTCTAGCCGCCTCTCTTATATTTTTATATTAACGTGTCGGAGGTTCCATTGAGGGATGAAGAGTTACCGTAGTATACTTCTAGACCTTGATGGATGCGTTTATAGAGGAAGCCAGATGATAGCTGGGGTAAGAGAAGCATTGAGAGGGTTTAGAGAAAGAGGGGTGAAGATACTTTTTCTTACAAATAATTCAACGATGACTTCTGAAGAGTATGCTGAAAAACTCAGGGTAATGGGTGTAGAATCTGTTCCCGAAGAATTCTTAACTTCAGGTGAAGCAGCATCCCACTACATACTTACGAATTCAGGGCCGAGCAACATTCTCCCTATTACAGAAAATGGGTTCAAGGAGTACTGTAGAAGAATGAATCATAAGGTTTTAGAGGTTGAAGATTGGAGGTTAGCAGAATACGTCGTTGTAGGTTTGGATAGGAACTTTAACTACGTAAAATTGAGAGCAGGTTCTAGAGCGATAATGAATGGCGCTATATTCATAGCTACGAATGTAGACCGAACCATCCCTACAGAAGATGGTCTAGATCCAGGTGCAGGGTCTATAGTAGCAGCAATAAGAGAAGCCACCCTTAAAGAACCTATCGTGATAGGTAAACCTTCAAGAATAATGATGGAGCTAGCTCTGCAGAAGGTGGGTGTTAGCCCTAGTGAAGTCTTAGTTGTAGGTGACCGGCTTGAGACAGACATCCTCGCAGGGAAGGTTATTGGAGCTGATACCGCCCTCCTCCTCTCAGGGGCCACGACTAGAGATGCTGTAGAGAGAGCTCCACCTCGAGATAGACCAGATTACATCGCTGAGGGTCTACTTGAATTGTATAAGAATTTAGTGAGACTTCATCTAATATAGACCTCTGAGACGCATAGTTCCAGCATCTAGTAGCTTATTATGAATAATCTCTATAGTGGTAGGCTATATGATTCCTTTATTGTCCTCAAAACTATCCTCGTATCAGTAGAGATTACACCATCCATTGCTCCAATTCTATCAAGTAGCTTTGCAAGTGCATCCCTATTCTGTAGCCTCAGCTTTAGTAGACAGTAATAGTCTCCTGTGACATCATATATCTCAACTATCTCAGGTATTTCAGACAATTCTTTTAGAAGATACTCATACTTGCTGGGTTGAGCTTTTACTGCTACAATAGCTGTAAGATTGAATCCGAGTTTCTCAGAATCAACGACTGCTTGGATCTTCTTTATAAGGCCATGTTTGATTAATTTCTGGATCCTGGTATATACTGCAGCCTCGCTTAACCCTAGTCTTTTAGCTATTTCAGAGTATGATGCTCGACCATTTTCTTGGAGAATCCTTAGTATCTCTATGTCTTTCTCATCATGTAGAGACTTCATACCTCATATAACGATGTCTATGGAGAGTAATATATTTTCACTATGATAATCAGCCTCATCTAATACTTATTTCTCCCTTTCTAACCCCTATTAACCTTCTCTCACTACCAGTCTCTCCATAGACCCTCCTTAATAATTCTTCTTCTGCAGGTTTTAATGATACACCCCTCCTAGCCATCATCCTTCTCACCGACTTCAATACACTCTCTATATCTAGCTCTATTAATTCTATCCCAAGGCTCTTAGCGTAGAATGTGAATGAGGGCACATCCTCAGATATAATCCCATGGATATGCGATGCAACACCTATCTTCTTAGCTGTATAGACTAGCGTTCCAATGCTCGCTCTAACATGGTCTCCTATAAAGCATCCGAGGAAAGTATTCCCCGTACCGATATTCTGTCCACGTATATTCATTCTTACTTCTCCATACGTATTCTTGAGATTACTATTCGTGAATCCCGCTCCAAGATTAACCCATTCACCTACATATGAGTGCCCTAAGAAGCCAAAGTGCCTCTTATTAGAGTATTTATGGATTATTGAATATGCAACTTCTCCTCCAATTCTACATTCTTCACCAATTATAGATGATTCAACCCTCGCTCCAAAGATCATGCTGTTATCACCGATATAGCATGGACCAATTATTCTTGAAGGCGACTCGATCTCCACGCTCCTCCCAATGTATACTGGGCCATTTCTAACATCTACAACAGTGCCTGGTTCAATAGCTGACTTATCACCTACATGGATGAGCTTCCCGTCCCCCCTGACATGCACTCCATTATCAATGTTGGAGGATGGCTCTTCATAATCTGATAGTTCTTCTTTAAGTATTTCTGGGAAATAGTTGATGATATCCCAGGGATACGAGATTAATCTAAGGTCTTCAGTATATTCGACCTCTAGATACTTTCTCAGAGATTCTACGTCATAGATTATCTCAAGGCTTCTCTCCCGTAGATTTTTCCCCGATAGCTTAGCGGCAACTAATCTTCTTCCAGCAACTAAAGCTTTATCACGCTCTTCAGATAGTAGATTCTTTATCATTTTTAATTCTTTTCTACCAATGTAGAGGAGGCCATTAACAACAAGTACATCATCTAGTACCCCCTCTTCTACTCTAACCTCTGGATATCTTTCCTCCAAGACCCGGCCGAGATGCTTCCTAGCTGAGACTATAGTCTTCTCAGGTCTCAGCTTCTCTATTATGTTTTCTAGAATTGTTTTGACACCAGCCCTCAACTCGAATGATGCTCTCGTATAGGTTATTGGGAGAAGGTTTACGTAAAATTCATCTTCAAAGACTATGATCTTCATTATGTATTACTGTTATAGTAGAAGCATATTAATCTACCCCTAAATTCATTATCATGAGTCTAGGGAGTGTTGGAGGATAGAATTTATAAACGCTGTAAAGTATCCTACTCAGTGTAGGTGTGAGCATGAAGTGTAGAGTTGGAGTTATTTATGGTGAAGAAGCTCTACTATATTCTTTCCCAGAATTTCACCCATTCAGGTCTGATAGAATCCAAAGATTCTACAATGAAGTTTTACCTGAATTCTTAAAGAATTACTATCAGCAGTTAATTGCTGTTAAGCCTGAGTTAGCTAGTGAAGATGAGGTTCTACTATACCATGACCTTGATTACGTCAACTTTGTTAAGAAGAAGTCAGAAGCTGGTTATGGATATCTAGACTATGGAGATACGCCTGCTTTCAAGGGGTGCTATGAAGCATCACTCTATGTAGTTGGCTCAACGTTAAAGCTTGTGAGAATGATAATTCAAGGCATAATAGACCATGGTTTTAACCCTGTAGGTGGACTACATCATGCTAGAAAGGATAGAGCTGGAGGCTTCTGCATCTTTAACGATGCATCTGTAGCAATTAAATACTTAACTGAAGTGGTTAAGCTTAAGCAAGTATTGTATGTTGATATTGATGCACACCATGGGGATGGGGTTTTCTACGATTACTACTTCGATAAGAATGTTATAATAGCGGATATACATCAAGATGGTAGAACACTATACCCTGGAACGGGTTTCAGTCATGAGAGGGGCGGAGGGGAAGCTGAGGGGACTAAGCTGAATATTCCCTTAATGCCTGGAGCAGGAGACGAAGAATTCATAGAAGCATGGGGGAGGGTTGAAGAATTTATAGATAAGTTTAACCCTGAGTTTATAATATTGCAAGCGGGAGCTGATGGGTTAGCTGGAGACCCTCTAACAGGTTTAATGTATAGTGAGAGAGTTCACGAATACGCTACATCTAGACTTCATAAGATATCTGAGGAGAAATGTAATGGTAGATTATTGGTACTGGGTGGTGGAGGGTATAACAGAGAGAACATCTTGAAAGCTTGGAGGGCAGTCTTGTCAAGTCTACTGAGCCAGCCGAGATAAGATTGCTGACTAGTATAACCTAAGCCGATGGTAGAGAACTTCTTCTCGACCCCAATCTTCTAGCTTTCACTCTACCTTAATCTTTATCCCCCTGATCTTCTTCTTTGCAATTACTTCTAGTACCCCATCCTTGTATCTTGCTTTCACGCTCTCAGGCTCAATCTCTACTGGTAGTCTTACATGCAGCATGTATTTACCTTCTCTTATTTTCCTAGCGGGTGAACGGCATGGTGCCTCAATCTTCAAGTAGTCTTCTCCAACAGTAAGGTCTATTTCTTCCTTATCCGTTCCAGGCATATCAGCTGTAACTATCAATTCATCCCCCGATTCGTAGACATTGTGGAGCGGTGTTATACATCCCCTCATAGCCTCCAATCCTTTAATTCTCATGTAGAATTCTTCTTCTAGGTTTCTTAATTCTTGTTCTATCCTCTTAAACTCATCCAGCATTATTTTCCAGAGAGCTCTCCTGTAAGCCATACCATACACCTCCTAAAGGTATACTGCAGGAAGTTCTAGTTCACGAGATTTCTGTACATCCTGCATAGCTTGGCTAGTCCTACGCATTAGATCTCTAAGCCTTAACTTTAATTCTTCTGCACTCTCAAGCAGCGGCTTTATATCTATACTTATTGATAAGAGTTTTGAGAGGTATTTCAGTACTTCCGCAGCAGATCCAGGGTCAGGGTAATTAAAGTGTGCTTGCGATAAGATAAGCAGTGCATTAAAATCCTTCCTTATACTTTCTCTTAGAATCATTCCTTTAACTCCAGTGATGTATCCATCTGTGAAAGCCTCAACACCATCGATTCTCAATGCATCTCTTGAGATCTTATCATTGCTTCCAAGAACGTATACTTTCGGTACGTCAATATTTAGCCTACCAGGTTCAGGCATCCCCGTCAAACTAACTATCATTTTAGCTTTCTTAGATATAGCCCATTCAATTATCTTCTGGCTTAAAGGTCTAACGATTGGTAGAGGTATGGGTATCTCAGATAAGATTACAACTATGTTGTCTCCACTGTATAATCTAATCAGGTCTAAGACTTTCCCATTCTTTACAGATATTATTGGAGGTAGAGCATCTGATTCTACATAGCCTACCTCCCTCATCTGGAGCTTATCGGTTAAGAATGAAGCTGCAATGGTTCCAACTAAACCGACGTCGGGGAAGCCCTCGATAATTATTATCCCCTCTCTTATAGGTTCGACTTCTACTATCCTAACCAATTCTTCTAATTCTTCCGGCATACCAAAACTACAGGTATGAAGCGGAAGATAAACTTATACTCGTAAAACATCCCTAGGGTCTACAGAGGATACTTAATCTACAGGACTATCCTGACCATACCTATCTTAATAATTCCACCGGCTAGTCTGGCGCAGGCGGGATGAACCCCTCCCTCATCATCATGTGTACCAGTTCTCTTGCACTCTTTATGGTATTGTAAGCTTTTTCGTAGAGTTCATCTTGACTCATCTTAACCCTTGCTATACCTTGCTCTATCGCTTTCATACCAACTGCCGTGGCCTCCCTAGGATACACCTCCCAATCCTCCATCGTAGGTATAATGTAGTCTTCCGTTAAGCCTTTTTCTTCTGCTATTCTAGCTAGCTCGCTTGCAGCTGCAATGCACATCTCATCAGTGATAGTTCTCGCTCTAACATCTAATGCTCCTCTAAATATTCCTGGAAAACCTAGGGAATTATTTACCTGGTTTGGAAAGTCAGACCTACCAGTCGCTACTATCTTTGCACCAGCTTCTTTGGCTTCCCAAGGCCATATCTCAGGTACAGGGTTAGCGCATGCGAAGACGATAGCATTATCAGCCATTGCTTGAACCCACTCCTTCCTTATTACTCCAGGTCCGGGCTTAGACATTGCTATAACTACATCGGCTCCCTTCAATGCTTCTGGAATATCTCCTACAATTCTATCACGGTTAGTCTTTACTGCTAAATCATACTTCCATGGATCACTGAACTGTAGTTTATCAACGTCTTCCCTCTCTGCATACAGTAATCCCCTAGTATCAACGATCCTCATCTTTCCAGGGTCTACTCCAGCTGAGATGATTAGTCTTGCAATAGCAACGTTAGCAGCTCCCGCTCCAATCATAGCTACAACCACATCATTTATCTTCTTACCGACAATCTTTAAAGCATTTATTAAAGCTGCAAGTGTTACAGTAGCTGTACCCTGCTGGTCATCATGCCATACAGGGATGTTCATCTCCTTCCTTAATCTCTCTAAGATGTAGAAGCATTTCGGCTTCTCAATATCTTCTAGATTTATCCCACCGAAGCTTGGTTCAAGAGCTTTAACTACCTTAATAATCTCTTCCGGGTCTTTCACATTTAAAACGATTGGGAAAGCATCTACACCGCCAAGGTACTTGAATAATAATGCTTTACCCTCCATTACGGGGAGGCCTGCTTCAGGCCCAATATCGCCTAATCCTAAAATTCTTGTTCCATCACTTACAACTGCAACTGTATTAGCTCTATTAGTATATTCAAAAACTAAGTCGACGTTATTCTTGATTGCTTTACATGGTTCAGCAACCCCCGGGGTATACCAGATTGCAAAATCATCATAACTCCTAACTGGAACCTTTAATGTAACTTGGATCTTGCCTCTATAGAATGGGTGATACTTCATAGCAAGCTGTGCAGGAATCTGAGCTTTTCTTAATAATTCTTCTTTAGCCAAAACCTGAGCCTCCTAACATAATCTAGGGTAAAATAGTATTGAGTCTCTCTTAAGTATTTCCCTTTTTAGTATACGTTAAATGACATATTCATACTGAAAAAACATAAAAGATGAGAATTTAGAGCATAAGTAGAGAAAATTGAGTGGAAGAAGCTCTAGGATATCAGGTTTCTATAAGTTAAGTATCGAAGAAAGATTGAAGATCGTATCGGAGTTTGCAGGCTTAAGTAATGAAGAAATCGACCTAATGAAGAAGTATGGAGCATTAGATATAGAAACAGCTAATAGAATGATAGAGAATGTAATCTCAACTTACCAACTACCGCTTGGCATAGCTGTAAACTTTCTCATAAACAATAAAGACTATCTTATACCAATGGTTATTGAAGAGCCATCGGTAGTAGCTGCTGCATCCAATGCTGCTAGAATGACTAGAGAGGGGGGAGGAGTATACACATCAAGTACTGGACCATTAATGATAGGTCAGGTACAGCTAGTTAAAGTTCCTCAACCCTCAATAGCGAGGCTTGAAATACTCAAGAGGAAAGATGAGATTCTAGAATTAGCTAATCAATGCGACCCAGTACTAGTAAAGCTTGGAGGAGGAGCAAGGGATCTTGAAGTAAGAATAGTGGAGAGTAAAGCTGGAGTTCTGCTTATAGCTCATTTAATAGTGGATGTTAGAGATGCTATGGGAGCGAATGCGGTGAATACTATGGCTGAAGCAGTTGCACCACGCCTCGCCTCGATAGCAGGCGGATCTTTTAGGCTAAGGATAATATCAAATCTAGCTGATAGAAGAATTGTTAGAGCATGGACAAAAGTGCCTGTAGAAGCTGTAGGAGGAAGAGATGTTGCAGAAGGAATTATGGAGGCTTGGGCTTTCGCTGACGCTGACCCTTATAGAGCTGCAACGCATAATAAGGGGATAATGAATGGGGTTGATGCTGTAGTAATAGCTACTGGAAATGATTGGAGAGCTGTGGAAGCAGGAGCTCATGCATATGCATCTAGAGATGGGAGATACCGACCTCTAAGTAGATGGGAGACTGATGGAGATTATCTATACGGGTCTCTAGAGATGCCTTTAGCTGTAGGTATAGTTGGTGGAGCAACCAAAACCCATCCTCTAGCTAGGATCTCGTTAAAAATACTAGGTGTGAAAACAGCCCAAGAGTTAGCGGAAGTAATCGGTGCGGTAGGCTTAGTCCAGAACCTCGCAGCACTTAGAGCATTGGCTGCTGAAGGAATACAGGCTGGCCACATGTCACTCCATGCAAAAAACATTGCTGTTATGGCTGGAGCAAAAGGTGATGAAATAGACCTTGTAGCAGAAGAAATGGTTAGAGAAAAGACTGTAAGGCTTGATAAAGCTCAGGAGATACTTAATAAGATAAGAGCAAGCAGGAAAACCTGAACCTCATCTTCACCATAGCCTAGAATATTCTTATCTAGATTGGATAACAGTTAGTAGCGTGTATACGGTTAATCTTCGATTAAGAAGTTATGAGAAGGGAGATACTCAAGTTGAGATGATATAGTAGTGGTGAAATCCATGGTAAGCTGGGTGTAAACGATGTCTCAGAAGATACTGGTCACTCAATTATCTTGGATAATCCTCTCCTAAAGAAAGAGAAGATAGAGGTTAGAGAGTACCAGGTGAAGATAGCCGGATCATCTATTGGAAAGAATAATTTAGATATCTTACACAGCTTTAGGGAAAACAATAATAGCTGCTCACCTCTCTGCATACTATCTACATAGTCAGCCAAATAGTGGGACCCTAGCCATGCCCCATCAAGCCTCTGGTAAATCAGTATAGAGAATAGATTTATCTTGAGATGATAACCCTAAGATAGAGGGTGCTATATTGAGTTATCAGAAAGGTAGAAAGTTTGAATGGCAGGTTAGAAGGCTACTAGAATCTAGAGGCTGGCTAACAGTAAGAGTTGCTAGGAGCAAGCCTCTAGACTTAATTGCTTTAAAGAGCGGCTCTATTCTCCTGATTGAATGTAAGTATAGTTCAAGAATTAGCGAGAGAGATAAATCCAAGTTAATTGAGATGGCGAAGGTCTCTGCTGGTAAACCTATACTTGCATTAAGAAAGAAGTATGAACGTAGAATACGTTTAATAAACTTAGAAGATGGAGCTCAATTCAATCCTTAAATTACTCTAAACTTCTTAAACGATTATAATATGCTTTACTAAGTATTGTCTGGGGGTTTTGAGGCTTAGCTTAGGGAAGAAAGCAATTAGAGTATTAGGTTTGGCTGAAAGCTTTAGGAAAGGTTATAGTCAAGATGCTGTATTAGCTGGAGTTGTAATGAGAAGCGACTTTATAGTTGATGGAGTAGTCTTAGGAAGATGCAGAGTGGGTGGAATGGATGTAACTGATTCTATTCTTGAAATGTATCGTAAACTTAATAGAGATGATATCTCCGCATTAATGATTAATGGATGTATTATAAGCTGGTTTAACGTAGTAGACTTAAACAAACTCTACAGAGAAACAAATCTACCGTCAATCTGTCTAACTTACTATCCATCAACTGGTCTCAGAGAATATTTTATGAAGTATTTCCCAGAAGATTGGAGTGAGAGGGTTAGGATATATGAAGAGAACGGGCCTAGAACTGAGGTAGTTAATAAGAATGGTTTTAAGATCTATCTGAGGGTAGTTGGAGTAGATGTAGAAGCAGCTCTCAACCTAGTAAATAAGTACACTTTATTTGGAAGAGTGCCTGAGCCACTTAGATTAGCAAGATTAATTGCGCATGCAATCCTCGAAGAAAGATTACAGCCTCAAACTATAGATTCTTAATGAGAGTATTATCCTCGATACCGGTATTTGGGGGGATAATTAATACTTCTCTACTACCTTCAACATATACTTTTTCACCGATCCTTGCATGCTCTCCGACAATAACATTTCTTAGGATTGACCCCTTTCCTACGTAGCATCCTTCGAGTAAGATAGAATTCTCTATCATAGTGTTAGAGCTGATTCTGGTATTCTTCATTATGAATGCATTACGCCCTATTATCGTGTTTTTATCTATCTCAACATCTTCAAGAATCAGTGAAGGAGGCTTTACAATTATCGTTTCATCGATTTTAGAATTACATACTACATTAACACCATACTCTTCTACAAATTTCTTAATGTTTGCATTTAAGTAATCTGCCGGAGAACCTATATCTATCCACCAATCACGTTGAGAAGTATGTACTAGGATCCTGTAATCTCTAGAAACTAAAATGTTTAAGACGTCCGTCAATTCGTATTCACCCCTCCTCGATAGTTTAATCTCTTTAGAAGCTTTGAGAGCTTCATATGGGAGGATATACAAACCAGAATTCACTATTCCAGGTCCACCTATAGATTTTTCTTCAATCTTCTCTAGTATGCCGTCTCTAGAAATTATTCTACCAAATCTTAGTGTATCTTCCACGTATACTCCTTCAATTACCCCATCACATTTATTCTCCTCGTAAAACTTAATTAAGTCTCCTAAGACGTAGCCATTCAAAGTTATATCACCATAAACAACTATGAAATAATCTTCACTTTCTAGAAATTTCTCGCAAACTCTAAGAGCATCAGCCGTTCCTAGAGGTTCCTTCTGATGGATCCATTCAATCTCCATATCGAGTCCGAGACTATTCACATCTCTAATGATTAGGTCAGACATGTAGGATACTACTATACCAGCATCATTAATCCCATTTAGTAGGAGGGCTTCGAGAACCCTTTCTATGATTGGTTTTCCACAAACTGGTAGAAGATGCTTAGGCCTAGTATTCGTAAGAGGTCTAAGCCTTTTACCCAACCCAGCTGCAAGAACTACAGCTTTCACTAAGTATCATCGTTATCTACAAAATTTAAACACATCTCTAGTAGTGTAGATACTCCAACTCAAGTTTTAATAAAGAAATTCTATAAATTATTGTTTAATTAGGCATATTTTGGTTAGGGTCATGGTTTTATATCTTGTTGGTCTAGGCTTAGGCTCCCTCGATTATATGAGCTTAAAAGCAGCTGAGGAGATAAAGAATTGCTACACGGTTTATCTCGATACCTATACAGGTTTTATCTCTAAAGATCTAATGAATTGGCTTACGAAGGAATTTTATGGGAGGCTTAGATTAGCAACTAGAAGAGATCTTGAAGATAATCTAGGGAGGATCTTGGAAGAAGCTAGGGAGACGGGTATCGCTATACTGGTTCCGGGAGACCCGCTTATTGCGACAACCCACATATCACTGCTAGTTGAAGCAGCTAAGAGGAAGATTCCATACAAGATAATTCATGGAATATCAATATATTCTGCTGCAGTAAGCATTACGGGTCTCCAAGCATACAAATTCGGGAGAGCCACTACCCTAGCTAGGCTCGGAGACCCTAGAGAAACATATAGAATAATTAAGGAGAATCTAGAGAGAGGTCTACATACATTAGTACTTTTAGATACAGCAGATGGAGGTTTAACAATCCCAGAAGCATTAAGAAGACTTCTAGAAGCAGAAGACTCACTCCGCCAAGGAATAGTAAGAGAAGATACATTAGCAATAGGTCTTGCTAGAATCGGTCTTCAAGAAGAATTAGTCAGAGTAGCCATAGTTAGAGAATTGATAATTGAGAGCTATCCTCCCCCACCTCACGCCCTCATCTTTCCAGGAGAACTACATTTCATGGAGGTTGAAGCATTAACCAGATTATACAATATAGATGAAGAAATTGTTAAAAGACATAAACCTTTAGGATACGGGAAGGAGAGAGTGTGGAGGTACATTATGAAGACTAGAGGTGTGGCCAACAGTCTGAAAGTTAGAGAGCCTAGTAGAGAGATTCAGAAAATACTAGAGATTGCTTCAAGCTATATAGAAGATGCTGAGAGATTCTGGTCTTCAGGAGAATTATTTAATGCTTTAGCATCAATTGCATATGCAGAAGGTTTACTTGACAGCTTAAGGATGATAGGTAAGGTAGACTTCCAATGGCTTTAAATCTTAACTAGATAATTAGTATCAGCAGTGACATGAAGAGGAGGACTATCGTCTTAACATCTGGAGCCTTTGACATAATTCATCCTGGTCATATTAAGATGCTTTGGGAAGCTAAGAAGCTTGGTGGTAGAAAATCTAAGCTTGTAGTTGTTCTCGCTAGAGAGAATACTATCATGAAGAGGAAGAATAGAAAACCATTGTTTGATGAGAGATCAAGATACCTCATAGTATCAAATTTGAAACCAGTAGATGAGGTCATTCTTGGATATAGAAGATTCTCATTTGAGAAGATTATCAAGAAGATTAAACCAGATATTGTTGTATTCGGGTACGACCAAACAGAGATTATGAAGGAATTTGAAAAATTCATTAAAGATAAGAATCTAGATATCAAGGTCTATAAAGCTAAGCGTTACAGATTCGGCAGCATAAACAGTACTACTGATATAATTGAAAAATTAAAGGGGGATTCTAAGCTAGACCGATCTACTTAGCTTCAGCAGTTAAGATATTATTGTTTTGAGTTGAGGTTTTAGAAGTAATCTTTAGGAATACTTTATCACCATCTCTTAAATTATATTTTCCACGGAGATATACTGGTGCGATTACCTCTACAACATCCTTACCATAATGTGTCCTCTCAACAAATATGAGAGCTGCTTCCTGTTCTCCATTAAATAATGCTCTTATACATTTTGCTCCACCATACGTCCTCTGACCATTAGTAAATCCATCAATAGGTATGTCTGCAATCTTCTCCAACAACATTCTATTCTCTATTGAGTCTTTAGATAATAACTGGATATTGAGTGTTCCTGGATATGGAGTGAATCCAACTCTTTCTTTTATCTGCTCAAAGTATTGTGGAAGGCTAATGTAGTAGAATCCTTCTCCGAGACCTGAGAATACCCTGCCTTCTAGAATTATCTCCATCGGTTTCTCAAATATGCTCTTCAAGATTACGTATAGGCTCCTCAACTCCTCAAGCCCCTTATTTGTAAGTCTTATCAGGGTTGTCTTACCTACTATTATCTTCTCTATATATCCATTTTGTTCAAGCTGTATTAATATCCTTGATGCAGATTGCTGGGATGTCCCAAGATGCTGAGCAATAGTTGATGTAGACATGTTGAGACTCTTCGTATAAGCTCCACTTTGAGCTAGAAAAATCAATAATTTTTCTTTTAGGTTAAGCAAGTTCATTACGGTGTTATGTTATTCTTAGTATCTTATAAATATTTTTCAAGTACCCAATAACGTACAAGCATGTGAGAGGAGTCAATAGAGAGAATAAGTAAGATTGAGGGGGTTGAAATTCTAGAGAGATGTTATGTTGCTTTAAAACCGAGTATCTACACTTGAATAGTTTCTGCAGATTTTATCCCATCATTAGTTATGATTAAAAGGTCTATACCGTTTCCGCTTGCTGCATCTCTCGATATAGAAGCTTTTACAGCCTTGATAGCGAGTTCTCTCAATTCTTCTGCAGTCATATTGGGTTTATAAGATATCTCTATCACTCCAATAGCTATCTCTGCGCCTGACCCAACTACGGCATAATCATCTTCAATTATTGAGCCCAGAGGGTCAAGTACTAAGACGTGCCCTCCTGTCTCGTCAAATCCTCCAACTATTGTTTCAGCAAGATATGGGAAGAATCTACTACTGAATAGGTAATTTGAGAGTACCTTAGCTACCGTTCTAACTTCAGGCTCTCTCTGATACATGAATCTATACAGGTTAATCTCAGCTTGAGCATCACGGATTAGATTCTGCATATCACCTACAAAACCTGCGCAGGCCGCACCGATCTTAGATGTAATCTGGAATACTTTCCTAACAGTCTTACTCACAACAAAGTATCCATATGTAAGCCTCTTCTCGGCAGCTAATATGACTGCATCTCTACCTTTTATACCGAGAGTTGTAGCTCCAGGATATGGGTATTGAAAAGCCATACACCACCTACTCCATTCTTAAAGCATTCACCTCTACTTCTTAAATATTTTTAACCACTCTAACTCTAAGTTTATCTCCAACTCTAGTTCTGAGTTTCTCATTAGCGTGGCCCCTATTTATGGAAACTTCAATGTATCCTGAGCCCCCGATAGTTGTAAGAAAAGACCCCTCGGTTACTTCACTATAAGATTTAACAAATGGACAGCTAACTGTAATACCTGAAGGTGTAGATACGTCGATAATATCTCCAAAACCTACTTCTAGATCCTCAGGCTTAAGATTAGTGATTATGTTTCCAAACCTGTCGATGTGTAAGACTACAACCTCGATGTAATCATCTTTCTTAATCGGCTTATGTAATGCTAACCGCTTATACTCTATAATCTCTTTACCTATCTCGCTTGGTGATACACCAGTAGCTAGCATACCAGCAACATGTGCGAAAACATCTCTACCATGGAAAGTCTCGCTAAATCTTCCTGGAAGTTTTGATTCATCAATCTCGTATACAGATGCTATACCTAATTGTTCTGCGGCTGGAAGCATGAATCCAGTATCTGGACCGATGAATACGTCCCCCCTAGATGTCGATATTATTATTGGTTTTCTCCCCCCTCCTACGCCTGGGTCAACTATGCATAGATGGATTGTCCCTTCAGGCATATATGGAACATATGTTGTTAGGAGGAAGGCAGCTTCAAGCTCGTTAAATGGTTCAACTTCATGCGTAACATCGATTATCACCGCATCTCTTCTATAACGTAATATTACCGCTTTAACCTGAGCTACGTATGTATCTCTAATACCGTAATCTGTTATGAAAGCAATGATTGGTCTATCCTTGGGTTCAAGCATCATACACTATAATGCAACCCTAGTATTTAATACTACACAGATTTTATTATTTGCTATTTAATTTTGAGATGTAAAAGGAGATTTTTCATTTAGATTCTCTATGAGACTTCGTAAATGATGTATAACTATGGAGGAGTCATAACGTTAGAAGAGTTAGTTTTCTTCTCAGGACTAAGGCCTTACTCGGTAGCTTATTATGGGTTAAGCCTATTAAAAATTAGAATTGGGAGAGGGGCTGGCTTAGTAGCCCTAGCCACCCACATATAATCAAGAACGGCCCTCACTTCAAGCCTCTTAAGCTTGCCAAGGACTATAAATACTAGCATGTGAGTCTTGCTAGGGCTTATACCCCAGCCCCCCTCCAGCAAGACCCACATGCTTCTTTGCTTCAATTACTGTCTTCAGAATCTTCCTGAGGTCTCTGTATCTTGGTGGATGACATTCACCACGCTTCCATAGGATACTGCTCGTAAGCATTATTAGATGTCTCTGAGCTTTATGGTTGTATCTCTTCATCTTCCTTCCATCTCTACCTTTAGCCTTGTAGAGTCCAAGATATTTAACAGACTTCTGGTATGATGTAGATTTATCGTATACTAGTAGTCCAGCCAGTCCTGTTAACCCATTGACATCATCCATATCCAGTCCTAGATATTTAACTATATCTGTGAATCTTGGAATAGTCTCAATAGCTTTATCAATAATCTCTCTTCTAACATCTTTAACCATCTTCTCTAGAACCTTGGCATCGCTCCCAACATCAATACCGACTATACTGGCATTCTGGATTCTCTGGAGATTCTTGTACAACATCTGCTCCTTCATCAATAGTGGCCTCAGCTCAACATCGACGATAGTCAACAGTCTAAAGTACCTATGAGTATTATTCTTGCTCAATGATAGTTCGTAGACTTTCCATAGAAGATATGCATCACCCTTATCAGTCTTTGACACCCTGCCAATCTTAGCTTTCAAGTCTTCTCTAAATCTCTCTAATCTCCTTCCACTTCCATGGTCTAGTGAAATAGTAGACTCTCTTACCATTATTGATTGATTCTCTTAATTGTTGCCACATATTTGGAAATATTGGTGAGTCAAGATATATTTCATTATAGTCCTTGAGTTCGGCAAGGCTATCGACTTCAAAGAATACGTCTTTCTCTGGGTCATAGCATAAATGCTTCTTTGATTCTCTATGTTTCTCAGGATTCCATTTAGTATCAACGAAGACTCTTTTAGTCATCTTCTCCCACCATCTTCTTCTTATACTTCTCTAGAATCCTCCTATCCTTCAATATGTATACTTTGACCCCGCTCCTCAGTAACTCTAAGACTTCACCATAGATTGAGGGTATATAGCATCCATAAATACTTCATCTACATCTTTTAACTTAGTCAGCTTCCCAATCTTAAATACTCTCACACCATCATAGACAACATAACATTCCCTGCTTCTTTTACAGTTAATAGCATCCTTAGATACAACAACATAAACAGTCCTAGCCATCCTCCATAACCTCCAACCCTATCCAGCCACATACGTCTTGAAGAAACCTACAAGGTCTCTAGCCAACTTCTTGAAAACCTCCTCAATATTAGTACTCTTCTTCAAGTACCTCAACGCTATAGCGTCTAATGGATGTAGTTGACGACCTCTCATACAGTAGAAATCTATCCATTCCTCGAAATCTATGAATACTGCTTGAAGCTCTCTACTATCTATCCTCCTCCACTCATTCTTAACCTTAAAGAATACTCTGAATATTTTGGAGACCTCCTTAGTTGTCTTCAAGTCTTCAAATATCCATCCAATGTATACTCTCGGAGGCCAGTAGAACTGGTATAATTTAGCTATAGTCTTGGACATCGCCAGAACACCTCTAGCATAACTCTCAGCAAACTCATCCTCAGCAAGCTCCATTATCTCCATAGCTCTCTTAGCCAGCTCTTCTAGTTCTTCCTCAGTCCTGAACTCTACAACCTCGGCTATAACCTTAGACTTCATCTTCCACCACCTCAACATTAAATACCCCGTCAATGACCTCCTTAACATCCCTGTATAGCTGTTCAGCAACCCTGCCGACATACATCCAAGAATACACTCTGAACCTGTCTAGGTCTTCAAGAAAATCTCCAATCCTAGCAACC
>Ga0209393_1000237_pt1 | contig 28251 bp, 25 predicted proteins | sample SSWtaG_2_FD_184117 | JGI IMG/M metagenome (GOLD analysis project Ga0209393, IMG submission 184117) | Hot spring microbial communities from Sandy's Spring West, USA to study Microbial Dark Matter (Phase II) - SSWsed_130316 (SPAdes)... | ecosystem: Environmental > Aquatic > Thermal springs > Hot...
ATATAGCGGGGATATTGCGCCCAGTTTTCCTTGTGGACATGTCCGAAATCACGAAATTCACCTGTCTTTGGGTTGTAAGCAGCGATGCCGCATTGTGGGTAAGTCGCTGACCAGATGACACCGTTATCGTCTTCCGTCATGCTCATCGCCATCTGCGGGACGGTCTTGCGGATGAAAGTGAACGCTCGCTTAGTTGGGTCAAACTCAACGAAGTGGCTTCCAAAGTGGGAGTAAAGGCGATTAGCACTGGAAAGGATGGAAGCGTAAGGCGCATCACCGCCATAAGGGAAGGGCGTCGGAAATTCTTCGCTTTTGCCCGTCTCAGCGTCAATGAGCAGCAACGCATAACAACCACGATGGTCGTAGAGCCAGACCAAGACGATGTTGCGCTTTTGCCCATCTTGGGTGGCGACGATGCCCCGAGGAGTGCTGAAGGGCGCCGCGACACCGTGATTGGTGAACGAAGTGCTTTCAGAGCCTATTGGTGCCCCGCTATCCTTCCCTGTTGCCATTATCAATCCCGCCAACCATAAGCCCCAAAACAGATAGCCCATAACTACCGCCCCCATTTTTGATCGTCAACAGTTTGAGAGTGTGTTCTAAAAGTCAAAAATTTCCTTCCCATGCTACGGGCTTTAGCCTGTAGTTGATGACCCAGAAATTGAGCGCCGACTTTAATCAGCGAATTTTCTTTTAGGGTCGGGCTCCCGACCGCAAAATTTCGGCACGGCAGGAGCCGTGCCCTCCGAATTGGCGCCGAATAAATTCGGCGCTAAAAAGTTCGTCATCAACCACTGGCTGAAGCCAGTGGCATGGGTAGTTTTAGAACACACTTACAGTTTGAACATAGGAATTTGAAATCGTCATCAATTACGGAACGCAGCTTAAGTGCAACCATCGCCCTCAAATTTTGCTGCTTGCAAAAGAGCGTTGCAATGAACAGGAAATCGTCGTCAGCGGTATGGCAAACTGTTAAGTGCGACGAAGATGCTGCTTGGGCAGGTGAATTTTTATGGCACTGCAACATGCCGAGCAAAAAGTCATCCCGCCAAAGCAAAAGATGAATTGGCAGGAGTTTTTGGCTTGGATTGACGAAGACATCTGGGCTGAATGGGTCAATGGGGAGGTGCTCATAATGTCTCCTGCATCCAACTTGCACCAAGACCTTGTGGGCTTTCTAAGCGCCCTCATGCGTTTTTGGGCTGAAGCCTTTGATTTGGGAGTTGTTCGCACTGAACCTTTTTTGGTTAAGTTGCCTGAACCGCTTCCTGCAAGAGCGCCAGACATCATCTTCGTTGCCAAAGAGAACCTTCACAAACTCACCACCAACTACCTTGACGGTGCACCTGACATTGCAGTTGAAATCATAAGCCCTGAAAGCCGAAGCAGGGACAGGGGTGAGAAGTTTTACGAGTATGAGCAAGCGGGAGTGAAAGAATACTGGCTCATTGACCCTGACAGGAAGCAGGCGGAATTTTACCGAAGGGGCGATGACGGGATATTTCGTCTTGCGTTTGCTGGCGGCGAAGGCATTTTCCGCAGCGAAGTTTTGAAAGGTTTTTGGTTGAAGGTTGAATGGCTTTGGCAAGAGCCTTTGCCTTCCTTAATGAGCGTTTTGAAAGCATGGGAGTTGGCGTGAGAATTTGCTCCCCCCTTGACATCCTTCACGCCAGATTTACTTGGCTTTGTTGCACAAATCTTTTGCGACAGCCGTTCTTTTCCCCTCTTCCCAACTCCTTTCTTCTTTTCTGCCTTCATCTCATAACCCGCCTTCTCATCCCTTCCATCTCCAACATGATGATTTTTCATCGTCTTCGCTATTCCCTCCGCCTCCTCGTTCACTCTGCTCCGGCAAGCCAAAATGATGTGCTGGGTGCTAAGTGCGGAGCGCGTGCTCAGTGCAGAGTGCTGAGTTCAAGGTGCGGTTGTTTAACGACGAAATTTTTCGGTAGTGCGGTAACACTGCCCTCCAGAAAAATCAGCCGTAATGCGTAATTCGTAATGCGTAATTTTTGTGTTGAATTTTTCAGTTGGGCAGGAGCCCAACCCTCCGGAATTTGAGATGAAGCCTGATAAATCAGGTTGATAAGACTGGATGGAACATCTCCCCATGTGCCGATCAAAGGGCTTCGGATTTTCATCCTATTGTTTGCTCGTTCAAAATAGCCAGCAATCTTTCCGCTTCACTGTCCTTGATTGGACCGAGGAAAGAGGCAGCGAATTTGCTCTCCGCAAAAAGTTTCCTCGCCACACTGACAACTTCATCGGATGTCACTTGGTCTATTCGCCGAACGATGTCCTCAATGGGGATTGGTTTCCCGAAGTAATGAATTTGCCGTCCGAGCCTCATCATCAGACCCGTTACACTTTCTTGCGTCATGACGATGCTGAGTTTAAGTTGCGTTTTCGCTCGCTCAAGTTCCTCCTTACCGACACCGTTTTGACAGAGACGCTTCAACTCTCTGGCAATAACCTGAACCACTTTTTCGGCATCGGAAGGGGAGCAACTCCCACCTATAGCGAAGAAACCTGCTTGTTTGAAAGCGGCTGAAAGGGAACCAATAGCATATGTTAAGCCCCGCTTTTCCCTCACCTCCATGAAAAGGCGTGAACTTGCACCCCCACCAACGATTATGTCCAAAATGGATGCTGGATAGTGGGCTGGATCAGTGACTGGAAAACTGTGGACGCCAAAGGTGAAATAAAAGTGTTCAGTTTGCCGCTGCACAAATCGCAAAGATGGTGACGGGTTGGGAGGTTGTTCATTCCACTTGTGAGTGTTTGGTCGGTTTTGCCAATTGCCAAAATATTCGGAGACTAAATCGGTAAACTTTGCAGGCTCTAAGGAACCTGCACCAGCAATAACGGTTCGTTCAGGGACATAGTGATTGCGCATGAAGCGGAGCAAATGGGAACGACGGAACTTCCTAACAGATTCCTTTGAGCCCAAGATGGGACGGCTTAGTGGGTGACCGTTCCAGAGAGCATCAAAGAAAATTTCGCCAACAAGTTCTTCGGGAGTGTCTTCAAGGTTCTGAATTTCCGCTAACACGACGCTCTTCTCAACCTCAATGTCCTTTGGGCGTAACAGGGGTTCGGTCAGTAACTCCTTAAGAAGAGACAAGCCTTGTGGCAAGTGTTCAGGCAACACGCGCATGTAAAAACAAGTCAGTTCTTTTTCAGTGAAGGCATCAATGTTTCCGCCTAAGGCGTCAATTAGTTGGGCAACTTGCCGACCTGTGTGCCGTTTCGTGCCTTTGAAAAGCACATGCTCCATAAAGTGAGCAATCCCTTCCTCTCCTTCAACTTCGTCTTTCGTTCCAACCCTTATCCACATGCCAACAGAAACGGTGTGAGACCAAGGGACAGGTTGATATGCAATGAGCAACTGGTTAGGCAAGCGAGTGAGAGCAATCGTCTCCATGAACAGTTCACTCCCTTCGGTGGATTTGCTGAAAGCCTTTTTGGAAGTGCTTACGGTTTTGGTTAGTAAAACGACTTTCCTGCATTGGCAGTAGATGTTACCTACCTGATGATTGTGAACTGCCACCACTTGGTTCACGGTGTTGATGTGGGCGCTGCTGACTGCTACCAAATCTCGGTCGGGCTCCACCAGTGGAAGGGGAGCGAGCAGTCAAGCGGATAGGGGGAGGTAACAATTCCTTTCGGCTCAAAGTTATTTTTCCGTCAGGTTCAACACCCAAAACTTTGACTTCTATCTCATCACCAACCTTAAGGACATCACTGACAGAAGCGATTCGTTCGTGACTAATCTGTGAGATATGCAAGAGCCCTTCTTTGCCAGGTAGAATTTCCACGAGCGCTCCGAAAGGCATAATTCTTGTCACTCTACCTTTGTAAACCTTGCCCACTTCAGGGTCAGCAGCATACAACCTGACCATTTCCGCTGCTTTTTCTGCTTGATCCAAACTCGGGCAGGTAATGAAGACCGTTCCGTCAGGCTGGATGTCAATGATGGCATCAGTCTCCTTCTGTATGTGCTTGATATGCTTGCCTCTTGGTCCGATGACCTCGCCAATTTTTTCCGTTGGGATTTTGATTGAAATGACTCTCGGTGCATGAGGGGGTAATTCAGGGCGAGGCTTATCAATGACCTCAGCCATTTTGTCCAAGATGAACTCTCTCGCCTCTTTTGCCCTCTCAAAGGCTCGCTCAATGATCTCAAAGGGCAACCCTTTGATTTTCAAGTCTAACTGGATAGCAGTGATGCCGTTGCGAGTGCCAGCGATTTTAAAGTCCATGTCGCCATGAGCGTCTTCTGTCCCTTGTATGTCTGTCAAGAGAGCGTAACGCTTATCCTCCATGACCAACCCGATAGAAATTCCCGCAACAGGGGCTGTGATTGGAACTCCTGCGTCCATTAGCGCCAAAGTGCTTCCGCAAACTGAAGCCATAGATGTTGAACCGTTTGAACTTAGGACTTCAGAGACCAAGCGGATGGTGTAAGGGAAAGTGTCTTCATCTGGGATGACGGGCTCTAAGGCTCGCTCAGCCAAAGCACCATGCCCTATCTCCCTTCTTGAAGGACCGCGTAAAGGTCTCACTTCGCCTGTTGAATAGGGTGGGAAGTTGTATTGGTGCATGAAGCGTTTTGCCATCTCCTCTTCTAAGATTGTCTCAACCAACATTTCCTCGCTGGTTGCCCCAAGAGTAGCGATGGTCAAGACCTGCGTCTCTCCTCTTTGGAACAGACCTGAACCGTGAGCGCGTGGCGAAATTCCGACAGTGCAGGTGATAGGGCGAATATCCGAATAGCCGCGACCATCAGGTCGGATTCCATCGTTCAAAATCATTTCTCTGACGATGCGATGGAGAGCATCGTCAAAGGAGATGGGCAAAAGGGGTTGCTTCTCTTCAGTTACTATTTCTGTCAATTCTTTGACCACTTGCTCCCTCAACTCTTTGACCTTCGTTTCCCTTAACTCTTTGCTGGCTTGCGAGACCGCTTCCCTAATTGCATTGCCGTAGCGTTCTCTGATAGTGGTTGTAAGTTCTTCATCGGGCAACAGGGTAGTGAAAGGCACTTTGTCCTTGCCTACCATCTCCCGCAGTTCTTCTTGCATTTCAATCAACGGCTGTGCAACTTCATAGGCTTTTATAATGGCGTCCAGCATTTGCCTTTCAGGAATTTGGTGAGCCCCCGCTTCAATCATCACGACAGCGTTTTTCGTGCTTGCAATCACCAAATCAAGTTTACTTGCTTCTAACTTTTTAAAGGGCGGGTTAACGACGAACTCCTCATCAAAAAGACCTATGCGGACACCCGCAACCGGTCCATCAAACGGGATGTCAGAGATTGTCAAGGCTGCACTTGCACCGAGCAATCCGAGTATATCCAGCGAGTTTTCGTAGTCAAAAGACAAGGCAGTGACGATGACTTGAACATCATTCAAAGCACCTTTAGGGAACAAAGGGCGAATGGAGCGGTCAATTAATCGTGCTGTCAGAATCGCTTGATCACTTGGTCGTCCCTCACGGCGCAGGAAGCGGTGTCCAGGGATGCGTCCCGCTGCATACATGCGCTCCTCAAAATCCACTACTAAAGGGAAGAAGTCAATCCCTGCTCTTACTTCTTGGGAGCGAACAACTGTAACTAAGACCATGCTGTCGCCGCACCGAACAACAACAGACGCATCCGCTTGATTTGCTAAAAATCCAGTCTCCAAAGTGAAGGTTTGACCTGCGACTTCCCTTTGAACAACTATCGCCTTCATGAATAAACCGCCTCCAGTTTTTGAAAGAGCGTCCTATAGCCTTTTACTGCGACACTTTTCACCTTTTACCTTCTGCTGAATGCAGACATCAGGAACTATCTGATTGTGTTGCTTGTTGTGCTCTTTCGGCTGCCTGTGCTGCTCTCAAAGCACCAAAGATGTCACGGATGCCCAAAGCCTCAATGACTTCCTTATATCGGGTTATGTTTGTGCGCGCCAGATAGCGCAAAAGCCTTCTCCTTTTACCGTGCAACAACAATAATCCCCGTCTGGAGTGCTTATCCTTTTTGTGGCGGCGCAAGTGTTCTGCTAACCTGTTAATGCGTTCTGTCAAGATAGCAATTTGGACTTCAGGAGAACCAGTGTCGTTAGGGTCACGACGCCATTTCCTAATCAGTTCAGCCTTCTCCTCTTTCATCAACGCCATTAGAAGCATTCACCTCTCATCCGTAGTGTGAAATTTCCCTTTCACCCGCATTAGCGGGTTCGCGCGAAGGCAAGTGCGTTGGGAGTATAATTATGTCACCTTCTCAAAGGAGTTGCTGCCAGTTTCTTCAACTCCCTAACAATGATTTCCTTCAACTCAGCCCACTCTTCTCTTGCACGCTGATACTCAGCGGTCGCCAGGCGAACTTGTTCATCCACTTGTTCCCTATATGCTTCTAATGCGAGAACACATATGGCAGCAAACTCTGGGTCAATCATCCCTGTCCTCGCAAGTTCCAAGTATCGGTAGAAGTTGCTGACTGCTCCTGCTGCGGCGGGGGCTGCGCCACCAACACCGGCACCTGCCATGCCCATACCGGGCATCGCTCCCATCCCCATCGGCGGACCACCCATCGGTCCTACTGGTCCGCCAGGCATCGCTCCAGCCATTTCGGCTGCTTCAGGTCCTATCAAAGCGGGTCCAGCCATTGATGGACCGCCAGTTGGACCTCCGTGAGCACCCATGCCTCCAGGTCCTCCCATCATTGGTCCACCCATCATCGGTCCGCCACCTATGGGTGGACCACCTATTGGCGGACCGCCCATCGGCGCTCCAGGTCCTCCCATCATTGGTCCAGCACCGACTGTTGTCGCAACTGCTGTTCCGCCAACTAATTGAGCACCTAAGGTTCGCAACCTTTGGAGCAACTGTTGCCTTATGTCGGGGAACCAGTTAAGCAATTCAGCCAAAGTCTCTTTGCGTTGCGTCAAACCCAAACGGATGATGCGTTGTGGGAAAGGTTCACCGCCAACCGGAGCGAAAACTTGGTTCAGTTCGCCTGCCACCAAAGGTGATGGCTGACCTCTCAGGACCAACTGAGAAAACCGCCAAGGCGTCAATTGCGCTTTAGCAGCAACAGGCAGCAAAGCCCTCTGAAGGGTATCAATCCGCCAACGAACTTCACGCCAAGCGTTGAGGTTTGCGGAAGTTTGAATCACACGCTGCTCAGCAGCCAGTAAAGAATCTCGGAAACCAATGGGAACAGCCATTGTCCGTAAAGCGATGTCTTCAACTGACCTGCGAGTTATGACGGGTTGAGGTTTTGGCGCTTCCCGCTTAACTTGAGGCACTGCCTTGAGAGAAGGCGGAACGGCAGCAACTTTCCTTTCCCGCTGAGCCGGTGTCGGTTTGGTCACTTTGGGCGGAGCCGTTTTCGGTTTTGATGGTTGCCATGTTGTGAAATCAATGTGGCAATCAGGTTCAGCAACTAACTTTGCCAATCCTTCACGAATGAGCCTTCGGTTCAGACTAAACCATTGCCCCTTCTCGGCATAGAAAACCTCAGCCCTGACATTACCTTGCTCGTCTTTAGGTCGGACCGAGCAGACATCTATCCGCACCAACTTCCCCTCCACCAGTTTCCTCACCAACTCTGAAGCCTTAGTTGCTTCAGGTGTTCCTTCTGTCAATTGAACCCCGATCAAACGGACACTCCCAACTCCTTCAACTTGAAGCAACGAAGGGCTTTCAACAGCCGAACAAAGATAGACTCCAGACTGCACCTTTGCTGGCTCTTGCCCTGCCAGAACGACTAACCCCAGAAGAGCCAGCGCTACGACGGTTGCCCAACCGAACCATTTCGCCATCTTTCATCGCCTCCTTCTTTCGGCTGTAAAAGATTGTAAAACAGCCAATGCCTTCCGTCAATCACGGCGCTAAAGCCACCAATTCTCCCATCCGCCACAAATTAGTTGGCATGAGACCCACAATTAGCGTCACCAAAGCACAAACTCCAACAACTAATCCGACTAAACGCCAACGAGCAATGGGGCGAGTTTGGAGCGAAGGCGATTCAGCGAACATAACCATTGCAACTCGCAAGTAGTAAAACGCTGAAACAACACTATTGAGCACTGCCGCAATCACAAGCCAAAGGTAACCTGCTTCCAATGCAGCCTTAAAGGTCAAAAACTTTGCCCAAAATCCTGCAGTGAACGGAATGCCTGTCAGACCTGCCATGAAAACCACCATTGACCATCCCAAAGCAGGGTTTATGTGCCCTAAACCCGTCCACTCTTCCAGAAGTGCCGGAGCACCGTTCTCCTTTTCAACCAATTGCGTCACAGAGAAAGCACCAACTGTCATCAAAGTGTAAGCGATGCCGTAAAAGACCAGTGCCGTCATACCCGCTTCGTCCAAAACCAAAACTGCCATGACCATGTAACCTGCGTGGGCGATAGAAGAGTAAGCCAGCATCCGCTTAATGTTTCGCTGCGGAAGTGCAGCCAAGTTTCCGATCGTCATTGTCAAGACCGATAACAAACTCAACGCAAGCGTCCAAATCGGCTTAACTTGAGGCGTTGAAAATCCCGCTTCCATGACCCGAAAGAGCGCAGCAATTAGGGCGACCTTAGGAGCCGTTGCCATAAAGGCAGCCAAAGGCGTTAATGCGCCGTCGTAAACATCGGGCGCCCATTGGTGGAACGGAACCAAAGCGATTTTGAAAGCCAACCCAACCACAAGCAATCCTAATCCGACGGACAGCAAAAGTGGTTGCGAAGTTATGGTCGTGCCTATTGCCAATAAGTTTGTTGTCCCTGTCGCACCATAGACGAAAGCGATTCCGTAAACGAAAAACGCCGAAGCCATCGCCCCGAGAAGCAAATACTTAATTGCCGCCTCAACGGGATAGGGTCTGTCGGTCGCGTAGCCTGTCAGAACATATAGGGTTAAGGACAAAGTGTCAATGGCAAGTAGCAAGATGACCAAATCGGTAGCGCTGACGACGAACATCGCACCAGAACAAGCCAAAAGTAATAAGGCACAATACTCGCTGATCCTTCTCAGCCAACCTCTGGCTTGAAGGTATTCCCAAGTCGCAATCAGCGAAAGCAATGCACCAGCCAAAAGGGTGAAGTGAAAGGCGAGGGAAAACCTATCCAAGCGAATCATGACCGCACCGTCAAAGGCTGCTTCGGTCGTCGCATCCCAAGAAGCAATGGTTACAGCGAGGGCTATGAGCAAACCGACAATTGTCAACCCAAAAGCGCTTTCCCGTGCCCTTCCCTTGGAAGCAGCGCTCAAAAGCAACACGAAAATCGCCCAAAGAACTAAAACCGCTTCGTTCCTGCTGGCGGATAAAGCAGCCTCTAACATCGCCTTGTTTCCTCCTCAGCCGGCTATTTGTATTTTGCCCATAAATTTTGCCCATAAACCCATAACGCATCATCTACATTTCGTCAACCCCCTTTACATTCGGGGTTGACAAGGTAAGTCAAGATAGGTTTGATGGGTGGGGACTGATTAATGGGGACTGATTGGAGAAGTTTTGCTGATTCGTGAAAGGAGGGGTTAAAGATGGTGTGACAAGGGATGCAATGTCGGCATGACCGATGAGATGGCGTGCAGCGTTCAACCTTCGTTCGTGGAGTTTCACCCGCATTGCTTCACCGTTTCGGCTTCACGCTAATTGCGGTGACCTACAACTTTGAACTCGCACCACCAGTCACAATTTTAACATTACCCGTTTGGCAATATGGCTATGACAGCAATGGAAAGGTCATCTGGGCAAAGCATCCAGAGATAGGGAATGCTCAAATCTCCATCAGTTGGGATAACATCGGCGTCACCATCACCGACCAAGAGGGAGTAAAAGTTCGCTACGAGCGCAACAATCTCGGTGAGTTGGTGAAAGCCATCGCAGGTTTCGGGACTTTGAATTTAACGACCCAGTATGCCTACGATGGCGTTGTTGCATAATTCCTGAAGGAAAAGGTGATCAATAGCGCTAAAAGCCAATTTTCATGGAGGCGAAGGAAATGATTACGGTGCGAGGTTACAGGAGCAGTGATGAGGCTCAAATTTTGTCGCTTTGGAATGCAGCACTCCCTTGCGACCCGATTGACCAACGCACTTTCCATCGCAAAGTTTTGCTTGACCCAAACTTTGACCCAGATTGGCTTTTGGTCGCTGAAGCGGATGGGCGACTGGTTGGCTTTTGCTTGTGCCTGATTCGGCGAGTCCCGATGGAGAAGGTTGGGATGGAGTCTAACAGAGGCTGGATTACTGCCTTCGGCGTTCATCCAGAGTGGAGACGAAAAGGAGTTGGGATGATGCTTCTTGAACGAGCAATTCAACTCTTCCAAGATGCCAACCGCACCGAAATTTTGATTTCCCCTTACACGCCCAACTACTTCGTGCCTGGCGTTGACGAACGCAACTACGCTGAGGGGCTGGAGTTCTTGCAGCGACACGGTTTTGAAATCGTGGCGCACGCCATCAGCATGGATGCCAACATTGTCCTATTTGACCCGACTCCTTATGCGGAGCGGGAGCAACGGTTAAGGGAGCAAAGCATTGAAATTCGCAATTTGCGACCGAACGAAGTGCCCGACTTAATGGCATTTTTGAAAGCCCACATGCCCGGCGATTGGGTGCGCCACGCCCGTGACCTTTTGACAGACATTACGAAAGGCTTGGGCGATTACGACCAATTCATCGTCGCATGGCACAACGGGGAGATTGTTGGATACTGCCAGTTTGAGGGCGAGCATTTCGGTCCTTACGGTGTCCGAAACGACATGCAAGGACGAGGCATCGGGACAGTTTTGATGGCGAAATGTTTGCAAACGATGAGGCAAAAAGGTTTGCACAACGCTTGGGTTCTGTGGACAAGTGAGGAAACTGCCCAAAAAGTTTACAATCGTTTTGGCTTCAAGGAGACGAGAAGGTTTGCCATCTTGCGCAAAGTTTTGTGATGCTTCTTAACCCAGCAACTCCAAAGTCCGCTTGACGATTTCCTCGGCAGCGAAAGGTCTTGCGATTTTCAGTGCTGCCTCCATCATCCGCTGCAATCTTTCAGGGTTGTCAAGGAGTTCAGACACAGTTTCAAAAAGTCGCTCACCTGTCAAGTCGGCGTTCAAAATCATGACGGCTGCGCCTCGCCTCACAACGCTCAATGCGTTGAACCTTTGATGGTCGTAGATAGCGAAAGGGTAGGGGACGAGGATTGATGGGATGCCCGCAGTCAAAAGTTCAGCGATTGAACTTGCGCCTGCCCGAGAAAGGGCAAGGTCGGCAGCGTAGAGCAAGACGGGCATGTCTTCACGGTAGCCGAAAGGTTGATAGCGCTCCCTGACATCTTCAGGTAGTGCTTCTTGAATCCGCTTTGCGTCCTGTTCCCATTGTGAGCCGCACAAGTGGACGATTTTTAGAGGAGTTCGCAAAAGTAAGTGAGGCAAAGCATCCCACAAGGCTTCATTGATTCGCTGAGCGCCTCTGCTGCCACCGAAAACAAGCAAGCATCGTTCGCTGTCTTTTAAGCCAAGAATTCTTCTGGCAGTTGGCTTGTCCATGTTTCGGACATCGGCTCGGATTGGAACGCCGGTGTAGGTTGCTTTACCTTTTGGGAAAAAGTTAACGGCTTCGGGGAAACCCGTTGCGACCCAATTTGCCAACTTCGCCAGTAACTTGTTGGTTCGCCCGGGAATACTGTTTGCCTCAAACAAGATGAGTTTAGCCCCAACCAGTTTGCCAGCCAATAATGCGCAAACCGAAGCGTAACCTCCCGTTCCGATAACCACTTTGGGACGCAATTTGCGGAAATGGTTAAAGGTTTGGAAAATGCCGTAAAGCATTGCTGAACCAGAAAGGAAACTTGAAGGCGAAAGAAGTCGCCTCGGGAAAGGTCTCGCTGTGACTGTCAAGAGAGGGTATCCATGTTGAGGAACAATTTTTTGCTCCAGACCGTAAGTCGCCCCGACGAACAGAGGTTGGATGTCAGGAGAGATAGTTTTGACGGCGGCGGCGAGGGCGAGGGCTGGGTAAATGTGCCCTCCCGTCCCTCCACCTGCCATCACCCAAAGCATCGCTTGTTCCCCCTCGTCGTTTTTGTTTTCGCTGTTGGGTAAGGTTGGATGCAACATTGAGCAAAAGACCCATTCCAATCAAGGTGGCACAAAGGGCAGAACCACCAGCACTGACAAAGGGCAAAGGCACTCCTGTCGGCGGCAAAAGGTAAGTGTTGGCAGCGATGTGAAGGGTCGCTTGAAGCCAAATCCACATTGTTATTCCTCCCGATATGCCAGATGCAAATGCGTCAGTAGTTTGAGAAGTGACCCAAAGCCCAAAGTAAGCGAGCAGGGTGAAAAATGCCAAAATGATAAGGCTGCCAACGAACCCGAACTCCTCGCCGATGACAGCGAAGATGAAATCGTTGTGGGCAGCAGGTAAAAACAAGTGCTTTTGTCTGCTCTGGAAAAGCCCTTGTCCAAACCAGCCGCCCACTTGAAGCCCAAGCAACGCTTGACGAACTTGGTAGGATTTTTGCTCGTCAAGTTTTTCCCTCGGTAGCGTCAACCAACTGCCGATTTGCCATCGTTCCCACTGGTATGAATGTAGGAACGACCTTTGCCCGATGTATCCCAACCCTAAGCCAAGCAAAACCATCGCCAAAATGAGCGAAAGGGGCATTCTGGCAAAAAACATTGCCGCAAAGCCAATTACTGCCAACAAAAGACCACCGCTCAAATGCGGTTGTTTTAGCACCAAAGCGACGGTCAAAATCCAGCAAAAGAAGAGGGCTAACCAAAGCCAAAATTTTCGGCTTAGGTTGATGGCGTCCCTCCACGATGCCGCCAAAGCAGCGATACACAGGACTAAAGTGACTTTTGCGAATTCCGAGGGCTGAACTTGAAACGGACCAAATTCAAGCCAGCGCTGAGCGCCTCCGACTTTTTTGCCCACTATCAGAGTAGCGATCAGCAAAGCGATCGCAAGGAGGTGTAGAATCCAACTCACTCGCCTCAGCCATTGGAGCGGGATTTTCCATGCGGTCAGGAAAAGAACGAACCCCAAAGCAGCGTAAAGGGCTTGGCGAGACAAGATGGAAAAAGCGTTCCCAGTGCGAGTGAGGGCGAGGGGGTAACTGGCACTATAGACCATCAAAAGTCCGCCACCAAGACCAATTAAGGTAATGGCGAACAGAATTTGGGCTACTCTAACAGGTGACCACTGACGAATTGTCCCTTGCGCCGCCACCTTCTTTCGCCACCTTTCCCTTTCACGCCTTTGTCAGTCCCCAAAGCATAACTGCGTAACTTGCTATCAACGCAATTGCGAGCCACTTGAAAAGTCGCCTTATGCGACCTTCCTTGTCCATCCCAAGCCAAACGAGTAGCCAAAGAGACAGGGTGAAACCTACGAAACCAACAAGCGTTGCAGCAACTCCAATTTGGTTCAATTCCTTGACTGTCAACGGTTGATGGGTCGGAATCATGAACCCTCAACTCGCACCGATGACTTCCTCAATCTTTTGGACAATCACTCGTTCTGGTTCTCTTGGAACTCCAATAATTCTGTCAATGACTTGACCGTTTTTGAAGAAAATCAGGGTCGGTATGCTCATGACTTGGTATCGGATGGCTAACTCGTGGTTTTCGTCCACATTTAACTTTGTGACCTTAAGTTGCCCGGCGTATTGTTCAGCCAAGCGTTCAACGAGAGGTGCAATTACCCTACAAGGGACACACCAAGGAGCCCAGAAGTCAACCATGACGGGAATGTCGCTTTGCAGGACTTCCTGCTCAAAATTTGTCTTGTCCACTTCTTTAACCGCCATTGAACTTACACCTCCGCTAAGTTTGTTATTCGCTGCCTTTCCGTGAGAGTGCGAAAGGGCGAAAAAGTTACGCCTCGTTCACATCTCCGGCAACTCAACATCCCTGATAAGCCTCATGAACCTCTCAATTTCCTTTCGGCTTGGTTGAGGGAAGTAGCCAGCCGCTTTTGCCACCTCTTCGGCGACATAAATGGGGGCGTTCATCCTAACAGCCAAGGCTATGCTATCTGACGGTCGTGCGTCAATGAAGAAATTTCGTCCGTTCCAACGGAGAACCAAAGTTGCATAGTAAGTGTTGTCGCGCAACTCGTTGATTTCAACCCTCAACAACTCAACGCCCAATTCAACCAAAATGTTTCTGAGCAAATCATGGGTCATTGGGCGCGGCAATTGCACCCCTTCAAGTTCTCTCTGGATAGCAAATGCTTCCACCTCGCCAATCCAAATAGGCAACTCCATTCCTGTTTCAGGGTCACTTAGAAGCACTACTGGATTACCTGCTTGGTCTTCTATGACGCGAATTTGCTGCACCCGAATCACGGCTGACCCTCCTCTCCTCATGACTGGCGTAAGGGATTATAACCGCGACCTAAAAGTTCGTCAACCAAAAAGTTCATACGACCTTTTGAAAGCGATGAGAAGAGTTCACGACAATTGCTTAGCCCTTTGACAGAAGAGCCTAACCTTTTCTGGGTCTTTGACCCCGGTTGATGTCTCAACACCGCTTGAGACATCAACTCCGTAAGGTTTGACAGCAATAATTGCCTCTGCGACATTATCTGGTGTTAGTCCGCCCGCTAAAAAGCAAGGGAGAGCAGAGAGACGGACTAAATCCGAAGCCAGTTCCCAAGACGCAACGGTGCCAGTTCCGCCAAAGCCATGTGCCGTTAATGTGTCCAATACGAACGCGTCACATCCTGCCTTAACGAAACTCTCAACTTTTTCCAAGAACGCTTGAATTGAGATTTGTTCTGTTGCTGGAGGCAAGGGGAGTGCCTTCCAAATTTGGCAACTAACTTTTCCTTTCAAGGCTGCAATTAAATCTGGCGTTTCGTCTCCATGCAATTGTATGGCGAAGGGCGAAAGGAAACGGGCAATTTCAATTAATTCGTCAAGGGATTTTGATCGGGTGACAGCGACCGTTGCCTTTGTCGCCTCTTCAAACAAAAGCCTTGCTTGTTCTCTTGTTCGGCTCCTCGGCGATTTTTGCACCTCAACCACCACACCGCAAAAGTCTGCACCCGCATTGCAAGCAATTCGGACATCTTCACTTCTCGTCAGACCGCAAATTTTTACCTTGACGCTCATGATGCCATCCCAGCAGCGTTATTGGGTTTGTTTCGCGATTGCTGTGATGTCCTTTGGGAAATTGCCCTTTGATTGCTTCTTTGCCTGCGAAGCAACCTGTCCCTCATCTCTATCGGCGCAACGATTATGACGCGATCTCCCCCCTCACCTTCGCTCATGGTGAAAACGGTTGGGTCACTTTGTAAAGTCATGTGGACTATTCTCCTTTCGGCTGCTGTCAAGTTGCGAAGCCTAACTATTCTTTTTTGACTGCGTGCTTTCTCAGCGGTGTTGAGAGCCAATTGAATTATCGCTGCCCGACGGCGCTCACGGTATCTTGAAGCGTCCAAGACAATTCGGATGGATTGGGAGAAGTGCTTTGCAACAGCCGACTGGATGATGAGTTGCAATGCATTTAGCGTATCTCCTCTCTTGCCGATGATTAGACCGACATCATTACCTTCCATGTTGATGTAAATTTCTCCCTCCCGAACGATAGGCTCATCCACGCTCAAATCCCAGCCGGCATACTGAACGATGGAATTCAAAAGTCCCTTGACGAACATTGCTGGAGAGTTTTTCAGTGTCACCCTAACTCTTGCAGGTTCAGAACCGACCCCAAAAATTCCTGGCGTTCCAGGTTCAAGGACTTCAATCTCAACTTGTTCTCGGGTAACACCTAATAACCTCAATGCCTGTTCAATCGCTTCCTCCACTGTTTTGCCGGTCGCTTCAACTTGCATGCTTCATCCCTCACTTTCCGTTGGTGAGTGATTGGTCATTTAGTTTTTGCCCTTCTCCTTTGGGCTCTCTTAGGCTTTTCTTCACCCGTCGCTGTCACTTCCCGAACAGGAAGCGCCTCACGGTAATAAGCCCGCTTCATCAAAAGGCTCTCACCGATGTAGAAAACTTGGAACGAAAGCCAGTAGAGAATAAAGGCAGCAGGGAAGGAGTGGAAGAAGACAGCGAACATCACCACGAACATGACATTCATCAGAATTTGCTGCTGCCGTTGGTTAGGGTCATGGGTCGGTGTGCTCATGAAGAAGGTTGAAGCGAAGAAGGTTGCAAGGTAAAGGGCGAAAAGGGGGTAGTCAGGCTGAGCGAGATTTTTAATCCAAAGGAAACTGGCTTTGGCGAATTGAAAGCGGTAGTGCAAAACGCCATAGTAAACCCAAAACAAAACGGGAAGTTGCAAGAGCAAAGGCAAGCAGCCACCCAAAGGGTTCACACCGTGCTCGCGATACAACTTCCAGATTTCAGAGTTCAACTTTTGAGGTTCATCTCGGTATCTTTCCTGCAAATCTTGAATGAGCGGCTGCAAAGCCTGCATCTTCCACATGGACTTCATCGCTTTTCGGTTAAGAGGGTGCATCAAAATCCTCAGCAAAAGCGCCAGCAAAATTACAGCCAGACCGTAACTGTAAGCAGGGTTGCGACCGCATAGGTTAACGAGGGCGTCAAAGAGTTGGTAGTTCAGACCCGTTCGGTAAATTGAGTCAAGTTCGTTGCTTATGACCTCATATGCGCTTTCATAACGGCGGACCTCTCGTTCCCTCTCGTCCCAAATCCAAAGAGGTGAATCTTGAATTGGTGAGCCGTAACTGCCTGCTCCGCTTGGTGAGAAGTAAAGTAAACTTTCCGCACGCTCCAAAGCCTTCACTGTGTTTCGGTGGTTTTTACCGTCTCGCCTCTCCAACAATTTCGCCTTGTAATAAGCGGCTGCCAAAGCGATTTCTTTAAAGGTTCGCAAGTTGACTTTTCCCTCATGCTTTTTCCGAGTTTGCTGCTCGTAAGCGTTCACAACTTCGTCAAGGGACTGCAATGCCTCTTCTTCCCGCTTTAGAACGACAAGCACAACACCTTCCCTGAGTTTCGAACGAGCGAAACCTTCATCTCGCCTCTCTTGGACGAGCGGCAATTGCCCTTGTATCTCCGTCCACTCTTTCGCTGCCTGCTCAACATTCTTTGGCGGAGTTAGGAGTTCAACCATTGACGCTGCTGTCCAATCCCGAGCAGTAGCCACTAAAGGCAGTAGCAACAGAAGCAAGAGAGGCAACCAAACCCTTGCTGTCTTCTTAGAGCCCCACTCTTCAGGGACTGGGTCGTAGCCTCCCGGATTGAAAGGATGGCACCGAAGCAAACGCTTCAGCGCCAGCCAACTTCCCTTCCAGAGCCCAAACTTTTCTATCGCTTGCATTGCATATTCGCTGCAAGTTGGTGTGAACCGACATGACGGCGGCAAAAGCGGCGAAATCCAACGCTTATAGCCTTTCAAGACCAAAAGAGCAAGTTTCGTCAACATAGTCAACCAACCTCACTGGTTTCATCACTTGTTTTCTGATTCTCTGTCGGCTCTTTTCCACTGCTGTCACAAACGGGTAGTTGCAGGACTTTTGCTTTCAACAACAACTCTGCCAGTGCAGCGTTGACCGATTGAAAGTTTGCCGCAGCGCATGCTGGTTGCGCAATAACGAAAAGGTCAACACCTTCCCTCATCGCCCACCTTTTCGTCCTATAAGCCTCTCTTAACCACCGTTTAATGCGGTTCCTCAAAGTTGCCTTTTTGGCTACTTTCCTTCCGACGGAAAAGGCAATCCTTCTGCCTTCGCCTTCTCTCCAACGGACATAAAGGGTCATCAAAGTGTGCCGATAACGCTTCCCTTCCCTCAGGCAAGCCTCAATGTCTTTTTGGCGTCGCAACCGTTCAGATTTTGGGAAACGGTTAGAACCCTTTGAACCCGATGGGACGGAAAGGGCTAAACAGTCAGTCGCCATCGCCCTTTCAACCTGCGGCGCTTGATGACATTGCGTCCCGCTTTCGTTGACATCCGCGCCAAGAAGCCGTGAGTCTTTTTGCGTTTGCGCTTTTTGGGTCTGTAGGTTCGCCCCTGCAAAGATTTTGGCATCCATCATCACCCCTTCATTTCTACACTGCTCTTTCTGGCTGTCGCAAAATCCGCTCTGGAAAAAATTGCCTGACGACCTATCAGGTGTTCGGCAATTATAGCGCTGTCGTGCCAAACTGAAAACGGTGATTAGGTGTGTTCTAAAAGCCAAAAATTTCCTTCCCATGCTACGGGCTTTAGCCCGTAGATGACGCAACCAAAAGCAAACCATGCTACGGACTTTAGTCCGTAGTTGATGACGATTTCGCTGAGCGCCGACTTTAGTCGGCGAAAATTCTGAATGACGAAGGTAGCGTCGGGGCTTGTCCTAACGGCAGTTAAACATCCGTCGCCACAAGGGGCGACGCTACCAAATTCGTCATCAACCACTGGCTGAAGCCAGTGGCATGGGCAATTTTAGAACACTCTCATGGTGGTGTGGTTTGGAGGGTCGGTTTCCTGCCCGACCTTAGAATTTCGGCACGGCAGAACTGCGCCCTTTAAAAAAGCGATGCTGCAAAATTTGTCATCATTAGTTGAAGCCAGTGGCGTGATTAGGCTCAAAAGCCCTAAAGGTGACTGCCATGACTAAGGAACAAATCCGTCAGATGGTGAAAGAGCGGATAGAGGCGATGCCACCCGATGAGCGGTTTCGGCTAACACAGATAATTTTGCAAAGAGCGCGGGCTTTCCTTTTGACAACGAATACACAACTCGCTGCCTTTTATATGCCCATTTCTGACGAGATTGATGTTGTGCCTTTGATTCGTTGGTGGCAACAAAGGGGCTTGCATGTAGCGCTACCCCGAACTTTAACTCAGGAAAAGCGATTGGAATTTCGGAAGGTGAGCAGGTTGGAAACGGATTTACAGTTGGGGGCGTTTGGGATTTGGGAGCCAAAGCCTTCCTGTCCCTTATTGAGTCCCGAAGAGATTGACCTCATCATCGTCCCAGGGCGAGCCTTTGATGAATGCTGCAACCGTTTGGGGCGTGGCTCAGGCTACTACGACCGATTCCTCAAAAACTTGCCGGCGAAAACTTTGAAAGTCGCTTTGACTTTTGAATTCCAAATTGTGAAGCGAATTCCAACCAAGCCAAACGATGTCCCGATGGATGTTGTCATCACCGAGAGAAGAACACTTTTCCGTCCCAAATAAACCGAAGTGCAAGGAGGGGAAAGAGATGCCCAGAATTGGATGGTCACCTGTCAGGTTACTTGCACCAATGCTATCTGAGGGCAAACCGACGCTTTCGGAACTGTTCGCTATGGCTAAAAGTTTCGGCGTTGACACCATTGAGTTGCACCATGCGATGCTTCCTGCCTATGACCGACGGAACCTTGATGAAGTTGCAAGTTCACTTCATCGCTACGGCTTAAGATTGTCCATGCTCACTTGCGCCCCAGATTTCACCCATCCCGACCCAGATGAAAGGGAGCAACAACTTGACGACATGAAGACCAAGGTTGTAGCGGCTTGGGTTTTGGGAGCAGAAGGAGTTCGCGTCACTGTAGGATGCGCCCATGAAGAAGTCTCAAGGGAACAAGGCATCAACTGGGCTATTGAAATGCTCCTTCGCCTCGCCGAATTCGCTCACCTAAGGGGCATAAAATTGGGCTTGGAAAACCACTACAAAGACCGACTTTGGGAATTGCCAGACTTCGCTTTTGATCCCGATGTCTTTTTAGAAGTCGCTGATAGGCTGAAAGGAACGCCTGTCGGAATCAATTTTGATTGCGCCAACCCTTTGATGGTCAACCGTGACCCAATCCCCATCCTGAAGGCTGTATCCGACCGAGTTTGGCATGTTCATGTCTCCGACAGGAAAGTGGGAGAATATGCCCACAGGGTTTTGGGAGATGGAGATGTGCCTCTTGAAGCCATCTTTGCTGAACTGGCTAAATTGGGTTTCAACGGTGTCATAAGCCTTGAAGACGGTCAAGCCTACGCAGGCGATGAAGGGACGAAGCGTTCACTCGCTTTCCTGAGAGAGCAAGTTTCACGCCATTGGGGAAATTGACCAACGCTCTTTTACACTGCAAGTTTCACTGATGCTTTTTAGTGTTTTGGGCTAAAGCCTTGCGTTGAGTTTCCGCCACTGCTATAATTGAAACTGCCTTCAAGGCAACGAGACGGCTGCGGATGGGTGCCGGGAAGTCCGGTGAAAGTCCGGCGCTGTCGCGCAGCGGTGACCGGGGACGAAAGCCGCTGAGGGTTGTCGCCCTCAAATTTGCGGCAACCCGAAACGCCACTGGCGCCGAAAAGGTGCTGGGAAGGCGTGGCGAGTAGGCTGATCCGGAAGCCCGAAGACCGACCCGTCCGCCCCCGTCGCTCGTTCGCCTCGCGGGCTGGGCGAAGGAGCGAAAAATTGTCAAGACACTGCCAATTCAATGCCCGCAACTTAAAACTTCGTGGGCATTGAATGTTCGGCGTTGTCGCTCCCTCTTTTGCCCTTCCCGCAAGCAAAAGAAAAAACATGCTTGCAAGGAGGGATTTGGTCATGGCTGTGCGAAAGGGAACTTGCTGCGGTCGGAAAGGTTTCACGCTCATTGAACTCCTCGTCGTCATCGCGATTGTCGCCATTCTGGCGGCAATCTTGTTCCCCGTGTTCAGTCGCGCCAGAGAAAAAGCACGACAAGCCTCTTGTGCCTCAAACCTCAAGCAGATTGGTCTTGCAGGGCTTCAGTATGCCCAAGACTACGACGAACGCCTGTTCCCCATCGCTTACGATGATTGGTCACATTATTGGTGGGGCTATGTCGACCGAGCGCGGCAAACCGTTGATTTCTCTCGCGGTTTCCTTCAACCCTACATGCGAAACGCTCAAATTAAAGCCTGCCCAACCTTTCGTGAAAACCCCAACTTCGCTTATGGTCACTTGGGCTACGGTCACAACTACGCTTACCTCAGCCCCATGAACCCACCAACTTGGACACCTATTGCTGTCTCTCTCGCACAAATTGCTAACCCTGCGGAAACTGTTTGGATTGCCGATGCAGCCCAGTGGCGGACATGGGGAGCAGGTGCTCCTGTCTTTGAAGGAACAGGTTTCCTTGAGCCACCATCTTACTTCAACCCGACCTTTCACGGTCGTCACACTGAGGTTGGCAATGTCTTGTGGTGTGACGGTCATGTCAAGGTCTTCAAGCCTGTTTTCCGAACTGACCAGTATTTCCAACCGCACCGAGAACGACTGTTGGGTGATATTGACCGCGACGGCAATTTCCTGACGGATGAACTTTTTGACCTAAAGTGACCGATAACTTAAGAAACGGGCTTGCAGTTCCGCGATATTTTCGGGATGAGAGGCGGCGAGGACGGGATTTTTTGTGGCAAACTGTTCATGCAAAACGAAGTCCTTTGGCTGTCTAATAAAACGGTGAAAGTTTCATGGGGCGTTGGTTTCTCGTCGGCGTAGTTTTAGGCATCCTCTCTGGTGCAGGTGGAGGTTGGCTGTTATTCCGATGGTGGCAAAGCACTGACCGAATTGCCTTCGGCGTTCGGGTGCAAGGTGTTGAAATTGGTGGCTTTAAAGCAACGGAAGCAATCCAAGTCCTCAATCACGCTTTCCCTGAAGACTCTTTCGCAGGGATAATTGTTCCCATCATCTGTGAAGGGCAAATCGTTCGGAAGGTAAAGTTAAGGGAGTTGAGAGTTGAGCCAGACGAGATACAAGCAGTGAAGATTGCCCTTGAAATCGGACGACGACAATCTTTGCTGGAAAGCCTGAGGGAATTTGTAAAGGCGTGGCAAGGTGGCATCCACTTGCCGATGACTTGTGAGTGGGACAGGAAAAGGGCTGAAGGGTTCTTGGTGCAACTGGCACAAACTATCAACCGCCCTACCCAGCAGGCTCAAGTTGAGTTTGATGGCAAATCTATCCGCATCATTCCTTCGCAGGACGGGGTTTGCGTTGATGTTGATGAAACTTTGAAGGTTTGGCAGGAACGGTTAAGTGAAGGGCAATGGGAAAATCTGCCCCTTGTCACAAGGGTAGTTCGCCCGGAAGTGACAACTGAAGATGTCTTTGGCATTGACGGAGTTGTCGGACAAGCGACAACAAACTTCCGAACCAGTGCACGCAACCGGATACATAACATTCGCCTTGCTGCGTCCCGCCTTGACCATGTTTTGGTTCGCCCAGGTGAAACGATTTCCTTCAATGAACTCGTTGGTCCAAGGACGCCTAAAAGAGGTTTCCGCATGGCTCGGGTCCTCGTTCGTGGCGAATTCACTCAAGATTTTGGCGGTGGTGTTTGTCAAGTGGCAGGAACACTTTATCTGGCAGCATTGCGTGCTGGGATGGAAGTGGTCTGTAGGCACCGACACAGCCGACCCATCGGCTACTTGCCACCCGGTTTTGACGCAACGGTTAACTTTGGCTCGCTGGATTTGAAACTTCGCAACCCGTTCCCCAATTCCCTTTACATTCGCACTTTCGTTAAAGGTGGTAGGCTTACAGTGGTTATCTTGGGCAAGCGAGAATCCAACAGAATTTATCGCCTAATCCGTCTCACGGGGCGGATTAGCGCGCCGAGAGAGTCACAAATTCCAGACCCGTCTTTACCTGCAGGTGTCCGCAAAGTAGTGGACAAAGGCAGCAGCGGTTACCGAGTTGAAGTTTGGCGGTTGGTCGTTGAGAACGGGATTGTGGTGAAGAAGGAACGCATAAGCGCCGACATTTACCCGCCTCAACCGAAAAGAGTAAGGGTAGGAACGATGCAAACAGTCACAAATGAGACTTTGCCGACACCAGTCACTCAAGCATCTATCAACAACGATTCCCCTCAACAACCCCAAAGCAATGAACAGGTCACTCAATGACGACGACTTCGTTTGTTGGGAAGAAGAAGTGGACGATGATGAGCAGGAAGAGGATGAGGGTGTTGCCCAAAATCATGCCGACGACGAAGGGCTTAAAGAATTGCCACATTCTGATGCCGCCAAACCACATCACCAAAGCCTTCATGAGCCAACCGAGGAACATACTAAAGCCATATCTGTCACCGAACCAAGGGACAGCGCTGCTGGCTGCATAACCTAATGGATGGAACGGCCACCAGAAAAATTGCCACCGCATCCAAGCAAGGAAAAGAGTGAAAAGGGCTCCACCGACCATGTGGAAGTATTGAGAGGTCTGAACCCTTAAGTCTTGTGCCAACCTAATCAGGAATTCATTCGCCAGCCAACGAGGGTATCCTCTCGTCCACCAACCCATCTTCGGCACGGGCGTCAGGTAAATGATGCGAATGCTGGTTGGATGACATGTCAAGACAGCGATGTATGCCGAAGCCAGCATCAGGTAAAAAACTTGACGCAAATTCAGGTTGGCTAACTGAGCGATTTTGAACCCGTGAAGGGCTTGAGTGACTAAGCAAGCGGCGGAGTCACCGAACTTTGAACTCGCCATCGTCAACCCAACGACATTGCGAGCGCCAATTAATTCCTTGCCGAAAAGCCTCATGAACAAAACGCTCGGACCACCGTGAACAGGGTAGGGTGTCCAGAAAATGAACAGCCCAGACTCGCCAATCATTCTTGCTTGAACAGTCCGCCACATGTAGTGGACAACAAAAAGCAAAATCGCCCAATGAATGGCAACCCCCAAATTGACCGTCCAAGCGATAACAATTAGGACGCAAATTGCCAGCAAGATAAGCATGTGCCGATAGGGCAACGCTTCTTCTTCGCCACCTTTACCTTGCCTTGCCTGCTGAAAGACATAGGCGAGATATTTCCGAGCGACCCACATTTGCAGGAAGAAGAGCATGAACAACCCACCAATGGTTTGGTGTTCCAAGGGCGGGATATGGTCAGTGAGACCCATTGCGGAGCGGATGACCATTTGAATGCGCCGACCAACGAAGGAGAAGAACCAGAAACTGAAGCCGACATCGGAAGGGATTAGGTAAGTGACGCCAATCATGTCAAAGTAGATGTTGAAAGGCGTGTAGTTGAGGACATCAAAAGGTCGCCCCTGAAAAATTGCGCCCCAGTTGGGGTAGATGTTGATGTTGGGGAAGTAGGGGAAGTAGATGTGGAGAGCCCTGAAGGTGAAGACGAAAATGGGTATGATGAAGCCAAACCAAAAAAGCAAGTTGCGAACCATGCTTCCCAATCGCTTCTCTTCCGCAGCCTCAACTGGGACTTGGGCGAGCGGAAACGATAACTTTTCGTATTCAACCCACTGCCGACGCAACAATGCAGCAATGAGCACATGGGAAGTAAAGAGGGCAAGGAAGAAGATCGTCCACAAAGCGAGAGGCAAGACCCAAGGTTGCCAAGGTATCCTTGCTCCTTCTGGCATGCCTTCAAAGACCCAAGCGACGACGCCGCTTCTTGGGTCTTTTGACGGGACTGCCCAGTCGGGGATGTATTGAAGCCAGTTCAATCCCTCATACTGAAGCAACTCGGGCATGTTGCGCGGGTGTGCATGATAGACAGGAGAAACTAAGCCAGTGTAAAGGTAGTTGGAGAACTGCTGCCCTGGTATCCCGCTCATTATGACAAGGGCACAGTAGATGAAGAGCAGTTCGGACGAGGTGAAAAGGGGCTTTCTAAAGAGGAAACGCCAGACAGGATTGACCACGGCAAAAAGCATGATAGGGAAGAGCGCTGAGCGAGGCAGATGCCCAGTGCCAATCAAGTCATAGCGCAAAAAGGCAGAATGACAACCAGCAACGGTTATGCCCACAACGAGCAGGATGGCTGCAACTATTGCTTTGACCGTGACTTTTTCGGCTTCCGCAATCAATCGCCTCTCCACAATGGGCGGTCTGAGCCGTGCCTCCATCTTTTAAGGGCAAGGAATGTGCCCCCTTCCACCTCCTAATATGAACAGCCGTTGTTTAGTGCAAATGAGCATAGGATAGGGCTTTTGGGCTTTTTCTAATTTTAGCGCACACAAAAAAAGTTTCGCCTACAGCAAGTTTTCAAGCCCGAAAACGACCCCTGGCGGAAGTGACAACACTTTCTCTATCGCAAACAAAACGCCCGGGATGAACGATTCTCGGCTGAGGGAATCGTGGCGAATTGTCAAGACTTGTCCCACTGCCCCGAAGATGACTTCCTGATGGGCTACCAAGCCGGGCAATCGGACGCTGTGAATCCTGATGCCTTCCTTTTCGCCACCGAGGACTCCTTCAAGCATCACTTCTGGCTTCTTAACTTTCGGCTCAGGGAAAGGTTTACCGCGAGCCTTCAAAATCAACTCAGCCGTTCGCAAGGCTGTTCCCGATGGTGCATCTACTTTGCCGTCGTGGTGCAGTTCAATGATTTCCACCCTGTCAAAATACTTCGCCGCTTCCATCGCAAACTTCATCATGAGCACTGCCCCAATGGCGAAGTTAGGTGCGATGATTGCTGGCAGTTTCTTCCGTTTCGCCAGTCTGTCAATGGCTTTGACTTTTTCTGGAGTCCAGCCCGTCGTTCCGACAACTGGTGCGACACCGCACTCTAACATAGCCTTGACATTATCAAAGACAACGGATGGGTGAGTGAAGTCAACAGCGACTTGAGCGTTGCTTTCCTTCAACGCAGCAACCAAGTCGTTGCTCACGGGAATTCCTATTGGCTTTCCGTCAACAATCTCACCGATGTCCTTACCGACCTCTCTAACATCAACGGCAGCAACCAGTTGAAGGTTTGGGCGGCTCAAAACCCCTTTTGTGACTTCCCTTCCCATCCGACCGCAAGCCCCGACAACAGCAACACGAATAGTTTCGCTCTTCCGAGCCATTTCCTTCGCCTCCTTTGAGCGATTTTGAGTTGCGCGTTGAGAGTTGTGCGTTGAGCGTTAAAGCGGTCCACTCACGCCCGAGACATCACCTTCGCACGCCCTTCAGTTGTTCCTCAATCAGCACCTCGTTGGCTTTCTTGCCGTGTTTCTTTCGGATTTGAAGCGCCCAAGATTTGAACTCGTCCAGAGTGACTGCCCTTTGCCCTTCCCGTTGCGACAGGTAAGCAGCGCCGACGATGGCTTGCGATTCTGCCCCGATGTTGTGGTCGCACAGCGGCTTTGTGTTGTTCAAAATGCAGCGAACCATGTTGATGATTTCGCCGTAGAAACTTGACGGCCAGAAAGTCCAAGTCGGTCCTGTCGCTTCAACCCTTCGCTTGTTGCCGAAAGAGTCAGTGATTTCAACGAACTGCCTTCCCTCGTCCCAAACAGGTCTCAGGCTCCCCGTCGTCCCCAAGATGACCGTGGGTGGCGAATCTGGGTTGCTCCACGAACCTTCGACATGGGCTGTAGCCCACGCTTTTGTCTCAGGGTGCTCGTATCGGATGAGGATGTGACCGTCGTCTTCAACCCTAAATTCTCGGAAACGGTTGTCAATGATGCGATGCTTCATCCTCTGAGTGATGCCAACAGGTTCTGCAGCCTTCGCGACCACTGGCTTTTTATCAAACCCAGCAAGATACCACGAAGCGGTGACAGCATGGATACCGTTGTCAAGGAGAGAACCGCCTCCAGACCGCCACTCGTCCCAGAAAACGAGCCTGTTTTCTGGACCTGCGTGGGATGTGTTGAGATACATCGCCACGACCTCGCCGATGACTCCAGAGTCAATCAACTTGCGCGCTGTGTAGTAAAATGGGTCAAAGAGCCAGTTTTCGTTGTGCTGGTAAAAGCGCCCCGTTTCCTCCACGACTTCGCAGACATCAATGCATTCAAGCCAAGTGCGAGCCATCGGTTTCTCGCACATAACATGGCAACCTGCTTTGATGGCAACAATAGCAACTGGGGCGTGGAAATCTGGCGATGTGCAAATTTCAACCAAGTCGGGTTTCTCGCGGCGAATCATCTCGTTGTAGTCGGTGTAAAGTTTGACCTCTTTTGCGTTGCGTCGCAGTTGTTCTGCCCGTTCCTTGTCACCCTCGTCCTCAGCCCTTTGAGCCCTTCGTTCGTAAAGTTCGGTCAGCCGCTTCATCGCCCGTTGCAACGCTGCTTGGCTGACATCGCACAAAGCGACAATCTGAGCCTCTGGGATTTCAGGGAAGGCTGGCAAGTGAGCCCCAACGAAAATCCCTCCTGTCCCAACAACGCCAACTCTCACTCGTTCCATTTCTTCAACCTCCTCTCGCCCAAAATTTCGCTGCAAGGCGGCATGTTTAAAAGTTTAAAGTCACAAGCCCTCACCGCAATAGGGACAATAGCGCCAGTTTGCCCGAACGCGCCTTTCACAGTTTGGGCAACGCTTCTTCAAAGTTGTGCCGCAGTAAGGGCAAGCAACATAATCGGGTTGAACCGCTCGCCCGCATTCAGGACAAACTGTCCCGAAGGAAACTCGGACGGCTTCGCCCAACTCCTCCCAAATCTGCTCAAAGGGAGGGATGTGGAAGCGGAAAGTGAACCAAGCACCACCTGCCCGAACCCTTTCGGCGCATTCGCGGCAAAGGACTTGCCCCTGCCTTAGGACTTGACACTCCTCACAAACGCCGCGCCCGCAACTTTGGCAGACGCCTACTGCTTCTGTCTCACGGTGCTGGTAGCAGCGCATGTTGCATCACCTGACCTTTTTCCGCGAACAAACGCCACAACAAGATTTTGCAGCATTCCAAAACGGCTTCGCAATTCCCTCACCGCTTCACCTGCTCGGAAGTCTCTTCCTCCACTTGTCGCGATACAAGCCTATGCGCTCAAAAGGAATTGGCTTAAAACCGAGTTTGGCAGCGGGGGATTGAGGGCGTAACCGAAAATCGCCCCTGCGAGCGTCCACAAGCGCTGACTCGGCGTCCCCACCAACTAAATTGTCCTCAATGCGGACATAAGGCTTCGCCTTCTCTTCAATGTTCATCCATCGCCCACCGATGCAGATGTTTCGCCTGATGATATTGCCCTTAGGCGCTGCGGGTTCGTCCTCCAGTATGTTGACCAACTGCGGGTATCGTTCGCTCCAAGGTGGTTGTTGGTAAGGCACTGTTTTCAGTCGTTCGGTCAAGGTTGTCCCAACATGGTAACTTGCCCATCCCATTGCCCTCGCATCAACATGGACGGCGGGTTCGCAATTAACGAAGATGTTGTTCTCAACGATGTTGTCCCTGCCGCCACCGATGAATGCTCCTCTCGTGACCCGAACGAAGATGTTCCCGAACACCATCGTCCCGCACAACATGTCGTCCAAGTAAACGCCCATGCAGCCTTTGTTTTGGAAGCCCGTTATGTCGCGAAACAGGTTGAAGCGGATGACCGTCCCGCGCCATGTCCAATCGCGACCGCTGTAGATTGCGCCTGCGTCGTTAGATTCCAAGCAAACCCGTTCAATGCGGTTGAACTCAATCAGGTGGTCATTGCCGC
>Ga0209393_1000241_pt1 | contig 28127 bp, 35 predicted proteins | sample SSWtaG_2_FD_184117 | JGI IMG/M metagenome (GOLD analysis project Ga0209393, IMG submission 184117) | Hot spring microbial communities from Sandy's Spring West, USA to study Microbial Dark Matter (Phase II) - SSWsed_130316 (SPAdes)... | ecosystem: Environmental > Aquatic > Thermal springs > Hot...
GTACTAGAAAATAACGAAACAAAACAAAAATGCCCAATCACACCCCCCAACAACACCCAAAACAAAACACAACACAAACCCCAAAAACAAAAAACATGCAAACCCAAAGAGGGGAGGAAAAGAGCCGTAAAAAAGAGGATGTGGAGGGGCTACCCGACTAGCCCGCAGAGCTCCGCCACAGCCCTACCAACATCTAGTACCCTTTTGAATCTCCTAGGGCTAGTAACCCTGTCAACCCACCACTCTAGCATCTTATACCTGGCGACCGCCAATGTAACCATGCGGTCTACAAAGTGCTTGCTTAGACCTAACAAGGCTTTCTTAACCTCCTCAAACATGGCAGACCTGCCAATGACCGAAACAACAAGCGAGAACAATACTAGCCTATTGAACTCAACCATGCCCTCAACCCAGTAGACTACCTGCCTGTGCTTAACGCCGTCTACCTCTATCTCCCTCTCCTCCAGCTTTACGGCTCCGAGCTCCTCCCCAAACCTGTAGATATCCTCAACCCTAGAGGCTGGAAACACAAGGTGTGGCTCAATCGTGTCCGCAAATATCCACAGCCCAACGCTGGGGTGGTAGGTTCGGTAGTAGAACTTGATTAAACCGTCCCTAGGGTCAAACGTGAAAAAGTAGCCCCATTTACCCAGGAGCTCCTCCATTACTCCCCGCCCCCGCACCTATCATACAACCTAGCCAAGAACCTGCCAACCCTTAGCACGCTCTCATACACCCCTCTCTTATCCCCAGCTTTCAAGCCATCCTGGTACCTCTCAATAGCAAGCCTAGCATAGAGGTTAGCCTCGTAGACATCGAGAAGGTCAACCACAGACGTATACTTCCTAGCACACTTAGGGTCTTTAACTACCGCCGCAACAAGGGCTAACAACATGTGCCTCGAAGCCGCAGAAGAATCCGGTAGCTCGCAGGACACCACAGGAACACGCAGCGTCCCAGCACTAGGCATCCCAATCTCCTTAATCAACCCACCCAGGCTCTCCGCAAACCTTGCAAGTAGAATCGGAAACCTAGCCGGAAACTCAACAAGCACCGTCCTAACGTAGCCCTCCTCTTTAACATACCTAGCTAGAATGACAATCTTGCCCGGCTTAGAGCCGTAGCCGTCATTAGGATTTAGAGTAACCTTGGGTTTAAGCTCGAAGATATACCTTACACCGCCACCCTCGAGCTCCCCTGGCACCCTAGAGGACATTAAAGCACTACCCATGTTTCACACACCCCTCCAAGCCACCTTACTCGACCATGTATAGGATTTTGAAAGCCTTGGCGACCCTGTAGACATCCTTGTAGCCGCCCCGAGCATACGCACTAGTAAACCTTGAGTACCAGAAGATTAGCTCAACAACCGTTAATGAGGACACGATGCCCAGGAGGTATTTACCAAGATGCCCGTCGACTGTCTGCCTTACGCCGCAGAACACAACTAGCCTCCTCATATCCTCGTCTGCACCTTCGCCGGACACGAATATGTAACTCCCTTTATCCTCGTACTCTAGCTTGAAACGCTCCAGGGCTAGCTTGACAACATCCTTGCCTACCTTAGCCTCAAAGAACGGTTTAACCTCCTTGGCTGGCATGTCTAAGTAGAGTTTCATTACCTCTACGTGGCTCCCCTGTGCCTTACTGCTTTTCTTCCTGTCAAAGACTATTATCCTCTGCACCCGCACCACCCCTCCAGCCCCCGTGCTAGGTATCTAATGCTGTGTTTGTAGAGCTCGCTCACGCTCCTCACCCCTCTCCGAGCCCTTTAGGATTGAGGCTAGCACGTCCGCCAGCACCCTGGTGTCCCCCTCTTTACTGCCAACCAACTTTGACACCCTCTCAACAACAAGCTCGTAGACCGCTAGGGCGTCCTCAACAAGCCTGTACTGTGGTATTCCGTACCTCTCGCTTAGCTCCCTAAGCCTCTCCTTCAACCTAGCCGGAAGCCACACACTCGCACCCCTCCTACTATAGCCCAACCCATAGCACCTCCATAGCAGAGCCATAGTAGGTAGTAGCTGGCAGAGCTTATAAACCAGAGTATATACTCCAGCCCACCGCAGGAGCTCCCAAAAAGAAAACCAAAAGAAACAAGTCACAGCCTAAGCCACGTAGTTGTGGATAAAGTAGGTGGTGTGAAAGCTCCTGCTAACACCTATCGCCTTAGCCATACGGAGCTTACTGGTTACTGGGGTTACCTTGAAAGAGTTACGCCTAACCCACTCCTGAACGTAGTCAAACTCGAAGTTATCAGACTCTAGTTTAAGAACAAAATAGCCCTTAACCCCCTCAAGCAAGCCCAGCAAATCCTTTAAATCCTCGTGCTTAAACAAAAAACGGTAATAGCTGTCCCGGTTCTTGCCCTTAACCGATATGAACGGGGGGTCGCAGTAAAAGACAGTATTAGGTCTATCGTAGTTCCTAATAACCCTCCTAAAGTCGAGGTTTTCAATAATAATGTCCGCCCACAGCTTAGCATATTCAAGTATTGATACAACCCTCCTCCTAAATGTCATTATGTCGTTTCTATTTACCGAAACTGAAAAACTTCCCGTACTAAGCTTACTGTTAAAGCTTAGATGCGATAGGTATAGCACTACTGCTGCCCTCTCTATGGGGTCTAGGTCTTTTAAACCGGTTGTCTTAACCTCTTGGGCTAGCTCTTTCAATAGAGTCCTTGAGGCTGGCATTATAGCTAGCCTTTTCTGGAGCTCTTTAGGGTTGTGTTTCAAAGCCTTGTATAAATCTACTAGGAGGTTGTCTATGTCATTACACACTATCAACTTAAACTTCTCCCTAGGCACAAACATGGACATCAGGCAGGAGCCCCCGAATACCTCAACAAACTTGGTTCCCGGGGCTTTCGATATCAGCTGTAGCAGGGGCTTACGCAGAGGCCAATCCCCCCCAGGAAAATGTATTAGCTTAAACCTATGGGGGTCTACCTTGCCCAGCCGTCTTTCTAGGTCTTGTATAAGGGTTTCTACGTCCAGCTCCCCCAGCTCAACAACCAGGATGTCTATGGTGTCATTGTCCTCCTCCACGTTAGTACCCCTTTTAGGGTGTTAAACCGCAGGCTAAAAAGGCTTTGTGTACGGAGCTCCTGCGGTTGAGCCCTTGGGGCGTGGCTTAGCCCCGGGCGGGGTTTACCTCTGTGTGTAGTAGACTAGTAGTAGTATACACTACCCTCCAGTACCCCAGCCAGCCGGTGTACCACCAAGCAAAAGCCCAGTAGGAAAAAGGGGAGAGTAAATCCCAGGAGCTCCGTAGAACGTGCTAATCCGTTAAGGCAGGGGGAGCCTCAACCTCCGGGGCTACGGGTCTAACAACACCACCCTTATAGACAATCTCAAGACACTTACCGTAGCCGGCTAGAAACTCCTCAACCAGAGAGTCAACCGTAGCCGGGGCTATAACGGTAGGAGAGATAACCCTAAACCCCGAAATGGTGTTACACTCTTGCTCAAGGCATACGGGCTCAATAAACACGTTCAAACCCGCCGACGCAGACTTCCTTATAACATATGACAGGGAGAACTTAGCACAAAGGCTGTATAACGTGCCCTCAAACTTGCCCGGGTCTCCTAAAGCCCTACTAACGGACTCCAAGCCTTGTAGAGTCTTCCTCTCGTCCTTCTGTAGCTTGCGGGCGAGAGCTTCAAACAAACCCACCTCGACAACATACCTAGGCAAACCCCCAGCACCCCAGGCTAAAACCTAGATAGCAATCCTATACTCGATGTAGAGGCTCTGCCCGGGGCTAACACTAACCGGGGTAGAAAGGACAGTCCTATCTGCTAGAACGCAATTCCCACTACTGCCACACCCCCCCATTGACGGGCACAGCAAAAGCCCAACCTCGCTAATGCTCCTAGCATCTGGGAAAGTGAAAGCCGCAGATATCACAACAACACCAGTACCATCCGTGTAGGACGCAGACGCAGGCTCCCTATCGAGCTCCAGCTCAAGCTTAATGTTATTCCTAGCCGGATCCGTAGACCCAGCTCCCACAGCAATCCAAGTAAAGAGCTGTGTACCATAATAACCTGTCCCAGTACCAAGGTTTCCGTAGCAATGTGAATCAGTATGCTCCCTGGCAAATATGTAAAAAGCCCTGTTATAATTTGTGTTGTTCTCGTCCGTTACTGTAACCTTTTTGGGGTTTCCGTTGAACATGGAGGATAGTATTCTTCCGAAAAAGTCTGTGCCCAGGTCTTTCTTTCTCTTTAGCACCAGCTCTAGGAGGTCTGCGTCTACCTCTACCTTTTCTACCTCTCTGCCGTCCCTGTCTAAGACTTTGACAACTAGGGCTCTAACCAAGCTATTCCACCCTGTAGGTTAGTGTTGTGGCTAGGGTATTTATGCTTACTGTGCTACCCTTAACCTCGGAGCTCACGGACATAGTCGTTAGGTTAGCGTCCGGGGCTTTAGTGTAGAGCTCCCTAGCTATTGTTGTTAGAGATACGTCAGGAGCTCTGGAGGTAACCTCTCTTATCAATGTTTGTATCGCTACGTCCGGGGTTCTAGCACGGAGCTCCTTGATTAGTGTTGTTATGGTGGTGTTGGGGCTCGCTAGGCTGTAGAGGTACATAAATGCTGGCTTGTATAGTAAGCCTAGCCTTAAGTCGCCCGTAGGCTCAACCTTAAGCCTGCCCTCCCTGTAGGGGGCGTCCCCCAGGAGCTCCACGCCAATCTCAATAGCTAACTCCAGGCTATACTCCCCGCCAACCAGGGTCCCGGGACCCCCGCTCCAGGTAACGTATAAGTCCTTTGAGGCTAGGGTCTCAACCACGTCCGGGAACTCCGTAGACGTGCTGTAGCTCAACAAGCCTATAGTAGCATCCGGGCTTTCAACACGCCTTTCAATGCTCAAAAGACTTAGCAGGACGTCCGCAAACTCAACCCTAACCTCCGAGGGTAGCCTTAGTAGGACGTAGACTATTAGCCCAACTATAACGCTAAAGTCAAAGAGGGGCTTAGACACCTGCGGAAACTTAGCCTTCGGGGGTATGAGGTGCTTAATGTAGTGTAGGTAGTATAGAGTCTCAACAATGTAATTCCACTCCTCGCTAAACAACATCTCCCCGAATCCCTTGGGTCGAAGACCCCCGTACTTGTACATAATGTAGTCCTTACCCTTCCAAGGGTGCTTGTAGACTCTAGTGTACCTCTCGTCCAGGATAGACACGGCTATCTAACCTCTACGTTAAGGCTAACACTCATTAACGTGGCAGAGAAGTGGCTACCTCTAACCCCAACACTAAGGCTGGCTACAGTCCTGGGAGGGGCATCGCTGTCAACAATTGCTAGGCGGGCGGGTAGCCCCGCCCGTGTAGCCACGTAGTCGAGGGTTTCTAGTATTGTGTTAAACTTATCGGACGTAAACCTCTCCCCGAAAACATGACTAGCTAGAACCTCCTCGTTTAACAACAAGTTGAGCTCCGCCACAACCGTGTTTATATCGGACTCGTAGAGGTACCCGTAGATAGGCTTACGCTCCCAGTATTGAAACCCCGGAGGGGCACCAGCAAAGCTCCTGCGGGGCTCCCCAACAATCATGTAGTCAAGCTTGCCAACATCTAATATGGGTACCCAGGGGGGTAGAAGCCCGCTAACAGCAAGCCTTGACGCTAGCTCAAGGGTTTTAGTGGCAAACTCTACTAGGTCATTGTGGTCTTCGGGTTTTACAATATCACCAGTAGCTACAATCCTAAGCCTCCCAAGTATCTCCCTCATATCCCTAATTATACCCTCTAACACGGGGTCACCAAGGCTTAAACCCTCGCTCATTACGCCACACCCAACACCATCTCAACATACTCTAGAAACCTCCTAGCAAACTCGACTAGGGAGTTGTGGTCGTCCGGCTCAATAACGTCCGAAGCGTGCTTAGGGTAGTAATAGTAGAAGCCCATAAGGTAGGTAGAGCCCCCCTTAACATACCTAAACCTAAGGCTAACAAGCTCTAAACCCCTAATAGCCTCAACCAGAGCAATATACCTCAACAACTGTAGCCTGGGGCTATCACCATAACCCTCCGGCAAAGACACCCAAAAACACCCCCGCCAACAACCCCGATACGCATAAGGCACAGCCCCCCAGTCTACCCTCTAGCTACGGGGGCTTTAACAAGCCCAACAAGACTAGCCAAGTAGATTTTAGCGTGGTTACCGTTACCGGACAAGTCAACCCACTCAAGCACACCGTCACCATCTAAATCAATGACGTGCTCTGGGCTAGCCATAAGCCACACCCTCAAACCCTCCCTCGGTGGTCTATAGGGTCTAACACACACCTCCGCTATCCTACTATCAGGTAAAGCCACATCATAAACCAGAAAAGCACCGTAGATAACAGACATGTAAGCACTTTTACCCGTAGAGGCACCAAGAACAAATCTCTTAAACCTATCTCGATACATAGCTGTGTCCGGGTTCCACTCGAGTATAGTCTTGTAGTCGCTGGGCACCGTATCTTGGTACTTTCTATCTCCGTCAACCCAAACACTATACTCCCTACCCTGCGTGAACCTCCTAACCAGGCAGACCCAGCTATTTGTAGGTTCATAGAAATCATACCTGTAAACCCAAGGGTAGCCAATAGGTCTCCTAACAACCCATTTTACCGAGACCTTATCAAAGAGATTACCAAATGTAGCAGTAAGCACGGTCTCCGGCTGGTAGTCTAAACCCGTGCCAATCCCGCTAAAATCTGCTAAGTCCCATCTTGGTTTCGGTCTAATTATATAAACCAAGTCTACTATCGTTATCTCGTTCCACCCATACACAGTAAACGGCTCAATCACAGCATAGCCTTGGACACCGTCACACAGCAAGCCGTATCTTCTAACCCTTATAACTCTCCTCATACCATCACCACAGCATCAACCCTAAAGTTAAAGCTAGGAGACGTCCCGCTTACATACCACTCAACACGTATAGTCTTAAATATTAGGGGGTTAATAGTAGCATACCACACCCCTGTAGTGTTGATATTCTCCCAGATAACCAAAGGCTTATAGTCCGTCGAAGTATCAAACTTACCCATCAGTATAACAGTCAATGTTGGGCTGGTACCAGAGACCGAGGTAACCCTTAATCTAACTTCCATAGCCGAAAAGTTACTTACATCAAGGTCATACGTCCACCCGTTAGTTGTTACTGTGCCACTAAACAGAACAAACGCCTCTTTTCTACGGTACTGTAGGTCTACGGGTAGAGCTATGTCCGTGTCCGAAACCCTTATCCTAATGTTGTCCTGGGCGTCCGCAAAGAGCTCCCTTATCTTCTCAACTAGCTTAATAACCCAGGCGTACCTAACCACCAGACATCACCTCCCAGCTACCACCTCAACCGCTACGTCTATACCTACTGTAGGTACTTTAACCTTAACATGAGGATATGATATCCCAGCAATGATTATCACGTCCGCGCCCGCACCAGCAAAAGTGTATCTATCAACCTCCCTCCATACTACCCCGTCTACGCTACCCTCTATGACCAGCTCCCCAGCACCGCCAAGCGAGTAGTAGATGTTTAGGTTGAGTCTACCGCCCTTGTATAACACAACCTCTAAACCCTCCGTGTTCTCCGACGCTGTCACGGAGCCCCTAGCCCATACCGGCTTGTACTCCTCTAGTAGATTATTTAGTTTGTCTAGGACTTCTAAGAGTGTTGAGGCTATAGAAGCCGTGTTAGCCCTAACCTCCTCCCCTATGGACGTAATACGGGCGGAGTCGAGAGCCTCGGTTATCTTAGCCTTAGCGGGGTCGAAGATGTCATTGAGGTTTATCGGGTCTCCGTCCTTTAGCACCGGCTTACCGTCCACGTAGACCTGCCCAGAGAAGTTACCTGTGTTAGCATTTATTGTGTTTACATTGATATCCGCAGTCCCGCCGAAAAGCCATGTGTAAACGTCCTCAAGGGAGTCTATGACAGCATTCCACTCCTCAAGCCACAAGGGCATAATGCTAGGTTTCTTTCTAAGCCCCCTCCAGCTCACGGCTACACCACCACCTTTACATGTGCATACCCGACTCTTTCCTATCTTTATAGCCAGACTCCAGGCAAGCCTGCCCGCACACGGACTTTAGGACTTGCTCCTCGGGCACGCCCCAAGCTGTAGACAGGCTTTTAACGTAGATGTACATGCTAAGCCACTTAAGCCCCATATCAACCCTATCGGGGTTCTTTAAGTCTCCCTTAACCTGCCTACCGAGCTCCGAGGCAAAACCGCTGGCACCCCATATCATAGTAGCTACACCAAGCCTAACTCTCCTATACACCGTGTAGAGTAACCCCAGCATTGGGCATCACCACACAAACGTTACCTGTGTAGCCTGTGTAGCACCGCCCGCACCTCCAGACCTCCTAGCCTCCCTCATTTCCCTCCGCCTCTTTCTAATCGCTGCCACCGTGTAGATAAACCTTATCTCCTCCTCTTCGAAGCCAAACTGCTTAAGCCACTCTAGGAATCCTTTCATATCCTCGTCGCTTATCAACCCCATAGAGTAGTCCGTTATAACCTCCCTTATGACAGCCCTAAGCTCGTCATACCAGGGCTTAATCTGGGCATACTTACGGTAGTACGGGCGGAGCTCCGGGGGCACCTTTCTAGCTTCAAACACCCTGTCCAGGAATTTCCTAGCCTCTGGGACGTACTCCGCAATGGTTATTATCTCCGATACGCTAGGCCACCTCTCAACTTGCTCCTCTATTATCCTCTCAAGGTTAGACGCAAGCCTTAGAATCTCAATCTCTTTATCCGTCCACCCGTAGGCTCTAAGCAAGGTTAGTGCGTCCTCCCCGTACTTACCCAGGTCTACGCCCTTAACCCAAGCTTTCACAAGGGAGCTCCTAAGTCTCAATAGCTCGTCCCTTAACGGCTTAGACTTAATGTAGCTTAGCACCAGCGGGTGCCACTTATCTGGTATCTTGAACCGCTTTAGCACCTCAACAACCCAGGCATCAGGTATAGCCACATACTCCGATAGCGTAGCTATAAACCCTATGTTCACCTCCCTTGGGGCAATAGCCTCCGGGAAAGCCGATACATACCACAGGGCAAACTCCTCCTGTGTAACCCCAAACTTAGACAGGAAGCCCGCTACCTTCTCATACATCTTTTTACCCTCCTCGTAGATAGCGTTCCAATCATACTGCCCGATGTCTACGCCCTTCTCTAATAGGTTTCTAAAAGCCGTCCTAACGTAGCCGAAGTCACCGGACACCAGCTTTCTAAACATGTAAGTCCTCCAGTAGTCTACCGTAGACTTGGGTAGCCCGGCTTCCTCGAGGGCTTTAGCTATGGCGTCAATGTTATCGGGCATAAGCTCCACGTGTCCTAGCATTACATCGGGGGTTAAAGAGAACTTGCCCCACACGTCCTTAACCCTCTCTACGCCCCCAACCTTTAGCAGTACCTGCCACTCCGCCCTAGAAATCCCGTATTCCGCAAGCTTATCTACGGATTCAACCCCTAGAGCCTTAAGTACAACCTCCTCCGTAGCCCCCTTACTAGCTAGCTCAACAAACCTAGAACGCAGTAGCCCAACCTCCGAGGATATCTCCCTTAGCCTTACGTACCTCCTCCACTTCTCAATAACGTCCTCCGGCACACCGTGCTTGCTTAGGTGCTCAACAAGCCAATCTAAAGCCTCCGGCACAAGCTCCGCCATAGAGGCTAGCCTGCTAACGGACAGGTAAGCCTCCCTCCAGACCCTCTCATAGGCATCCGTAGAAGCCTGTAGCATTATAAGCTCCCATTCAACCTCGTCCACCCCGTAGCCAGCAAGCCACGACCTAACATCCCTGCCCAAAACCTTGTTCAGGAGCTCCGTACTAACACCGTATCCCAACAAAGCCCTAATGTTACCAACAACCTTGTCAACATCCCCCTTATACGGCTTCCTCTCAATGTACAACCTCCAGATAGACTTCTCAACATCGCTAAGGTCAAACCAGTCTATAACGTAGAGGTGGTAGGGCTTATCGCCAAACTTAAGGGAGGTAACCTCCGGTACAACCTCCGCTATGCTAGCTATCTGCGAGAGGCTGGGCACATAGGTCTTAACGTGCTTCTCAACTATGTCCTCGATAATGTGTTCTGCCACGCCAATCTCCGCAAGCTTTTTAGAGAGCTCCTCCCTGCCAATCCGCATCCTCCTATACTTGTTGATAAGGGCGTCAAACCTCAAGCTCCTAACGTAGTAGTCCCGCAGGTAGCCTACGGAGCCCTTGATTAGCTCTACCTCTTTATCGGTAATCCTAGCTACGTCCCTAAGCATAGACAGGACTCTATCGAACTCCTCCTGGGTAACAAGACCTTGAGCTGTCCTCTCTACAAGTCTCATAACAAGGTATCTAAGGTAGAGCCTAGCCCTGTCAACTTGCTCCTCCTCCCAAAGCCTCTTAACGTAGAACTTCCATGCATCAATATAAGCTTGCTCCAGGGACGGTAGCATCTCCCTAGGAACATCCCTCTCGTCCACACCAAGTATCCCAGCGAGCGTTTTAACGTAGAACGTGTCATTGATAACCCTAACAAACGCCCGGAGCTCCTCCTCAAACCTGTCCGGGCTAATAACGTTCTTGCCAGCAAGCCTCTTAAGAGCACCGTAGTACTCCCTGTAGAGGTCTAACGCCCTGTCCATCAGGGCTCTAAGGGCTAAAAGCCTCCTCTCATGGGGTAGCCACCTAACGGGCAGATTAATCCACCCGCTCCTCCAGACCTTGCTCACGGTGTCAAAGTAGCCTACCTCATATGACACGGTTATAATCCCCCTAAGAGACCTCTCCATCCTCTCGAAGTCGAGTAACCCCTCTTTGAACATGTTAATCCACCCAGTTCTTAGCAGGGTCATTTCGTCCGATATCACCATAATGTTCTCCGCTACGGTAGTAACCGGTACCCAAGCGGGGTGTAGCCCCGTAGCCTGCAGGAGCTTAGAGAACCACTTTAGAGAAGTTTGTATCCCGCTAGCCGGGGCTGGGTCTAATAGGTGTTTCACAGCGTCAACCATCGGGGTAAAGCCCTCAAACGGTATTTTCTTATCCTCAAACCTCCTAGCCATCAAGTCAAATATCCCATACCTGGACATCCACCTCATATCAATCTTGCCCGGTATGTCCGCCGCTACGTCAACCATTATCCACGAGTCCGCCGCCCACCCGCCAAGCTCCCCTACAACCTTTTCACCAACCTTAACACCGTACATCTCCGTGTTCTCCGTAAACCAGGAGAAGTTAGAATACTCTAGCCACTTGAGGTAGGTGTTTAAAGCCACCTCAAAAGCATCTACGCCCCGGGCAAGCTTAGCCTCTAGAGCCCTTTGAATCTCATAGGGAGTAATAGGCACCCCAGCTTTAATGCTCTTAGCCTCCTGTGTAAACACCCTCCTAACCTCATTGTTGGGAGCGAGGTAGAACCACAGCATACCGCTAATAGCCCTCATGTAGAACTGCCACAGTTTCTCGAAGCTGGGGTACTTGAACGTTAGAAGGTAGCTCATGACAGTTATGTCCGGAGCCCACCCCCTAAGGGCGGCTACACTCTGTGTAATATCAACACCTGGGAATATGTCCTTTTGAGTCATTTTAAGCATCTCGCTATGTGTAGGCATCTCGTAGACGGGAGACAGGGGCAGAACCCTAAGGTTACCAAACCTGTCTATAAACTCAAGGTAGAAGTCCTTATCCCCCAGGCGGTAGACCTCTAAGAACTTATCGGGTAGCCCGTAGACTTTCATAAGGTTACTTACGTAGGTCTTAGCCTCCTCCCACTTAATGAAAGGCTTGAACCTAACGGATTCCTTGCCCGTAGCATCCCTTATTACAACCTTATCCCCAGACAGGCTACCCCCAAGCTCTAGCAGGATTTTATAAGGCAGGGCTCTCCTCAAAAACTCCTCTACCTTAACATCGCTGGGTAGCTCAAAGAAAGCATCTGTACCGATAGTCTCCATGAAAACTGGGGTAAAGAATGATTTAGCTATGGGGCGGGTTAAGATGTTGAGCGGGCTAAATATCGAGAAGCCCATTCCTATAGCGGTGCCTGTCAATAGATTCCTCGATACGTCCTTACCCGCCTCTCCAAGCCATTTAATTAGCTCCCCTATAGCCAGCTTAAACTTGCCCGCTACGCCCGCACCTGCTACCTTGGCGGAAACCTCTTTCTCTACCTCCTTAATGTAGGACATTGAGTTACTCATAAAGTAGAACGGGGCGGACATATACAGGAACTGCCTTAGCAGGAAGTCGTTCACAGTCATGAAAACGAAGACCTCGCCCTTGCCACCTCCGCTCGCTAGAGCCTCCCTATAAGCCCCCCTTAGAACGCCGGGTAAGCCATCTACTAAAACCCTCATAACGGGAGAGATAAAAGCACTCCACGCCCAGTCCGTGCTCTTGCTAATCACACTCCAGATTAAGACGGCTACGCTCCTAATCGCTTCGAAGACGTCCGATACAATCTCCGCTATCTTGCTAAATAACCACTTGCTAATCCCAACAACCTTGTCTAGGAAAAACTCGAAGCCCAACCAAACCTTTTGTTCTAGCCAACTTAAACCCGAAAGAATAGGCTCTGCCACCCTATCCCTAAACCAAGCCCAGGGGCTACTAGCAAAGTATCTTATCTCCCCCCAAAGCCACTTAGGTATCCCAACTAGGGCGTCCCAAGCCTCGTCAAAGAAACCTATAACGTAGTCTATAAAGCTGTCTACAAACTCCGGTATCTTAGCTAGAGCCTCCGCTATTTTCTTAAGCCACTCTAGTATGTCTTCTATCGGGTTACCCAGGGGGTCGTCCGTTAAGACTTCCTTAGGTACTTGTATGCCCCAAACCCCAGCAAAGTAGTTAAGCTGTGCCTTGTAGAACCATTTAACATATGGTGGTGCTGTCTCCCAGTACTTGCTCCAGAGCTCCCCAGCTCTAGCCACCATGCTCTCCGCTATCTTGCTTGCCAGCCTGTCATAGTAAGCTGGTAGGTGTGAATCTAGGTCTTTTAAGGCATTCTCTATGTCCCTCATTTCCTGCACGGCTACAGAGATGCTTGTATTAACGTCTCTTATAGCTGGGGCTACGTCTCCTAGGGCATTAACGGCTAGCTTGGTGTTTATAACCTCCGACAGCACCTGGTCAATGTGTAAGTCTTTCTCCCTAAACATACGTCTAAGGAAATCCAGGAGCTCATTGTAGTATGAGTCTAAAACCTCTGTTACAACCGTCCTTATCTCGCCTAGAGTAAGTGTTGAGCCCTCATAGGACACTAGGATTCACCCGCCTCCTCCTCTCTTTGAGCCCTTCTGGCTAGCCTAACCATGATAGTCCTTATAGCCGCCCTAACGTCCTCGGAGCTCTTACCAGTAACTACGGTCTCGTCCAATAGCTCTCCTCCAGACTCAAACCTAACAAGGACAATTAACGCCCGGTTTTTACCGTCCGATATTGTGGTAACGTTACCTATGACCGCCTTTATATCCCCGTAGGACTCCGAGTCCCCAACTCCCAAGTCCTCTGGGTAGAGCTCCAGACCGCTATAGAGGGGTTGTCCTCCGCCCTCCCCAAGTATGTCCCTAACCTTTAGGGTTGTTAAAAGGTAGTTCTCAAACAAGTCTTTCTTGGTGTAGAAGTCTACCCTCCTAAGAATGCTACGCACGTCTACCCCAACCGCCTTTGAGAGCTCCTCGACCGTAAAACTCTGTTTAATATCCTCTGAGGTTATCTTAACCCTCCTCTTAGACTCCCCGCTGGTTAAACCTAGCCTCTGCTTAAGCTCCTCAAGCTCCGGGAGCTCCTCGGACACTATGCTCCACCCTACCCAGTTAAAAAGTGGTGTAAAAAGATTAAATCTCTTAGAAGCCGGGGCTTGCTATAGCCGGATTTTACTGCCTCTTTTGAGCCCCCTGCGACGCTACCGCCTCTTTAAGCTCTTTAAGCTTTTTAACAAGCCTCTTAGCAGTCTTGTAGAGCCCGAGCTCCATGATTTTCGGGTCGTCGACGTCCGCAAGCTCTATGGCAAGCTCTCCGGCTATGCCAAGTATCTCCATCAGTAGCTTACCCATAGTCTGCCTTGCCACCTCCTCCTCGCTGGGCTTGGGCTCCTCCTCCCCGGCTACCTCTACCTCTTTCTCTTTAGGCTTTCCCAAACGGGTTTCACCCTTTCACTTATATAAATTAGAATCTCCTCTTTTAAGCCTAAAGCCTCCCACTTAGCTACCCAATGCCTTACAAGCTCCCCCCAGTCGAGGTCGTGCTTATACTTCCTAACGTAAACCCTCTCTACGCCCTTCGGAGGAGCTCCAGAAAAAGCTAGCTCAACACCGGCGGACACGTAAGCCTGCCTAGTAACGGGGTCTAAGTTAAACCCATCTAAGAGGTTGTCTATTACCCTTTTAACGTGGTAGTAGTAGCTACGGGATTCACCAAACCGCTCGCCTTCCTTGGTGTACTCTAGCCCGTAGGCTATCACGGTTTTCTTGCTAGCCTTAGAGGCAGAGTAGGCAGGCAGGAATTTGTCTGTAGACGCCCCGGCTCTAAGTGCCAACCAGTTAAAGAAATACGTAGAGAACACCTCTAACCCCTGTGGCAGTAGAAACCCGTAGCCAAGGGGAGTTATACCTACTATTACTCCTATTAGGAGGTTACTTAGAGTGTCAAATAGAACCTCTCCGACTCCCTCTACGTCTACCTTATAGAGCACCTTGTCTTCCCAGACCTCGGTTTCTAGCCCCCTGTAGATGTCTCTTTGGTCTCGCACCGCCCTAATGCCCGAAGCATGTAGGGCTCTAACAATCGCCTTTATAGACCTGTGTTGAAACACCATCTCAATGCCAGCAATGTCAGATACCCCGCTACCCACTAGTATCCTACCTATGTTCTTTGATATCTCTGGTCTAACAAGGGCGTGCTGTAGGGTTTTAATAACCTTTAGAATGTCATAGGCGGGGTCGTAAAAGCTCCAGTTATACCTTGTCCTACCGTATATAGCCTTCTCGAGCTTAACGGTGGTGTCCGGCTCGCCCTCAACCGTGCAGAACAAGTGCCTAAGGGGCTCAATAATCCACTCGCATATAAACGGGGGCTCGAAGACCGTCCCGGTGGCAGATTCCTGTAGCCCGCCAGCGGTTACCGTTAGGTTTACCTCTGGCAGTATGATATCCTTCTCCGCCTCAAACCTAGAGTGTACGGTTTCATAGTCTTGCTTCTCAATGAGCTTTTTCTTCTCCTCCGTTATGTTGTAGCCTGATACCAAGCCCTAAACACCCCCCTATACACGGGTGACACGCAAAAAACAAATACCTTCTATACCCCAACACAGGGGCAACCAAAGCTTTTTTAGCCCCAACTCACACCCAGCAAGCTACGGTGTAAACGGTTTGATAGGTACCCTAGCACACATAGCTTTTGGGGCTTTAACAGCGTTTGTAGCCTTAATCTCGCCAGCCCTAGCTTTGATAAACCTAGCCGTGTTCATAGCCTACGAGCTCAACCAGGAGCTACACCTAAAAGACGCCTCACACCAGGAAATACTTGAATTCGCCCTAGGGCTAGTCCTTGGTGAAACCCTGATATTCATTGTTATACTGTTTTCTTAACCCAGTCTACAAACCACCTGTAGACCTTGCTAGCATAGTACTGTGTAGCGTGCCTAGCTAGGCTCTCGCTTAGCTCTCTATACTCGTCGGGGGCATTAACCTTTAGGTAGTAAGCCTCCTCTATCTTGCCTGCGAGCTCCCCGGGTTCATACTTGTGTAGGATGTAAACCTGCCCAGAGGCTTGCTCTCCCACCTCTATGTACTCCTCTATACCAGTAGTATCAAACGTTAGCCTAGTCCTAGGCATGAACTCGCTAAGAGGCTCAAACCAAGCGTGTATAGACGGTATCCCTAGGGCGGCGGCTTCTAAGGGCGGAATCCCGAAGCCCTCCGCCAAAGACGGGAATATCATGAAATCCGTAGAGCGTATGAAAGCTAGCACCCTGTCATGAGGCAGAGAACCCATGTAGGCATACCTAATGAACTCCCCCGAAAGACCTGCCCTAGCAATAGCCTCCTCAACCTCCCTTAGAGAAACGTATAGCACTACCGAGCCTCGTCTAACCTCCCTGTCAACCATAGACCAAGCCTCGAGGAGCTCCTCCCACCCTTTCCTCCTACGGCTAGATGCCACCACAGAGAACATTACCTTACCCTCCAGGGCTTTAGTTAGCTCCGCCCTAATCCTGTCACCAAGCTTGATAGCCTGCCTAACCTTCTCCTCGCTAACTCCGTGTGGTACAACACCCAAGACCTTAAGCCCGAACTTTTCGAGCACGCTCTTAGTGAAAGTGCTGTTAGCTACGTAGTTGTGCCCGATAAACAAGGCATCAGAGTATAACGCCCTCCTAAAGTAACCCTCTACCGTGCCATACCAAACCGTTCTAACACCCCTATACACCCTAAGGAACGAGAGTGTGCTCGCTGCGTATAACCCCCAAACCGGGTCTACAGTTGAAACGTTTATAACGTGCGTTACGCCCCTCTTAGCCATATCTTCTAGGTAGAAATACTCGCTAATCTCGCACTCTAAACCCTCGCTCCGTAAAACATGGCAGACGTCCTCCCCTACGTTCCTAAGAGACACGGCTCTAGGAGCTCTAACGTAAACTAGCAAGTCCAGCACCTGGTAGAAAGTAGAACTAGAAGGTAAAAAAGAAAGAGGGAGGTAAAAAAAGAGGTTTGGGTTAAAAGGTTACGTTAGCCTAAGCTAGCCAATTACCGTTAGCTGGTAGCCGGGGCTGTTATACCGGTAACTGCCTCAACAATAGCGTCAAGCACAGCTGGGTCAAGCCCATAGGTTGTAGCAAACTTCTGCTTCTCTCCGGCTACGCTCTTGTTTAGAGCTGCCCCGCTAAAACGCTCCGCGAGCCTTAGAACAACTCTAGCAAAGTTTCTATAGGGTATCCTGGCGTTACCGGGCACTCCGTGAGCGTCCAGAATGTTACCTATGATTACGTCTAGGGTGGCATACTTAGCTAGCCCTTCCTGTGCTAGGTCTATGGCTAGGTCTCTTACCTGGGTGAACCTAGCACTAACGGTGGCGGGGTCATACTTTGAGCTGTACTTGCTAAACCTGTAAAGCCCTCCTCTGGGTATGGGCATCCCCTATATCACCCCATCGTGTAGATTTAGTTCCGCCCCGGCTATATAAATTTTACACATGATATGAGCTTATATCATTATATATGTATTGGTGTAACGCTGTGTGTATATTACCCCAGGAGCCGTATATAGTACTGTATAGGGTGCCAGGGGGTTGGCTGTACCATTAAGAGGCAGACCTAAAAGCCAGAAGACAGAAAGGGATTACATTAGAAATGAGCTCGTGGCAATAGCAAGGTACGCACAGTTTAGGCTAAGGGGCATAAGCTACCAAATAGGGTTAAATGAGGGAGAAAAAGAACTTAGCCTGGTTATTTCTGTGCCTGTTCAAGAGCTCCTATTAGGCTCTGAAGCTTCTCCGGAATAGTGAATAGGGCTTCTCCCTCCTCTTTGACAGCTTTCCACATTATGTCCAATATCACCATTTTGAGGGCGGCGTTTACCTCCATCTTGGTGTCTGTGTCCGGGTTTCTAACGTAGTGCTCGCAGGCTTTGATAAGGTATGTTGTGTCCACCCCCAGCCTTTCTGCTACCTGCATTGCTGTCTTGCTTAGTTGGGCGATGTTCTCAGGGCTGGGTTTAGCCTTTAGCTCCCCTACGGACATAGCTAGCTTAGCTATATACCAGCTTGACTTGTCAAGTAGAGGTAGGCTCTCTTTTATCCTGGGTCTTGACAGCTGGACAACAAAGAATGAGACGCCCCACCATATCACCCGGTACTCTGGTACTCCGAAGTTCTTAGCGGCGGCTTTGATAGCGTCTCTTAGCTCCGCAGGCACCTTTATTGTTGTCCACTTGCTTTTACCCCTGCCTTTAGCCTCAAACTCTCCCTGTGCTGGGGCTTGGGTTTCGGTAGCCATATGTATCCACCAGGTATACCTGTGTAAACCAGAGTTTAAAAGCTTATGTGCTCCCACCGGGGGCTTCCCTAATGAGCCGGGCAAATAACCTAACTTTAAACCCCCGTCTACTAACCTAGAAGTGGGTGCTCGTCTATGGGCTACTTAGCAAGCCGTGTGTATAGGGCTTTAGCGTTCACAGAGGGAAGGAACAACAATCATGCGGTAAAGACGGAGGCTTTCAACTGGAGGGAGGCTATAATAGACTCTTTCATAGTAGCTGGGCTCAATTTCTTCTCAACCCTTTCGGCTCTATCCGTTCTAAGGATTCTCGAGAACCCCGTAGAGGCTCTCTTAGCCGCGACTGTAGCGGCTGGGTTTGGGTTTTTCTCCTCCCTCGCTGTGAAAAGAGGGTTAAGACCTTACTCGGAGGTATAGGAGTTTCGGGCTAGATTATCTTGTACTTGCTTAGGGTCTTGATTGTAGCGTGTGCTAAGACCTTTCTTAGGGTATTCTCCTCTATGGTGGCTGGCTTTATAGAGCCTGTGAACACTAGCCCTTTGAGGGTGCCTATGGGGTGTTCTGGGTAGTTACCCTCATACCACATTGGTATCTCTCTTACCCTGCCTTTAGACACTATCTTGTAGAATATGTTCTGGAGCTCCAGGGTGTATAGCCTGTCCTCGTAGAACACTATGTCCCCCAGACCGTAGGTTACCTTTATCCTAGCTAGCTCCCCGTCCAGCTTTAGACTTCTAAACTCGACTATTGAGAATGGGTTGAGCTCCTCCGCCTCTACCGTGTTACCCCAGGTGTAGAAAAGCTTGAATATGGGGCTAGAATGTGGTACAAACAAGTGTCCGCCCTTAGCTTTCTTTAGGGTTATCACGGGCTTCTCCGCCCAGGGAGTTAGCACCTTTATGTACCTCTCCCTCCTGTCTGCCATGCGTTTGAGGGTTTGGACGTCCTTGCTTATTAGCCTCCACACTTGCTGGTGGCTTCTAACAAAGAGCTCCTCTAACGGTGCAGACCCTATAACCTCTTTTACGTACCTCTGCCTCTCAACCTTGTCCGGTATCCTTAGTAGCTCGTGTAGGTTGATAGCCTCCGGGAGGTAGAACCTGTCTAAGTTGTATAGGGCGGAGCCTTTCACAACAACCTTGTCCCCGCCCCGAAGTATGTAGTTTTTCTTCGAGTATATGAAAAGGTAGTCCCACACGCCCTCAAGGTCTGCTTGTAGCCCCCACTTGCCTATGAACGTGTTAATGTCTGATAGTAGCCTAGCTACTTGCTCCTCCCCAGGCTTACCTCCGAATGCCACCAGGAATGAATCCGTATCGCTATACACCACCTTATACCCTCTGCCTCTAAGGTACTCTATTGTCTTAAACTGTACCTCCCTAGTACCGTAGAATATCCTGGAGGGGCATACTGGGTTACCCATTATTGATAGCCCGCTTTGCTTACCTTGAACCCCGTAGGCTAGGGCGTTTAGTATAGCCTTTACCCCCTTATCCATTGGCTCGAACGAGGGGTTACTCTTTTTAAGCTTTCTTGTAGCCTCCCTAACGGTCGATAGTCTTTTGACTGCGGAGTATAGCAGTCCCAGCCCTGTGGCTCTATCAAACTTGCCCTCCGATACGTGTAGTGTTGGGTCAATATAGTTGTGTAGCACAAAGGACGGGTACATCATTTTAACGTCCACCTGCACCACGTTATAGAACTCTCTACCATCCCCTACAGACCACACCCGCTCCCCCTCTAGCTTAGCCTGTGTTAGCCTATACTCCGGGGCGTACCCTAGCAGTTCTATGTACCTTAGTAGGAAGTATTCCGCCACCATGCCCGGGGGCAGGGTTTGAATCTCCGATAAAGGTATCTGGGTGGCGGCGGACATGTAGGCTAAGAACGGGTAGATAACGTTAAGCACCTTAGCTGTTAGTACCACGTCATTAGCATTGTATAAAGCCATCTCCTCCCTGCCAAGCCTTTCTACCCTGCCTTTAATCCTCCTCTTAACCTCTAGCTCCTCCTCCGTTATCCCGGCTTGCTCTCTAAGCATTATAGATACGTCTAGGAGGCTCCGGGAGCTCCCTACGCCCAGGCTTTGACCGTAGATTGAGAGCACTACGCTGGTGTCAACTACGGACTTTGTTAGGGTGTCCAATTCTATCCCGTATCGTTTTAGTAGTGGTAGGTCGAAGCCTAGGATGTTGTGCCCGGCTATTAGGGGGTAGTCTCTAAGCATCTTTCTTAGCTCGCCCTCCTGGCTAGGGAGCTCCAGGGTTATGACGTCCTGCCTTCTAACCTCCGATAGGGGGTTAAAAACATACACGGACGCAAGGACGGGCTTACCGTCCACCGCCTCAACGTCTAACACCAAGCCTTTAACCTGCCTTATGTTCTCTACAGCTTGGGGGTCAAACCCGTAGTAGAGTGGCACGGAGTCGAAGAAAACCACGTTAAGGTCAAAGGTGTTTCTAACAATGTAGCGGACGTTAGAAGCCCCAACCCTAAATCCCAAGCTCATAGCCGCAGAGGCTAGCCTAGGCACCAGGGCGGGGCTACGGGAGCACACCTTAACAGCCCTGTAGTCCGGGGCTGGCTCATACCTCCCGCCTTTCATGATTACGGGTGTTAGGTTGGTGTACTCAATCCAAGCCTCGTCCCCGTCTATAACCCGCTCTACTGCGAGCTCTCTACCTCTCTCTACTAGTACATAGAAGTATGCTGGTACCGTGTCTACCTCCCTGTAGTCGCCCGCGTCCTCTATCTCTATTAGCTTACCGTTCTTTGAGTCTAACCTAGCATCTATAATCATAGGGCTACCCCCGCAAGCTTGCTAACGTACTCAACTATGAGCTTCCTCCTGCCAGAGCCACCAAGCTTGAGGCACGACTCCCGCAGGGGGCACTCTCTACAATAGCCTAGAGACTCGAATGCACTCCAGGACTCGCTTGGGGCTCCCAGCAATGACGGTGTGTAAACCTCCCTTCCGTCCACAGAAATCTTGCCTGTGAAATACTTGATTGTGTAGAGCCATTGTCTAACCTCCCCGCTTGTTGAGCTCGTTCTGGAGCTCCAGTCCTCTATGAGCTCCTCAATGCTTTCCTCTCTCATTGACACGAAGAAAGGTAGCACGGACGCCAGTAGCCTAAGGTGTAGGTATCTGTAGCCCCTCTCAACCCTACCGTAGAGGGACTGCCTTAGGCAAACGGGTAGCATGTCTCGCTTGCTTGCCAGGGCTTCCTTAAACATGCCATAGGGTAAACCCCCTACTAGCCTCATGCTAAGGGCGTTAAACCGGCTCTCTTTAGGGTTTACGGGCGGTAAGCCTGGGCTAACGTCCTCGGACTCCCTAGGCACGACCGTAACCTTGCCCGGTAGACTGCTACACCCGAGCTCCGAAAATAACAACTCTAGGTAGCCCTTTAAATCCTCTAGTGTGCTTTCTAGAGGGGTTAAATCGGAGCTCCGGAAAGCTAGCTCCGCCCTCCTACTAACAAGCTTGTAGGAGCGGACGCTAACCTTACCGTTAGACACCTCAATATACCTGGACTGGAGGGGATGCGAGCCCAGGAATGTTGAGCCACTAGAGAGTTCCACGTTCACCCCTCCGCATTGTAGTGTAACCTTTCCACCCTTAGTCCCGCCAAACTCGAAGTCAACCCTCCTATACCTGGGCATGTAAAACAACCTGTGATAGCCCCGCCTTGTCTCAACATCTGCGTATTCGGGCTTAACGGAGCCCTTACTGTCTATGTCTACCAGTACAAAGTTTCTTAGCAGGAAGCCGGCGTTAACCAGGTTACCAAGCCGGCTCGAGGCGTACTTTATCCTAGCTACCTCTGGGTCTGCGTAGTCCTTGCTCTGGAGCTCCCTCCACGATATCAAAGGTTGTTTAGAGAACGGGTACCTAGGCACAACAATCATTTCGACCGGGTATAGGACTGTGTAGTGCTTTTCTAGCAGCTGCCTAGCAATGTAAACAAGCACCTTGGAGAACTCCCTCTTAGGTAGCCTACTAGACTCCCTAGCCTCCTCTACCTCCCTAACTGGGTATCTACCCTCTCCCAAGCCCTCAATAAACTCAAGGTAAGCCCCTCTATCTAAAAGCCTAAACAAGTCCACCTTACAATCACCCCCGAAAAGCTAAACAAAAAAGTTAAAAAATAGCTTGGGGTAGAGGGCGGGGGTTACTCAATGTCCCCAACACCCTCCGGCTTAGGTTCCTCCTCCGATGTCTCCTCCTCCGCCTCCGCCTTGAACTTACCCGCTACCCTCTTGAGCCCCTCCGATAGAACTAGAGACCTCCAAGAGTCGTTAAACCTTGTCTTCTCTATGCAAGCCCGCTTCATTGAGATGGTATCCCACTCATTGACTCTGTCTAAGGTAACATCCTGGACTTCTAGTAATATGCCCCTAGAGCCGAAAGGTCTAACAATGACCTCCCCTTTTAGGGCACTAGTGAACACAAGCCTGGTTAGCATTGACCGGGACGGAATCCATACAAGCCATTGGGTGGGCAATGACACGACCCTCCTAACGTCCGTGTTTAGCATGTTGTAAACCTCGCTAACAAGCTTGTCACCAGAACGGGAGTATAGGTCAAACTCCCCGCTAACTCTCCCGTACTCTAAGCCCCCAGTAGCCGTGTCAATTAGGTTTTCTATTGGTACCAACACCCCGCTCCTAACATCTGGGAACACCTTATACCTCTCCGGGTTACCCGTAAGGTCTTTAGACATTGTTAGCCTGTGATACCTTGTGTAGTACTTAGTCTTGCCTCTTAGCAGGGGGGCAGACTCCGGACCGTCATAGACGTACTCCTGGGACGTCTCCTCCTCATAGGCTAGCTGTATGAGCCAATTCACCACAGCACTATAGGGTTTCATGTGAGCCGGGGTTAGGTATATACCCATCTCTAATCCACCCCCAAGGCTACACAGGTAGTAGCTCTCTGCAGGGGTCTCTACCCTCTTTGGCGGCTTTGACGGCTAGGTAGAACCTGTAGATGGCTAGCCTAGCTATGTCATTCTTCGACAGCTTCGGGTATATTTGCTGGAGCTCCTCTAAGACCTCCCTAAACCTCTCGTCCAGGTAGAGGGTGTACATATATTTCCTGTTACCCCGCCCTCTACCGCCGGCTTGTTCTACGCTAGCACACATTAGCGAGACACCTCATGTAAACTAGGTAGCAAGCAAACCTAATAAACTTAACTGTAGAGTAATATTAAAGTAGTTTAAATGCCCTGTGTAGCCTCAACCCTAAGCAGGCTTGTCTCAAAAAGCTGTCTAAACCAGGACGGGTAGAAATGGGAGTAAAAAGACGTAGCCATATGCCTCTCAACAACAACAAGCTTGGGGGTCTTAGGCTTGGGGCTACGCACTATCCTCATAGCCGCCTGAACCGCCTCCGCCACACCCCTACCGAAGTCTATAACATCTAGTAACCCCCAGTTACGTGGTGGTCGGAGTAGGGGCCCAACAACAATCGATATGTCATATTTGTCTAAGTCTAAGCCCCGAGCTATGGGGCTACCCACGTAGGAGCAAAACACGGGAATCCTACCGTAGTAGAACACAGCGTACTTTCTTTTCCTGTGAACCTTAACTCCTACTTGCTGTAGGGCATTAATGAATGTTGACAGCTGTTTAGTGTTACCAAACCACATTGTTACACCTCCGGGGGTTCTGCCGAACTCCCTCTTATACGCCGCTACCGTGTTTTCAATCGACTCTAAGGCTCTAACAACTCCGAATTTTATTTCCTTGTTTCTGTCTAGAGGGGCAGACCCTCCCTCAAAAATCTCTACTGTGGACACGTAGACGTTCTGGTAGGTTCTAGTCCTCCTCTCCGCCATCAGTATCACCCTCTTACTGTCTTCGGATACAAACTTCGACTCCGCTATCTTGGTTGTAGGCATGGTGGCACTAAGAATTATCTTCCAAAAGCTCCTCCAGGGGTAATCTGTGTCAAAGAATAGCTTAACCACGTAGTCATAGTCCTGTAGGATGTAAACTCCCCCGTCTTTCTCGAGGGTTTTCAACACCAGCTCTAGGTTTTCGGCGTGTAGGAGCTCCTCTAACGTGCCAGCCACCTTGAAAACTGACGTTCTGATATTGCCCTCTACTACCTGCCTTAGGAGCTCTCTTTTCACACGGTTAAACCTGTCTAAGAGTGGTTTAGCCTTAGACAGCAAGCCCTCCAGGGAGGACACGTCCTCGGGCTCTGCCCTACTGTTATTCTTGTAAACTCTTTCTAGGACTCCTAACACCCCCTTATAGATGTTAAGCATGTTCTCCAGCCTGCGGGTGCGTGTTGAGAAGTCCCTTAGAAGCTCGTAGTCCTCCCCGGAGGGCTCTAGCTCCGCCACCTCAATCTTTAGGGCGGAGTAGAACAAGCTGTCTGCCTCGTCGACTATGAGCAAGGTCTTCCTAGCCCGCTTCTGCCTCTTAGAGAACTCCCTCCATTTGCCTATGACCTTGTGGTTTAGAAACAACTGCCCAGGTAGCACGATTATGGGGGTCTCATTAATCCCCGCCCTCCTCTCAATGTCCGAAGACGGTTCTAGCACAAAAGCCCTTAGGACGGGGTGCGTACACACTTTTATACCTCTAGAGCTGTCAACCTCGTAAATCTTGGGCTCTATAACCCCGAAGCTCCTGCCCTTAAGCTCGTCCGCAAGGTAGACGTAGGCTAGCCTCGACTTCCTGCGGAAGTATTGACAGTCATAACAGAAGAATGAGGCAGGTATCCCCAGGGAGAGGTGCCGTTTAATTTCCTCCCAGAACGGGCAGTACTTTTCTAAGCCTATGTGGTGTACCGCCCACCCGCCCATTTTTACAATCTTGTTTACAACATTCTTACACCCAGCCTGGGAGTATTGTAGGATGTAAATCCTGTCAAATAACCCAACCTTCTGGAGCTCCACAGCGTACTCAACACTAGCATGAGTCTTGCCCCACCCGTTACCGTACTCTGCTACCACCACTTTAGGGCGTTTAAGGAAGTCTTTGGGTATGAGCTCCTCGACCGTAAGGTGCACCCTGCCACTCATGAAATGAACACCACCAGACTACGGCTTAGAACGTACTTTCTAGTTGTTAGAGTCTGTGGCTCGAAGCCCTTGGGGTAGACGTGGCTTGAGGTTACCACGTAGTAGGTCGTGAGCCCCTTTTTAGCCCACCTTAGTGTACTAAAAGCTGTGGACGGCTTAACCCACGAGCCCTCCTCAACAAGCAAGTAGCCGAAATCCCTGATAAGCCTCTCCCGAAGCCACGAGGGAGTAGCGTATCTTATCCTATACCTAGTAGTACGCAGTCTAACACCACCAATCCCAACATAGCCCTGGCACCTAACAACCGGTACCTGGAGGCTAGCACCCAAGCCAACAAGGCTCTTAAGCCGAGCCCCCCAGTAGGACACCCTAACGGAGCCGATAACCCCGCGCGTGAACTCAACCCCGTAAAGGTGCCTTTTAGAGGAATGATAGGGTAACAAAGCAATCTCCAGCCTCAAAGCTCCCCAACCCTCTTACCCCTAGCCTCGAAATCCTCCCTACCGTAAACGTAGTAGCTACCTGTCCTGCGAGTGTAGCCCCCTGCGTTAAGGCACCTAAACTCCCCTATATCCTTGTAGAATACACAGATAAACGGGGTAGCCCCAGCCTTGCTAGCCACGTAGTTGAGCTTGTTAAACCTGTCCACCTCAACGTAGACAGACCTCCCGTCACCAAGGTATTTAACCTCAATGAATAGCACCTTAACGGAGTCTCCAACCCTCTTTATAGCAATAACGTCTGGGACGTAAAACCTCCTGTGCCCCCTCCCGGAGGCTGGAGCCCTTACAACAAAGTATCCAGCCCTAGCTAGCTGTCTAACAAGCATGTACTCATAAGTCCACCCAACCCTGTAGCCTGTAGAGCCTGCCAATTAGAGCCCCCCTAAATCCCTAGTAGATAAAGGTGCTAGGAAGGGTTATTAAACCTTTAGCCTAAACCGTTAAAAAAGCCGGGGGAGGAGGGGTTACTTTAGAGGTACAACCAAGTAGCCCTTACCAACCATATCGGACGGTATATAGACGGTTATGTGCCTGTCAACCCATTCATAGTACTTGCCCCCAGACACACGCTTCCTCTTTGTTGTGTATATCCTTGTCACCAGTATAGCCTCAACCTCTCTACCGTTTAGGTTTACTTTGACCCTTTCTACCACGCCCCAGCACCATAGAGTAACAATCTCTTTTAGGGGCTTTAAGCTTTGCTGTGGGGCTCAATCCTTATAGAGAAGGGTATTTAAGGCTTGGCGTGCACAGTTAAAGCACGAGGTGCCGGGCTTGAAAGAGCTTTACATGTCAGACATACACCTGGGTAACGCCTACGCGGACACGCTAACAATGATAGAGCTACTGGAGCGAGCCAAGCTGGCGGAGTGCCCGGATGGCAGGTGTATAAAAGAGATAGTGTTAAATGGAGACGTGCTGGACGGAATAGAGAAGTATAGGACACAGTCTTACAAGCAGTACCCGCAGACTCTATCCCTACAAAGGCAGATGCTAAAGTGGCTTATAGAGCTCTTATCTCACGAGTTCCCGGAGGCTAAGATAGTCTTAGTCCTAGGTAACCACGAGCAAGACTTTAGGGGGGTGATATTCGACCCAGAAGACCTACAGAAGATATACCAGCAAGTTAAGGTTGTAGAGTACTATAGGTCTGGCTTAGGCATGCTACACGTACACCAACTAGGTAGAAGCGTTAGATTCGGGGGTAGTGCCGGGTGGACTCCCAACTCGGTAATGCACGCCCTTTCAAGCATAGCCGGCTACAGAGAAAGCAAGGGTAGATACGTAGCGGGGCTTGTAACCGGGCACGTACACAAGAACCTAGCCATATTACTAGCCCGCAGGTTCTACCTAATCCTACTACCCTCATTCCTTAGACCTCCGATGTCCGCACCAACGGGAGACATGTACTACCCAGCGATAGTGGTAGCGGAGCGTAACCAGGACTCGTTCAAGTTTGGGGTTTACTCTAAAGAGTTCAATGAGCTGGACGCTATAATGCAGTTTAACACAAGGCTTGTGTCACAGATACAAGCCGACCACAAAAAGATAACGTCTCTGGATAAGGTAAAAAGGTTGGCTAGGGGGCTTTAGCCCCAGCCCGCCCTCTCTTTTTCTAATCTACTCCCAGTAGGTAATCTACTACTATTTTTATTATTGTGGCTAGGGCTAGTGATAGTGTTAGGATTAGTGACCCGGTTACTAGCTCTCTTAGTAGTAGCCCCGGTGTCTGGACGGCTAGCACCAGCCCTACTATTAGGAAGTATATTGTTAGGGCTACCGCAAAAGCCTCTATTAGTTTGTTCTCGCCCGACATCCTGGCTCACCCAACCATTTAATATATAGTGCGGGCGGAGGTTAAATACTATCTCTTTTAGAGCAATATTAGCCTCCAGAGCCCGTGCTAGCTTACATGCTGTGTATATGGCTGGGCATGTTTTTTGTTTTTGGGGTTTGTGTTGTGTTTTGTTTTGGGTGTTGTTGGGGGGTGTTATTGGGCATTTTTGTTTTGTTTCGTTATTTTCTAGTACGTACTTACGCTTCCCCGCCTTTGTTTTGGCTTGCCCGATGGCGGGCTGGCTTGCCCGCTGCTGCTACCGTGTCCTGGTGGTCTTATGTCTGCGGGCTTCTACGCCTGGCACCTTTTACGCGAGCCCAGCCCTCTATCCGCCGCCCGCCCTATCTACAGCCCTCCAAGGCAGACCGACCCCCTATCTACACAAGGCTATATCTAGCACCCCGCATATCCGCCCAACACTATATCCACAGCCGCCCATATCCAGCACCCCCAGCATATACTCAACACGCACAATATACTACACCCCACGCAATATACCACCCACAAATATATACCGTACCCCCCACACAAACATATACAGCACCCCCAACACAATATATACAACCCCAAATATATTACAAGCCAACAACCAACATAATACACAAGCCACCATAACATAATACACACAACACACATAATATACACCCACCATATATACCAACATCACGATATTCATCAAATATATTATACACGTGTATAATATATTTGATGAATATCGTGATGTTGGTATATATGGTGGGT
>Ga0209393_1000243_pt1 | contig 28051 bp, 27 predicted proteins | sample SSWtaG_2_FD_184117 | JGI IMG/M metagenome (GOLD analysis project Ga0209393, IMG submission 184117) | Hot spring microbial communities from Sandy's Spring West, USA to study Microbial Dark Matter (Phase II) - SSWsed_130316 (SPAdes)... | ecosystem: Environmental > Aquatic > Thermal springs > Hot...
TTAGTCTTCAATGTATAGTTTAATGTCGGATCCTTCTTCTAGAGCTCTTGCTATCATTCTTCCAAGCTCAGAATTTTTCAAGAATTTTATTCTCCCATTCTTACCAATGGTTACCGTTGAAAGATAATCCCTCCCAATATACACGTTAACTTTTGCTCCAGAGTATTGGCTAGGAACAACAAACTCTATTGTTTTACTTTTCTCTATATACTTATACTCAACCTCTTTATACTTTTTGGATATGAGGGGCATTAAGTCTATTGATATGCCAAGTTCATGCTCAATCCTATTTATTGTCTCACCTTTTCTACCAATAATTTTGGGGAGAATAGACTTATCTATTCTTATTATTGCTTTGCCAGGAGATACTACTTCAACTTCAGCATTAGGATCATATAGCTTGAATCTCTCTATTAGCTTTTCTTCAATCAGTTTCATACTCTCTTTAAGATATCTTTCTACTTCAGAGACGGAGACTATTATATTCTCTTCACCATAAGTATATATCTCATACTCTAATTTACCTGTTTCAAAATCTCTAACTTCAATCACTGGTCTAGCAAGATCAAGGGAGGTCATTCCAGATGGTACTTTAACAACGAGATTTAGCTCATAGACTTTCTTGATTTCTCCATCTTTAATGAATATGACTGTATCGATTACGTTAGGAATCATTCCTAGTTCAAGCCTTCCAATGAATCTCTGGATCGCATCAACCGGGTCGCTTGCATGGACTACTCCAACCATTCCTACACCCGCCAACCTCATGTCTGCAAAAACTTGGAAATCTCTAGATTTTCTAATCTCATCGAAGATTGTATAATCTGGTCTAACTAAGAGTAATAGTTCAGCCGTCTTCTCGAAATCTCCTTCTAATGGACCATACTGAGTAATCTCTGGTCCTACTTGTAGGTCTCTTGGAGATTCAAGAGTCTTAACAATCTTTCCTTGAGATGAATAGAATTCTGCTAAACTACTTGCGAAAGTTGTTTTCCCCGAGCCTGGTGGCCCAGCTATCAATATGCCCTCAGCTTTATTCTTTAATCTCTCCATCAGCTTCTTAGATAACCTGTAATCTTCTAGAGTTAACTTTACAATAGGTCTAACAATAGTTACTTCTAGACCATCTGAGAATGGTGGCTTTGCTATAGCGATCCTATATTCTCCAAGCTGTATAACCATTGCATGGCTTCTAATGAGTTCTATGCTTCCTTCTTCACTTAACCTTGCTGTCTCAATGATCTCATTTATAATACTATTCACCTCATCTTCTGTGCATGGTTCATCTCTAACCTTAACAAGCATGAAGTTTCCAGGTCTTCCTCTTTTAGACATTGGTGGAACACCTGATTTAAGGTGGAGGCTTAATGTATCAGGTGTGAAGTATTCTTCAAATGAGAGTTTAGATTTCCTCTCATATGCTTCAATGTATTTGACAGGTATACCTTCAGCTTCAGCTACTAATGCTTGAACATAGTCTGATGTGTAAAGTATAGCCTGCTCATTCTTAGCAACATCTCTTATTATTGCGTCTATTCTCCCACTCTTCGCTAGTTTAATATCTTCAAGAGTCGGCCTCTCACCTGAGAATCTAATAATGTATCCTTTCATCTCAGCTAATTCCCTTATCTTCTTTACTTTTTCTAGACCTCTAAATCCAACTTCTCTTCCTTTAGATGCTTGAGCTTGAAGCTCATCGATCACTGCAGTAGGAAAGATGATCTCGCATTGACCTAACTCTCCTTTCTCAAGTAGTTCAACCAATTTTCCACTAATTATTATACTTGTATCGGGGACTATCTTAACGTTATTAGACACTTTCTACCATAGATCATCTTCTCCGACAGTATAAAAATTTAAATTCAGAAATTAAATAACATCATTCATACCTTTTGGCTATGAAATAAATGATCATACTTTTAAGCTCATCTAGGGTTTGCTTCTCCTCAATTTTATTATTAGGAAAGATAAGAAAATCATAGTTATAGATTCTAGTCCAGCTATTATTTTAAGAGCATCTAATATGCTAGGGTATTTGGTTAGATTAATTCTTAGAGCTGTATCTTCTAGAAGGTCTATCGTAGCTTTTCCAAACCATTCACTACTATTAAACTCGATTAAATATCTACCTACTGGTAAAAGGTATGATGCGGAGCCTTTGATAATATCCATTCTAGAACCATTTATCCTGAGTATCCCATCATATGCTGGAGTCCCATTTGGAAAGAATATGTTAACTTTAAGGCTACGTAATTCTACCGGAATAAAAAATGTTTCTCCTCTACTAACCTTGATCTTTCCATAATATATCTTGAAGTTGTTTACAAAAGCATGTAACTGTAATTCTGTGCTACCCTCACTAACAAGTATTGGGAGAGCAGATTCACTATCTGCTAGTAAGATGTATCCTCTACTATTTATTACAGTAGCTTGACGCCCTTCAACTATCATAGAAATATTTCCAATTATTTTATTTAATCGTGGTTCATAGAATATGACTGATGCAAGAGGGATAATAGCGTAAGATATGCTTACCTTTCCTCCAGATCTTGCAATTACTCTTATTGTCTTGTTCAACGCCTCTTCTATATCTATCGAGGATGATTTAGCAATACTCTTACCAGCCCATTCATTGAAGGTTTCATCAACAATATACACTTTAACTTGCTCTACTCGGGAGGTATAGTTTAACGTTTTCAAGGAGTCACCGTCTTGCCCTGCTGAGACATACCTAATTTTTAGTAAAGCTTCTCCCTCTCTTACAGGAATTACTCCACCTGCTCCAACTTCATGTAATCTAGGAATAACTATAGTTAATGTATCTCCTCTAAGTTTACCTACGATCCTAGCAGCTAACGGCTCCATAGTTATAGAGTATGATCTATCAACTAGTTTACCAGAGTAGCTAAATTCTCCTGGATAGACTAGATCCATAACTACATCAGCGTAGAAGTGCTCGTTTTCTCCTTTGAAGTATGGAAGATTAATATCTACTTCTATTCCAGCTGGGATAAGAAATCCCCCATCTTCTACATCTATGATGAAAATATCTTGAGTTTTATCCGCGGTTTCAATAGTTAACTTTTCTCTGCTTATCTTGTAATTTAGCCTTGTATTATCTTCAGTTTTCTTCTTGCTTGAAAGCTCTATTGTTAGACTGTGTATTTCTGAACTCAATATCCATAGACCTTCTCCATCATCTTCTGTAAATAATTTAATCAAGGTTTGTTTAAATGGTTCTAGGTAATACTCTGTTACTTCACCTGTTGGTGAAGTTAACGTTAAAATCGCTGGCTTATCTAAAGTCATGGCCCATAATTCTTCTCCTTTTTCAAAATACAGTTTCCCTCCATCAAGAAGTGGGAACATGTAGGATTTACTATATCCTACTGTTATGGATGCCACGTCTCCTTGATAATCCGCAGAAGTTATGTAAGGTAGTGAGATTGTTACTAGAAGAAGAATTATTGAAGGTTTCAAGACCGGGTTCTTCATTTCACTTCACTATTTTTAAAATTATGGATAGACCTACTATTATTAAGAAAGTCGATAAAGCCGCTATGATGCCTCCATAAATCCAGGCTCTAGTTGCTAACGCTAAGAATAAAGTAATAATTGTTGAGATTATTAGCGGTGTTATTTCTCTTACATTTTTAGGGAATTCTGGCTCTATCCTCCTGATGATGATGAAGAATAAGATTACGCATGATAATGCTGTTAATATCGTGAATATATTGTTAACAAACTGAGATAGAGTGTGCTGAGCTCCACTGATAATATTTCTAGGAACATTAACAATCAAGCCGATGATTATGTCTGAGGAAGTCAATGATGCTGCTCCGGAAGAGTATAAAATTGGGATGTTAAGTGTAAGTGAGAAAAGATATGCTAAAACTAAGTTTTCAATCTTCTTCTCATGATATGATGTAAGCACTGTGAAGATTGGGAGCGCTAAAAGATATCCTGCAGCCAATCCTATGAGAGGAAAAGGATTACCTACTACGAATAGTCCGAAGCACACCAACGATGGCACTAACATTAAAGATAGTAAAATAATGGAAGAATATCTTGATAAGGCTAAACCTGTTAGTGAGAAGAATGAAAGCAATATAAAATAATCAGGTTCCGTGAACTTTGATAAAACATTGTATACTGTATAGATGTATGGAGAAAGAAGGAGTGATACGAGTATGATATCTGAAGATTTCATCTTTTCACCTAGAAGCAAGACTTCTCCTAATGCTGCTTATCAAGTCTTTAAGCCTTACAAGTTTGATAGACTCTTGAATATCGGAAGCCAGTTGTTTTAGTCTTTCAGCTTCATAATTAATTACTTTATCTCTAACTAGATCTAAAACTTCATCCAGTAAGTCTATTAATAGTATATCTACTCTGAATCTCTGTACATTGAGATATTCCTTTATGGAGTTTAGTTCATTAGGATCTACTAGCCTAGAAATGTAGATTAAGTATCCTCCAGATGGTGTGGATCCTCCTCTTAAAGTTAACTCTCCGTATCTTAGTTTTAATTGTGTGATTACTGGCCTCCCATCATTATAGTTTAGTATCCATATTCTTGAGCCTTCTCTTAAGTAGTATAGTGCATAAGAGATAGCTACTTGTACTATCCAGTTCAAGACATTTCCATATGAAGGTAAATCTAAGTCTAACCCACTCCCAAACCCTAAGATTATATCTGATGATCTTCTCTTACTATATTCTTTAATGTATACTTCTTCTCCTTCCGCTCTAGCTGTCCTCCTCCAATCTATATTCTTCAAAGATGAATGATTACTCTGTATGCTATCTCTATACTGCTCATTAATGCCTATGAAGGGATGAGACGTATAGCCTGGATAATTGAATCCTATAGGCAGGGGAGCTGTAACTATACTTCTTGCTCTCATTGGTTCTACAGAAGAATATATTAATCCAGTTGAATTGATATTAATATCTTTACAAACTAGTTCAAAGTCGTCTTTAACTATGATTATTACAGGTCCAACTTCAAGCAACCCACTCTTCTCAACCTTAACAGTAAATTCCATCGTGGCATTATTCTTAGGGTCTATTACACCAGACCAATTAGCTTCCCCAGAATCAATCTTTAGACCTCCACTGAGAGGTATATAGATTTCTATCTTTAATCTATCTTCTATCTTAGACTCTACACATACTCTAACCTTAGATCTATCACCTATTGATAATACATTTGGGGAGATGCCTAGGAAGGCTTCAAAATACTCTCCACTCAGTTTCCTAATTTTCCTTATGCCTCTCAATACATATAGGGTTAATGTAAGAATGACGAATACAGATGCTAGAAATATAGTTGGGTGATTAATGAGTATAAGAGATACTATGGAGAAGAATAATACAGTATATTGATATGTTCTTATAGCTCTACGAGTTAACTTCACCTAGGAGGCTCCACCTCCTCAATGACCTCTCTTAGCACCTCCATACTCTCTCTACGAAGGGTGAGTGGGTTGCTACTCCGACTCCTAAGAATAATTCTATGATTAAAGACTAGGTTAACTACAGATTTTACATGGTCGGGAGTCACATACGGCTTACCTTCTAATGCTGCCGCGGCTTTCGAAGCATATAGTAGAGATACTTGACCTCTAGGGCTTACTCCTAACAGTATTTCTTCACGTTTTCTAGTTTGTTGACCTAGCTTAACAATATACTCTAGAATGGATTTATCAACATGTACCTTCCTCGTCAACTCTATTGCTCTTAATATATCTTTCAGGTCCGCGACTTTCTCAACCTCGATCCTTTCACCATGAAGCTGCTTCTTCTCAAGTATCTTGAGCTCTGAAGAAGAATCTAAGTAATCTATGAAAACTCGAATTAAGAATCTATCAAGTTCAGCTTCTGGTAGAGGGTATGTTCCTTCAAGCTCTATAGGATTCTGTGTAGCAATAATAAGGAATGGTCTAGGCAAAGGATAAACGACTCCTTCTACCGTTACTTGCTTCTCCTGCATGCATTCAAGGAGAGCTGACTGAGAGCGGGGGGATGCACGGTTTATCTCATCTGCTAATACAACATTCGCAAATATTGGGCCACGTCTAAACTCTAAAGCTCCAGTAGCACGGTTATAAACAATAGATCCTGTTATATCACTCGGCATAAGGTCTGCTGTGAACTGTACCCGCTTAAATTCTAATCCAAGAGAACTTGAGAAAGCTCTTGCTAGGTAGGTTTTAGCTGTCCCAGGAGTTCCTTCTAGAAGTATATGTCCTTCTACGAGTAGACCTATTAGAAGGCTTCTAATAGCTTCATCCATTCCGACAATGACCTCATGTATGTTTGAGGTAAGTTTTTCAGCTATATCTCTTATGAAAAGATATTCATTCAAGTATTTCTTTCACCCCATCTTATTCTGCTTAGTTCCCGTAGAATCAAGTCCGAATTTCTCCACTTACTGTCTCTCACATCTCTTTTATACTCTAAATCCCTACTATCATGTTCAGGGATGAACAATAATGCAATCATAGTTAAGCTAGCGATAATGATGATAGTTAGGTTTATACTCACTTCCGTCACCTCTGTGAACATCCATGAGTAATTATTTTATTAAGTAATTCTAATTTTTTATTAAATTGTTTTATCTCCATCTCATCGGGTTCATAGCTCCCAAATCTAGCGGCTTCGTAGAGATTATACATTTCATTTAGTAGGGTTTTAATGTTTCGAGATAAATTACTGTCTAGAGCGGATAGGATCTCTCTAGTCGTTAAATTTTTCTGGATAGCTAGACGATTTGAGACCACTAAACTATTAACTAATTCATTAAAAATCGTTATTACCGCCCATCTTCCACCATAATTTGAAATGTATTCTTTAAACTTTTTAGTAAAATCAATCAGTTCAGTACTTGCTATACATTTAGCTTCATTCAACCTTCTCTTAAGCTTGACATATCTAAATAAAGTATAGATTATTAGAGAGGCTAAAGTTGCATCAACTGTAATCCATAAGGCGGTTTCAAGATCTATTAACTGAACCATCTTACTTCAACCTCCACCTTTTCTACTGGTATGAAACTAAATCTTGGATGAACGTATGTTGGAAAACCTCTAACTTCCTCTGTAAACTCTATAGTTTGACCTCCTGCCTCCATCCTACGATAATCCATATCTATTAAACTCCATACATTCTGCAGGCTTATACTATTGGAGACCTCTATATCTTTATAAAATATCTTTAGCTCCCCCCAAGCTGTGTAGTATGTTATAGTAGGTTTGCCAACATAATATTGTCCGGAGAGTGGAAGAGTAAATGTTATCTTCAAGTTAGTTGTGCCCTTAAAGGGTTCAGGATAGAGATCCATCTTCGAGGCTTCAAGTCTAAAGAGGTGGAAGGTAATCTTAACTTCACCATCAGACACAACATTTAAGGGATAAGTCCATTCAGGCCCTCTAAAACCTCTTCTTATCACGGAGAGGGTGTAATTTCCTTTCGGTAAGATGAGGTATGCTCTACCCTGATCATTTGTGATACTTACTACCCCACCAATTCTAACATATGTGTGTCTTATGGGGGTAGCTGGAGCTGATTCATTCCCTGAATATTTCATAGAATGACCAAGGTCAACTTCCATCAGAGAGATGGTGAGTCTTACATATTCAGGTTCTTCTATTGAGATTATCTGCCTAAAATTCTGTACTAGTTGAGCCATAACATCCTCGCTAATAGGTAAATTAGGTGGAAAGAGTAAGAATGCTAATGAAAGAAGAAGAATAGCTATGCCTGTAAGCGTAATCTTTTTCCACATTTGTTCGTCTCTCTATAGAGTTTTCCTAGGCAGATATTAAATTATCGGTTTAGTTAAGGTTGCTAAATCTATGAATGGTGCGGACTTCTATCTAGTTGATGTAATAGTAGTCCTAGAGATATTATCAGGATAACTTTATCATCAGCTCCACCATACAATCCCACCTAAAAAGACACCTCCAAGAAGATTGTTCATTAACCCTAGCTTAAACATTCTAGGACACGCTATACACCTACACCTATATACTTCTTAACTATCTCGACTCTAACGGTGCAGACACTCTCCCCCACCAGTCACAGCTATTTTAACTCATCGACTAGCCATTCCATAGTGTCCAAATAAGCATTTTTATCTACTTCCTGTCTTGATTGTTCGGTAGTATAATGTGTATAGGTTTAGGTTCTTTATCTCCTGTATATGGTTTTTTGCACTCATCTTATGATGGAATACTGCTGTCCTCTCCTTTAAATATAACTCCTTATTTGGACACTATGGCCATTCTCCCTAAATTATTTTATTATCTATAAGCATACCTTCCTACACCTCCTTCAGAATAGTTGTAAATGCTGTAGAAGCTACTCCTCCAAGTGATTGGGCTAATCCAGTTTTTGCTGAGTCTACTTGGTTCTTTCCAGCTCTATGAGTTAACTGTAAGTGTAATTCAGCTATCTGGTATATGGGTGTAGCTCCAGCTGGATGACCCCGTGCTTTTAACCCTCCAAAGGTATTGCATGGTAAAGCTCCAGATAAGCCTAGCTCTCCCCTCTCTAGAAGCTGCCATGCTTTACCTCTCTCAGCGAAGCCTGATGATTCAAGAGATACTATCGCCATAATAGATGTAGCATCATACAATTCGAGAATCTTTATATCCCCTCTCTCAAGCCTAGCTCTACTCAAAGCTTTAGAAGTAGCAAGTTGAATTCTTGTCTTTCACCAGACATCATAGCAGCTGTAACTTCTTCAGCCATACCATCCGACTTCTTACTACACCTACTACGAGAACGGCATTGGCTCTACCAGACTCAACCTCTCTCTAGCACCTGCATAGAATACTGCAGAACCAGATGCAGATACCACCTCAACGCCTATAGTAGGGATACCTGATAAACTGATAACAACGTTATTAAGATTAAGGGACTACATTGTAATTTATTTTAGTATATCTCCTTTATAAGTTAATTATTTGAAAGATCTCTTTAAAGCTATTTATTAGATAGTCTGGGTTTGAAGATAATAGTAATTCTCTACTATGAGCTCCACCCGTTATAGCTATGGATCTAACTCCTACTTCATGTGCAGCTATTACATCATAAATTGTATCACCCACATGAATAACTTCTTCTACTTTTACACCCAGTTTTTCAACGGTCTTTAAAATCATTTTACCATTGGGTTTTAGATCGAAGACATCGTCTCTAGTAACTATTACATCAAAGTATGTCTCTATCATCGTATTCTTTAAGCATAATTCAACACTCTTCCTACTATTATTTGTTGCGATAGCAAGCTTAACGTCCCGACCCTTCAAAAATTCGAGAGTTTCTTTAACATCTTCTCTAAGCTCTGCTACTTCTGCGGCCATAATCTCAAAAGGTTCAAATACTTCATTTAGAATCTTGAAAGCAGTTATTTTATCTTCTTCACTCAATTCATTCAGTATATATGCAATTGGAAAATCAATAGAAGACTCTATACTGCCTTGTAATCTCTCCCTTAATCTATTCAGAAACTCTTTCTTAGCTTCATGTAGCTTAAGTTTATGGACTAATAATGTTCCATCTAAATCAAATATTACTGCCTTAATAACCATCTTCTTATTGTAGAAAGAAGTTTTCTATAGTAAATATGTTTACCCAACTGAGTTGTAGCGTTCTTTTCATGGTATTACATGCGTTCCAGCTTTGCCTACAATAACTTCCATTAGTTGGCTAAGCTCACCAATGATTGCTTCCTCCCCTCCTGCCTCTATAAATCTTATGGATGCTTTAACTTTTGGCCCCATGCTCCCTGGAGGGAATTGACCCTCGTTGTATAGTTTCTTTAACTCTTCAACTTTGATTTTGGAGATCTTCCTCTGAGACTGTTTACCATAGTCAACGTATACAGCATCTACATCTGTTAATATTACAAATTTTTCTGCACCTAAGAATGTTGCAAGTCTTTCTCCAGCTAAGTCTTTGTCTATTACTGCTTCTACACCTTTAAACTTCCCATCCTCTTCTATTACTGGGATCCCTCCACCTCCACTTGCAATTACTATGTACCCTGCATCTACTAGAGACTCAATGGCTGGCCCCTCAACAATGTATTTTGGATCTGGTGATGGAACAACCCTCCTCCATCCACCTCTTGCTTTATCTTCTTTGAACACATACTCTGGATGAATCTTTTTTATTTTTTCTACTTCTTCAAAGCTATAGAATGGACCAACTGGCTTGCTTGGATTACTAAAGTCTGGGTCTTCTTTATCAACAACAACTCTAGTTACAATGGTAACTACTTGTTTTTCTATACCTCTAGTTGATAATTCATTAGATAATGCTTGCTGTATTAGGTATCCTATGAATCCCTGGGTTTCAGCTCCACATACATCCATTGGAAAAGCCGGAATATTGTATAGTTTTTCACCTGCATCATGTCTAAGTATTGTAGCTCCGACTTGGGGACCATTACCATGTGTAACTACGATGCGGTATCCAGTCTCAACTATATCAGCTAAGATCCTGCATGTCTGCTTAACATTATCATATTGTTCATCGATAGTGCCCCTCTGATTTCTTCTTAAAAGAGCATTACCTCCTAAAGCAATAACCATTAAATTTTTCCGCCTACTTCTCATATAACTCTCACAAACCATCTACCTAAATAACTTATCCAGCCATCTTCCATCATGGAAAATAATTCAAAAGTAAGATGAGAAAAGTTAAGAATTTTTACATAATCAAAGTCTCGTATGATTTTCTTTTCTTAAAAGACTCTGACTCTTTTTAGATTTGTCATAGAAATACATAAAATTGGTGAAGAAGTCAAGCATTAAAGAATATCGGGATGCAGTACTAGTTTAGGAGCAAATTATTGTGGTCTTAGAGGGTTCTTACTTTATTCTTCTCTTGAGTAGGGTATTCCTAGTGATGCAGGTGCTCCTATCTTCTTCTTTACATTCTCGGTTGAGATTATTATCAATGTTACTATCGTCATGATGTAGGGAAGCATTGCTAGGAAGTATGGGCTTTGAGCTCCTAAACCAAATAATTGTAGTCTATACTGGAAGGTTTCAACTCCTCCGAAAAGATACGCTCCTAGGATTGCTCTCAGCGGGCTCCACGTAGCAAGTATAACTAGAGCGAGAGCTATGAACCCTCTTCCAGCTGTTACTCCTTCTCTCCAGAATGGGTGGAAGCCTATAAAGAAGTATGCTCCAGCTAGGCTTGCAAATGCTCCGCTTATAATGGTTGTAGCTCTCCTCACCATGTAAACGTTTACACCTAGTGAATCAGCCATAGATGGATTTTCACCAACAGACCTTATGGTTAAGCCTATCCTCGTCTTAAATAAAATAAACCACATAACTATGGAGAGGATTAATGAAAAATATACTAATACATTATGGCTGAAGAACATTTTACCTAATATTGGGATATCTGAGAATAGCGGTATCGGGATTTCTGGAAGCTTCTCAGCCTGCTGAGTCAATAGCATCTCCACTGGTAAAGAGGGGTTCAGCTTCAATAGTATGTTTTTCCTAATTTCCGGGAATGTGAAGAATCCACTTAAACCTATTCCAAGTAGCGTTAGAGCTAAACCTACAACGACTTGATTTAATTTCATGTCAACTGCTAAGATGGAGAGGATAAACCCCATTAATGCACCTACCATAGCAGCAATGAATATCGCTGAAAGATGTCCATACGCTATTGAGAATATGAAAGAGATTGCTGCACCCATTATCATCATTCCTTCAAGACCTAAGTTTAGAACTCCTGAACGTTCAGCATAGATCTCACCTAGAGAAGCTAGAAGATAAACTGTCCCCATCTGGACAGTTAATTGGAGAACTTGCTCAATCCATTGTATGCTCATCCAAACACTCTCCGGGTGATCGTTATCTTATATCTTTTCATGAATTCACCTATTACTATAAAAAGAAAGATTAATGCTTGATACATTTCTACTGCTGCTCCAGGGATCCTTAATGTTGCTTGTAAAATATCTCCAGCGACGAATAGCCCTCCAAAGAATATGCTAACGGGGATTATTAACCATGGATTTAAAGCTGAGAGTAGAACTACGATTATTGCGGTATACCCATATCCGGGTGAAGCTCTAGGTCTCAATCTTCCGATTATGCCACTTACAATTGTTAAACCTCCCATACCTGCTATACCTCCAGCTATAAACCCTCCTACTGTAACTACCTTGGAAAGATTTATCCCAGCGTATCTCGCTGTCTCGATGCTTTCTCCAACAATTTTAAGCTCAAACCCTAGCTTCGTATACTTAAGAATTGTAAAGACTAAAACTGCGGTTAGACAGAGTAGTAGTAAGCCTCCATAAGCAAATTCTCCGAATATTATCGTTAACTTAGAGTATTCTGGGAAAGGTACCGAGAGGGGGAAACCATATCCCTTTGGGTCTCTCCATGGACCATATATCAAGAAGTCTGCAAGATACATTGCTATATAATTCATCATTAGTGTTGTAAGTATCTCGTTTACTTTCATCTTCGCTTTCAGAAAAGCTGGTAGACTACACCATAACCCACCTGTAAAGAATGCTGCTAATAACATTAACAATAAGACGAAGTAGTCTGGGATTAACCCATAGTATACATGGAGTAATACTATGCCAGTTGAAGCAAGCATGCCCATGTACATCTGGCCTTCAGCTCCAATATTCCAGAAATTCATCCTGAAAGCAATACTCAACCCTAGAGCAGCTAACCCTATAGGTATAGCTCTTTTAAATGATTCCAGTAGGAGTGTAGGAGAAGCAAAGACCCCTCCTATGTAAGAATATACTTCTAGTGGGTTCAAACCTATAATAGTGAAGAATAAACCTGCTACTCCGAATGCTATAATGACAGCAGAGAAAGTTGTTAGTATGGAAAGTCTACGGCTGTAGTATAATCTTTTCTGTATCTTAATAATGTATGGTATTGTTAATGTCTTAGCCACATCGACCACCGTCATATTGTAGATGCTCCTTGCACGCCGGCCATCATTAAACCAATCTTTTCTATATCTACTTCACCTGGTTTAAATATGCCTACAATCCTACCATCATGCATTACAGCAACCCTATCACTAATCATTAACGCTTCCTCGATATCTTCAGATATGAAGAGTATTCCTGACCCTTTCCTACTATATTCTATAAGTGTCTTGTGTACGAATTCTGTTGCACCTATGTCAAGCCCTTTAGTTGGGTAAGCAGCTACGATTAATCTAGGTATTCTGTCTCCTATTAACCCTGAGAGTTCTCTCGCTAGGATTAGTCTTTGAAGATTCCCACCTGAAAGAGATTTAGCTTTAGTGAAGAGGCTTGGAGAAATTATCTGGAAGTTTTTAACCAGTTCATCAGCTTTCTTATAGACCTTCTTCCAGTTTATCAGTATACCGTTAGAATACGGCTTATATCTATACGCTTTTATAAATAAGTTATCAACGAGGGTTAGGTTTGGAGCGATACTATACCTGAGAGGTTCAGGTGGAATGTAGGCTACACCTAGCTTGATAATCCTATCTGGACTACTATTAACAATATTTATACCATCAATGAGTATGGAACCTTCAGCTGCTTTTCTTAATCCAGCTATTACTTCTACTAACTCCTGCTGACCATTACCAGTTACACCTATAACACCGACTATTTCATTCTTCATTACAACTAAGTCTACACCTTTAAGTGCGAGTACTCCTTTATCATTAAAAGCTTTAAGATTTTTTATGATTATAGCTTCTCCACTTGGTTTAGGTTCTTTTTTCTCGATCGTGAATAATATTGGTCTACCCACCATATATTGGGCAAGCTCCGACATATCTGTCTTACTGGTCTCCTTCGTTACTACTACTTTCCCCTTCCTCATTACGGTGACTCTATCACTAATAGCGAATACTTCATCAAGCTTATGTGTAATGAAGATTATTCCTTTTCCTTCTCCAGCCATCCTCCTAAGAGCTTGGAAGAGTATCCTACATTCTTGAGGTGTAAGAACGGATGTAGGTTCATCAAGTATTAGTATGCGTGCATCACGATATAAGAGCTTCAGCAATTCTACTTGCTGTTTCTCACCTGCGGTAAGCTGCCAAACATAAGCATTAGGGTTTATTCTCCAACCATATGATTCTGCAAGCTTCTTGATCTCCTCGCTTATCTTCTTGTAATTTATTATGAAGCCAACTTCTTTTAAGCCTAGGATAATATTTTCAAGAATCGTGTGGGAGGGTATAAGCTTAAAGTTTTGGTGAACCATCCCTACCCCAAGCTTTATCGCATCTTTAGGAGAGCTTATCTCAACCCTCCTACCCTCAATATATATTTCTCCACTATCTGGACGATAAAGACCATAAAGGATATTCATTAAAGTTGTCTTACCTGCACCATTCTCTCCAAGTAATGCATGTATCTCTCCCTTCCGAAGAGTGAAGTCTACGTTATCGTTTGCTAATACTCCTGGAAAATGTTTTACTATGCCTTTAAGAGATACCAGTTCGTTCAAATCTTCCCCCCATACGAGTAATATTGATTCTTAATAAAAAAGGTATGGAGGAGTTTATGCAGCTGTATTATTTTCTAAACTATCTCGGTAATGGCTCCTCAATATATTCTACATGCCAATCCATGCTCCACAAGATATCATGGTCTGCTCTTTCACCATTCTTAATTCTTACTTCTCCAGCTTGGTCTCTTATAGGTTCACCTAAGTTTCCTTCAACACTGAAAGGTTCAAAGATTAGTTCCTTCATTTCTTCATATCTCTTCTTTATCTCAAGCTGCCACTCGCTTGGGATCACTGGGTTGAGCGGAGCTAGATAGACTGTCCCCTCAGGCTTCCCTGCGGTACTCTTCTCAGGTGGAAGCCTCCATCTATATGGAATATAATCACCTATTCTTGTCCATATGTCTACTGTCTGCCAACTATTTGTTGCCACCATCCTATAAAAGTCGAGGTATATTGGTCCCCAGTTAGCTATCTGACCTGTTAAGTGTGCTGTTGGTCCATACTCCCTCATGTCACTATAGTGGCTGAAGCTCCAAACCCTTCTACCTTTCTTCTGGTATTCTTCTGCAACCTGTAGAACAGCAGGGGTATCTTCAGTGAATGCTAATACATCACAATTCTTTTCTTCTACTAATGCTATTGCCGCTGACCTAGCTTTCTCTGGAGCAACCCATTCGAATATCCAGCTTACATGAGCTTTAATATTCTTACCAGTTCTCTTCTTGTATGCATAGTTGGCTCCTAGAACGAATGCATTAATATGTCTAACTACTTCAGGTATTGGGTATGCTCCGACATACCCAACTACACCTGTCTCGGTGACTGCTCCAGCAGCTAAACCATTTAGATAATATAGTTGGTAGAATTCTGCGAAGGCTGCACTCATATTCTCTGGAGCGTTTCCAGCTGCTCCACTTCTATAACCACTTATGTGAACAAAGTATCTATCAGGATACTTCTCAGCTGCTTCAGCGGTTCCATCCATGAACCCGAAGCTAGTCGTAATTATTAAGCTACATCCTTTTTCAACTAAACTTGTAATTGCTCCTGCCACTTCAGCCTCAGGAACACTCTCAATGTATGTACTCTCAACTTGGTTTACACCAAATCTTTCATCAGCCCATCTCCTACCACGGTCATGCCCATAAGACCAGCCGTAATCACCTACAGGTCCAACGTAGATATAGCCAACCTTCAATTTCTTAACTGCTGGAGTAGTAACAGTCTTAGTGATTTCATGGGTAACGGTAGTCGGAGGTACAGCTGATGTTCCAGCAAGATACCCTGAAACTCCTCCTATAACCCCAGCAGCAACTATGCCTCCCACAGCAGCGGCTTTAGTTACTCCGAGAAACTTTCTTCTAGAAAACCTTCTGCCAAGGATAGCATTACCCTTATTTCCTTCCATGTTTATTTAAATTGATCAGCGAACTCATATATTTTCATTACATTTTTGAATCAATTTGCTATAAACGGGTTAACTTGCATCAATATGAATTAAGGATTAAGACTCCCCGTTTATCACAGGTTTTTCTGAAACCCTTACTAAGCTGATGAATTTACTTGGCCATCCCAGAAAATCATTTCAAATACCAGCATGCCTTTCAATACCTTCATCCACGATATATTTCCATTCGCTCCAATTATTCATTTCCCCCATACATCATCCAGCCCGTCACCAACTACTTCTTCAATATGATTTATTGACTCTCGACTTGGAGTTCAATTTTTTCAGCCACTTATCTTATATATCTGTTTCTCTCAGATTTCCTTTATTACTGATGTATTTCATCTAGACATTACATTTTATTTTAATATAGGGAAGAATGGATAAAGTATCGGGCTCTCCTTGTCTGAGGTTTGGTTTTTTGCTTATGGTTGGGCTTTGGATAAAAGCTTATTGAAGAAGGTTATTGGTGAGTGTGGTGAGCCTAGGAGGGCTATCCTACGTGGTTATAGACTTGTCTTTGATGTTTTTTCTCCAAGCTGGAGGGGTGGTGTAGCTAATATTGTAGAAGATGTTGATAGTGTAGTTTATGGTGCTGTCTATAAGATTGATTTGGATCAGCTAAGAAGATTGGATGAAGCTGCCGGTGTACCCCATATATTCTCTAGACGTAAAGTTGTTGTAGAGGTTGAAGGCATAGGGGATGTTGAGTCAGTAACCTATATATCAGCATCCGGGAGAGGAAGGTGGGTTAAACCTTCAGAACAGTATCTAAGTGCGTTGCTGCGTGGCTTAAAACAACTAAAATATGAAGACGATGTTACTCAGAAGATTAAGAAGATAGCATTTGGAGGAAGATAAAAAGGAGCGTCTGGAGCTGGACCGGGCTTTAGAGTTTACTACTTTTCTCTCTTATAATTGGCTTAACTTTTTCTATTTGAGGTAGCTTAGTTATCTTTAACCTCTTCTCAGCTGCTTTCAATATAGCTTTAAGCATTTCTGGGTAGCTCATTCCTATATATGCTGCTGCTTTAGCTAAGTGCCCGTCCCAGCACCATCCAGGATTGGGATTGACTTCTAAGAGTCTCGGGTTACCTTCAGAGTCCAGCCTCCAATCGAATCTTGCATAATCTCTACATTCAAGTCTGTTGAATAGTTTTACACTACATTCAATAATATAGTCTTTAACTTCTTGCGGTATCTTGGCGGGTATAGACTTTATGTTCCAGTATGGTGAGTTAGGAATCCATTTTGCTTCATAGCTACATATTGGTGGTAGACCCTCAGGTAGCACGCTATAATCTTCTTCAGTTATCGGTAAAACAATATAATCTTCTGGAGGGTTACCGATTATTCCAAGAGTTAAGTCTTTCCCAGTGAGGAACTCTTCAATTAATATTGGTTTATTATAATTGAATTTCTCCTTAAGCTCTGAGATTGCATTTAGTAATTGTTCTTCATTATATACGACGCTTCTACTCGTTATACCGAAGCTACTATCCCCGAAGTTTGGTTTAACAATGACTGGGAAATTGAATGGTATCTGTACTTTTATATCATCAGTCTTCAAGAATACTGCTCTAGGAATAGGTATACCCATCTCTCTCGCAATACCTCTAACAAGGCTTTTATCGAAACAATATGCAAGGCATTGTGGGCCTGCTCCAGTATAGGGTATACCGAGGACGTCTAGTAATGCAGGTATATGTAATTCCTTCCTTGGGTCATTATAAAAACCTTCATCACAAAGATTGAACACTAGGTCTATCTTATTTTTAAGTTTCAGTAGGTCTTGCACTAATGTATCATGATTCATTAAGTATATGAATTCATATTCTTTCAATTCACTTAATGCTTGCATGAGCTTGTTTATCGTATAGTAATCGTCTTCATCAAATACTCCTCCAGGTTTAGTGATGTCGGTCTTTGATGCATCTCCAAGTATTACTGCAACCCTCATCTTTAAGCCATTAATCCTCTTCTTTACAGGTGTCCATTCTTTTTTCGCATTAGCCGTGACGATAATCCTCTTCTCCATCATTCCTAGGTCTTGGCTCCTCTTAGAATCAGGGGAAAGTTCTCCGTGGAAAACTATATTTGTAAAGCCTGCTTTTTCTAGTAGCTGTCTTAACATTTCTTTATTGTAGAGCCTTATAGCATAGACTTGGTCTGCTATAACGCCTTTCCTAACATTTACTATTACTTCTCTGGATATTAATCTCTGTCCATCCGATGATAGTGAACGTTCTCTACATACAAACATTTGTTTATTAATCCATTCCCAAGACCTTTTCTGATAATTCTCTTTAAGGTAGCTTCCATCAGCTACATCTATTAGTATCTTACCCCATGGTCTTAAAACTCTCCTAACTTCTTTCAGGACTTGAAGGTCATCTCTAATTGATTCAAAGTATCCGAAGCTATTCCCTAATATCATGACTGCATCAAAGCTGTCAGCTTGGTATGGTAATCTTCTTGCATCTCCCTCTCTAAACTTTACTTTTAATCCTTCCCTCTCTGCTTGGAGTCTTGCCCTCCTAATAAGATAATGGGAGATATCTAATCCTTCAACATTCTTAAAACCTCTTCTAGCTAACTCTAGAGAATGCCTTCCATGCCCACAGCATAGATCTAGAATATTATCTTCGGGTTTCAATCCAAGGATGTGTATGAATAAATCTACCTCCCTTTTAGTTATCTCTTGATCATTTACAACGTCCCCATCAGTCTTGAGATACAATGAGTTAAAAATATGCCTCCACCAATCGGGTTGAACATATTCTTCAAGGTCTGGTACCGGTCCAAGAAACTTCTTTACTCGTTCACGGCTTCTAGCTTCTCTCAATCTATTCTGCCGTCTTATTGATTCATTATCTGAGGGGCTCTCCCCCATGCTCACCTAACCTATCGACTTATTTACGCTTAAGACATGAATATAACCTTTGACCTCTCTAAAAGCTAGAAAGAGAGCTTGAGCTCTTACTTAACCATCCTTGGCCAGACATGTAGCGGCAGGCAACACTATACTTTAATTGGAGGAGATAGAGTATGGAATGAGGATGGATTGGTATAGCTTAGCCGACCTCTATGACATTCTTTCTAGATATGCTTATCTAGGTGCATTCATGATATCTCTATTAGGTAGCCTTATACCATTCCTGCCTCTACCATATCTTATCCCAATAGTTTTAATGGCTGATAAGTTTAACCCAGTAATCCTGGGGGTGGCTGCTGGGGTGGGGGGAGCAGTAGGAAAGATTACATCGTATGTTGTTGGTAGAGTTAGTAGGAGAATATTCTCATTAAAGAATAGTAAGGAGAGCTTTATGGCTAGAGCAATAAATAAGTATGGTGTTTTAGCTGTTTTCTTGTTTGCCCTCACACCATTACCAGATGACGTATTGTATATCCCAGTGGGTTTCGCTAGAATGAACTTCATAAAATTCATGGTTGCAAACGCATTAGGTAAGATAGTTCTCACAATAATGGTGGCCCTCCTTGGAAGAGCATACTTTATATTAGTTAGACTGTATATCGGTAGCGGGGCAGGCATATACTCCTTAATAGGCTCCATAATATTCATGATTATACTAAGCGTAATATTCTTCAAGATAGATTGGGAGGCAGTTATCGAGAACTACAAAAAGCACGGATTAATAAAAACAATAAAGATACTGTTATCCTCATCCAAAGGTAACCCTAAAAACAAGCAGCTATAGATAGAGCCGCAACCAATCAAAACTCAAGTTAGGTTTAATACTCGAAAAGAATAGATAAAACAAGGGGCCCGTAGCTCAGCCAGGTAGGGAAAATACATCCACCTAGAGCGGCGGGCTCTTAACCCGTTGGTCGGGGGTTCGAATCCCCCCGGGCCCGTTATTATACCACCTAATAATGATGATAGCGTAGAATCCGTTCGTGGTAAATGTGCTAACGCTTCAATAACCTTTAAAGAATGTTATGGATACGTTAACTTAACATGTAAAGGCTTTAGATCTTAAGCAGCTGGATCCGTGTTGTAAGATCGCTACGTTAAAAAAAGGAGGTTTATGTTTCCTAGAATTTCAAGAAATTAGCCTCAGTATTGCTGAAGCTATCGGCTCGGATAGGTATGCTACTCCCTGACTGGCTATTAGGGAGATTGCGAAGAAAGTTCCAAACAGGACTACTGCTGTAGCTATGTTTCCCTCCCTCAAGTCTTTTACTAAGTCAAATTCTTTTATCTCCACGCCTGGTAATTTTTCAGCTGCTTTGACCAGCCAACTATATACTCTCGATTGTGCCCACACGATAATTGCTATTGCCAGCGGGAGCCCAATGAATAATTGTATCAATCCTCCGATTAGAGCTGCTAGGTTGAACCCTCCAGGTACGACTGCTTTACTTATTCCTGAGACAGCTTGACCTACAACGTTTCCAACAGCAATCAATACTCCTGCGATATATACAGCGACGGCAAGGTTCTTTTTACGCAGTTCTTCAAACTCATTTAGCCCCTTCGTGGTTCTATCAAGCACATTCAAAGCTATCGTTATACTAAATAAAGCAAGAGCAACTCCAAGGATCAGCTGAAGAATACCAATCCCTATGTCTATTAGACCTCCTAACAATCCTTCCATAGCAGATTAATCTTCTGTTGCATAACTATATAAATTTTAAGGTGAAAGTTAAAGAATTAGTGAGCCATAACATTAAACACCTATCAAAGAATCGTATTAGAGAATTTCCCAAACATATCCATTACATAAGAAGGCTTATACAGTCATGTTTATGTTGTTGATCTAAGCCTTAGAAACTTGTCTGAGAAATACTCCATAATGTATGCTTTTAGGGAGAGTGTTAGGAGGTGGTTACATAAAGTTTTCTAAGATATTCTCTTGTAGAGAAGGAGTTAGGAAAGCAGTAGCATTAAATTAGACGGCGGCCGAGGTACATGATTTTTAAAGCATATGTTTGGCTTGCTGGATAGTGTCCAAATAAGCATTTTATCCATCTTCCATCTTGATTGTTTGATAGTATAGTGTGAATAGGTTGAGGAATAGATCGAAGTTCTTTATCCCCTGCCTATAGCCTCTAGCGCTTAGCTCATGATTGAGTATCATCGTCCCCTACTTAAGGTACCTAAATGAAGATGGAGAGACTACTAAAAGCACTACAGCTCTCCCCAAATTATTTTATAATCTACTTCAAATAGCAATCTTCTTTTTTAATATAATTTCTATCCTTTGTGCCCCGGGCAGGATTTGAACCTGCGACAACCCGGTTTCTTAAAGTTATTTTTATGTAATCTTGATTCTTCAGCCGGGCGCTCTCCCGGGCTGAGCTACCGGGGCTATTTTTCTAATTATTCACAGTTTCTTAAAAACCTTCACCACTCTTCCAATCTTATGATTCTTGTGCTTGTTTACTATTTTCTCGGTACGTCTTTTCGTGGCTTTCTGGTGACTCTTACTGTTTCTTTATATTCTTTGCAAATTCTTCTGTTACTTGTACCAATCTTTCTATATCGTCTATTGTATGGGATGATGAGATAAAGAAGTGCGGGTTTTCATAAGTTAATGCTATAATGTTGTTTTCAAGTAAATGCTGGAAATATTTTCTTGATTTTTCTTTATCCTTCATTGTTTGAGCTGTTTTTACATCCTTAGGTTTGATGGGTGTAAAGTGTACTCCCACTAATGATCCTATACCAGTTGTATAACCTAGACTATATCTTTCAAGTATTTCGCCGATATCTTTTCTAAGCTTTTCTCCAAGAGTGTTTATATGGTTGTATATTTCAGGTTTCCTCTCAAGTTCTGAGAGTAATGTGTATCCAGCTGAGGTCATAAGCATATTTGCTGAGAATGTCCCTCCTTGGAAGACTCTTTCATGGTAGCTCCTATACTTTAGTTGGTTAAGTAGCTCCATATACTCATCTCTTCCTCCAAATGCTCCTACCGCGAATTCTCCTCCTCCAACTATTTTACCGAGTGTTGTTACATCAGGTATCACATCATATACTTTCTGAGCGCCTCCAGTAGAGAGCCTAAAACCAGTTATTACTTCATCAAATATTAATAATGCACCTATTTTATCGCATATCTCTCTAAGCCCTTTCAGGAATTCTCTTTCAGCTGGTATCATTCCTCCTGCCCCAGCAACAGGCTCAACTATAACTCCTGCAACTTCAGTTTTCTCTACAGCTTTCTCTACTACCTCTAAGTTATTGTATGGCAGGATTATCGTATCTCTTATTGCTCCATGAGTTAATCCAGCATAAACTTTATCGTAGGGGGGAGTTACAGCAACATGCAGAGCATCATATCCACCATGCCAGTTTCCTTCAAACTTAACGATAGCTGTCCTCTTTGTATATGCTCTAGCCAATCTTACAGCATACATATTTGCTTCTGTACCACTATTAGTAAATCTAACTTTTTCTATGCTTGGAACCATCCTATGTATCTGTTCTGCAAGACGTATCTCCCATTCATGTGGTAAACCTACATGTATTCCTAGCTCAAGTTGTTTACGGATAACCTCCATTACTGGTGGATAGTTATGCCCCATTATCTTTGCTCCATGTCCAATCCAGTAATCAGTATACTCGTTTCCATTAACATCTATCAATTTCTGACCATAAGCTTTAGAAACATAGAAAGGATAAGGCTCAAAGTATCTAATCGAGTAACTTACACCTCCTGGTAGATACTTCTTAGCAGTTTCAAATAATTGACGGGATCTTAAAGTTGAAGATTCATACTTGCTCATATCTTCCCTTCCTAGAAGGGTCTTCTAGGCTTTAAGCATAACTTAACTCGGGAAATTATTCTTCAGCAATGCCTGTGAAAATTACTTGAAACTTGAAATGTAAAAAATCTATAATAATCCTGAGATATGCAAGGAGGTAATCAATTCTCAGGTAGGAGGTTTCATCTCGAATGTCTTAGGGTCTACATATGAGTAGTACCAGAGGATTACCTCGCCGTTGCTTAGGACATATTTATCACATGCTGATCCACCATGAGCCCACCCTAGGCTCGTCCATAACCACCAAGTCCAGTACATCGACTGCTCGACAGACTGCTCTACCCCATTAATGGCCTTCACATATAACCCCATAGCGCCATAAGACTCTGCGTCAACCCTCCACCCCGCTTCTAGCATGGCATCATACAGTGTTAATCCTCGAGTCCCATTAAACCAAATTCTAGTGCCATTTCCGTAATCTATGCCGAGGTTTATGATGGCTTTCGATTTCTCGAGCCTCGACACGAGATCCATGTACTGGTAATAGTAATAGCAAGATAGGAGAGATGCAGCGATCGCCCAGCAGAGAATGCATGCAAAGACTAAAAACCACTTATTCCTTAGAGATGCCATGATTCCACCCTCTATAACTCCTCTCTAATACTGTGAGCAATGGAATTGAGCATATACCAAAGAGGACTGCGTTACTTGCCTGGTGGATTAGCGCGAAGGGCACTCCTGTGATCAGAGCCGCGATAAGCGGGACATTGAATGTAAGTGCGAAGGCGATATTCGTAGCTAGGTCGTAGATGAATGTAAGGAGGAAGCCTACTGCGCCGAATAGTATGCTTAGCAGGATTTTATTATTGGAAGGGCTGGCTATTGATAATGACTTACCAAGAATGCCACCCACGACTCCGTAGACCGACTCTGATAACATAGTCGCGAACCATATCTGGGGAACGAAGCCGTATGGATTCAGTACCCCATAGATAGCCCAGATGAGAACGCCAACAGAGGCGCCGATTAGAGAGCCGAAGATGAAGCCGCTTATGAAAACTAGGAGATCCATTATCTTAACGTTTGCAACTCCTATTAGGATGTAGTTTGAGCCTAGGCTCGCGGCTACTGTAACAGCTATCAAGCTGACTTTTCTACTGTTCAGCATGTTGGATGGATTATCCATCCAACATTTTAACTTTACTGTCTACATTTAGCCAGATATATATAAATTCGTACAGCAAAGATCAAGAGAGGTATGGTAAAAATTAATAAATTACAAAAACAAAAGTAGGTAGCTATGAGCGAATACATCCAAGTTTTGACTACAGTTGATTCCAGAGAAAAAGCTGAAGAGATTGCTGGAAAGTTGCTTGATGCTAGGCTTGCAGCATGTATTCAGATCATCGGTCCAGTTAAATCTATGTATTGGTGGAGGGGGGTAATTGAAGATTCTCAAGAGTGGATATGCTTGGTTAAGACTAAGGCTGAAATGTATAATGAGGTTGAGAAGATGATCAAGAATATCCATAATTATGAAGTACCTGAGATAATCGCAATACCAGTAATTCATGGATATGACAAGTATCTGCAGTGGTTAATAGGCGAATTGAAGAAGTAACCGATCCTGTCAACTTTTACTTAGGTTTTTCTTTTTATGTCTATGGTTTCATTCTCCCTATCTTATTCTAGATGTTCTTTAGGATATTCTTTGTAGGGGGTTTAGGAGCATGTTCATCACTTTAAAGTTTATAAAGTTCATAAGGATTGTCTTGGATAAAACAGAGGACCAAGAGATTCTACAATAATGTAGATAGTTGGAGGTCTAGAGCAACAATAAGAAACATAACCATAATAATAAAACCAGAGAAAGAGTATCACTTAGTTGACGGGATCAGGCAACTCAATTGCACGCTGCTCAGCAATATTGTTTATTTCAGCTTCTTAGATTTTCTCAAGTTTTTCTACTAGAGCTTTAAGAGAATTCTTTACTTCTTGGAGTAGTATTTCTAGCTTCTGGGTTTTCTCTCTTTCTTCTTCAAGCTTTGCCCTCACTTCTTCTAATTCTTTCGTGGATGGTAAATCGATCTTAACTCCTTCTCTTAGAAACTTCTCTAGAGTTTGGCGAACTAGTTGGCCTGCTTTTGTCTTACCCATAAGGTGGTTACGTATTGTTGCCTCGGTTCTACCTATATCTTCAGCTATCTGGCTTATAGTCATCTTTGCTTTCTCCCTCGCAATAGCTGCAGCAGCTACTGCCAGAGAATCAACCCAAGTCAATCTCTCAGATGGGTTTTTTAATTCTTCTAGTACTTCAGCTCTGAACAAGGTGCCTACTAGGAGAGCATACTCAAGTTTATGTATCTCTTCTCGACCAATTGGTGATAATGGTATTTCTTCACTCATATCTGCCACCAATAATCTTAATTGTCTCACCTGCTTTTATCTCTATCCCTTTACTAGTGATTATAAATGGGTGACGTCTCATAGAATGCGCTGTCCCACGCATCTTCCATACGATTATGCTTCTCTTCAATTCTCCATCTACCTCATCTAGGTCTAATCTAATTATACCATCTGCAGCGTGTTCTACTCCTGGACCGCCGAAGCCTCTCTCAGTAACACTTACTTGTGAAATCAGTATTGATGTGCATCCCATGCCTGATAAGACTTTCTTTAATTGAAGAACCATGCTTCTCGCTAATGCTGGCTTAGTTATGTATAATGTTGTAACAGAGTCTATTACTGCTCTCTCCGCATTTACATCTTTTATTGCATCTCTAAGAGTATCTACTAGTAGCTGGAAGTCTCCTGGGTCCCTTACCACGTATTTTTCTCTTTTCGCAGCTTCACCTATCCCAGCAGTAAACGCATCTACCATGGCGAATAACCCTCTTTCTTCATATGATTTAACATCCCATCCAAATTGAGACATAGAGATTCTAACCTGGACTGGATGTTCTTCTAGAACTACTAATATTCCTGGCTCTCCCCGTAGTAAGCCGTTGTAAAGATATTGTTGACCAAATATTGATTTTCCTGTTCCAGGTCCACCAGATAATAATACTACATTTCTCTTCGGTATACCTCCACCTAATATTTCGTCTAGCCCCGCTATACCTGTTACTATTCTTTCAACCAATTTAGACCCCATTGAAAACTATTAATCCTTTTTCAAAAACATTTCTAATCTTGGTAGGATAACAATACATTCATCTGGATCTCCAACTTCAATATACATCTTCTTTATGTATGCTATTCCAGTTAAGCTACATGTAACTGCATCAAGTTCATGTCCACTTTCATTGCATCTTAAGCCCTTAACACCTATATTAATTAATCCTTCCTTAAGTAGGATAGTTCCTCTACTCTTCCTAGGTATTCCAAGTAAGTCTTGTGTACCACCAGGGTAAACCTCGATTACACGATATCCGGATGCTTCTAGTTTTTCTTTTAATTTGATACCTCTCATTGCTAGAATCTTCATCCCTATAAGAGTGGGTGGAAATACATGTATGCCCATCTCGATCAGCTTCCTATCGCAGGACCTTAGAGTTTGAGCTGGCTTGGGTAAGCTTAACGGTGCATCTATCGCAACTACCTCTGGATCTGAGGAAAATATGAAATCTAATATTTCGTGATCCGTTTTTAATAAACATGATTCACAGTAGAGGTTAAGGTTCATTCTACACAGCCCAGTATATCTCTTAGGGGAGCCTGCGAGGTCGACTCCTACGGAAGCCCACTTCATTCTATCTAGATAGTTATCTGTAATGGTGCCCTATTATCTTTAAAGGTTTCTAATGACTGGTGGAATGAGATTGTATCTCATTGCATGATCAACTAGTATTATTGCTGTCATTGCTTCTACTACTGGAACAGCTCTAGGAACAATACATGGGTCATGTCTTCCGCCTATAATAATCTCTGTCTGTTTTCCTGTTCTAAGGTCTATGGTTTTCTGTTTTAATCCAATAGATGAAGGAGGTTTAACTACTACTCTGAAAAAGAGCGGGGCTCCAGTTGAGATTCCTCCGACTATTCCTCCAGCATCATTTTTGTCTAACTTTATTCTTCCTTCTTCTACTATGAATGCATCATTATGTTCTGAGCCGAACATTCTGGCTGCTTTGAATCCTGCTCCAAATTCTATTCCTTTTACAGCTGGAATGGAGAATATTGCTTTAGCTAAGTCTGAGTCTAATGCATCGAATACAGGTTCACCTAAACCTATTGGAAGACCTGTTACAATACACTCAATTACTCCACCAACGCTATCTCTTCTAGAGATTGCTTGCTCAATTTTTTCTTTCATCTTTACGGCAGCTTCAGGAGTTGGAGCTCTAACATCATTTTCATATCTATATCTTCTAGCATCATCTAATGTAAAATCCTCTGCTTTCACTCCACCAATCTCTAAGGCATAGGCAATTACCTCAACATCTAAGATTTTCTTAAGCAGTTTTTTAGCAACTGCTCCAGCCATTACAAATCCTGCGGTAATCCTCCCTGAGAATCTTCCTCCACCTCTGTAGTCATTGTATCCACCATACTTTACATATGCGAAGTAATCTGCATGGCTAGGTCTAGGCGTATACTTGATAGACTCGTAATCTTCACTTCTAATATCTTTATTCCAAATAATCATACATATTGGTGCACCTGTAGTATATCCATTGAAGACTCCTGATAAAATCTCGACTTTATCTTCCTCCATCCTACTAGTAGCTGTCCTCGAGGCTCCAGGTCTCCTTAAGTCTAGTTCTTTCTGGATATCTTCTTCTGAGAGTTCTAACCCAGCTGGGCATCCATCTATAACAACTCCAATACATTTTCCGTGGCTCTCTCCAAAGCTTACTACCCTAAACATTTCCCCAATTATATTCCCGGCCAATTTTACCTTCTTAAAATTTTTCTAGGAATCTTATTTACATTGCCCTTTACTAAGAATGTTATGGCCGTTATGCTTCTACTCGCTTTTACTTAGGGTTTTCTTATTTATGAATTTTAGACCTTTAGATAATAGTCTGGAGAAGTTATTCTCTCAATACCACGTTATGGGTATTACCTAGTTACGATCAATGGTTTAAGCTTCTCCATACAATCTCGCCTAAAAAGAAACTTCTAAGAAGATTATCTAGAAAACCTTGCTTAAACACTCTAGGACACACCATATACCAATACCTATATGCTTCTTAACCCTTTCAACAGCTTCCATTATCGTCTCTTCATCTAAAGCTTTTTCTGCTTCTGAATCTCTATATCTAGCTTCTCCATATCGATCTTAAACTTTAATGCTTTAGAGAGTACTTCTAGTAAACGTTTTGCAGCAGCTGGGTCAGGTAGATATGAGTAGACTTCA
>Ga0209393_1000246_pt1 | contig 27912 bp, 36 predicted proteins | sample SSWtaG_2_FD_184117 | JGI IMG/M metagenome (GOLD analysis project Ga0209393, IMG submission 184117) | Hot spring microbial communities from Sandy's Spring West, USA to study Microbial Dark Matter (Phase II) - SSWsed_130316 (SPAdes)... | ecosystem: Environmental > Aquatic > Thermal springs > Hot...
GCAAACAAGCCCCCAGTGGTAGTGCTCGAGAGCCTCCAGCCCCTTGTCGTACTTGTTCGCGCCCGACTCCCACCAGACGCGGTCCAGGACCAGCCCAGCTAGGAGCCCGAGGAGGAACGCTATCACGACCAACCTGATGTAAAAATCTTTTATATCTCTTTAACGGATTAATAGGTGGTGGGGAATGAGCCGTATCAGTGTCATTGTCGGGTCGATAGCCGCGGCCACCATAGTTAACATAGTCTACGCGCTCCTGGTCGCTCCGTTCCTAGACAGCCGGCTGCCTGGGGCAGGGTTGGCTGGGATACCGTGGCTCCTTGCGTTCTCGATCGCGTTCGTCTATGGGGTGGCAAGCTTCAGGTTCACCCAGGAGGAGTTCGGTGTCAAGGAGCTTCTGAGGCTTCTGGCCCACCTGACTCTCGGGTGGCTCAGGCACTGGAGGCTGGTCGCTGCCGTGGCGCTTATCTCGGCCGGCCTCGTCCTGGTCGGCATGTCTCCACGGTTCTGGTCATACAGCGAGGTGACTGGGTATAGATACGTGCTCCACAAGGATTATGTTGATGTAATAGGGTGGATTGGCGCTTCCAGCGAAACTAGGCAAGTAGTTACAGACGTAAATCTCATAAACATGGTAGTTCATAAGGCGTGGATAACCTACCTGACAGGTATCTCCTACAGTCTGACAACTGTGCTGGCTGACGCGCAGCTGATCGAGTTCCCGGTAAGGACGTATTTCCAGCTCTGGTACCTCGACATGGGTCTTGTTATCGCCGGCCTCGCTCTAATAGTTGCAGGCCTTCTATTCGGCACCTACCACGCGATAATCTCCAACAACAGGCAGCTGGAGGTCTGCGGCGAGCACACTGCGAAGTACTACGCCAACTACCTCAAGATGTGCGGGTACGAGGTGCCCGAGGGGTATGAGGAGGCTCTTGCCGAGTTCTACAAGACTGGCAAGGTTGAAAGTCTGAGGAAGTTCACGGACTAGCGGCATGAGCTGGGTAACGGAGCTGGCAGCGGCGCTACTGGTGGCCGGCGCGCTGGTTCTGCTTGGGCTAGGCAGGATCAGCTTCGAGCAGGCTTTGTCCCTCATAACTCTCGGGATAGGCATCGTAGCCGGCAAGCATCTCTCCAGGCTGGACACGTATCTTAGGAGGAGGTACGGGTCCAGGTTTCTGGCGCGGAAGTACAGTAAATATATCTCGGAGATAGTAGTCGGCGATAAATCGGTCACGATATACGTGCTCCCCGAGTTCCTGGAAACGAAGATAGCCGGCAAGATAGTGAAGAGTGCCTGGGAAGTCTTCCCGGGAATGACGGTGGAGGTCGAGAAGGGTGAGCGGGTCAGGCTCGTATAGGGTTAAGGAGGGCGACATAATAACGCAGAGTGGGGCGAGGTGGGAGGGATCCCTGGGGTTCCGAATAAACGGCCACGCGGTCAGCAACAAGCACGTCCTGCCGGACGTGGGGGCCAGGGTTGTCCACAGGCGCGAGCCGTGGGTTGACGCGCGCGAGATCGGCACCGTGGTTAGGACGGTGAGGTGGAGGAACCCCTCGATATGGGACTGGATACTGTACATATTCACCGGGCGCCCCCTGCCGGCAAACAGGGTCGACGCCAGCCTCATTAGGCTTGATGGGGACGTGGAGGTCTTGAAGGCGTTCGACACACCCGACGAGATAGTGGACCCGGCTGTCGGGATGACGGTCATGAAGCGCGGCAGGACGACGGGTGTGACGATGGGCGAGGTGGTTCACGACGACGCGACAATAGTCGTTGACATGGGCGGCGAGAAGTACCTGGTCTTCACAGATGTATACCGGTTCAGCAACAGGACTTTGCCAGGAGACTCCGGGGGGGTTAACAGGACAGACCGTGGCATACTCGGGATAACGTTCGCCGGCCCCGAGTCGGGGGAGTACGGCTTCGGGGTAAAGGCTAAAAATATAGTTAAAGAGCTCTTGACTGAAGGATGAGTAGGGACGGGTCCGAGCCCGTAACATGGCGCGATATCCTGTCGCTCAGCGACAGGATATCGAGGCTTGAGGAGAACGTCAATACCCTGAACGAAGAGCTCGACAAGCTGGCTGAGAGAATAGAGGACATGAGGGCCGAGGTGAAGAATATGCACCAGTTCATAGTCAAGTCGATGAACGTCGCCAAGGGTCAGCTGGACGAGCAGGCCAGGTTCTTCAGAAACGTTGCGAAGAGAATAATATACGCCCTCATAGGCCTGTTCTTCTCCGTTGTCGGAGCAATAATAATGAACCTCATAAAGTGAGCCGCCGTTGGCCAACCCGCTGGGCAACCCGCGGTACAGCGCCGGCTACAAGTACTGCCGCCGCTGCGTCCAGTTCTTGAAGACCGACAGCACCCGCTGCCCCTACTGCGGGACAGTACTAAGAACGAGACGGAGGAAACGGATAAAAACACAAATATACGCCGCCGACCAAAGAACCGCAGAATGAATTGGTATGGACGCTGGAGCGGCCCAAGACGACACACACCAATCTGGCCCTGGAGATGGAACGACGTCCGACCCGCTCCACCCGCCGCCCCGGGCCCGGGCCGGTCGGGGACGGGTCCAGGATTAGGTAGTAAAGTGATATACGGTCAGGTAAAATAAAATCTTTTTCAAAAAAATAAGAACAATAATATATTATTGTTCATGTTTATTTTTGTGAAAATTTATAAATAATGAACACATTGGTTTTTCTGGAAATTGCGAAAAGCAATTTCCTATGGATTTAGGCTAGGCGATTTAGCCTAAATCCATAGAGTTATGTGGCCTAGCGGTAGGGTCCTAGGCCTAAAAAACTATTGCGCGCAAATTGCGCGCAATAGGGCTGATCGGGCTAGGCTACTAGGCTAAACTAGTAGCCTAGTACAAAAATGAGGCCTAGGTCCTAGGGCACTTTACGCTAGGGACTACGTGAACGGCGCGCCCGCTTAGACTCCAGCCGCCTCCCCCCTACCAAGGGGTGGAGCCGCCCAAAACCCTTGGGGGATCCAACTCCCTTAAAGGGAGTTGAGTGGGCGGGGAGGTGAAAATATGGCAACTGTTCAAGTCCAGGTGGGAGACGTTAAGGCACTCGCCAAACATGCCGCAGCCCTAGCGAAGGCTAGGGCGCGGCGAAATGCTGCAGCCGCACAGCTGATCCGTAGCATCCCGAGGGAACTCCTCGGGATGAAGGCTACTCTGAAGACTTTGATGCAAGCGAAGTCTCCCGAGTTCTTTGACCTCTACGAGGCTAGGGAGAGAATCCTAGCCGAGTGGAGGGAGAGGAACTCGGAACTCATCGCCGAGCTTAGCTCGGCGATGAAGAGTTACTTTGAGCACTCTGAGGCAATAGCCGAGCTAGGTTCACGCCTTAAGGCGGTTCTAAGCTCCACCGAGGTAACCGAGTAACCCACCAAATTTTCCCCCTATTTTTTGGAGGGAGAGGGAGGCGGTTGGGGGGTAAAGGGCGGTGTAGACCCCCTAGCCGGGGGTCGTGTCCCCCAGCCCGCCGCCACTCTGCCCACTATCATGGGCGGAGGGAAGGGCTGGGTTCCCCTGCCGTTAGGGGGCACCACCTACCCCAATAGGTGGTGCTGGGGTGAGGCCTGGACAGAGGGCGGCAACAGCCCCACCCCTTTTTGGGGCCCCGAGAGCCGTCCCGAAGGCCCCCGGCTAGGGACGAGACTTCGTTGAGGCCCGATAGTTCCGCCTTCTCCCTAGGCTGGCAACGGCCTAGGGGCGGGGCGGGCTCGGGTTCCAGCGGCTCCCGTTGAGGGGCGCCCAACCCTGAGCCCCCACTCCGGGTAGGCGGAGGGCCTTGAGTCGACAGGGCTATCTCAGTCCCCGAGTAAGCCTGTCCATGCCCCTTAATTGGGGGCGAACTCGGGGGGCCCCGGTGAAGCGGGAGCCGATATCGGGGTATGTGCAAGATAAGGTGGGTTAGTAAATCCCACTTCCTCGTCTTCTGTGACGAGGAAAGTGGGCTTCCCCGTGTCCTCCTAGGTCGCAAAATAGGCACCTGGGAGGGCACACCGGAGGAGATAGATGCAATATATGCCGAGGAAGAGCGTGTTGTGCTCTTCCTCGTAAAATTCCCTAACGGCCGATATGGGGCTGTCCTCCTCGAGGGGGACGAGGAGGAAGCCCAACTACTATCCAAACTTATTTAATTTTTTGTTTCGGGGGTGAAAAAATGAGAGAACAGGTATGCGAAATATGTGAGGAAGTCTTCATCCCCGAGCCGCGAGGAGTTCTCCCCCGGGGTTCGGGGAGGGTATGTGAATACTGTCTGGAGCACTACGCCGCCTACTAGTCTAGTCTGCGTAGTGCTCCAGAAAAACGCTAATATATTTTTTCTATCGGGGAATGGCAACTTTTTTGTCGGGGAAAGAAATGAGAATAGTTTGTTGGAACAAGGTTGTTATGAGGAGCGACGGCCTGCCATGGAACGGGTGGACCATTGACTTGGACGACGAGGGCCCCTGGTCTTTCGAGACCGGGGCTTGGTGGCAGGCTCTTCTACACCTCTCGCAATGCAAGAGGTGTAGAAGAGTGAACAAAGTCAGCAAGCGTAAGATAGAGCGTCGCCTCCGCTCCCTCGAAGAGGAGTGGAGGACATTTACCGCCTAAACCTATTATCATCCGATCTCCAAACACCACCACTACCACTATTTTATCCCTTCTGCTACTAAGCGGACACTATGGCTTACCTACGCGGTAGAGTCTAGTGAGTAGTGATAAACACCACTATTTTTTTATTCGGGGGAAGAAAAGGAGTGGAAGGAATGGATATAATTATAATCAAGAATAATTTCGAGGTCAGGAAAATACCGGGCGAGCTTAGAATCAGTGAGGTAGAAAGGATAGCGAGGGAGGCTGAGGACTCCTGCAGAAACATAGGGTTCCCAGACCCAACATCGATAGTAAAGATTATCGTCGTAACAGGCAAGGTAAGAATTGGGTTCAGGAGGTATTATTATATTCTCCATAAAAATGTGCAGAACGGTAGAATGTGGATGGAGATATACAGGCCTGGCGAGATTGATACGCATGAGGCTAAAACCATCTATGTCTGGAGATGGAATATTAAAGTTTTCACACTAATGGCACTATCAATAGCAATATTATCGATAGGAGTCTGGATTTTGGTTGTTAGTCCTAAGCTACTGGTGGGCTGGATATCAAACATGGTGATTGGTGCTGCTATGGCGTTCTTAGCATACGTGGCTGGCTTGGAAGAAAAGCGAGATGATAGATGAATATTTTTTCTTCGGGGATATGTCTGAGAAAAGGATTTTGAACTATTTCTGGTTCGAGACGGAGAGGCTCAAATTCTCCGCCAACATACCTTTCGTAGTCGACCGGGCGCCAACAAAGCTACTTCTAAGGTCTGCTCTGTCTACTGTCGAGCTCGTTGACGTCAACGACTCTACCTATGCCTTTGTCGATGACCAGCCAGTCGGCAGGGTTACTGCCCTGCCGAATATCCCGTTCGTCAAGAAGCTGATACCCAAGAGACACCACAGAAAAACAGTCGAAGTAATCGGTAACCCACAAACTGCCCGAGAAGTCTTGGGCTTGTGCCCGGACGCAAAAGTTTATCCTCTTCCCGACAACAAGAAAGTAAAAGTAGTTATACCACTCTAATATTTTTTATTTCGGGGGATGAATAAAATAAATATTTTTTGTTTATTTTTTCGGGGAAACATGCAGCCAGAAAACGAATCTGAAACCGAATACAAAACATTAGAGCTGCAGTTAATATGCCCGAGATGTGGAGAAGTATTTACGTGGTCCGGAGTCGACTTTGAGTCGTGGGTTGAGTGCAAATGCTGCAAATATGAAGACGAGGCATGGTTCTTCTGGCACAGCACCAACCCCCCCGCTGTCGTCGAGGAAGGTCCAGCAGCGAAATACGAGGTCTGGTCATACGGGGCGCACTATACCAACGACGCCCCCCTGCTGTCCTATGAGGAGTTTATAGAACAGCTCCTCTGGCGATATAATGGTTATGTCCATGGCGGTGGTCCATACATGTGGATAACCAGGTGGTGGTATCAACCCGACAACCCCAACAACGGCCAGCTAAAATACAAGATAATTGTGGACGGGTATGTATTCTACGAGAAATACAAGATAACTGTGAACGAGTATGTCTTCGAGGTTGACGAAAGGTCAGCAGTTTATCCGCTACTCCACGAGGTAGCGGATAAACTAGTAACGGGCATAAGGGCCATAAAATCCCTACCGAGAAGTTTTTTTCTCTTCATTTAGAGTTGTTTTCGGGGGTAAGAAGTGAAAATAAGCGAGCTACCCGAGTATCTGGCTTTGCTGCCTCCCACCCAGTCGGTCCTGATTATCGGGCCGCCTGGGTGCGGCAAGTCAACAGCCGTTAGAGAGTTCGCTCAAGCCGAGGCCGAGAAGCTGGGTAGAGAGTTCATAGACTATGATGACGACGACGAGCTGTTCTTGCGGGTCACGAAGAACCCGGAGAAGTATTACGTCTTCCTCGACCTGCGGCTGACCGAGACGGAGCCCACAGACTTTCTAGGAGTGCCGAGGGACATAGACCACTACATAGTCTATAAGCCGCTACGGTGGGTGCAAGTATTCTCCCATACATCTGCGACGGGCATGATTTTCCTGGACGAGCTGACCAACGTCAGGCGGGAGGACATACTGGCACAAGCATATAAACTAGTTCTAGACAGGCGAGCCGGATTTAAGAAGTTCTCGAACAATGTCAGAGTCATAGCGGCTGGCAACCATCCTGAACATTCGGCGGTGGCAAACCTTCTGCCGGCTCCATTAACGAATAGATTCTCGGTGATTGAGATCGACTCAGGCGACATATACGAGTGGGTTGAATACGTGAACGCGGCGGAGGGCGGGATCGATTCCCGGGTGGCGGGATACTTGACCCGCTTCCCGAGCGATCTGTATCACAAGGCTGAGGCAGAGACTCTGGAGAACTTCCCAACCCGACGGGCATGGTCGATGCTGAACAAGGTCATCAGGGACAACAGCATTACGGACGTAAACAAGATTTACGAGCTGGCCAAGATGAGGCTCGGAAAGGTGGTGGCGCAGAAGTTTGCGGCGTTCTGCCGGCTCCAGAAGTATCTGCCGCCCCCGGAGCAGATACTGAAGAACCCCAACGTCCTGGATAGGAAGATAGACGACAAGGATTTCTCCCAGATAGACCTGATATACTATGCCGTGGCATCGGTGGCGAGCTATCTGTCCACCAACAAAGTAAACGATGAAGCAATAATACGGTTCGCGGAGAAGCTGGCCGAGATACAGGGAGACCTGCTCGTCGTCCTTATAAGGCTTCTGCCGAAGAGTATGCGGAACACCATGGTTGTGAAGCTTGTGGCCAGACCGGGAATCAGAGAAATAGTTTCATCAATATCTAAATACATCTAAACCTTTTTTCGGGGAGATATGGAGGAGATCAAGTCGATAAGGGGGGCGCTGCTAGCCGTGGCGCCCTTCTTCGGAAGCCTTCTGCTGAAGTGCAGCTTCGTTTTCGACAACAACCTGCAATACCCCGCCGCCAACGACGGCGGGAAGACGATCTACATCAACCCCAACAAGTTTAGAAAGCTGGAGCCTAGGGACAGGATGTTCGTCCTAGCCCACGAGGCTGGACACCTAGCATTTCTGACGGCGGCGAGGCGGGGCGGCAGAGACCCATTCAAGTGGAACATCTCCACGGACTGTGTCATAAACCATTTACTAATCAAGTCAAAAATATCGTTGACTGAGGAGCTGGAAAGGTCGATAGTCACGCCACGCATGATAGCAAAGATAACTGACGCATCGGTGGAGGACGTGGAGAAGATGTCGGCCGACCAGATATACAACCTTCTCTCCACGCTGACTGACAGCTGCGGGCTCGTAGAAACGAAATACTGCAGCCACGACGAGTACGCCAAGGAGGACGGGGATGGTGAGGGAGACATAGCCGAATACTGGGCGAAGAACATTGCAGAGGCATATGACTTTGCGAAGTCGATGGGGAGGGAGCCTGCCGGGCTGGATATCGTTCTGGAGATACTTAAGCCGAAGGTTAGGTGGATAACCCTCCTCAGGCAGGCTATACTTCAGGGACCGGGGCTACAGGTGATAACCACGTGGAAACGGCCTCACAGGAAGGTGCCTAACGATTTGCCGGGCTATACACGGCTGACTGTCAGTAACGTATGGGTACTCGTTGACACGAGCGGAAGCATGGTAGGCGAACACCTGAACCAGGCGATGACCGAGGTCTTCGAAATCGCAAAAACACTCAACTCTAAGGTCAGGCTTATTGCGTGGGACGCCGACGCCTACGAGGACACGCTAAGCAACATAAAGACCACCATGCGTGTAAAGGGTGGCGGTGGAACCGTTATAGCTCCGGCCCTAAAGTTGCTGCTGTCCAAGATGAGGCGCAACGACATCACGGTGGTCCTGACCGACGGATTAATATTCGACATAGATAGTCACGAGACGCAGAAGATGCTTGACGAGGTTGCAGCCAAGTCGGCCGCCGCGGTCTTCGCCACAACGGTCAAGATGCCGAGTCTTCCAGAGAGGTGGAGGAAGGTCCTAATAACGTGATTCCAAGAACCTTACCGCGCGGTCTTCATTTTTCGGGGGAAGATGGCAGGGGTAAGGCTTTTAGGGTTCGGCGAGCTGGAGGTAGATACCGAAGCATGCAAGGGTAAATTATCTTACGACAAAATATTCGGCTATTGTTGTGTCAAAGCCAAAATAATTGACAAGCGGCTGGGCGAAGAATTTACAATAACTGCCTACGCTGACGAGACCAGCTCCCGTAAGAAGCTTGAAGAAATTATAAACAGTGGGGTGAGCGACAGCGATGTGAAAGCACTAAGGCTGATACAGAATATTCAACGGAGACAAACACAGGCTAAGTATTTCGAGAAATACGCAAATAACGAGACCACGATAAAAGAGCTTGAGAAGGTGGCAAAGCTGTCAAACGCCGGTAAGATAGGCTCTGACGCGGTTAGCGAGGTGCGGAAGAGCGTGATCGACAAACTTACAAAAGTATGCCGATTTAACCTATATTCGTGGTGGAATGCAAAAATGCTATACACGGAGTCAAGGGATTACCGTTTCGTTCTCGTTATGGATACCGATGATGACGACCTGATTTATGCAATTGTCGTCAACAACCTCAGTACTATGCTATTGGATTGTGTAAAATATAGACAATACCGTAGATACGTAGAGTATGCGATATACAGATATATAAAGGATGGTAGGCAGGACCTGATTAGAAAGTGGATGAAAATAGGTTCTGAAAATTTTTCACTCATCTTAGATCTACTAAATCGGAACGAGCGAGACAACACTATAACCATATACAACAGGGAGCTCTACGACTCCATAAAGGCGATGATCGTCATGTATACTATTGCCTGAACTTTTTCGGGGAAATGTCAGAACTCAAGAAGAAATTTAGTAGAAAGATAAGAAGAATGAGTAGCAAAGAGTTAGAAGATTTTGATGAGTGGTTTACCAGTATAGCGTACGACTTGTTAGACTTCTACGATATAAAAAATGAGCTTAAATCTGCTGAAGAGAAATTACGGTTCATAGAATATCTATACATGTACGCTATTGTATATGGCAAAACGTGTTTTGATGAAAGATACGACCAACCGTTGTTCTCAGACGCTCTAAAGTATGCAAAATCTTAGTTTTTTCGGGGAATAACATGTTCATGGATCGGGGTGAGGCGCCGTAGACTAAAGATGTGCCCCACCTGTGGAAGAATGCTAAACGAGCTGACGGTCAGGTGTAGCTGTGGGGTGCGGTTCTGCAGCGAATACTGCATGAACACCCACAAAACCGTAATGCATAAGAGGCTGGCGGGTCTTGCGTGATTTTTCGGGGATATGGAATGGTGACAGACCTTTCGCTGCTGTTTTGGTACACCCCGATAGCCTACACGACCCTGACTATAGCTGGGCAGCTCTTATACAGGTACAGGAAGAGGAGGCTCGGCAGAAGGGGCCGCGTGTCGAGGATAATATTTCAGATCCCAACGGTGGGCAACGTCGAGACGTGCAACACGATTATCGAGACGATAAAGAGCTACGACCTCCCGGTCCCGCTGGAGACGTGGGTGGTGATAGACGAGAAGAACCTGAAGGAGGACATGGATTTCAAATGCGACAGGCTAATAGTCGTCCCAAGCGACTTCGAGACGAGATGCATGTTCAAGTCCAGGAGCCTGGAGTATGCAAGGCTCCTCAGGATCAGGATGGTTGAGGCCGGTCTGCTGGAGAAGGACTACCTGGTGATACAGAGTGACGACGACTCGACACCTAGCAGGGAGTTCATCATGGAGGCTCTTGAGGTGGACGCCGACGTGATGATAGGCACGATAACCCCGAGGCCTATCGGACACCTTTTCCCGGACTACGAAAGGCCTGTGGCGTGCGGAATGACATGCCTCACGGCAACAAACCTCGGAATACCCGTCTGGGGACACGGAGAAGGGATGGTGGTGTCTGCTAGGGCTGACGCGGAAGTAAGCTACGAGCCGCCGACAGACAACGTACTGATAAGCTCTGAGGACATGTTCTACCTCCACAAGACGGCGCTAGCCGAGGATCAGTTCTATATACAGAGCGCGTCCAAAAACGGGTTCAAAATCTTTGCGTCAAATAAAAAAATATACATCACCCCGCCGCTAAGCGTCGGAGACGCCCTAAGGCAGAGGAGGAGGTGGTTGTGGGGCCATATAAGGATAATCAGGAACAAGATGCTCCCGCTCAGGAGCATAGCCACAATAACCTTCGCAGAGTTCTCGGGACTATCGGTATACGCCGGCGCAACGACGCTTGGCGTCCTAGCACCGCTCGGACTGGTAAGCGTCGAAGGGATCAACCTCGTGCTAGCCTACCTCTCCCTCGCCCTGTGGTTCGTGTTCAGAGGCTACTGTGTGGGCAGGGTCATGGGTATAAAGCATGGACTCAGAGCCGCACTACTCAGCTTCCCCACAGTCACGATGAACTTCGTCTACCACGTCATCGGCCTCCTGAAGGGAGACCCCAAGAAGTTTGAAGTTATTAAGAAGTTCGTTCCAAAGTAGTTTTTAAGGTTTAAACTTATTAATGAGTTTAATAATTTCTAAACTTGAAAGGGTGGGTCTGAGGAGACTCATTCCCATCCTATAAGCAGGTCTACACCGCCCGGGCAATGGGCGGTAAAGACGGCGAAGAGCCCCCAGCGGGGTGCCCACCCATGCGGCGAGTACGGGACAGGGCGTGGCGGGCGGCAACCGGGCTATAAGCCCCAGGTATCCCTGCGCCGCCCCGTGAGACCGGCGTGGGGACCGCGAGGCGAACAGCCCGCGCGAAACACGCCGGCCGAGGGGAGCCGCCCCGCCGCTCCGCAGGGGGCTGGGAGACGGCTGCGCCCCGTGTACTGGGGGGAAACACTTCTCCGCAAATGCGGAGAAGTGGGGGTTGGGCCGGCCCGGCGACGGGCCAGCCTCCGCCCTGCCGGAGGTGAACCGCGAAAGCGGAGGCCCCAGCGGCTACCAGCCGCGCCCGGAAACGGGCAGTAGGAGGGCTAGGCTTAATTGCCGAAGCACCTCCAAACCCTCCCGGAGGGGAATAATCCCTCGGGCTGGGGCGTGGCCATGCATCAGGCAGGGATGAGGAGGGTGTTCTTCAACAGGAAGACCGGCAACATAGTGGTTGCAAGCAAGAGCCCCGGGGCCGGTTACGAGGAGGTTGGAAAGTACTCCAGCACCATCAGGCCTGTAAGCGTATACTGCCCGGAGCACGAGATGCACGAGTTTTATAGCGTCTGCCTCTGGGCCCATAGCACTTACTCCAAAATATCTGACTCCAAGAGGATCGAATGGACCAGGATGTACGGTTGCTCAACCGCGTCAACCATGGCGGCGCTCCTAGAGAAGCTTGGGGGCAGCTTCGACATATGCATTGTAATCGAGAGGTTTAAAGATAGGTATGGCGAGCAGTTCCTGGAAGTCGCCGAGATGGCGGTGAAGGCGATAGACCGGGCGAGGGATAGCGACAGGCGCAGGAGGATTAAGGCAAACATGTACAGGCTACTTATTCTGGGAGACTTCGAGAACTTCGCCAAGTATGCCTACGAGTCGATGCTCAGAGTCCTGGCAGGGGAATGAAGTTCTTCAAGATAGCCAGGCTATATTACCATAGGGGGTATGACGAACGGAAGTGGGTGATACTGGTGGCTAGGAAGAGGTACAGGATCGAGCCGAAGTACATAGAAAGCACCAAGAGATGGGCCACATGCATCGCGGCGTCAACAATATTCTGGGGGATATACGGGTACGGGGAGACCGACTGGATGACGAGGGAAGAGTTCGAGTCATACGCTAGGGACCTTATAGTGTGGTCGGAGTTGTCGGATAGGGCCAAAGAAAAGCGGCTCAGAAGGCTGGAGGAGATACTTAACGTGGAGCCGGTAAAGCTCAAAATCACGCACAGCCGCCGCGGAGCCAGAAAACCCAAAATCAAGGGCGGGTTACTTCCCGTGATACCCGAAAAAGTTTGGAGAGGGATCAGAAACCGGGCTGAAAACGTCTGGGAGTACGACGACTACTTGGTGGCAGAGTTCAAAAACCGCGTCTTCATCAGCAAGGCAAGCGGTGAGGAGGCACTGCACTATATAAGCTACGACAAATGCTGGGAACCGAAACCAGGCGAGGAGATAGACCTGCAGGACTGTGAGCTAGAGCTTAAAGAGTTGGCCGGGATGTTGAGCTTCGTGTCCAGCAACACCGAGATACCCGCCGACCTCGCCGAGAAGGCGAAGACCGTCCTGACGACCGTAATGCTCAACCGGCTCTAAACCGCCTCTCCAGGCCGAAATTCGCCAATCCAGCGGCGGACACCTACAGGGTCACCAGAAAACAGCCTCTCCACCGGCTGGAGACGCAGAAAAACCCAGCTTTTTCACCCAACTTTTATGCCGTGGCACCGGGGGGGTTTTTGCCCCGGAGGCAGGGAAAATGTTGGAAAAACTGTCCGTATATAAAGTCGACGACACCTGGGCGCAGTACGGATACTACGAGCTGTACACGAGCTGGGGCGGAAAGAGCACGGGGGAGAAGATGATAGTTAAGAACGGAGAGCTAGTCAGGACCGTCAGCAGCAGCTACGTGCTTCTGCCAAACGAGGTAGTTCGGGAGGTCATTGACAGCCTTGCGGCGGAATTCGGCGCTACGAAGGTCACAGAGTCAGAGGACGGCTGGAAGCTGTATATACTGTACGACTTCCAGGAAGAATACACGGTCGACGACGCATCAATAAGGCTCGGGTTCTACATCCAGAACTCCGTCGACGGGAAGCTTAGCCTAGCAGCCAACGTCCAGAACCTGGTCATGGACCCGAAGAAGGGTTCTGCACGTATAATGTTCCCGGCAAGGATGACGGCTATCTCTCCGACGAGGGTAATAGGGGTCTACAAGAAGCGGCACAAGGTCGGCGAGCTGGAGAGGGACGTGGAGGCCATCAAGAAGGAGATATCGAGCCTGATAGTCCGTTCCCGCGAATCGATACCGCTATACAAGTTCTGGAAGACCGTGGTCCTCGACAAGGACGATGTGGACTACCTGGTGAAGCATATACCGGCTGTCTACCTACCACAATACATCAAGGCCATGTCAAAAGGAATAACCCTGGGCGAAGTGGTCTCGCTGTGGGACGTCATAATAGACATAGCCAAGGCCCTGTGGACCGGCGACTGCAGCCTACACCGCAAATACCAGCTCTACAGGGCTCTTCTCTCAGTATCGGAAGCAAACCTCCACAGAATGGCCAAATGAGTTAGGTGAGTTCAGGTGAGTTAGGTGGCTTAGGTGAGTCCTATAGAGAAATACCCCCCGGTTTTCCCAAATAGTATATAAGTAATTGGCCAAAAAATGGTTTTTAAAGAAACACCTAAATTCTTTCGGACTTATTTTTTGAGGCAGGGATGGCGAAGGTCCTGAAAATAAGCTTCAGCGAAGCAGAAGAAGACCTATACAACTGGTTGCTGAGCAAGACTAACCGTAGAAATAAAAACAACGTGGGGCTATCAGAGTTCGTCAAAGACCTGCTCTGGTCCATATACATTTCCGAGGCGACCGGCCATGAGAGGAGTCTGATATATACCGTTAAGTCGTTCAGGGAGTCTACGAGGTGTAACTTGTGCGGCGGAGTGCTCAGCCTCCGCGCGGCCGGGGAGGAGGGCGGTAAGAAGTATCTCCAGCTGTATTGTCGCAAGTGCATGATGATACAGGTGGCAGACCTGGATGAGGTCTTGGAGCTGGATAGTCTGAGAAAAATTTAGCCAAGTGTTTATATACTGTTTGGCCAAATCGGGGGGTATTCTTTCTACAAACTCACCTAAGCCACCTAACTCACCTAACTCACCTCAATTCCCCCAAATTTGGCCCTGTTTGTCCTGATTCGCCCAAAAATGCCCCGATTCATTTCACCCCCTCTGTAACACACTAACTCACCTGAACTCACCTTTTATAAACAGGAACTTTTTTAAACATGTTAAAGACTAATCCTAACGCCTTGGCTGAGGCGGAGATCGTAGTTACCAGGCTTTATCGGCTCAGCAAAAGGTCTGATGGCCTAGCACTCTGGATACCGTCACGCGTCGCCAAGAGCCTCGGGCTGAGGGAGGGGGAGAGGATGGTCCTGGTCATCAGGGAAGGCAGGGGTTTCTCCGTCATGAGGATGGGCGAGGTGGTCGAGAATGTCGGGCGTTGACATAGTTGAGAAGCCGCCGGTCCAGCCGAAGAAGGTGTTCAACGATATTGCCGAGTTTGACGGCGAGAGGCACCTCTACTTCGGCGGATGGTACTGGATCAGGAGCGGCGACAGCTTCGAGAACGCGTACGTCATAGTGCTCGACGACGGCCGCTACACGGCGAATAGTGTCGACCTCCCGAAGCTCGGGATAACGTTCAAGAAGGCGCCGGACCTCAAGCCAGCCCCGAGGTGGAGCCCCAAGCACCTGAAGAGGTTCATAAGCGGCCTGGAGCCGAACCCAAGCGTCGACGACACGTACGACATGGTCCTGTCGGCCTACAAGAGCTACATAGACTACGTGGAGCCGGGAGCCCCGGTTATACTGGCCCTGTACACCATCCAGAGCTACCTCATGCCGCTGTTCGACACGACGGCCTACATAATATTCACGGGAACCAAGAAGAGCGGGAAGAGCAGGAACCTCGACGTCGCAGAGCAGTTGGTCTTCAACCCAGTCCGCGCCGTCGACGTTACGCCAAGCAGCCTCTTCAGGATAATCGAGGACTGGCAGGCGACTCTACTGATAGACGAGTCGGACCTCGACATGCCCGACAGGGCCGTCACCCTGAGGAGCATCCTGCTGGCTGGCTACAAGAGGGGTAACGTGGTCCTCAGGACCGAGAGGACTTCCAGGGACAAGTTCATAGTCGAGCGGTATGACGTCTTCGGCCCGAAGATCATAGTAGCACCGCTCGGGGTCGGGCACGGGGAGAGGGAGCAGATGATCTTCGACAGGAGCATACCGATAATGATGCAGAGGACAACCGACGCCGAGATAACTAGGAAGAGGATAGACCCGAAGGACTCCATGTGGGAGGAGATCAGGAACCACCTATACTTCTTCGCCATGAAGAGGTGGAGGGAAGTCGAGAAGAACTATGCCGAGATGCCGTCGAAGCTCGACCTAATAAGCCGCGAGTACGAGAAGTGGAGCCCCCTCTTCTCTGTGGCCGAGTGCTTCGGCCTGTTCAGCGAGCTAGAGAAGTACTGTAGGGAGAAGGTCGGAGAGATATTCCTCGAGGAGGAGTCGGAGTCGGCCGAGGTGAAGCTGCTGAGGTACATAATATACCTGTTCAACAGGATGGAGTCCAACCCACCTGAGAGGCTGCTGAAGGAGGAGGTTGACGGTGTTGAAGGATACTACATATCCCCGTCATCCCTGGTCAGCCAGCTGCAAACACATTACGGGAAGGAGAATTGGATAGAGACGAAAAGGATCGGTAGGATAATGACCAACATATTTGGCCTGAAGACCAAGCCGCTAAAGATAGTCAGACAGGGATACCCGTACTACATGTTGACGAGGAAGATCCTCGAATCCCTCGCGAAGAAGTACGGGATAAACTTCGACAACCCTCTCGAGTCGTAGTTTTTGAGGCAGGGGTGGTGTGAATGAGTGAGTGGGATAGATTCCTTGAACGCGCCAGGGCTAACGCCAAAAAGACCAGCATCCCACCAACCTGGAACCCGAAGAACGTGGCTGACTTCATATACGGCGTTGTCGTGGACGAGGTTCCTAACCCGTGGGACAGCAGCATAACTAGCTACATAATCAGGACGCCTGACGGCCAGGAGTACACAACGCCTAGGAACGCCGTGCTGGTTGCTGCGCTGAAGAGAAACCCGCCGAGGATAGGTAGCAAGATATACATCTGCTACGTCGGGACAGGAAAGGGGAAGCCCGGCAAAAACCCGCCAAAGATCTTCGAGATATACATAGAGCATCCAGAGCAACAGGTGCAGCCCCCCGAGGTCTCGACTGCGGCCAAAGTCGCCGAGAGCGAGGAGAAGCCGCCTACCGGGGAGGCGCGGCCTGACGAGAAGCTTGAGAAGTACCTCAGGAGCCTGGCCACGGTCTACGTCGGCACCGTATCCTGGAAGATGCTCCAGAAACACCTAGAGGCCAGGGGAATATACATGGATATGAGCGAGGTCAAGAAGCTTCCGGAGATGTTTCCAGACATACTCGAGGTTGTGGACGACGGTAAGAAGGTGAGGTTCAAGAAATGACGGGCCTTAACCCCGGGGTTGTCAGGAGGATACACGTATACCTGAAGCCGGCCCACAGGAGGACTAAGAACCTGAAGGCCATACTGCCCATGAGTCTGAAGTTCCTGATCGGGAAGACCGTCTACAGGCGCCTCAACTCAGGCTGCGGGTGCCTCATATTCAGCGACGGCCACGTACCGGACGGAGACGGGGCGGGGTGCGTCAAGGCCGTAAGGGCTTCGCGACAGAACCAGGTGGCGGTGAACCTAGGCCCTCTGAGCAAAATGTTCAGGAAAGGGGGTGCAGAAGCCGTGGTAGAGGACTTTGGGGACGGGTTGGTGGTGGTGTATTTTTGGCAGGAATGAACATTGGAGAGATCGTTTTCAACACCGTCGTCGAGCAGATGATCGAGAAGTACAGGGAGAGGAGGGCAGACCGCAGGAGGGAGCTCGCAAAGAAGTACGGCGCTGACGACGTCGTGTTCGTCCACGAGCTGGTCCAGTGCCCCCTTAAGAGGGAGTTCGCCGCCAAGTACCCCGAGATAGATGCAGCCTCGATGTACAACCCGAGGTTCGTAGTGGGGCAGCTTATCGAAGACGCGGTGAAGCTTCACCTCTCGTCGAAGATGGATCTTGAGGAGGGATACTTCGACATGGTTCTCGAAGTGGGTGGCAAGAAGATCGTCGTCGCCGGGTCCTCAGACATATACATAGCGGGCGACTCGGTGGTCGAGGTGAAGTACCTGACCGGGATGTACTCGGCGCCCCACGACCACCACATAAAGCAGCTCTCGATATACCTACTCCTCGGTGGACTAGACTCCGGACAGCTACTGCAGGTCAGCCCCGAGGGCATAAAGTCCGTCGAGGTCGGTCCCGCGACCGAGGAGGAGCTGGAGAAGATGGTCGAGAACCTGCTCAACAAGACGGTGGCACCGCTCTACGAGTGGGAGTGCAAGCTGTGCCCCTACGAGTTCCTGTGCAGCAGGAGCGTCGCCAGGGAGAGGAGATGAGGGTCAGGCAAATAATACCCACGGTCTGGACCGTTGACAGCGACAGCGGGAACACGTACACCGTCTTCTGGAACGCCAGGATAAGGCGTCTAGTCTGTACGTGTATGCACTACTCCAGCAGGGGCAGGAGATGCAAGCACATAAGGTTTGTTGAGGCCCTTTTTTCCAGGCAGGGTGAGAAGTATGAGGTGGATAAGACGGGTTATAGCAATATATAAGTACAGGTCTGGCAAGAAGGAAATCTCGTCGATCTATATCAACATCCCGAAGAGGCTGGCGGATTCTCTGGGTCTGAAGGAGAACGACCACGTAGAGATAACGCTGAAGCGGGATACAATCCTGGTTAGGAAGGTGAGGTAGTATGAGCCTCAGGGACGTGGAGGGTATTGGGGAGAAGTCCGAGGCGAGGCTCAAGGAGCACGGCATACTGAGCGTCGAGGACCTCGCGGCCTCGCAGCCAGCCGTGGTATCCAAGATACTTGGCGTAAGCGTCCTGAAGGCCAGGCAGATAATAAGCAGCGCCAAGCAGCTCCTCTTCTCAAGGGAGGTCCTCGTTAAGACGGCCAGCGAGTTCGAGGATTGGATAAGCGAGAACGTAATCAGGATACCGACCGGCTGCAGGTCTCTCGACGAGGCCCTGGGCGGCGGTGTTCCCACCAGGAGCATAACAACACTGACGGGCCCCTACGGGAGCGGCAAGACCCAGATGGCTAAGACTCTCCTCGTAAACGCGCTGGCCCTCGTCGGCGGGAAGGCTGCCTGGATAGAGACCGAGCCCGGAACCTTCTCCCCGAAGAGGGTCAGGGAGATAGCCTCGGCGCGGGGAGTCGAGGTATCGCTCGACGACATATACGTAGTGCCCGCAGACAGGGTTACGACGCCGCACCAGCAGCTCCTGGCCTACGAGGCGGTCTACAAGAAGGTGAAGGACTCCGGCGAGCAGCTCTCGATAATGGTCGTCGACAGCTTCACAGCAAGGTTCAGGGCCACGTTCACGGGACGCGAGTCGCTCCCCCTGAGGGGCGAGGAGATGGGCAGGCATATAGGGCTCCTGGAGCTGATAGCGGCCGACACCGGCGCCGCCGTCGTCCTAACAAGCCAGGTCATGGGGGTCCCAGACATAGGGGAGCAGCTGGAGACAAAGATGAGGACTGGGGGTCACACTAGGAGGATGTACGGCGGAACCATGCTCGAGCACGGAAGCGCGCTGATACTGTACCTAGACAAGGCCGCCACCGGCAGGTGGGAGGCGACGGTGGTTGACAGCCCTGAGAACCCGACCAGGACTGTGGAGTTCAGGATAACAGAGAGGGGCGTGGAGGATTAGGGTTGTCCGAGGCTTTCGGGTTCGTCTCGAGGTATCTCGAACTCGGGTTCACAGTGATACCTATACTGCCCCTCGCAAAGGAGCCGGCAACCAGCTGGAAGAGGTATCAGCTAGAGAGGCCGACGGCCGAGGAGATCGACGGCTGGAGGCGCCTATGGGAGAAGGGCTACAACGTGGCAATCGTCTGCGGCTACGCCAGCCGTGGCCTCGTCGTCATAGACATAGACTCGTACAGGAACAACACGCTCCTCTCGGTCCTGAACCTAGAGAAGCTCAAGAAGGGCACCATGGTCGTCGAGACCCCTTCCGGGGGGTACCATATATATTTCCGATGCACCGGCCCGACGCCGAGCTTCAACCTGATGCATAACGGGCGCGTACTAGCCGAGGTCAGGGGAGACGGCAGATACGTCCTCGCGCCGCCGAGCAAGTGCGCCCCGAAGGGCGGCGGGGATCCCAGGAGCTACTGCATAGTCTCGTCCACAGACACCCCGGCCACTCTTGACGGAAGCATCAGGCACGAGCTCGCCAGGGTCCTCAAAAGCCGCGGTATAGAAGTCTCGACGGTGGAGGACTCTCCGAAGCTGGTTGACAGGGCCATGTCCTCAGGCAAGCCTTACAGAGGGCCACCGATGCCGTGCATAGAGAGGCTGGCCGCCGGCGTTGGGGAGGGCTTTAGGAACGAGGCCGCCATGAGGATGGCAAGCTTCTACCTCAACCTCAGGAAGTACAGCCCCGGAGAGGCCTGGAACTGCCTCAAGACCTGGAACGAGGCCAACGACCCCCCTCTACCCGAGCGCGAGCTCAGGAGCTGCTTCGAGAACGTCCTCAGGAAGGGCTACGTCTACGGCTGCTCCAGCCTCTCAATAGTCTATTGCGACAGGCTCAGGTGCCCCCTGAACCCAGTTATAACAATACCGGCCGACGTCTCGGGGTACGACTGGTTCAGCAAGTCCGTGAAGAGGCGCCGCTCAAGACTCCGTATATTTTTTTGAGGCAGGGGTGATGTGGAATGGCCAAGAAGGTTTTGGGCACGTCTGGTGACTTGGAGACCGCTATAAAGCTGTGCAGGGAGTACGAGGAGTCGACGGGCCTTTACGCTAGGGTCGTGTCCCAGACCGTGCAGGGCGCCAATAAGACGTACGTGGCCTACGGATACGACGAGGAGTGCAGGCTGTCCAGACACATCCAGGGAATATCCCATACCGGCCTGAGGATACTCGCGGCGAGCTACCTCGCCTCGACGAAGCTCAGGGCCCAGCTCGAAGCCATCTCGAAGAACCCGAGCGCCCCCCCGGTGGTCCACGAGATGTCCAGGGAGGTCCTGAGGGAGAAGAAGTCCTCGCTTCAGAAGATAAGCGACATCATCTCTCGCCACCCGATATATCACTGGTGCAGAATAGTCTCAGCGGGTAGGGGGTCACTCGGGGACGCCGCCGCAATAGTTTTCCTGGGCTATATAGACCCGCACGAGGCGATCACCGCCGGGAAGGCGAAGAAGTACTGGGGTTTCTTCCCAGGAGGGAAGCTGCGGAGCGGCGTAAGATCAGCATTCAACCCCCAGCTGAAGGGCATAGGGTTCTTCGCAGCCTCTAGGGTCGTGATGGGGCGCGACAGCTACTACCGGCCCCTCTTCGACGCCAAGAAGGAGTACTACGCCTCAAAGGGCTACATGTCGCCCCACAACAAGGCCCTCTTCTGGCTTGCCGCCCTACTGGTCAGCAACGCTCAGCAAATAATCAGGGAGAGCGAGGGGTACAGCGTCCCGCGGCACAGGATGCACATAGACCCGAAGCAGAGCGCCGACCAGACGCCCGACGAGAGGGTCCTGGAGGCGCTGCGGCGGGGACAGATCCTGCAGTGAGGCGAGCAGCCCCTCTGGGAGAACAAAGGAAAATATGGGACCAACTATAAACAGTGATCAGGACTGTTTGGAGAGCGAGCATTAACAACAAGGGACCAGTCAATGCAAGAGATTACTGGTTTTGAGAGAACATATAAATCGAGCGAGCACGTGGCGTGGAGAGAACATCGTTGTTGAGCGAGTACGTGGGCATTGAGAGAACATAGATACTGAGCGAGCACAATAAAGAAGGGAACAGGTACGGGAAAGTGGCTGCGCGAAGCATAAAGAAACAGGGAACATGGGAAACGAGCGGAGTTGGCGAGCATGGAAATTGAGAGAACATGTATTAAGAGCGAGCAAAAAAAATCAGTGAACAGCGGGTAAGGAGCGAGCAAAAATATAAAGCGAACAGTGCCCACGGGGATAGCATAAAAATTGATTGAACAGTTCCCAAAAGCGAGCATTAAGAATTAGTGAACATAGAAACGGGGCGAGCATTGAGGATTAGTGAACATAGAAATTCAGCGAGCATTACCCGCCCGCAGCGCCTTCAGAACCCTGTCTATTATGCGGAGGGGGGTCCTGGCCTCCGGCTTGAGCCACAGTATGTCGTAGAAGTAGTACCCGAGGAGTTTCAGGACGTTCAGCACCACCACGCTAACCACTATATTGTTGGTCACGCCGAACGAGAGCGACAGCACGGCGACGTCGAACAGAGCCACGAAAAACCTGTATCCCACCGCCTTGACGAAGATCTTCCTGTCGAGAAGACGCCTCATTCCAAGCATCTAAACTATTAAACCCGTTATTATTTTTATGGCAGGGGAAATGGACCCGGAGGTCTGGGAGAAGTTCGCCGCCGAGGTTTCCAGGGGATTCGCCGCCGTGAACCAGGGAGGGGGATCCATCCTGAAGGATATGCTTCAGGCCTTCCCGCTGAGGCACGGGGGAAAGACGTACCAGGCCTTCTTCTACGCCGTCCTGATAGACGCCGACCGGGTGCCCGACGCCGGCCTCATAGTGGACGTCCTCGAATCCCTCATAAGGCGTGTACTCGAGTACGAGGCCAGGAAAAGGGGCAAGGCCTTCAGGAGGGACGACATACTCCGCGGGGTCGGCGACGTTTAAAACTTAAAAATATGGTCCGCGAAACAATCTACAGCTTGGAGGACAAGCTGGTCAACATACTCTACGAGGAGCCCGACATGCTCGAGCTCTTCGATAGGATACTCAGGTACGAGAAGGAGAGGTCGTCCGCGCCCTGGGACGGAAAAGGAATACCGCCATGGGCGTGGGAGTGGTACGAGGTTCAGGGAGACCCCAGGACGCTCAACAGGCTCGTAACCTTGGGGGTCCTGAAGATAGTCTTCAAGTCGAACAAATCCACATACTACGTCCTCGCCGACAGGGACGCGGTCGAGAGGGCTGTCTCCAACATCGGCAGCTACCAGGAAGCTGAGGAGCCCCAGGATGTCCCGGAGGACCTGTTCTCCGTGATACACCTTCACGACGACAAGAAGGAGATAATCATGAGGGCGCTGAACAGCGAGAAGCCGGTCCACGTGCTGCTCGTCGGGAGCGTCGCGACTGCCAAGTCTCTGTTCCTCATGGAGCTATCCAGGCTCCCCGGCGCCGAGTACATCCTGGGGTCGAGCCTGACCAAGGCCGGCCTCTACGACCTGATGTTCACCAAGTCGCCCAGATACCTGTGCATAGACGAGATAGAGAAGGTCTCAGACTACGAGAACATATCCTGCCTTCTGAGCCTTATGGAGACCGGAATACTCTCCGAGACTAAGTACCGGAGGAGGAGGGTCAGGCAGTTCAGGACCTGGATCTTCGCCGGCGCAAACAGGGACGACATACTTCCCGCTGAGATAGTTTCCAGGTTCAGGCCGTTCATCCTCAGGTTCAGGGAGTACACGCCCGACGAGTTCCTCGAAGTCGCCACGAAGGTCCTGACGGAGCGCGAGGGGATAAGCCCAAGCCTGGCTCAGTATATCTCCCACAAGGTCCTCAATGAGCTCTACACCAGGGACGTGAGGGCGGCCAGAAACGTGGCTAGGATAGCAAAGACGAGGGAGGAGGTGGACAGGGTTATCGAGATACTCAGGTCCGCGAAGACCTCTTAGACACTAAAAATATTTATTCTTGCGTGGCAGGGTGCAGACCGGTTGAGCATCATAGAGCGGCGGGCCATAACCGTCGTCATCACGGGGGTGAAAAGAGACGACGTGCTGGACGTCGCCCAAAACATCAAGCAAGCCGCCGCCCGGTACGCCCTGACAGTGTATGGCGGCAGGCCCGTATATGCCCGCCTCCGGGGCGTGCACTTCATCCACCTACTCGTCATAGGCGGGAAGGAGGGCCTGAAGAACCTGATGAAGGAGCTCCCGGCCCTCTCCGAGTACCCGAGGACCGAGGTCCGCGTCAGGAGGTTCATGAGGCCGGCCCTCAGGGACTGGGCCATGGTCACGGTGGAGGCGACCGAGGCGGCGCCGTCAGAGTTCGTAAAAGCCGTGCTCGACGTAAAGTCCCTAGCACTGTCGAAGGGGCTCAACGTCCGCGGCCCCAGGTGGTACCCCGTCGTGGCTGGCGAGCCCAGGAAGGCCGTCATGGCCGTGACCGGCGACCACCGCGACATAAGGGACTTTATAAACGCGGTCTCGGAGAAATACGCCGAGTCAGTCTGGGGACCCGTATTTCTACCGCTCCGCGTCAGGGTCCCAGCCCCGACCGGCAGGCTCACCGGGGTGAGAATAGATATAAAGCTCCTGCGGCTCCACCCGTGGGCTAGGCCTGAGTTGCAGATTTAATTACGGGCTTACCGCCAGAAACATCCGCGGACACAAATAGGCCCCCCTCCCCCAAAATCCTTTTCTGAGTTAACAACTACTCTTAAATACTATTTCAGCGAACACGGTGTTGAGGTAAGATGGCGGCTGTTACAAGAACACTTGAAGAGATGGCAGCTCAGGGTGAAAAAAATCTCAGGGATAAGCTCGACCAAATGAAAAGTTCTTGGGAGGCGGCCAAATCGAGGATGATTAGTCATTACGAAGCACTACCTTTCGGCCCAACTAGAAAGAAAAACTATAGAAATCGTATCACTGCTGCAACTTGGAGGGCCCCCGATCCAACAAAGTGGCGCGAGAACTGGACGGCTAAGATGTCAGAGTAAACCAACCATTACTCCAGCCCCACGTCTCCTTTATTTTTTTAATCTATTCTGACATTTTGGCTATCCAGTTCTCCGCAACCTCGTCCAGCGCCTTCCTCAGCAATCTTTTCGCGATTCTTTCGCTGACGTGCTTCACGTCCTCCCCCGGTATAACGTCTTCAAGAACGCTTGCATAGAACCTCGCCATGCTTTCTGTCCATTCGCGAGCCAGTTCCACAGCCATGTCCTGGAGGTTCTTGGAGACTCCCCTAGCTGTCCATTCTCTCCTCTTAGCCTCTATCAATGCCTCGGACTCTGAGTCAACGTACCCCACGGTGCCCCCGACGTAGAGCTGTGTGAGATAGCTTACCAGCGGCTTCCCGAGGAATATCGTCCTCCTATTCTTCAGCCTATCGATGATTGACATCTCAATATCTGAGCGTGCGTATCGAGCCTAATAATGCTTTAGCGGAATTAACTACACTGTCTATCTCGCCGTGTATCACAGATAGTTGCCGCGATATGATCGGGTCTTTTATCGCTTGTTGCAGTCTGTCTAACACTTCATGTAGCCTAAGTTGCTGTATTTCGCCGATCACGCTCGCCAGCTCTAAGAATTTTTGCGTAACGTTATCGGCATATACTCGAATTGAAGGACCTATGCCAAATCTGCCTTCAGGGTCGTGAAGAACGATATCGTTAACGAGCGCCTTAAACTTTTCTAGTTCGACGATAGCTTCCTGAACTTCTCTAATAAGTATTGAGGTCCTCTCAACCCACCGCATGAGATTTATTGCAAGTAGCTCCGCCCCAAGTTCTCCGTCTTGGGTACCGGTTCTACCGGCTATTCTGTCTAATATTTTCCCGGGATACCATACCTTGTGGCTCATTCAAAAATCTCATGCCCACACAGTATATTAATTTTTAGACCCTTGGGTGGATGGTTGTCCCAAATATAAACCTGTTCAGAGCGATGAACCACAGCACCGGCAGCGCTATCCAGAGAATCTGCCACGGCCACAGGGCCGGCAGGCACGCTATCAGCAGCCAGTACGTCAGTATCTCCATGAGGCTCATGTTCTTCAGCGCCCTGGTCCTGTCCCACCTCCCTGTCTCCCAGCCGTCGTAGTCTTCGAGCTGCCTGTCTAGCATGAGTATTATTATCATCGCGACTGCTGTTGCAGCGAGAATATTGTATACGCTCACCCCCTCGTAGTGGTATAACAACGCCAGCCCGGCTATTATGTTGGACATCTTAAGAGAATATGCGTACAGGTACACCGGTATCGGCGATCTAAGGGCTTTCAGGATGTTTCGCTCGCCACGCTCTATATCCTTTAGCTCCCCGGAGAACCCTATCTGGTAAAGTATCGTCAGGAAGATGTATGCGACGAGGTACGCTATCAGCTGGTCGGCCGGCCTTATGCTGAGGTACGGCACAGCGGGTAGCACGGAGAAGCATAACGATATCGGTATCGGCTTCAGCAGGGTCCTCTTGCTGAACGCGTTGTAGATGGTCCCTGAGGCGTATCCAAGAGCGATCATTGCGACCGACGACGCAGAGAATCCTGAGAGGGCGGCGCCGTAGACGAAGAGCAGGGCTAGCCCCGCCACATCTACGGCCCACGCGTCCCTGGCCCTGATGGTTCCCCTCACGAGCGGGAAGTGCTGCTTCTCAGGGTCAAGCACGTCGTACCTCAGGTCGAACAGGTTGTTCTGCAGGAACCCGAAGTAGTGCCACCCAAGCCCGAAGAGCAGCCACCCGAGGCCGACTAGCGGGTCTCCACCACCAGCCAGCACGTAGCCAAGAAGAGTGACCGGCATGGTGAGCGCCGCTGTATGTATCCTTCCAACCCTTATCCATTCCCCGACAGCCACCATGCCCCACTACACCAGCCTCGGCACGACATAAGACAGCATCAGGAGCATGTAGTGTATGTAGAACAGCATCCACACCAGCTCCCCCTTCCCGGCGAGCTCCATGTCCGACAGGCATATAATAGCTATCGGCACCGCAGCGGGGAGCGCCAGCACCATCTGCCACGGGAACACAGACGGGAACAATACCGCGAATATGTAGGGTACGTACACGAACGGCAGGGATACTGCGGTGGCGTAGGTCTTGCCCAGGACAACGGGCAGGCTCCTGACCCCGTGCGCAGCGTCGGCCTCGTAGTCGTCGAAGTCCTTGAACGTGTTGGCGCCGAACACGTATATCCCGAACGCTATGGCGGGCATAACTATCTCGAGGCTCGTCGGGTCCCCGAATGCCGAGTAGGCCGTCATAATGCCCAGCCCGCCGCGCGGAGTCGCGATCGCGAGGTTACTGAGTAGGAACCTGCTCCTGAGCCTGAGGGGCGGGCTCGAGTAGAGCCAGGCGAACACGAGTATGATGCTCATTAGAGCCCCATACACCGGCCCGAAGACCGTGAACGAGAGGCCAAGGATAGCCACCGTCAGTATGAACACAGCGCTCATCGCCCCGTCAACCGACACCATCCCGGACGGTATTGGCCTATTCCTCTTCTTCGGGTGCGCCGCGTCTATCTCCCTGTCGTAGATCTGGTTGAGGATGTTTGAGACGGCGTTGGCGCACGAGAGCAGGAACCCGTTGAAAACTATCAGGGGAAGGACCCCTAGGCTGATCTGGTCCTTCAGCGCCAGCATCGAGAACATCACACCCCCCACCACGGGGGGCAGCAGCGTGAAGGGCCTGAAGAGACCCAGAACACCCCTCAACCCGACCACCACGCGCGCAGCATCTTAGCCAGGAGCTTTGGGTCCCTGAGGGCCACGTGCCTCACGGCCCTGGAGATCTCCCTCCTCGGGTCCATACTATCCATCCTGTAGCCGGCCAGTATGTTTAGGAGCCTGTCCATGTCTGCCTGGCTGAGCCTGTATATGAAGCGCTTGACCCGGTACCACCTGGCCAGGAACGGCCTGGCCATCTTTTTATACCATGACTCGTAGCTTCTGAGCGAGCCTAGACCCATCGATATGCCGCAGCTCTTGCCGCTCAGGAGCGACAGCTGTATCCCGCCACCGGTCGCGGCGTTGACGAAGTTCCCCGCGTCGCCGACCAGCGCTATGTTGCCGTAGACGACCCTGTCTAGCGGCGGTGGGGTCGGTATCACTCCCCCGACATGGTTGATTACCGTTGCCCCGTCGAAGAACCTGTCAATCATGCCGTAGAGCGTGGATTTCAGGTCCTTATTGACGAACAGCGGTACCCCGGCCCCGTACTTGACCATGTCGTTGTACCTGAAGAGCCAGACGTACCCGTAGGGCGCGGCCGAGGCGTCGAACAGGACCATTATCGCGTTCTCCAGGTCGACTGTTGTCCTTCCCCTGACCCAGAGCTCAAAACCCCTATGCATGTCCTGTGATAAGTTCCTAGGCACTCCTACGAAGCTCCTGACCGTCGAGAACGGCCCGTCGGCCCCCACCAGGAAGTCATACTCCCTCCTCAGCCTTCCTATCTCGCTGGACTTGACCGCTGTCTCAAGCCTTATCTCGGCCCCAAGCCTCTCCGCCGTGCGCGCCAGGTGGTTCTCGAACCTGGCCTGGTCCATCACGTAGCCCAGGGTCCGGCCACCCATGGAGACATTGCACATGGCTCCCGGCGACGCTATGATAACCTTTTTAAGGCTGTACATGAACTCGGGGTCCGGCATTATCCCGGCTTCGAGTAGGAATGTTTTCGCTATTCCGCCCGTGCTCCTTACGGGTTCTCCTATCCTCCGCTTCTTGT
>Ga0209393_1000247_pt1 | contig 27897 bp, 23 predicted proteins | sample SSWtaG_2_FD_184117 | JGI IMG/M metagenome (GOLD analysis project Ga0209393, IMG submission 184117) | Hot spring microbial communities from Sandy's Spring West, USA to study Microbial Dark Matter (Phase II) - SSWsed_130316 (SPAdes)... | ecosystem: Environmental > Aquatic > Thermal springs > Hot...
TCCACCTCCAGCCCGCAGGCTTCACAGCAGAAGATCCGCCGGGACAGGGGAAGGGCAGGACCCACCCCGCCGCACCGCGAGCACATCCGGGTGGACGGAAAGTGCCGCGGCGCTGTAATCAATACGGACCCATACCAGCGGCACTTGTATTCCAGCATCCGCCGGAACATCCCCCATCCCACATCCAAGATGGACCGGGAGAGATAGGGGCTCCGCGCCAGGCCCCGCACGTTCAGGTCCTCCACCACGATGACCGGCTTGGTTTTCGCCAGTTCCGTGGTGACCTTGTGGAGAAAGTCCCGGCGGATGTTCCGGATCCGCCGCTGCAGCCGGGCCAGGCGCAGGGCGGCCTTCTCGTAGTTGCGGGAGAAAACCGTCCGCTTCCGCTCCTTGCCCGTCTCCGGGTCCTGTTCCACCACCGTTCGCTTCTGCTTGCGGGAGAGCTGCTTCGAACGCCGCTTCAGAAGCCGCAAAGCCTTCGCCAGCGGCTTCGGTGCCTCGATCCGCGTGCCGTCCGAGAGAACCGCGAAGGCTTCCAAGCCCACATCGATGCCCACCACGTCCTCCGGCCCTTGAATCTCCCGGGGCTCGGGATCCGGGCGCTCCACCTCGCAGGTCAGGCTCACGAACCAGCGATCCGCCTCCCGGGAAACCGTGGCCGAAAGGATGCGGGCCTTCTTGGCTTGAATGAGCGCCAGGAGTTTATCGGTCCGCTCTTTGGTGCGCACCTTGCCAATGCGGGGGAGCTGCACGTGTCGGGGGGTGACCCGGATGGAGCCGGTGAGTCTCGCCCCGTTGTCCTCGAGGACCTTCTTGCGCCTGAAGCGGGGGAAGTTGGCCCGGCCCTCCCGCCAGTTGCCGATGGCCCGCTCCAGGTCCCGAAAGGCCTCCTGGGGAGCGCACTTGGACACCTCCACCCACCAGGAGGCGTGCTGCCGCTTCCAGGCGTTCCACTCCCTGTGGAGTTCCATCGCCGACGGGATGCGCTGTCCCCGCTCGATGGCCTCCCGGCAGCGGGCCAGGCCCCAGTTGTAGGCGAAGCGGGCCGCGCCCACGTGTTTCGCCAGAGCGACCCGGGCCTCCCGGTTCGGATCCAGCTCGAAGCGAAAGGCCTGCCTCACCCGCATCCCGTCGCCTCCACGAAACGGATGATAATGAAAACGGCAGCTGCTGGCAACCCCCGCCATCCCATCACCGAACCTCCGAAGTTTGTGGTTGGTTGTAGGTATGATAACGGAGTGGGCTTGGGGTGTCAAGGAAGACGACGATGGCGGAGCGTCGCACGGTGCGTTTTCGAGGGGCTGGTTGTAAAACAGAGACGAAGCCATCTTCTTTCCAGGAGGTCACGATGCGCATCGGACGGGTGCAGACCGCGGAGGGAGCGCGGTGGGTCGTTGTCGAGGAAGATGCGGTGTATGCCCTCGACGGCGATCCCTTTCGGGGGACGTTCCGTCGCGGCGCGCGGATCGGATCCATCGATGCCGTGACCTGGCTGGCCCCCTGCGTCCCCTCCAAGATCGTGGCCGTGGGCCGCAATTACGCCGAGCACGCCCGGGAGCACCAGGCGGAGGTCCCTCCGGAGCCGCTGATCTTCCTGAAGCCGCCCAGCGCGGTCATCGGGTCCGGCGCTCCCATCCGGCTCCCACCCCAATCCCATCAGGTGGAGCATGAAGCGGAGCTGGCCGTGGTCATCGGACGTCGGGGGAAGGACATCCGGGAGGACCGGGCCTGGGAATACGTGCTCGGGGTCACCTGCGGGAACGATGTGACCGCCCGGGACCTCCAGCGACGGGATGGCCAGTGGACCCGGAGCAAGGGCTTCGATACGTTCTGCCCCCTGGGCCCCTGGATCGTAACGGACCTCTCCCCGGAGGAGATCCAGAACCTGGAGATCCTCTGCCGGGTGAACGGGGAGCTCCGCCAGCACGGGAAGGCCCGGGATATGGTGTTCTCCATCCCCACGCTGATCGCTTATATCTCCGCTGTGATGACCCTGGAGCCCGGGGATGTGATCCTGACCGGCACCCCGGCCGGGGTGGGGCCCCTCCGCCCCGGCGACTGGGTCGAGGTCGAAATCCCGGGCATCGGAGTCCTCGGCAACCCGGTCCAGAGCTAAGCGGGCCCTCAGGGGTTGGGAAGCGGTTTGACAGCGCCGGGCATTGGGATTACCCTGAGGCCGGGAGCGGGGAGCTTCTTCGGGATCGGCTGGATATCCGAGGAGGTGCGATGCGGGAGACGCGCGTGCTGGTCGTCGGCGAGATGGGGGCCTTGCGGGAGGCGCTGAGAGCGCCCGTTCGGGAACCGCTCCGGGTGGAGCTCCGGGAGGTCCCCTCGGTCCCGGAGGCGGAGGCCGCTTTAGAGACCTTCCAGCCGGATGTGGTTCTGGTGGACTGGCGGCTGCCGGAGGCGGAGGCGTTCCTGGAGCGGGTGCGGCCTCGCCCCCTGGGGTTGATCCTCATCGGTCCGCCCCTGCCTGCCCCGGAGATCGTACGCTGGCTTCGCCAGGGAGTCCACGATTTCCTGCTGGCCCCGGATCATCCGGACGAAGTGGTGGAGACGCTCCGGCAGGCCCTCGACCGGGTGCAGGAACGCCGACGGATCCTCGGGCTGGTGGAGCGGCTACAACGACAGCTCCAGCAGCTCAGCGTCCTCTATGAGGTGGGGCAGACCCTGGCGGCCTCCCTGCGGCTGGAGGAGATCCTCCCGCCCATGGTGGAGGCGGCCATTCATTTCACGGGGGCGGAGGAGGGCAGCGTCTGGCTGCTGGACGAGTCGGGCGAGGTCCTTCGCCTTTACCTGCACCGCAGCCGGATCCCGGAGCCGGAGGTGGCGGCTCCGCCCACGACCCTGCGGGTGGCGGACAGCCTCCCGGGCCGAGCCATCCGCACCGGCCGCCCCATCCTGCTCGGCCCAGGCCTCCACAAGCTGGACACCGGGGTGCTCGTGCGCGCGCTCCTATATGTCCCCATGCAGGCCCATGGCCGCGCCCTGGGCGTGCTCGGCGTGGTCCATCGCCTCTCGGAGGCCGGCTTCTCCGAGGCGGACGTCCACCTCCTGCGCATGCTGGGGGACTACGCTGCCGTGGCCATCGAGAAGGCGCGGCTCTTCGAGGCGATGCAGACGGAGAAAGGGAAGCTGGAGGCCATCCTCCAGGGCATAGAGGAGCCGGTGCTGGTCACGGATTTCGCGGAGAACCTGATCCTCCTCAACCGCGCCGCTCAGCAGCACCTCGGCCTCCCGGCGGAGGCCATGGGCCGGCCCCTGCGGGCGGTGGTGGCCCATGAGGAGCTCCACGCGCTGTTCGATCGGAAGCCCCTCCCCGGCCACACCGTCCGCCAGGAGATCACCCTGTCGGATCGCTTGACCTTCCAGGCCAGCCTGACCGCGGTGGCGGGCGTGGGCTACGTGGTGGTGATGCAGGACATCACCTACCTCAAGGAACTGGATCGCATCAAATCCGAGTTCCTCTCCATCGTCTCCCATGATGTCCGCACGCCCCTGACCACGATCCGCGGCTATGTCAGCCTGTTGCCCCGCGTAGGCCCCTTGAACCCGCGCCAGCAGGAGTTCGTCGAGAAAGTGGAGCGGGCGATGCGGACCATCGTCGAGCTGCTGAACAACCTGCTGGACCTCTCCCGCCTGGAGTCCGGACACGCCCTCTCCATGGAGCGCTGTTCCCCGACCCAGATCCTCCACGAGGCGATCCAGATCATCCGCCCCCAGGCCGAGGAGAAAGGCCAGGCCCTGGTCCTGGAGATCCCCCCGGACCTCCCGACCCTGTATGGAGATCCGCGGCGCCTGGAACAGGTTTTCCTGAACCTGCTCAGCAACGCGGTCAAATACACGCCTCCTGGAGGGCGCATCACGGTGCGGGCCATGGAGCGGGACGGCCACCTCATGGTGCAGGTGAGCGACACCGGAGTGGGGATCCCGCCTGCGGATCTACCTCACATCTTCAGCAAGTTTTACCGGGTCCGACGGGAGGGGGAAACGACGGAGGGGACCGGCCTGGGGCTCGCCATTGTGAAATCCATCGTAGAGCGTCACGGGGGGCGAGTGTGGGCCGAGAGCGAGGTGGGCAAGGGGAGCACCTTCACCGTCCTGCTCCCCTGTCGGCCCGAGGCTCCCCCCGCCCCTTCTCCCCGGCGGGCGCGGGAGGCCTCACCGCAACACGCCGAGCCACCGCATGAGCAGCAGCACAGCCAGCCAGACCCCATAGCCGCCGGCCAAGCTCCACCCGAAGGGAACCCGACGGGATAGCAGCCACCCGGCCGTCAGCACAAAGGCCAGTGTGGCGATGAGGGCCAGGGAGGCCGCCCATGTGAAGCGCGCCGTCTGAGCCAGATCCCGGGTCTCCGCGTAGACGATCCACATAGCCAGAGGAATGCTCAGGGGCATCGCCGCCAGGATCCCGGCCAGAACCCGGGAGCGCTCCTGGACGACGGCCACGGCGGCGATGATCAGCCAGGCGATGGCAACGTGGAGCCAGCGGGACATCCTACAGCCTCCGGTAGCGGACCGGCGCGTTAGGATCCTGCTCCAGCTGGTCCAGGTTCTCCACCTGCAGGTAGCCTCGATCGTAGAGATATTCCACGTGGGCGCCGGCCTCCAGGAGGGCCAGCAACACCCCATAACCGTATTGTCGGCCGAAGAGGGCCCACGAGATCTCGGCGATGGTCCTGGGCTCGCGGCAGATCTCCAGCACGCGCTCCAGGCGCTGCCGGTGGAACCGCTCGATGGCCGCAACCCGCCCGTAGAGGTCGAGGATGGGCTCCTCATGCCCGCCGAAGGCGAGGGCGATGCCCGGCAGCGCGGCGATCCGGCGCAGGGAGTCCAAGTAATGGCCCAGGCCGGTGTAGCGGGTGATCCGTTCCGGGGCCTGATGAGGCGTGGTGTGGGCCAGGATGTGGTCGGAGGTCAGCAGGATCTCATCGATGCGCAGGCAGACCTGCCCCGGGCAATGCCCTGGGGTGTGATGCACCTCGATGAACCCGAAGAGGCGCTGGCCGTCGTCCAGGCATCCCTCCACCGGGGTGGACTGGAACATCGTTTTCATGTCGAGATACATGCTCAGCAGGACGGACTGTCGTTGCGGGGAGACCCCGGCATGGCTCAGGAAGCCACGGATCTCCCGGGCGACGGTGATCAGGCGCTCCGGAAAGTTGGCCAGCACCCGGCGATCCAGCTCGTGGATGAACACGGGGGCAGCACTCCGCTGGCGGACGAAGTTCAACCCTCCGAAGTGATCGATGTGCCCATGGGTGATCAGGATGGCCGTCAGGTCCTCGAACCCCACCGGGCGCCTGTAACGATCCCGCACGACCTCGAAGCCCCGGATCAGATCCGCCTGGCTTTCCGGCAGCCCTGAGCCCGTGTCCACCAGGATGCGGTGGGAGTCCGCCAGGACCAGATAGACATATCCGTCCAGCTCGGGGAACAGTCGCACCGGAAGGCGGTAGAGCTCCACTCCGCCCCCGGTGCGGTAGCACAGCACTCCCTCTCGCTCCTCCCATGGTCCCTGCATCGCCCCCCTCCCACCTCTTCAGGGCAGCAGATCCCGGATCACCCGCAGGATCCCCTGGTCCCAGGCGACCCGGTGGGTGACACCGACCTTGCCGGCGAGCTCCGCCTGATGGGCCCGATACCACTCGTAAGTTCGGATGAGGGACTCCGCGTTGCTGTAGCGGGGACGCCAGCCCAGCTTCGCCTTCGCCCGATCGATGGCCACGAAGGAGTCCTTGTCGGCGGTCCCGTAGACCCAGCGATAGAGCGGCGAGAGGTGGAGCGCTTCGAAAAGCGCGAGGGCCGCCTTAACCGGCCGGGCGGGCAGCGGCCAGACCCGCGCCCCAGTGCCCGCGTGGTCGCACAGGGCCTGCACATCCTCCCGCACCGTGCCGAAGCGCTCCGCGCCGATGTTGAACGTGTCGTTGGCCTGCTCCGCCGGGACTGTGAGGGCTAAGACGATCGCCTCGGTCAGATCGTCCACATCGAGCAACTGGTAGCGGTTCCTGCCGCTGCCGATGATGGGGATGGGCTTGCCCCGCTCCACCCAGTCGAACAGGATCTGGAAGACGCCCAGGCGGCCGGGCCCGATGAAGGTCTTGGGCCGGATCACAGTGACCGTCAGCCCGCGCTCCCGGAAGGACTGACAAATCCGCTCGGCCTGGATCTTGCTTTCCCCGTAAGGCCCCACGCCCTGGAGCGGATCGTCTTCCCGGATGGGATGCTTGCGGGGGATGCCGTAGACCGCGGTGGAGGAGACGAAGACCACCCGCGGCACCCCGTGGGCCTGAGCGCTCTCCAGAACGGTCCGGGTGCCCTCCACGTTCACGGAGAAGATCTCCCGACGGGGCCAGAGGGGCAACGCCGCGGCGGCGTGGATGACCGCGTCCACGCCGCGCATGACCCGATCCACCGCCTTCCGGTCCCGCACGTCCCCCTTATGGAACTCCACCGGGCCGATGTAGTCCTCCTCGATGTAATCCGCGATGTCCAGCAGGCGAACCTCGTAGCCGTGCTGGATCAGCTTGTTGGCCATGTGGAAGCCGAAGAAGCCCGCGCCTCCCGTGATCAGCACCCGCATCCGACCTCCTTGCGCTCCGCGAAAGATTCTTAAGGCCCCATCCCGCGGGGACCCACCCCACCATATCACCGGAAGCCGGGAAGGGACAATCCGGAGGATCGCCCGCGGGCTCTCCGGCCCTCCGAGCCGTGATCGCTTTCGGACCCGGGGAGGGCAAGGGCGACGCCTTTCAGGGGATCCGTTAAAATAGAGGGCGCGTTGAGGAGGTGATCGCCCATGACACGAGCGGAGTGGAAGCCCGGGATGGAGGATCCGGTTCGGCTCCACGCCATTGTCCATGGGATCGTCCAGGGGGTGAATTTCCGGTATTACACCCGGTTGCGGGCGGAAGCCCTGGGCTTGAGCGGCTGGGTGGCCAATCGCTCGGATGGAACGGTGGAGGTGGTGGCGGAGGGGCCCCGTCCCGCTGTGGAGGCACTGCTCGACTTCCTGCGGCAGGGGCCTCCGGCCGCGCGGGTGGATTACGTGGAAACCTACTGGGAGAAACCCACCGGTGAGTTCCGGGGATTTCGCATCCGCTACGAGGTGGACTGAGCGTCAGATCCAGCGCCTGGCGTGGGCGGTCCTGTTGCTCTCCTTCACCGCCTGTGTGGCCCTCGCCGTCCTGATCCCCTGGCAGGTGATCACCTATCTGCGCACCTCGTATATAGGGACGCCGGCCCGGGCGGCGGCCCTTACAGGGATCCTCCGCCTGGAGCATCCGGGTGGGGAGCCGGTGGCCGTTCCCCCGGGCAACCCCTATCCCCGCCTCCGGGAGGGGGATCTCCTGGTGACCGACGCCCAGTCCCAGGGCCTGGCGATGTTCGCGGCGCCCTCCGGGCCGGGGCAGGAGCTGGCGATGGTCCAAATCTACCCCAACACCCAAATCGAGGTGCGGCGCGCCCGCTACCCTCGGTTTGGGATCAGCCCGGAGCCGGCCCGCCTTGTCTTCTATATCCGGAGCGGCCGGGCTCGCATCACCCGCCTGGAGAGCCCCCGGGAGGTAGAGCTGATCGTTCAGACGCCCCACGGGCAGGCGATGGTGCTCGCCGGGACCCTGGCGGTAGAGGTGCAAAACGATCGGGCGGATTTCACCGTGCGCGCCGGGCGGGCGCGGGTTCAGGGCTCCACCCAAGTGCAAGAGCTGCGCAGCGACCAGCGGGCGCGGATCGGCCTGGATGGGCAGGTGGAGGGACCCCTGGGGGCGGGCCGGAGCATGCTGCCGGATCTCTTCGGGGCGCCTCTCCCGGAGCGGAGCGTTGAGGAGCCGGTTCCTCCCAATCAGTGGGCGATCTTCACCTTCGTGAAGCAGCCGGGCGAGAGCAAAGGGAACGTCGTCCCCACCGTTGAGGCGGGGCGCCAGGCCCTGTCCATCACCCGCTCCGGCTTTGACCACGCCCAGACCGGCGTCTTCATCGTCCTCAACCAGGACGTGCGGGACTTCCGGTCGTTGCAGCTGCACATCAGCCTGAAGATCCTGTTCCAGGATGTGGCGGTGTGCGGGGTGGTGGGGACGGAGTGCCCGCTGATGATCCGGCTGGAATACAAAGATTTCAACGGCAACGACCGCCAGTGGCTGCAGGGCTTCTACGCCGTGGGGGAGATCACGCCCCAGACCCCGGGGAGCTGCCTGCCGCAGGTCTGCCCGCCCCCGCTGAACCCGCACATCCGGGTGCCCCTGGGGGAGTGGTATACCTTCGATTCGGGGAACCTGATGGAGATCCTGCGGGCCGCCGGCGCTCCCCCGGTTACCCTGACCCGGCTGCGCATCTACGCCTCAGGGCACAATTACTCGGTGATGTTCTCCGAGCTGGAGCTGATCGGGGAGGAGTGAGAAGGGCGGCCTCTCCCTTGAGGCCGCCCCGTCTACCTCAGGCGAAGCACTTCTTGTGATAGTAGCGCATGCGGTTGCGCAGCCCGTCCTTGACCGGGAGCAGTTCACTGAGGTGGATCGGCTGGCCACACCGATAGCAGACGCGACGCGTCAGGTGATCCACCGCCTGCTCGACCTTCTTCTCCTCCCGCTGGATCTTCTTGCCTCCCTTGGCCATCGTTCCCTCCTCCGGCTGAGCTCCGCGCGGAAAGAATCCATCCCCAAAGTATGTCGCGGGGCTTCCTCTCCGTCAAGGCCGGCCCGGCTCACCGCACCCGCGGGATGGTGATCCCCTGCTGGTTCTGATACCGTCCGCCTCGCTCCTTGTAAGACCGCTCGCAGACCTCGTCCGCTTCGAAGAACAGGACCTGAGCGATCCCCTCGTAGGCATAGATCTTCGCCGGCAGCGGCGTGGTGTTGCTGATCTCCAGCGTGAGATACCCTTCCCACTCCGGCTCCAGGGGAGTGACGTTCACGATGATCCCGCAGCGGGCGTAAGTGGACTTCCCCACGCACACCACCAAGACGTTCCGGGGGATCCTGAAATACTCAACGCTGCGGGCCAGGGCGAAGGAATTGGGGGGGATGACGCAGACTTCCCCTCGCACGTCCACAAACGAGCGGGGGTCGAAGTTCTTGGGATCCACCACGGTGCTGTAAACGTCAGTGAACACCTTGAACTCGTCTGCGACCCGGATGTCGTAACCGTAAGAGGAAAGCCCGTAGGAGATCACCCCGGGCCGCACCTGGGATTCCTCGAAGGGCTCGATCATACGATGCTTCAGGGCCATCTCGCGGATCCAGCGATCGGACTTCAGGCCCATCGGGCGTCCTCCTCGCGCGTGGGATGAAGATGTTCTCCTCTCTTCACCGGAGGATCTGAAGCATGGCGCCCAGCAGCAACCCCTGAACCATCAGCCCGACCAGCCACAGCCCATAGGCTGCGGGCCGCTCGTGCTCATGCAGCAGGAACCCCAGGACCGCATGGAGGGCCCAGATCAGGGCTCCCAGCCCGGGGAGCCGGACCAGATGGAGGGAGGAGGTCAGTAGAGCGTGGACGGACCCTTCCAGAGGGATCTGGGGCGGCAAACCCGGGAACCGCATGCAGAGCCAGAGCCACATCCCCCAGAGGACGAGGGCCCCGAGGCCGATGAGCGCCCACGCCGCCCGATCCGCCCAGAAGGCCCGTTGCCGCCATCCGGGGAAGACCGTCGTCTGCTCCAGACGCTGGGTGGGCTTCATCGCCGCCCGCTCCCGGAAAGCGTCGATGAAGGCCTGAGGCTGAGCCGGTGAGATGGCATAGATGGCTGCCTCCGTGATCACCCAGAGCTGCCGGGGGAGATCCTCGGTGGCGAAGAAGAGGACGAGACGGTTCTCCTCCACGGCCCACGCGTGGCCGGTGTAGAGGCCCGGCCAGCGGATGCCGCGCCAGCCCCGCACCGCCCCGGGATGCGCCGGAGCCGGGCGCAGATCCTGAATGGCGTGCATAGGGATGATGTGAACCGCCGGCCACCAGGTCAGGATCAAGCCGTTGCGATCCAGATAATACCGGGCGGAATGGAGGCCCCGCAGGACGTAGCCGATCATGACGGCTCCCAGCAGGGCCAACCCGGCTCCGGTGGACGCCGCCGCCACTTCCGGCGAGGGCGGACGGGAGAGGGTGAAGAGGATCCCGGCCAGGGCGATCAGCCCGAGGAGGCCTTCCAGCAGGACGCCCACCCGCAGCCCGCGCCGCCGGTCCGGCCGTTCGGTCATCCCTGTCCCTCCGGCGGGGTCAGCATGTAACCGAACCCGCGCACCGAGACCAGCACCTCCCCCCGCTCCGGGTCCAGGCCCAGGCGCTTGCGGATCTGGCGGATGTGCACTTTCAGGAGCTCCCGGGCCTCCGGGTCATCCGTCTCGATCCCCCAGACCTCCCGCACCAGATCCGCATGGGAAACCACCTGGCCGGCGCGCCGGGCCAGCACGGTGAGGATCTTGAACTGCAGAGGAGGGAGCTGCACCGGCCGGCCGCGCCAGAGCACCCGCTTGCGGCCCTGGTCGATGATCAGCGGCCCCACCTGCACCACCTCGCCGCCGGTCCAGGTCTGGAAGGCCCGCCACGCCCGGGCCAGGCGCTCCCAAATGGGATCCGCCGCCGCGTCCTCCACCGGGCAGATCAGGGGAAGGGGAGAGCATCCCCGCAGGGCGTTGAACAGCCCTCGGCCGTTGCGCTCCAGCCACTCTCGATCCGCCACGATGACGTCGGGGACGGCGCGGGCGATCAGCGCCAGCCCTCCCCGCAAATCCGGCGCGTAATGCGCGCGATATCCCACCTGCAGGGCGCTCTGGAGCAAACGCTCCCCCAGCTCCAGATCCGGATGGATGATCAGCACCCGCAGGCGATCCATCCCTTCCATCCCCGGAGTCTCCCCTCGACGGGAATCCCCATTATGCCGGACGCCCTTCCGGTGCCGCCGGGCGCTCTGACGAAGTCGCGGGAGGCGTCCATTTCCGCACCCGCAGCCGGAGGCCTTCCACCCCGCTCACCTGGACGGGCGTGCCGGCCGGTATCATACCCGCTTCGCTCTCCGCCGTCCACAATTCGCCGGCTACGTGCACCATCCCAACGGGGTTGAGATCGGTGCGCGCCTCCCCGATGCGCCCGATCAACGCCTCCACGCCCATGACGCTGGGGCGGCGCTGAGCCTGGAGGGCCTTCGCCACGATAAAGCCGAAGAAGCCCGCCATGGCCAGCCCGGTGCCGCCGGCGACCCAAGGGGAGAGCGGTGGGAAGGGCGAACGGGCGACCGGGGCGAACAGGACCAGGGCCCCCGCGATGAACGTCGCCGTCCCCACCGCCGTCAGGGCACCATGGGTGGGCGCCTTGATGTCGAGGATGAACAGGACGATGGCCACGGCGATGAGCAGCAGCCCCAGCCAGTTGACCGGCAACACCCCGATCCCGTAGGCCGCCAGGAGCAGGCACACCACTCCGATGAACCCGGCCACCCACCCACCGGGGTTCGACAGCTCGATCAGGATGGCCTGCACGCCGATAGCCAGCAGGATAAGAGCGATGTTCGGATCCACCAGGCGATGGAGGATCTCCTCCACGATGTTCATCGGAAGGGGGACGATCACCGCGCCCTGCATCCGCAGGGTGCGGGTTCCACCCGATACCGACACCGTTCGGCCATCCAGCTGGCGGAGCAGGTCCTCGGGGCTCTCGGCGATGCCATCGATGAGGCCGGCCTCCAGGGCCTCTCGGGCGCTCACCGCCTTCGCGGATTCCACCGCGGCCTCTGCCAGCCGCACGGCGTCTGGACCTCGCCGCTCCGCCAGGCTGCGGACCTGGGCTTTCAGGATCTCCTTTACTTTCTGGCTGAGGGTCTGGGGGAGATCCTCCCCCTGGCCGCCGACGGGGGAGGCGGCCCCGATGGCGGTCTCCGGGGCCATCCACGCCAGGTGCCCGGCCAAGGTCACCAGCGTCCCGGCGGACCCCGCGATGGCCCCCCGCGGGGCGACGTAGACGATCACTGGAACCGGGCTCTCCCGGATCATGGAGACCAGACGCAGGGTGAGGTTGACCTCACCGCCCGGAGTGTTGAGCTGCAGCACCAGCGCCTCCGCCCCCTGATCCTGAGCGACCTCGATCCCCCGCCGCAAGTAATCCGCCACCACCGGGGTCAGCGCCCCCTCCACCCGCAACCACACCACCCGGGGAGCGGCGTCCGCCTCCACGCCCCCGGCTCCCAGCAGAAGCATCAGAACCCCCAACCACCTCATCCGACGCCATCCGCGCATCGCAACTCCTTTCTGAATTTCGGTCCGACCTGATCAGCCTTGCCGTAGGGGACCCCACAAGCAAACAGGTCGCGGCTGAAGCCGCTCCTACCCAACATCGATCCTCCTGTAGGAGGGGCTTCAGCCCCGAACCGCTGTCCCCATGGCAACGGCGATCATTCCCGAAGGGAGAGCCTTCAATCCAACCCCCTTTCCTCGATCCCGCAAGGGTCGCAGCGAAAGTCGCTCCTGCTTCCGATGGATGACAAAGCGCAAGCCGAAATGAATTTCGGCCTACCATGGGCGGAGATTTCACCCCGAACTCTTGTCCTCGATCCTGCAAGGGTCACGGCAAAGGCTGCTTCCGCGGGAACAGATCCCATGGCTCATTCTATGGCATTCCATCGGTCTGTGCCTATATTCAGAAGGACAGATGCTTCATTCCACGCGCGCTCCCTCCAGCAGGCGCTCCAGCAAACGACGGGTTTCCCCTTTGAGATCGATCATCTCCCCCGGGGGACCCACGCAGGCTGGGCATCCCCGTTCGCACGGGCAGCGCTGGAGCACCTCGCCCGCCGCCTGAAGGAGAAAAGGCTGGACGGTGTAGAGATGCTCGGCGAAGCCGACACCCCCCGGCACGTTTTCATAGAGCAGCAGGGTGGGGCCTCCTGTGAGGCGGCCCTCCGGATCCACCAGGAGGCTCAGATCCGCCGGATCGCTCATCAGGAAGACGGGGGCCAGGTGATGGAGGAGATCCCCCAGCCCGGAGAGGGCGCTGCGGGTCCCTTGCATCTCCTCCAGACGCCGGTGGCAGCGCCGGCACACCGTGATCAGGTTCTCCGGGGCATGCGCCTCCGCCCGATCCCGGAAGGTTCGCAACGGACGAAGGTGATGGACATCGTGGGCCTGGCCCGGAAGCTCCGGCGCCCCGCACACCCGGCACCGGTAGCCGTCCCGGGATCGGATGGCCCGACGGATGGCCTCCCATTCCAGCCCATAATCCAGCGGTCCGATCCACACGCCCTCGGCGCGTAGGGCCTCCACGAGGGCGGGGCGCAGCGCCAGCCACCAGGCCGTGGTCGGGAGCGCTTCCTCCGGGGTCTCCACCTCCTCCCATCCGATGAGCTCCCCGCCGGGCCAGCGCCGGCGTCGGTATCCGACCACCCGCCGGGTGATCGTCACCTCCCCCCACGCCCCGACGGCCCACGGCGCCTCCCACCGGGCGTGCTCCTGATCGAGCGCCCAGCGCGCTTCCACGATGGGCTCGGTGAACTCATCCCCCTCAAACGGCTCCGCGAGGGCTTCCCCCCGCTCCCAGTCCACCGCGAGGACCCGGTAAGCCACCCCCTCGTGCAGGTAGACCGCCCCCGGGTGGACCAGGATGGGCGCGGAAGGGCGGTCCACCTCCCCGATCACCCGACCACTCGGCCCCGCGAGGCGGATGTGCACACGCTCCCCTGTGGTGGTGCGCAGGTTGATCTCCTGGGCCGGGTAGCGGTCCGCTCGGAAATACACCCGTCCATCTGTAGGGTTGCGGTAGAGCGGCTCCCCTTCCGCCATCATCCGCTCCACGATCCAGGCGGTGTCCAGAGTGCGGGCGAAGAGCTCGTCGGACCCCAGGGGCCACTCAAAGGCGGCGCAGCGCAGGTGATCCGTGAGAATCAGCAGATTGTCCGGATCGAAGCGAACGGCTTCGGGGGACCTCCGGAACAGGAATTCGGGGTGGGCGGCCAGATATTCGTCCAGCGGCGTGGCGGTGAGCACCAGAAGGGCCACGCTCAGGGGCGTGCGGCGGCCGGCCCGTCCCGCCTGCTGACGGACCGAGGCAATACTCCCCGGGTAGCCGACCATCACGCAGGCTTGCAGGGTGCCGATGTCGATCCCCAGCTCCAGGGCGTTGGTGGCAATCACCGCGCGGATCCGCCCCTCCCGAAGCCCTCCCTCGATCTCCCGGCGCTCCTCCGGAAGGTATCCGCCGCGATATCCCCGCACCTCCCCGGGATCCCCACCTCGTTCGCTCCAGGCCCCCCGCACGATGCGCAACAGCCGCTCCACCGCCATGCGGGACCGGGCGAAGGCGATGGTGGGGATCCCGTGCCCCAGGAGGGTGAGGATCAACTCAGCAGCGGTGGTCATGGCGCTCTGGCGCAGGCCGGTGGCGGCGTCAAGCAGCGGGGGGCGATACAAGATGAAGTGGCGCTCGCCGGAAGGGGAACCGTCGTCCTCTACGATGTGGACCGGGGCTTCCACCAGCCTTTCGGCCAGCTCGGGGCCGTTGGCGACGGTGGCAGAGGCCAGGAGGAACTGAGGCGCCGCGCCGTAAGCCCGGGCCAGGCGCCGCAGCCGTCGCAACACGTTCGCCACGTGGCTGCCGAACACTCCCCGGTAGACGTGGGCTTCATCGATCACCACAAAGCGCAGATGCCGCAGGAAATCCGCCCAGCGGGGATGCTGGGGCAGGATCCCCAGGTGCAGCATGTCGGGGTTGGTCAGGATCAGGCGCCCCCGCTCCCGGACGAAACGTCGCGCCTCGGCCGGCGTGTCCCCATCGTAAGGCAGCGCGGCCACCGGGAGCTCCAGGGCGGAGAGCCAGGCGCGCAGGACCGCGCGCTGATCGTGCGCTAAAGCCTTGGTGGGATACAAGAAGAGGGCTGTGGTCCGCGGGTCCTCGCAGAGCGCCTGAAAGATGGGGAGCAGAAAGGCCAGGGTCTTCCCGGAGGCCGTCCCGGTGAAGAGGGCCACGTGGGCCCCTTGACGGGCCGCCCGATACGCTTCCGCCTGATGGGTGAACAGCACCTGGATCCCCTGTCGCCGTAGCGCATCCTGACAGCGGGGGTGGAGATCTGCCGGGATGGGAACTTCACGGGCCTGCCGGGCGGGCGCCCGAGCCCACGCCGCCACATGCCGGCGAAAGGAAGGATCCTCTCGCCAGCGCTGCAGCAGGCGCGCCAGCGCGAGATCGCCCATGCCCATGGCGGACCGCATCCCTCTCCGGACGCAACAGATGGTTGGGATCGCTCTCTCCTTCCATTATGCCTTCAAGGAGGGATTCCGGTATCCTTGGGGAAAACGGTCGTCGGGGTCGACGGCCATCCATACGTTCCGAACCCGGAGGGGCAATCGCGATGGTGGGGACGCTGATCAACGTGGCGACGGTGGTGGCCGGGAGCGGCGCCGGCCTGCTGGTGGGCAGCCGCCTCCCCGAGCGCATCCGCCAGACCGTGCTGAGCGGCTTAGGCCTGATCACCCTGGTCATCGGGATGAGCATGGCCCTTCAGACCCGGAACCCGCTGCTGATGCTGGCCTCGCTGCTGCTGGGCGGGGTCATCGGGGAGCTGCTGGGCTTAGAGGAACGGCTGCAGGCCCTGGGACGTTATCTCGAAACCCGCGTCTCCGGCCACAGCGGGGAAGGCAGCGCCTTCGTCAAAGGCTTCGTCACCGCCAGCCTGGTCTTCTGCGTCGGTCCTATGACTATCCTGGGCTCCATCCAGGACGGCCTCACCGGCAACTACACGCTGCTGGCCATCAAAGCCACCCTGGATGGCTTCGCCTCCCTGGCCTTCAGCGCCTCCCTTGGGATCGGCGTGATGTTCGCCGCCCTGACGGTGTTGATCTACCAGGGCGCCCTCACCCTGGGAGCCGGGTTGGTGAAAGCCGTCCTCACCGAGGCCATGATCACCGAGATGACGGCAGTGGGCGGAACCATGATCCTGGGCATCGGATTGCTGCTGCTCGACCTCAAGCGGGTGCGGGTAGCCAGCTTCCTCCCCGGCCTGTTCATCGCTCCCATCCTGGTCGCCCTTGCCCCGACCCTCAACGCCATGCTGGTCCGCCTGGGGATCCCCCTCACCCCATAAGATGCGGGAGGAATCCCGATGTTGATCCGAAACGGAACCCTGGTGACCGCGGAGGGGATGTTGCGGGCGGAGATCCGGATCGAAGGAGAACGGATCGCTGCCATCGGGGATCTGGCCCCCTACCCCGGCGAGCCGGTGGTGGACGCCGGCGGCGCATATGTGCTCCCCGGCCTGGTGGACCCCCATGTTCACATCGCTCTGGACACCGGGATCTACCATACGGACGATGATTGGTGGATCGGAACGCGGGCGGCCGCCTTCGGCGGGATCACCACGGTGATCGACTTCGCCACTCAATTCCGGGGGCAGCGCTTCGAGGACGCCCTGGCCGCCCGCCTGGAGGAAGCCCGGGAGAAGGCTGTCGTGGACTACGCCCTCCATATGATGGTCACCGATCTCCCGCCGGGCCGGGAGGGGGAGCTGGGAAAGCTGGTGGAACAGGGGGTGGCGGGCATCAAACTCTACACCACCTACCGGCCGAACTACTACGCCGATGACGCCACCCTGTTGCGGGTGATGCGGGCGGCGGGCGCCATGGGGCTGATCACCATGGTCCACTGCGAGAACGACGCCCTGGTGACCGAAGCCGCTGAGCAGCTGAAGGCAGCGGGGCGCACCGGCTTGCGGGAGCACGGCCGCTCCCGGCCCCCCCTGGCGGAGATCGAGGCTGTCCACCGTGTCCTCTTCCTGGCCGCCGAGGCCCGCGCCCCCGTCTACATCGTCCACTGTTCCACCGCCCGCTCCGTGGATCTGGTCCACGAGGCCGCCCAGCGGGGGCAGCCCGCCTTCGCCGAGACCTGTCCTCAGTATCTGCTCCTGGACGAGACCGCTTACGAGGGCCCTCACCCGGAGTGGTATATCCTCCAGCCTCCGCTGCGCTCGGCCGCCGAGCGGGCCGGGCTGTGGGAGCGCCTGCACCGGGGCTGGATCGCGGCCATCGGAACCGATCACTGCGATTACGCCGTAAGCCAGAAGACCGCCACGGGTTCCTTCCTCACCACCCCCGGCGGGCTGCCGGGGCTGGAGACCATGCTGCCGCTGCTTTACACCTACGGCGTCGCCGAGGGGCGCATCGGATGGCCGGATTTGGTGCGCCTGTGCGCCACCGGCCCGGCGAAGCTCTTCGGGCTCTACCCCCGGAAAGGCGCCCTGCAGCCGGGGGCCGACGCCGACCTGGTGATCTACGACCCGGAGCCAGAGGAGACCCTCTCCGCCGTCCGTCTGCACCACATCGCCGGCTACACCCCCTATGAGGGCTGGCGGGTGCGAGGACGGGTGCGCACGGTGATCGTGCGGGGCCAGATCGTCGTGGAGGACGGGGCCTTCCGGGGGACGCCGGGATGGGGCCGCTTCCTCCCGGCCGCTTCCTTTACCACCCGACTCTGAAGGGGGCTCCCATGGGAAAGCGCGCGCTGGTGCTCTCCGGCGGCGGCGGGCGGGGCGCCTATGAGGTGGGGGTCATCCGCGCCCTTTACCGCGCCGGATGGATCCCGGAGATCCTGGTGGGCACCTCCATCGGCGCCGTGAACGCCGCCGCCCTGGCGGCGGGCTGGACCGCGGAGCGACTGGTGGATTTCTGGCTGGGCCTGCGATCCCATCACGTCCACCGCCCCCATCTGCGGATCTGGCGGAGCCTGTTCACCACCGAACCCCTTCGGGCCACCCTTCACCGTCACATCGACTTCGAGCGCCTGAACGACCCCGACAACCCGCGGGCGCTGCTGGTGCTGGCCACGGATCTCCGCCGGGGATGCCCGGTGGTCTTCGCCAGCCGCCCCATCCCCAAGGCCCTCCCGGTTCGCATCGGGCCGGAGCACCTGCTCGCCAGCTGCAGCATCCCTTACATCTACCCGGCCACGCCGGTGGAACGCAGCGTGTTCTGGGACGGAGCGGTGATGGCCAACACGCCGTTGAACGCGGCCATCGAGGCCGGCGCCGACGAGATCGTGGCAGTGCTGCTGGCCCCTATGCCCGGACAGGCGGGAGGCTGGCCTCTCCCCCGCCATCCCCTCCAGGCCCTCGCCCTCGTCCTCGATCTGGCTCTCCTGGCCACCTTCGAGAACGACTACCGCCAGCTGGAGGCGGTGAACCAGGCGGTGCGCGGAGGGCGTCCTCTCAAGCCCACCCATCGGGAGATCCGATGCCACGTGGTGGCCCCGGCCGCCCCGCTGCCCCTCTCCCGCATCCTGCGCTATGACCCAGCAGGGACCCGCGCCCTCATCGCCCAGGGGGAAGCGGATGCGCAGCGGATCCTGGACCGGCTGGAGGGATAAAGCCCCTGGGTTTGAAGGAGGGCAACATTCTCACAAGGTCGGATGAGTCATGCGGCGGACCCGGGCCAGGCCTGGCACATAAAGCCTGAACACCGAGGTTCGAGAGAGGACGTGGATGCCCTGAATCCGTCGATCCGGAATCGATCCCGCATCAGAGAAAATGGACGGCCCCGATCCACAAGCGCAACGGGTTGACAATAGCCAACGCTCGCGTTATCCTGGGCTCTGGAATCCATGCGTTGGGGCCGGAGAACCTGGGATGACCCCTCAGACGATCGAAGAGCTGTTTCAAGATCCCGTGTTCCGCCTGAAGTTTTTAGAGCTCCTGGATCGGGATCCGGCGTTCCGGGAGGAGGTGCGCCGCAAGCTGCTCACGGACGAGCTCCTTGCCCTCCCGGAGCGCGTGGAGCGCCTGCGCCTGGAAATCCATAAGGAGTTCGAACGGGTCTGGAAGGCGATTCAGGAGAACAATCGACAGATCGCGGCATTAACGGAACGGATGGAGCGGGTGGAGGCCCAGATCGCGACGCTCACCCAGCAGGTTCAGGAGAACAGCCGCCAGATCGCAGCGCTGACAGAGCGGATGGAGCGGGTGGAAGCCCAGATCGCAACGCTCACCCAGCAGGTTCAGGAGAACAGCCGCCAGATCGCAGCGCTGACAGAGCGGATGGAGCGGGTGGAAGCCCAGATCGCAACGCTCACCCAGCAGGTTCAGGAGAACAGCCGCCAGATCGCAGCGCTGACAGAGCGGATGGAGCGGGTGGAAGCCCAGATCGCAGCGTTGACGGAGGAGGTGCGGGATCTTCGGCGGACTGTGGGCCGGATGGAGGAGCGCTGGGGGCTGGCCCACGAGAATATGGCCGAGGACCTTATGCCACGGTTTCTGGCTTCAGCAGGCCGCCAAGTGCGGCGGAGCGCCATGGTGCAGTTCGATGGGGAGGCCGACCTGGTCCTGGAGGTGGAGGAGGCGGATGGCCGCCGGGTCACGTGGGTGGTGGAGGTGAAGGGACGGGTGTGGGGTCCTCGCCCGTTCGAGCAGGTGCTGGAGCGAATCCGGGATGCCGTGTTCCGGAGCTGGTTGCAGCGGGAGGGGTTCCCGGAGCCGGTGATCCCGGTGGTCTTCGGGCTGGCGATCTATGCAGGGGCGGAGGCGATGGCGCAGAAGTTGGGGGTGGGGCTGTATGAGGCCCGGCGTGGGGAAGTCGTCGCCCCCCCTCTTCCAGAACCTTGATTCCCGAACCCCCATCTCCGAGGCCGCAAGACCGCGGCGGAAACCGTTCCTACGGAAATCGGTCCTTTAGGAGGGGCGCTCGCCCCGAACTTTGATCTTTGATGATGCAAGGTTCACAGCTCCTATTTTGGCGGTTGACGTGGATTTTGACCTGCAATCTTAGGACTCAGCGGCCCGGGCTCTTCGCTCCACTCACTGTCCGAATGAAGTGGTGAAAACCCATCGTTTCGCTCTGCCTGGCTCCGGGTCGCCGCAAAGGCGGATCCTGGATCGGCTGGAGGGATAAAGCCTCGCCGATCCCTCACGGCTCTTCGCCCGCGATGGCCGCCTCCAGACGACGAACCCCGTCATACCAGGCATCGTCCCCTTTCACAAAACGCTCCACCCCAATGGCCCGGAGCGCCCGCCGGCCCTCCGGGTCCTCATGGGCGCTCAGCAGGAGCGCCTGGATCTCCGCCCGGACCTGGGGGGCAAGCCGGGGAGCGGCGACCACCGGCGGCGCTCCGAACTCGGAGGAGCGATCGATCACCCGCACCTTCCCGGCCAGCTCCGGCTCCTGTTCCAGCAGGAACTGAAGGACCAGGCTGTCAACGGCCGCCCCATCAGCCAACCCCTGAGCGACCGCGCGGATCGCCCGGTCATGCCCATAGGTGAAAAACGTGCGCCGGAAGAACCTCGCTGGCGTCTCACCCAATCGATGCACCAGATAGCGGGGATAGAGATAACCGGTGTTGGACAGCGGATCCACGAAAGCGAAAACGCGCCCCCGCAGATCCTCCATCCGGTGGATCGGGAGGTCCGCCCGCACGATCACCCATGACTGATATGTGGGCTTCCCGTTCACCACCGGCACGGCGAGCAACGAGAATCCGTGCTCCCGCTGGCCGATTACATAGGCCCACGTGCAGATGAAGGCAATATCCACCTCGCCGCGAGCGATGGCCGTGTTCATGTCCCGATAATCCCGGCGCTGGACCCTCTCCACCGGGCGGTTCAAGCGATGGGAGAGATATTGAAGCAGCTCCTGGTAAGCCTCCGCAGAGCTCTGGGGCGAGAGGACAGCGGCGATGCCCACCCGCAGCGGGACCACTCCGGTGTGTCGCGGGGTCGCCAGCGGCGCCCGCCGATTGAAATCTACATAGGGCATGGGCTCGGCGGTCCCTCCGCAAGCTCCCAGCCAGAGGGTCAGGGCCACAAGCCCCCAACGCAAAGCCCTGCAGAGCCTCTTGACGCCCATCCGTTCCCTCGCGAAGATCCGGGCGGATCCTCTAATTCCTCGCTCATTCTACCCGCAACCCGGCCAGGAGGGGCGACCGCTTCGCCTCCCCCATGGGGCTGCCAGGGATGCTCGCGACGCGTCGGCTGTCCGGTGTTTCCCTGACAGCGTTCCGGGTTTCCCGGACAGGCTTTCGGGATCCCCCTGACAGACCGTGCCCCGCGGACGCAGGGTTTCCCTGCTACCCCCTCGCCCCGGCCCCACTTATGCTGAGGATGGAAGCAGCCGCCCCGAGCCCGGATCCCCTAAGGGCCCCCACAGGCCGATGGGGCCGGGCCGATAGGGTCCGTGGGGAAACCCGCGGGCCTGCCGGATTCGCAAAGGGGACGGTGCCTTCGGGCCCGTCCCCTTTTTGAGTTCCAGTCCCGGCGAGGAGGTGGAACAATGACGGGATCCGCGGGGAAGGTGGACCTGGATCGGCGGGAGGTGCTGGCGAAACTGGCCAGCGCCGTCTTCGCAGGGCTGGTGGCCCCCGCCGTCCTCGGCGAGTCCGCGGCGCCTGCGGAGGCGGCCACCCTCCCGGAGCTGCCCGTGCTGCCCCCGCCCCAGCCGGAAGAGGACCCGCTGGTCCGGATGATGCGGGATCTCCAGCGGGCGTTGCAGAAGCCGGTGGAGCAGCGGCGGTGGGTGATGGTGATTGATCTGCGCAAGTGCGTGGGCTGCCACGCCTGCACCCTCTCCTGCGTCGTGGAGAACAAGCTGCCTCCGGGCGTGGTCTATCGCCCTGTCCTGGAGGAGGAGCTGGGAACCTATCCCCACGTCGTCCGGCGGTTCATCCCCCGCCCGTGTATGCAGTGCGATCGGCCGCCCTGCGTCCCCGTCTGCCCGGTGAACGCCACCTGGAAGCGGCCGGATGGGATCGTGGTGATCGACTATGAGCAGTGCATCGGCTGCCGCTACTGCATCACCGCCTGTCCTTACGGGGCGCGGACCTTCGACTTCGGCGATCGCTATACCGAAGGGACGCCGAGGGCCCAATCCTTCCTGCTCGGCAAGGAAGGCGCGGCGGTCCACGAGACGATCCCCATGTTCGAATACGGTCAGCCCCGCCCCCGGCGGGATGAGAGCTCCCCCATCGGCAACACCCGCAAGTGCCACTTCTGCCTGCATCGTATCGAGCGGGGCCTGTTGCCGCAGTGCGTGGTCACCTGCATCGGCCGGGCCACCTTCTTCGGGGACGCCAACGACCCGGAGAGCCTGGTCGCCGAGCTGATCGCCCGGCCGAACGTGATGCGCCTGAAGGAGGAGCTGGGGACGGAGCCTAAAGTCTATTACCTGCTCTGAGCCGGACGCGCAATAAGGAGGCTTCCATGATGCGACGGGTTCTGTATGGGGTGGCCATCCTGGCCGTGCTGTTCGGCCTGTGGGGGATCTACGATCGTGTCGCCTTCGGACACCAGAACGCAGCCTACGGGAGCTATGTGGTCTGGGGCCTGTGGGTCGCCCTGTATCTTTTCTTCACCGGCGTTGCGACGGGGACCTTCGTCTTCGCCACGCTGGAATATCTGTTCCGCGTGCCCATCTTCGCCCGCACCGGTCGCCTCTCCCTCTTCCTGGCCCTGATCACCCTGGGAGCCGGCCTGCTGCACATCTGGCTGGACCTGGGGCGTCCGGAGCGGGTCTGGAAGGCTTATCTGCAGCCCAACTTCAACTCCGTGATGGATCAGATCGTTTGGGGTTATACCCTCTTCGGCCTGATCATCCTGGCCATGCTGGCCATGAGCTTCCGGCCCCAGCGCTACGCCGGATGGCTGAGGATCCTCTCCGCCATCGGCCTTTTCCTCGCACTCTTCCTGAGCGGCGGCGTGGGAGCCCTCCTGGGCGTGCAGGCCGCCCGTCCCTTCTGGCATGTGGGCCTGTTCCCCGTGCAGTTCCCCTTCTTCTCCCTGGCCTCGGGGGCGGCCCTGCTGCTCCTGGTCTATGGCCTCTTCGATCGGGCGGCCAACGAGCATCGGGCGCAGCTCCTTCGAACCCTGGCGATCCTGACCCTGGTGCTGCAACTGGTCAAGCTGTATTTCCTGTGGGCGGACTACTCCCAGAGCCTCTACGGTGGGATGCCCCAGAATGTGGCCGCTGTCCAGGAGGTGCTCTTCGGGCGCTACTGGTGGGCCTTCTGGATCCTGCAGCTGTTCCTGGGGAGCCTGGTGCCCATCGTCATCCTTCTCTGGCCGGGGCTCTCGACGAAGCCCGCGTGGGCGGCCCTGGCAGGCTTCCTGGTCCTGGTGGGCTTCGCCGCGGCTCGAGCGAACATCGTGTTCCCGGCCCTCGCGGTGCCGGAGCTGAAACAGCTCATCGGTGCCTTCCACAGCGCCCGGCTTCAGTTCCATTACTTCCCGAGCCTGATGGAGTGGGCTGTCAGCGTCGGCATCAGCGGCCTGGCCGGGCTGGTCTTCCTGATCGCCTACGAGCGCCTGCCGATGACCCCTGAACACGTCCCGGAGGCTCCGACGCGCTGACCCGCGCGGGGCCCCGATCCTTCACCGGACAGGAGGTGTGGGATGACGAAGGCGATGCCTCGACCGACGGAGATCCGGGAGGAGCTCCCGGCGGAGAAAACCGAAGGAACCGCCTTGACCCGGCGGGACTTCTTGAAGACGGCGGCCCTGGTGGGGAGCACTGCCCTCTTCGCCCACGCGGCCCGCACCCTGGCGAGCTTCCACCCGGAGGCCGAAGGGGAATACCCGCTGGGCCGGCCGGAGAACATGATCTTCACCGTCTGCCAGCAATGCAACACCCAGTGCGGGATCAAGGTGAAGCTGCTGGACGGCGTGGCGGCCAAGATCGACGGCAACCCCTACTCGCCCTGGGCCCTCTACCCCCATCTCCCTTATAAGACGCCGATCTCCCAGGCTGCTGCCATCGATGGGGGGATCTGCCCCAAGGGCCAGGCGGGCATCCAGACCGCCTACGACCCGTATCGCCTCCGGGTGGTCCTGAAGCGCAAGCCCGGCACCAAACGGGGCGAGAACCAGTGGATCACCATCCCCTTCGAGCAAGCCATCCGGGAGATCGTCGAGGGGGGCGACCTCTTCGGCGAGGGCCCCGTGCCGGGCTTGAAGGAGCTGTGGGCCCTGCGGGATCCCAAAGTCATGAAGGCGATGGGCGATTTCGTGAAGAAGATCTGGGGGGAGAAAGATCGGGAGAAGAAGAAGGCGCTGGTGGAGGAATTTAAGAAGCAGTTCGCAGACCATCTGCATACCCTGATCGATCCGGACCACCCGGACCTGGGTCCGAAGAACAACCAGATCGCCATCATCTGGGGACGGCTCAAGGGCGGGCGCTCGGATTTCATCCACCGGTTCTTCGGCGATGGCCTGGGGACCGTCAACCGCCACGGCCACACTACGGTCTGCCAAGGCTCTCTCTACTTCGGCTGCAAAGCGATGTCCGAGCAGTTCGTGGACGGGAAGTTCTCCGGCGGGGCCAAGTTCTACTGGCAGGCGGACCTGGGCCACAGCGCGTTCGTCATCTTCGTGGGCGCCAGCCCCTTTGAGGGGAACTACGGCCCGCCGCTACGGGTGACCAAGATCACCGAGGGGCTGGTCTCGGGCCGGCTGAAGTATGCGGTGATCGATCCCCGTTTCTCCAAGACGGCGGCCAAGGCCTGGAAGTGGATCCCCAACAAGCCGGGGACCGAGGGCGCCATCGCCATGGGGATGATCCGCTGGATCATCGAGAACCGGCGTTACGACGAGCAATACCTGCGCAACGCCAACCGGGCCGCCGCCCAAGCCGCCGGGGAGCCCACCTGGACCAACGCGGTCTGGCTGGTGAAGATCGGCGAGGACGGCACCCCCGGCCCCTTCCTGCGGGCCTCCGAGATCGGCCTCACCACTAAGCAGGAGGTGGAGAAAGAGGGGAAGAAGGTGACCGTCTATGTGACCCCCGACGGCAAGCAGTTCGCCTACGACCTCCTGGTGACCATGGTGGAGGGCAAGCCGGTCGCCTTCGACCCCAACGACGCCGAGACCCCGGTGGTCGGGGACCTCTTCGTGGAGGCCACCCTCACCGCCCCGGACGGCAAAGCCATCCGGGTGAAGAGCGGGATGCAGATCCTGAAGGAGTCGGCGGAGAAGATGACCATTGAGGAATACGCCGCCGAGGCGGGGATCCGCCCTCAGGACATCGTGGAGCTGGCCCGGGAGTTCACCGCCCACGGCAAGCGGGCCGCCGCCGACGTCCACCGCGGCGTCTCCCAGCACACCAACGGCTTCTACAACGTGGTGGCCTGGTTCACCTTGAACCTGCTCATCGGTAACTACGACTGGAAGGGCGGGATGATCAAGGCCTCTACCTATGATTACACTGGGGCCAAGGCCAAGAAGCCGTTCAACCTGGGCGCCATGAACCCCGGCAAGCTCTCCCCCTTCGGGATCAGCATCATCCGCCATAATGCGAAGTGGCAGGATACCACGCTCTACGACGGGAAGTATCCGGCGAAGCGGAACTGGTATCCGCTGTCGTCGGACATCTACCAGGAGCTGATCCCCTCCATGGGGGACGCCTATCCGTATCCCATCAAGATCCTCTTTATCTACATGGGCTCGCCGGTCTACGCGCTGCCTGCCGGCCACACCAACATCGAGATCCTGAAGGATCCGAAGAAGATCCCTCTGATCGTGGCCTGCGACATCGTGGTCGGCGAGACGTCGATGTATGCGGATTACATCTTCCCGGATCTCACCTACCTGGAGCGCTGGGAGTTCGCCGGCTCCCATCCCTCGGTGGCCTGGAAGGTCCAGCCGGTGCGGCAACCGGCCATCCCGCCGCTCACGGAGACGGTGAAGGTCTTCGGCCAGGAGATGCCGCTCTCCCTGGAGGCCCTGCTCCTGGGCTTGGCGGAGGCGCTGGGCCTGCCGAACTTCGGCCCCAACGGCCTGGGCGAGGGCATCCCCCTCACCCACCCCGACCACCTCTACCTGCGCATGGCCGCTAACCTGGCCTATGGGGAGAAGGAGGACGGCTCCGACGCGGTGCCGGATGCCGACGATGAGGAGGTCCGGATCTTCCTGGAGGCCCGGCGGCACCTCCCGAAGAGCGTCTTCGACCCGGAGCGCTGGAAGGAGACCGTGGGGGAGGCCCTCTGGCGCAAAGTGATCTACGTGCTCAACCGGGGCGGCCGCTTCCAGGACTTCGAGAAAGCCTATGAAGGCGATCAGGTGAAGAACAAATACGGCAAGCTGATCAACCTCTACCAAGAGAAGACGGCAACCACCAAGAGCGCGATGACCGGCAAGCCGCTGATCGGCTACCCCACCTACATCCCCGCGCCCACCGATGTGCTGGGCAACCGGCTGGAGGACGAGAAGGAGGGCTACGAGTTCCACCTGATCACCTACCGGGAGATCTTCCACACCAAGAGCCGCACCATCTCCAACTACTGGCTGCTGGCCCTGGCCCCCGAGAACTACGTCCTGATGAACGCCTGGGACGCCGCCCGGCTGGGCCTGAAGGACGGGGATTGGGTGCGGATCGTCTCGCCCACCAACCCGGAGGGGGTCTGGGACCTGGGCAACGGCCAGAAGAAGCCGATGATCGGGAAGGTCAAGGTCGTCCAGGGGATCCGCCCCGGGGTGATCGCCTTCAGCCTGGGCCACGGCCACTGGGCGTATGGGGCCTCGGACGTGGTGATCGACGGGGTGGCCGTGAAAGGCGATCCGCGTCGGGCGACTGGCATCCACGCCAACGCCGCCATGCGGGTGGACCCCTACCTGAAGAACACCTGCCTGGTGGACCCGGTCGGCGGCTCGGCGGTGTTCTACGACAGCCGGGTGAAGGTGGAAAAGATCTAAAAGCCCAAAGGGGTGCCATCCCGAATCCAAGACGGACGGCGGAGAGGGGCGCTCTCAGGCGGCCCCTCTCCGCTTTCCATAGCGAGGACCCCCCTTCCGGGCAAAATCAGGCCGATGTGGGAGGCAAGGATGCGAACCCGCTGGGCAATCTTCGGAACCCTGATCGCCGTCGGGATCGTGGTCTGGCTGGCCATGAATCCCCCACGGCCTCTTCTCAACGTTCTCAAGCGCGTGGACCCCTCGCCGGAGACCGGGGCGCGGCTGGTGGAGCGCTACGGCTGCCGGCGCTGCCATCGCATCGGCGACTCGGGGGGGATCTTGGCGCCGGATCTCAACGGGATCACCCAGGGGGTGGGGGATCCGGCCATGGTGAGCCTGCGGCTCTGGCTCCGGGACCCCCAGGCCGTCAAGCCCGGGACCGCCATGCCGAACTTTCATCTCTCCGATAGCGAGATCGAGGCGATCCTCGCCTACCTTCAGGCGCTGGACGCCCGGCGCCCATAGCCAGTCCTCATAGTCGTGGGGAACTCCCATCGGACCCAGCGCGTCGTGGGACAGAACAGATTCGGCACGCACCCGACCCCCAAAGGCCCAGGCGAGCCCTAAGCTCTGCGATGTGCAAACCCTTTAACTTGACAGATCCGACAGAACCCATATAATAGGGTATCAAATCGGCAGGAGTGGGGTTTTCCAGACATGCTGGCACGGCGTCTCGCGAGCGTCCTCCGCGGCTACGGGTGGTATTACTTTTACTTTGCCGCGCCTGTGGCGGGGCCGCTCGCGCGTGCCACGTGATGGTTCCACCTCATCCTAACGATCTCACCCATCGGCGCGGAGCGGCTCCCCGGAGCCCCCGCGCCGATGGCGTTTTCATGGGGAGGAGACATGATCTGCGGCATCCGCGGCGCGATCACCGCCCAGGCCAACACCCCCGAGGCCATCGCCTCGGCCACCCGAACGCTGCTCCAGGCCATCGCCCGGGCGAACCACCTCGCCCCCGACGAGATCGTCGCCGCCTGGTTCACCACCACCCCCGACCTCAACGCCGCCTTCCCCGCCGCCGTCGCCCGGGAGATGGGATGGACCCACGTCCCCATGCTCTGTGCCCAGGAGATCCCTGTCCCCGACGGATTGCCCCGCTGCATCCGTGTCCTGCTGCTGGTCCAGCCCCGCCGGCCCCTCCAGCCCGTCCCGGTTTACCTGGGCGAGGCCCGCCGGCTCCGACCGGACCTGTTTAACGGGGAGGGAGATCCCGCCCCGGAGCCGGA
>Ga0209393_1000249_pt1 | contig 27770 bp, 23 predicted proteins | sample SSWtaG_2_FD_184117 | JGI IMG/M metagenome (GOLD analysis project Ga0209393, IMG submission 184117) | Hot spring microbial communities from Sandy's Spring West, USA to study Microbial Dark Matter (Phase II) - SSWsed_130316 (SPAdes)... | ecosystem: Environmental > Aquatic > Thermal springs > Hot...
GCATTATGATCAGCATTATTTTAGCTATATTAACGGCTTTGACCTGGGCTTCATCTATTGTTCTTATTAGGAGGGGGTTGGATCCGTCAAACTTCATCTCAATATCTCTAGTCATTACTGTTGTTGGAGTGGTTGTTTTTACACCTCTATCCATATTATTAACTCCTATAGAGTCTGTTAATATGTATGGTTTCTTCCTATTCATGCTAGCAGGCTTTATTTCGCCTGGGCTCGTTAGACTCCTCTACTTTAAAGGCATGGAAGAAGTTGGAGCGTCGGTTAACGCATCTATATATTCTTCATACCCTGTATTCAGCTCCTTAATCGCAGCGTTCCTACTGAGTGAGGAGTTAACATTTGGGGCATGGCTAGGTGTAGTTTGTGTCATGTTTGGAGCTATAGTAGTGCAGAGGGTCATGTATGGTGGTGTAGCGTTTAGGGATGGCGTAAAGATGCTGATTTATCCATTCTTGGCAGCAATACTAGCTGGGCTCTCATATGTTGTTAAGAAGGAGGGGTTAAATGTATGTGACGTGCCGATTATGGGTGCTGCTATAGGATATGCTGCCGCTTTTCTTCTCTACTTACCCATAATGTTTAGGAGCCCAGCATTGCTTAACAAGCACTCCTTTAAGCTATTCTGGAAGCCCGGTATAGGGATCTGTATAGGGCACCTTCTACTGTTTTACGCTCTTAGATATGGTAACGTCTCAACAGTTACACCACTAATACAAGTAGAGCCTCTATTCATATTCCTCCTCATACGATACTATCTTAAAGGTATAGAGAAGATACCGCCTAAACTTGTTGTTGGCGCTATAACTATCATTCTAGGAGCTGTACTTGTAGTATTAGCTTAGCATTCCAACTTGAAACTCGCAGCTTAGGGAGTTAGATACAATATGTAAAGTTGCTAGCTCTGCGGCAGGAGAGTTAATCTTATGTCACTTGAGTGCTATGAAGTAAAGAGAAACTACACGGCATGCACGAGTTGAAGAACGTATATACAGTTCACGGGATCGACGAGCTTAGGGGGAGATTTAAAAACTTCCTGAGAAGGGAATAGTCCCAAAAACATCGTTCAGGGGAGAAACTGTGCTAACAGTGTTCTGCATAAAATTATGAAGCAGTCGATGGACAGAGCAAAGGTTTTTTAAACTAAAGCGGCTTCAAAGAGGAGTAGCGAGGATGAAGAGCAAGAGCATGAATAGATAGAAAATATTAACTATCCGACAACGATTTGTGTAGAGCCTATATACCTAGTTCAGAACCTCCTTTCTGGATAGTCTTCCCAGCTCAGAATCACTGGAGTTAACAATAGTCAATAAACTCTACATGATAGATAGGAGTGGTTTTTGCAAAACGTATGCTCTATACACCTATAGAGAGTCTGCCTAACACAAGATTAGAATATACAAACCAATTCTTCGTTGTGAATGCTATACTAAACACAATAGCTTATGAGACCTGTGACTTTCTTGAGAGGAAAGGGTTTAGAGCTATTCCGATCCCACCAGCCTACCCACGGATTGAAGATAAGCTTATTGGTGTATTCTCACATAGACATGCAGCTGTTCTAGCAGGTTTAGGTGAGATCGGGCTAAATAATCTCTTGATCACTCCAGAGTATGGGCCGAGAGTCAGACTTACATCCATTATTACAGACGCTTTACTTGAAGCAGATCATCCTTGGAGTGGGAAGCTATGTGAGAATATGAGAGGCAAATGTAAATTAGCATGTATAAGAGTTTGTCCTACTAGAGCATTGTCTGAGGATGGTAGAATTGACAAATACTTATGTCTGCATTATCAGGAAAAAATCCTTAGCAGTTTAGATGTACGCGGAGTTCCTGGGCCTCATCACTTCGAGTTACGTTGTGGTATGTGTATAGCGGCCTGTCCCATCGGCGTCCGATACGATTAACAGGAAAGATGATCTGAGAAAAGAAGTAAATGCTTACTAATTATCTCTAAAAATTAGGAATAAGCTATGCTGTAAGCTTAGTTATTTCTTCACTTTTAATAAACACGCAGTATTTTAGGTAATTCTCAACAGATAGAAACTTCAGATGGAGATGTACAGACTCTGTAAGTTTTATTATCTAAGATGCATATCACATCTTAAGTGTTAGTGAGAATTTTTAAGTTAACATAAAATAGAGAGAAATCATAATAACTAAAGTAATCATAACTGTTACGATGGCTGAAATTATAAGATATCTATACACTTTGGGGTACTCTGATTTATAGTACTCAACAGTCATTACTAAGCATGGATGTGAGGGGCTGAGCAGGTGACCTATATAGAGACCTAGGAATCCATAAACAAGTTTCTCAGGAGGTATAAAGCTAACTAAGATGGATGTTGATAGAGCCATGCTAATTGATTCGATCCCTATAGTTATCCCGATTACAAAGGAGAGTATGAATGAGGTTATAGTCTCCCAGCCCTTCAAGAGGTTGAAGAACTCTACACCAACATTACTAAACTGTAGGTACTTGCTAAAAATTAAAGCGATGATAACAACTACTAATATGGTGGGGTTAAGAGCGTACTTTAATGCATGCATAAACTCTTTCAATCTAACACGTGTAACTAACATATAAACGATAGAAGTTATAAGCAGGGCATAAAGCATTGAGATGCCCGTTATAAAAACTATCGATAATACAGCTAGTAGAGGCCATAGATGTAGAATGCCTTTAATATCTTTTTCAGGTAGTCTAGATTCTTTAAGCAGACGTGTAGATAAGATGAGACCGGAAGTCATGGAGGCTAATGAGATAGGCCAGGTATAAGCTGATACCATGTAAGGCTCTAGTCCAAGAATGCCTGCTACTATCACTACTCCTGGAACTAGAGGCCACGTAATTGAGAAGATATGTCTAAACCAATAATTAATGTATGTTCGTTCTTCAGATTTTAACCCCAAAACCTCATAGAGAGGGTTTGTTATCATTGCAGAAGCATATGCTCCACCAGGCATGGGGAGTAAGCCTATAATCATCGGAGCTGTTATTGCAGCTGATCTAGCTCCAAAAACATTTAATCCTTTAACTATGTTTGTAGAAGCTCCCTTCAAGTACATGAGCTCCGTGAGGAGTATTGCTAAAACATATGTTCCCACAGTTGTAGGCATACTCAGGTCAATAGATTTCAGAGTTACTTCAACAATGTTAAACCCATAGTTGAAGAAACCATAGACGAAAGCTCCTACAGACACTGATAATGCAACATTCACCTTCTTAAAAATAAGAGTCAGAATCAAGAGTATAGCGACTATCAAAAGGATAACGTTTTTCACATGTTAGAGAACTACATCGTAAAATATTTATTCATTGCTCTTCTTCTAACGTAGTATCCTGGTGATAGAATAAATAGGGGCCTGGGTTATTAACTGGAAGCACAATATTCATAGTATGGGAAGTAGTCTCAATCATTATGAGAATCTCAATTCTAGAGCGAGACTTAGAATAAAGATAACCCATATTGTTAAAGTCAGAATACGTATACATCACTACGCAGGAAAAGCGAGCTTGATGATTGCTTAAGGAGCTGTTAAACATTTGTTCGATCTAGTCAGTTAACCCATAGAACAATAATCGTAAACGTAATCATCGCCAAAGAGATTACTATTAAGATCTGCTTACTGAATTAAGTAAGCGGTCAACACGCTTTATCAGTAACTTATCGTATATACATCCTCCAGAAGCATGCTAATACACGGATATATCGGTAATCTGTCAGACCTGATATCAAGTATGTAGAAAGGGGGTAGAGGAGGCTAGGCCGGAGAGAGTAGATAGGTATGATATTTTTCTGATTAAAAGCTTATATTTATTTCGATTTTAAATTTCTGCGTGAGAATGATGTCGGCTACGAGTAGTAGATGGAGAATTTTAGGATATCTGGTCATAGGATTGCTAATCGGGATCGGTGTAGGATATGCTCTTTCACTTGTTATCGTTCCAGCAGCACCTGCAACTGTAGCAGTTAGAGAGTATACTATCGGCATGATAGCGGACCTGACGGGGGAAGGAGCAGACTACGGTATCGAAGTTAGAGATGCAGGCATCTTAACGGTAGAAGAAATAAATAGCTTCTTCGCAGACAATAAGATACCTGTACGTCTCAAGCTTGAAGTTGAAGATTCTAAGACAACTGTTGAGGGGGCTGTTTCAGCTGCACAGTCTCTGGGCGGCAAAGGTATAAAGATCATAGTTGGTCATCTATGGAGCGGTCAGGCCAACGGCATCAAGAGCTACATAGATTCTCACAAGATATTCACTGTAAGTACTTCTTCAACTTCTCCAATGCTATCGATCCCGGACGACTATCTATTTAGAATGCAGGCGCCAGACAGCATCCAAGGTAGAGTTCTTGCAAACCTAATATGGAAGCTAGGATACAGTAAAGTCGCAGTAATATATAGGAATGATCCATACGGCTCTGGAGTATACAAGTACTTTGATGAGGAGTTTAAGAAGCTTGGTGGTACAATAAAGTCTCTAGCTTATACTCCAGACCTACCTGACTACTCAAGCGAGGTACTACAGCTAAGCAGCATGGTTAAGGAGCTCGGCGGAGCGAGCACCGCAGTACTCATCATAGCTTTCAACTATGAAGCGATTAAGATGTTTGATAAAGCTCGGTTAGACCCTACATTGTCAAATGTACAATGGTTTTCAAGTGAGTCTTTGAAGGGTCCAGGTATACTCCCGCCAGCTGGCCCCCCAGAGGTTGCTGATTTTCTAGTTAAAGTGAGGTTGACTGGAACGTATCCAGCTTCATTAACAGAAACAGAGCTAATGAAGAAATTCGTAGAGAAATTCAAGGCAAGATACGGTAGAGAACCGAAAGCATACGGAGCCTACACATATGATGCACTATGGATCGTGGCTCTCTGCCTCTCAGCAGCGGGATCCGAAGACCCAGACACTATAATGAAGCTATTCTACAACCTAGCATCTAAATATACTGGTGCGACCGGTCTGACAGTCCTTGACGTAAACGGTGATAGAGCATTACAGGATTACCAAATATGGGAAGTGAAGAAGCTTGATGGAACCTACGACTTCAAAGTTATAGGAGGATGGAATGGAGCAGCAAATGAACTGATAATCTCAAGCCAGTAAACCCAGCTAATTTTAAACTTTATTTTTTATTTTATTTAATATTACATTGGATTAAAGGATGGTGGATGATGATAGACCTTCTCCAAGCAGTAATTTCAAGCATCGTTATTGGAAGTCTCTATGCTCTAATGGCATACGGTTTGACACTAACTCTCGGCTCGATTAGAATATACAATTGGGCTTATGCCGAGTATGTAACTATCTCAGCTTATGTAACTGCGCTCTCATCATCAAGATACTCGGTAGACATTCTACTATGTTTTCCAGTAGCTATTTTTTCAGCGGTCGCGGTCTCTCTGATAGTTGACGAGCTCGTCTATAAGCCGTTAACTAGGAAAGGCTCAACCATAATCCAAGTTATGCTCGCTAGTATAGCAACGGGGCTCTTAATAAGATACCTGATTTATATCTTTGCCTCCGTAAACAACGTAGTGATAATTAAGGCAGGCTATACCTCGAAAGCAGTAGCAAAGATAAATGAGTTAATAATTACGGATCTCGACATCTTTATTGTAGGGCTTACAATCTTTATGATGCTGGTTTTCCATTTTATAATTTCTAAGACTTTGATCGGGAAGCAGATTAGAGCCATGTGGGATAACTTCGAGCTGGCGAGATTAAGTGGTATAAAGGTGGATAGGGTTAGAAGGTTTGTCTGTATTCTTGTAGGCATGCCTGCAGGTATTATAGGATCTCTATGGTCGATATACTCAACTATAACACCTACGTCGGGTTGGTTGCTACTGCTTCCAGCGTTTGCGGCCGTGATTGTCGGCGGCTTAGTTAGTATACCAGGTGCAATAATTGGGGGCTACTTACTGGGCTTCGGAGAAAACTTCTTTATGTATATTGCTTACAAGTTTGCTGGTGTATCTCTTGCATATAAGCCATTAATAACGTTATCAATTATGCTGCTTGCATTATTCATAAGAGCGGACATAATTCCAGCTAGGTGGTTACTCTCTGCTCTTACAAGAGCGGCTACTCATAGGGGTAATGGTAGATGATACCTGAGCTAATAACTCTATTCTCGACTTCTTTAACATTCTTCAGCATATACGTTATACTATCACTAAGTCTAAACCTAGAATATGGTTTCACCGGGATCCCCAATTTTGGAAAGGTATTCTTCTTCTCGCTTGGAGCCTACGTTGTTGGTGTGTTTGTGCCAAGGGTGATCCATTTCGTTTTTAATATAAGTGAGCCAGCGTGTTCAGCACTTGCCTCGACGCAGAGGATGTCTATTGCTGCTCAATTTCCAATTCTAAGTATCACAATCTTCGTGGTATCCCTTATACTCTCTGGGCTTTTAGGTGCTTTCATGGGATACGTTATCTCATACCCTTCCCTTAAACTGAGAGGGGATTATCTTGCTATAAGTCTATTGATAATCGCTGAGCTTAGTAGGGTCTTTGTTAGAACTGAGCCTAGCATAGTATGTGGAAATAATGGTATCGGTGGATTACCTAACCCTTTCATCTGGATGCAGGACCCTGTACTAAAAGAGTTGACATATTCTATCTTGTCTGGAGCTATCGCAGGGGTATTCTACTTCTATATTCATCGACTGGTTAATTCACCTTATGGGAGGGTCATTAAATCTGTAAGAGACGACGAATTGGTTTCACAGCTTTTGGGGAAAGATGTAAAAATATTCAAAGCCCAAATACTGACTGTCTCGTCTTTTATGTCAGCTATAGCAGGTTGTTTATATGCTTTCTTCATAGGCTTCGTCTATCCCGACGACTTCATCATAGTTTGGACGATGTATGCTTGGTTGATGATGCTGCTCGGAGGTGTAGCTAACAATAAGGGCGTCATATTAGGGAGCATTGTAATGGTTGTGGTAGATAGGGGGTTGAGGCGGATACCGAGTTTCTGGCTGTCTCTTCCATTTGATGTAAGCTATCTCAGAGGAATCATATTTACAATAATCCTACTGGTAATTATTATGTGGAGGCCTAGAGGCCTGCTCCCTGAGAAACCGTTAGATACACCAGCGAGGAAAATATTTGAAACCCATCTTAGAAGTAAGAATAGCTTAAAAAATCCTTCATCCTAATAATCCTTGAGTAAGATGGGTGGCCAGGCTATCTTAGGAGTCTCTAATCTATCTGCAGGTTATGGGAAAACGCAGATACTGTATGAGCTTTCAATGTCTGTAATGAGAGACCAGCTTACCCTAGTTGTTGGTCCGAATGGAAGTGGAAAAAGCACTCTTGCTAAAGCTATTTTTAATCTAGCATCGATATTTTCGGGAGACGTATTCTTCAAGGAAAGAAATGTGACGAAGCTAACTCCTGAAGAGAAAATAATTATAGGGATGAGGATGGTTCCACAGTTATCAAACGTATTTGAGAACCTAACTGTGAGAGAGAATCTAGAAACAATATACTTTGCTATAAAGTATCCTAAGAAGAACTTCGAAGATAGTTTAGAATACGTCTTCTCTATCTTTCCAATTTTAAGAGATAAGCAATATGAGAAAGTGAGGACATTGAGTGGTGGAGAGAGGCAGATGGTGGCATTAGCTAGAGCCCTTGTAGCTAAACCTGAACTAATTATTTTTGATGAGCCTACAGCAATGCTTTCACCAGCCCTCTCCAACTTAATACTGAGCAAGATTAGAGAGATTAATGAGTCGGGTGTTGCTGTATTACTAATCGAGCAAAACGTTAAGACAGCGTTGAGAATATCTGACTATGTGTACGTGTTAGTATCTGGCAGGAAAGTATTAGAAGGAGTATCAGAGAGGTTCATTAACAATTTCTCGATGCTTGAAGATGCTTTCTTTGGTAAGTCTCCAGGTAGCGAATTTAGGTGATATACGTGTCTGTAAACCTGCTAATGGTTAAAGAGGTTACGAAAAGCTTTGGTGGATTAAGAGCTGTAAATAACGCGTCTCTAGAGATAAGAGAAAAATCAATAGTAGGGCTTATCGGTCCCAACGGTTCGGGAAAGACAACATTGTTTAATCTGATTAGTGGGGTTTTGTATCCGGATCGTGGACAGATAGTCTTCAGGGGTTTAAGGATAGATAGACTCCCCCCTCATGAACGCTTTAAACTAGGGATATGCCATGCATTACAGATACCTAGAGTGTTTAAAGGGATGACTGTATTAGAGAACAGCATGCTGCCTTTGAAAGGTCAATATGGTGAAAGATTCTTGTATGCTCCGATGAGAAGTAGATGGGCTCGCCAAGAAAACGAAAATGCTCAGAGAATACTCTCTATACTAGAGGAGGTCCGCTTATGTGATTTCTACAACAAATTTTCATCGGAGCTCTCTGGTGGGCAGATGAAGCTCTTACAATTGGCCAGGACTCTCTCGGGTCAACCCCTACTATTTCTACTAGATGAGCCGGGAGCTGGAATAGCCCCATCTCTAGCTAAGGAGTTATTCAGAAAGATCGTTACAATTAGAGAAGAAGAAGGTGTGAGTTTCTTCATAATTGAGCATAGACTAGAATTGTTGTTCGACATCGTAGATAAAGTCTATGTGATGAATAGAGGGGAAGTTATAGCAGAGGGGACGCCGGACGAGGTAATCAATGATCCTAAAGTTAAGGAAGCATACCTAGGAGGTTAAACTTCCTCGTAGGAGACCAGGTCATTTAAGGTTTCTCTCCTCCTTATCACCTTAACCACGCCGTTTTGAAGTATCATTAAATAAGCTGGCCTGAGCATCCCATTGAAGTTCATTGTTACCTCTGGACCGTAAGCTCCGGTATGCAGTACTGCTAAGACATCGCCTGGCTGGGAATTTATAGGTAAGCGTCTATATTTTGGAAGCCTAGGATTGCCTAATTCTTCACCTTCAACATCATGGTAAACGTCTTCTCCATCACATAACGGTCCACCTATTCGGAAGAGAGAGTCGTGTCTCTCATTTATTCTACTAATGTTAATTACTGGATAATACCATCTTAGTATCCTCATACTTGGAAGAATATTGAATCCTGCATCTACGATAAGCCACTTCTCTCCAAAACTTCTCTCCTTAAAATTAACAACCTTGGTAAGAAGTAGACAGGTATCGGCGACGATCTTCCTACCTGGCTCAATATACAGTTTAGTATTGTATTTAAGCTCTTTAAAGTTTTTAGATACAGCCTTCGCTATTTCCGAGATACCAATACTTCCCCAAAGGTAGCTTGGAACATCCCTATCCTTCTCTATTATAGTCTCTGTATAGTCCTCTGGCAACCCTCCCCCCATGTTTATATGGTCGAGCTCCAACCCTAGATCTTCGTATATCTGATCTGCTAATCTTACAACCACCATTGATGCTTGACTCCACGAAGCGATGTCTGTAACTTGTGAGCCAATATGCGTATGTATTCCTTTTATGTTTAAATTTCTCTTCTCCAGAGCGTGTCTAATCATCTTTACTACTTGGTTTATTTCTACTCCAAACTTCGTCTTAGATAATCCCGTCTTAATATTAGGTGCAGAAACCTCTGGGGTAATTCTTATGGAGACACCTATTCTGGTCTTTAGCTTCTCAGCAAGATTAGCTAGGAGATCCAGCTCATATAATGAGTCTACATTTATACAATCGATTCCTACCTCGACCGCATACTTCAGTTCTTCTAGTGTTTTTCCGGGACCGTTAAACACTATATCTTCAGGCTTAAATCCTGCTTTGAGGGCTTTGTACAATTCTCCTCCAGAAGAGACTTCGCATCTTAATTGTTCACTCTTCAATATTCTTAAAATAGATAGTATTGAGTTAGCCTTAAGAGCATAGTGGATGTAACAATCACCATACTCCTGTTTAAAGACATCCGATATCAGCCTTGCATTTTCCCTAATCTTGGATTCTGAGAAAATGAATACAGGGGTCTTATAATCTTCAGCGACCTGCAGCAAGTCTACGCCATCAAAGTAAAGCCGGCCATTTTCCACTTCTAGATGTTTTGAGATAGAAGTACACATTACCGGTCACCCACTAAATCTTATTCAGAAAGGTTCTACAGATAAAGGAGGCATTTACCAAAGCATCGATGAGCATGTTAAACTGTCTTGTTAAACTGACCTTCAATGCATGCCATGTCCAATCTTCACGTGAAGTCTTCGTAAGACTAGCCAATATCTTGTAAACCCTGGGTAAGGGCTTCGCCAAAAATATGTTACCATATACGTCATGCGAATATTTATCCACTGTACTTCTAAATGCTGGAGTCAAGATCCTGCTTAAGGTTAGCAATAATTTGTTTACTGACTTAGTTAAGGTATTCTCTCGAGTATTTCTACATTCACCTGCAATTTTATTGACCTCGTAAATCAAAGTTTCCAATTCATTTACTCTTGCCTCTATCTTGGAGAGGTAAGGCTCCGTCCACTCTTTTGAAAATGCTTCTCTAATCTGTGCTATATCTGTCTTTACAAGTCTTGTGAAATGGGTGAAGTCGAAAGGTACTACGGTTTCGCAGGCTAGTCTTAGTACATATTCTAAGTATAATTTAGCCTGGACCCCCAGTATCTCTCTATCAAGTTTATCGATAGTATCTTCTTCACTGTGATACCACCATCCAAAGATTGCTTCCCCAGAATTTTTCAGCTCCTCCTCGGTAAACGTTGCGAAAGTAAAGATGTATGGTATACCTACCCCTAGGAAGGAGTTATCTCCAAATTTTAATGGAAGCCTTTTTTCAGATGGTTTACCGATCACTTCCTTCTCCACTTCTTCAAGGAACGCCCAAGTCTCTGGAGATGAGTATGAGACGAATCTGCTAGCTCCAGCTAGACCGCATGCATCCACATTTAGATAGGCTAATCCCCCCTCGTTAAGTTCAACCCAGTTATTATCTACAAACCATGCTGAACCTGCAGCTTCGCCTATCTCATGCCCATCCCAGAAACCGAATATTAGGTTTCTTAAGATTTTACTTCTATTCTCAGCGAGGACCTTTACCATTTCTAGCATAACTGCATTACCAGCTGAGTTATCGGTTACTGTGCCGCCCCAAGCTTCTAAGTGCCCTCCAACAATTATGAACTCATCCATAGGCTGAGAGCTTGCTGAATATATCCTACACATAGGTTGGCTAGAGCATACCCATTTATTCTCAACCCTCACCTTAATCCTAGCTTTAACTCTTTGATGCGAAAGTAGACGTTTTATGTACTCTCCATCATGCCTTGAAATGTTTAAAGAAATTATCCTTGGAATTCTTTCCATATCCTCTGGTGTCGGCGGACCCCAAACACCTTTGATTGCCCCTCTCCCAACGGTACGGCTTTCTCTATGGCCCCAATTCATTATTATAAGCGCTTTAGCATTATTGATAGATGCGATTCTCGCCTTCTCTGTCCTTGGCGGCGAATAAGAAAGCTCGGCTAGAACGAGTTTTCCAGCCGCATCTATTCCTCGATAGGACTCTTCATCTCCGCTGCCTACATATATTAAATCTCCGGTAACCCCTTCAGGTGGAGTATTCTCACTGAAGAGGTTAGGAAAACTGTTTATGATCTTTGATTCCGGCTCTATTATCTCAAAGTAGGAATACTCAGGGTAACTGGTTAGAAAGTGAAATCTATCAATCCATGCTCTTACCCCTCCTATCTTCTCCAAATAATTCACTATATAATTTGATGCTTTCTCGATATTCTCGGTTCCAGCCAATCTATCCGTGAAATTGGAGAGTACTATTACGTGTCTCCAAATAGCCTCTATGTCTAAGTCGGACTTATTATGACCCAGCCTATCCCCTCCACAAGCATCTTTACTCATAACAGAGCCATCTCCTAAGTGCCTATATAAAGAGTTAGCTCCATCCCGGCTGGCTAATGCAAACTATCCTAAAAGACTTTAATAATGATTCTAACAGCTATACGGCGATCAAATAGCTAAATGACAATATTTATCAAGTCACTCTATCAGTAATTGTAAGGTATGGCTGCCGATAATGTTCTAGGTTTTATCAATGGAAACATATATGTCTCTTTCAACCCGTTAAGGAAGGCTACTGGTTTAGTTACTTGCGGTAGATATATACTTTATTCTGGTGAGTCGGAGAAAGCTGAGAGGCTTGTTAAAACCTTGAATGGGCTACTAATTGACCTCGAAGGCTTAACAGTTATGCCAGGCTTTATTGACGTCCACATGCATCTTGACATGTTGGCGGTTAGCTTAAACTCGATAGACTTACGGGGGGTTGAGTCAATAGAGTCTCTCAAGAAACGGCTAAGAGAATACTATGAGAAACATCTAGATTCTGCATGGATCATTGGTAGAGGATGGGATCAGGAATTGTTTAGGGAGGGACGTTGGCCGAGTCGGTTCGACCTAGATGAAGCTGTATCAGAGAAACCTGTATTACTGGAAAGGGTTTGCGGGCATGCTGCAGTAGTAAATACTAAAGCGTTAAGTATCGTTTGCTCAAATATCGACGTCTCAAGAGATCCGAATTTCTTAAGAAGTAAGGATGGAAGTCTTACGGGGGTTATCGTTGAAGACGCTGTAAAACTATTTCGAGAATATTACCAATCCAGCTTTAGCGAAATGTTAAAGGCGCTGGACAATAGTCTCAAATACGCTGCTTCACTGGGGGTAACTACTATTGGTTTTATGTCATGTGATGCAACTTCTCTTCGCTTACTCCAGATACTAAAAGAGTCTAGAGGGTTACCAGTAAAGGTTAGGATTTACCTCAAAGATACATTGGTGCATACTCTATCAAGCCTCGGCATAAGAAGAGGCTTCGGAGATGATACTTTAAAGATAATGGGTGTCAAAATTTTTGCTGATGGATCGCTAGGCGCTCGTACAGCATGGCTATCAGAAGCATACTCCGATCTTCAGGAAACTTGTGGTATGCCTACAATTAAAGAAGAGAAGCTAAAAGAAATAATATATGAATGTAATAAGGCAGGACTCCAACTAGCAGTTCATGCAATCGGCGATAAAGCCATTGATACTGTGATAGATTGCTTTAGGCTCATTGGGGATGAATTCTCAAATTATAGACATAGGATAGAACATGCGTCTGTACTAAGACCTGAACAGATAGAGAAGATAGCTAAACTTGGATTACTTACCGCTGTTCAACCACACTTCATAATCTCAGATTGGTGGGCTGTTAAGAGAGTTGGTGAGAAGAGAGCTTCATGGCTATACCCATTTAAATCCTTGATCGAGAATCAAGTTAAGATCGGTTTTTCAACAGATTGCCCAGTTGAGTCTTTAAATCCATGGGAAACAGTTTATGCTGCTATATCAAGAGGTAAGAGAGAAGGGATAGAGTTATCTAAGTATACATCGGATGAGGCGCTCGCCTTACCTGAAGCTTTACACTATTATACGAAAGGCGCTGCATACTTCTTCTTTGAAGAAGAGAATACTGGAACGCTGGAGCCAGGGAAATATGCAGACTTTATAGCTCTTGATAAAGACCCGTTTGAAGTAAGCTTAGATGAGCTCTTAAGTATAAAAACTCTATTAACGGTCATTTCCGGCAGAGTTGTATATCAAGGCAATTTTTTCAAAGATAGACTGGATTGACAACTTCTTGTGAAGATTCCATGGAGAGTTCTAAAACTAATATGATCTCTAAGAATGGAAGACGCTCTGATAATGTTCAAGATATAGAAAATTTAAGGTACTGAGCCTCAAGTAGGTAGAGCCTTAGCACTTTCCTAAGAAGTAGAGCTGGGAGGGGCATCTTCTAGATAAATCTAAGACTTTAACCAGCGATTTGTAGCATCTAGGATCAGCCTTCCACAACCTAGATTTTATTTAAACGAAATCCTTTATAACCTATTCAAGAAAGATTGTTATAGACTTGAAGATTGGAAAATCCACCCTAACTGTAGTTATCATAGTTTTACTGCTTATCATTACTGGTTTTCTAATGAGTAATGCTATAACCAAGGTGTGGAGTAGCTGGGTTGACTATGACCCTCCTATTAACGTTAAAGTCTATCTAAAACCAGATTACAATTATCCTAGGATAGCTGAATATGTAATCATAGTGCTTGTAGATGGTGCAAGACCAGACATCATAGATAAGGTTGGGGGTGAAGGATTCAGTTTCCTGAAAGAAGAGGGGGCACTTTTCTCTAATGCGTACGCTTTACCTCCAACATACTCTATACCCGCGAGGGCTGCAATCTCTACAGGTTTGCCTCATGAAATTTCAGGCGTTACGTCTAATTGGTATAATAGGGGAGTATTAGATATACCAAGCATATTTTCTCTTGCTAAGATTTATGGCTTAAAAACTGGAGCTATAGGGGATTCCTCCATAAGTATGCTTTTCAAAGACTACCTAGATACTTACATTGAAATCCCTGAAACTAGTGGGCATATGAAAAAATCAACTGAAGAAGCTGTAAAGATTATAACCTCTGGTGAACTACCGAACATTTTATGGGTCGGGTTCGCAGACGTGGATGAAGCAGGTCATAGCCATGGTGCATTAAGTAGTAGATATGAAGAAGCTATTGCGGAGGCTTCGCAGTCGATCATGAAGATAATTGAAGCCCTTAAGTTAAGAGGGATGGATGATAAAACAGTTCTTATAGTTCTCAGCGATCATGGACATTTAGATAAGGGCGGACATGGAGGAGATGAACTAGAAGTCAGATGGATATATTTGTCTATTATGGGTCCATCAATAAATAAGAACGTCATCTTGAATACAGATATATATTATACAAGTATTGCTTCAACGATTGCTTTCATTTTAGGTCTTCCACCAGAATTAATATCCTATGGCCCACCATTATCTGATGCGTTTAGTGAGGATGAACTTCCAAGTCTCGCTATGTATGAACTTGGTCTAGCCCTAAATTATGGATATCATTTAAAAGATCTATTCACGAGGCTTGGGTTAAATAGTTATGTGGAGAGAACCGACGATTACCTAGCTATCTTCGAGAAAATTAAGGCTTCAAATACAGTAGATGTAAGCTCGATTACTGAATATTATATGAAGCTTAGTAGGCTTTACGAAGATTGTAAGAAGGAATTAATATCTAGAGATGCCGGGGTAAGGGTATTTAGCACAATGCTGGTAGGATTAATTGCATGGGCTCCCACTGTAACCTTATGTTACTTTACCCGTAAGTCTCTATGGAAACCATTAATCTCGGGATTTATCGGGTTCATAGCCTTCTGGGCATCATTCATATACCTATTCAGATACATACCTACTATGTCTTCAGTTAACTCATTAGATTCATATATAGAGTCGATAATGGCCTCGACACTCATATCCATAATTGTATCCTCGGTAGTCATGGTCTCAGTAATCAGTATCAAAGATGAGAGGAAAACTCTCCTATCGATTACACCGATACTGCTTATAATCTCATTGTCTTCCATAATAATACTGGTCATGGGTGTGCTTTACGGCTTCATCGTTAAATTCCCATTCCCAGATTGGTCGCTTGCATATCTATATTATACATCACTTCTTAATGAAATGTTTCTAGCATTATTCAATGGGTTAATGCCTCTACTAGTATTCATCGGTTTAACTCTCAAGACAAAAATTAGTAAAATCAACAAGGCAGTATATGAGAGTAAGCACTGTCCTGAATGCGGGCATTTAAATAAAGATGTGAAGGGTGAAGATTATTCAGACTTCGGGGATGTAGTTTAGAATAGTGGAACCATCATTCCTAATCGCATACTTTAATTTACTGTCTCTCGTTCCAAAGGGCAGGCAGTCGATGGTAAGACTTACAGCCTACCCCCAATAATCTTAGTAGCTCAGAGAAGCGAGTATTTCATCAAATACCGTTTTTACGTTTCTCATCGAAGCACGTGGACATAATGATAGCCCTTCCGGCTCCTCCATCTTTAAGCATTGATCTCTTATTATCTTGGTAGGTCTTACTCCTATTGAAATAAGGGCTTGTATTATCTTTTCTTCTCTACTTAGTAGAAGGCATGGAATATGTATTGGACCGTTATAGTTTAATCTGATAGAGAATTCAGCTAGATTTTCTATTAGGAGGGGTACTGATAGAGTATGGAAGGATTCAGGTGAGATAGTGTAAACTTTTCCGTAATTCTTTAAAACTCTTAGTATTCTCTTGAGAGAGCTAGGATTTACAGGTCTGCCTTCATCGTATCTTTCAGCTAACCCATTTATCGATATAAGCCCCGTTCCTAATAGCTCCGATAGCCCATAAGAATACTTATCATCTAGCTTTCTAGCAGATAAGAGTATAATCTCTCCTTTCTTCAAGACTTCTAAGTCTAGCTTTACTTCACTAGCATAAGATTCGGGTAAGGGGTAGTTCAGAGGACATTCACTTACACATCTCCAGCATTTTAAACAATTATTCCTCCCAAGGTCTTCATACCTAGAGTATCCTAGAGGGCTTAGACTCAGGTTTCCCGTATTAATGAATGTTGGACAGACTGATATACAGATCCCTGGACAATATATACAGGGTTTCTGCACTTTCTTAAAAGGCAGTTGGATAAAATTTAGTAATAGTTTAGGTGTAATCTTGACAGTGCTTAATTTTTTAAGCTTCAGTAGACTCTCACTCCATAAACTTTCCTGGATTTGAGATATTGTTAGGGTCGAATAATTTTTTTATCTTCTTAAGGTATTTTAAGGTTTCTCCTAGTTCTCTCTCCAACCATTTCTTCCTTAGGAGCCCGATCCCGTGATGATGGCTTATTGTTGCTCCATTCTTAATTAGAGTATCCATCGCTTTCTCCCATACTCTCCAGTAAACTTCTTCGTCTGCTTCAAAGACCATTGTGAAGTATATGCATGCCCCCGTGCTGTAGAAATGTGAAGCGTGCGCGAGGACAGAGTTCACTCCTTTAATCATCTTGACCTCTCTCTTAAACTCTCTATACACTTTTGGAAGGATACTCCATGTAGCAGCTGTCTCGACCGTATCAAACCATAAACCTAGAGGTACTACTAATTTAACTACATCACTAATTACATCGAATCTTTTCTCTAACCAGCTATCTACGTATTCCTCCCCGATTTCTAGAGATCCTCTCTTCTTCAATACCATTCTTAATTCAGATTCTTTTGCTTCGAGAAGTGCCTTAGACCATTCTTCTATGATGAAGATTGCTAAATCTTTATCTTCATTGAATCTTAAAGCCGCCTCATCTTTATCATAGATCCTGAGTACGGCTGGTTGCAATCCAAGGAGCATTACCTCTCTAGCTGCGGCAAGAGCTTCTTCGAAGCTATTAAATACAAATGCATTCTTAGAGATGTATCTTGGTATTTGAAAGATCTTAAAGGTAGCTTTAGTCACTATTCCAAGCTGCCCCTCGCTTCCAAGCATAAGCTTCTTTATGTTCGGTCCTGTTGATGTTCTTGGAACTATCTTTTCTCTAAGAGGTATGAATCCACCGTCTGCTGTAACCACTTCAATGTCTAGTAAGAGGTCTTCTACCCCACCATACTTAGTGCTATATTCACCTGTACTCAAGGTTGCTATCAATCCGCCTACTACGGCTTCTGGGAAAGATTGGGGGATGTGTCTGATAGTATAACCTCTAGAATTAAGATATTCTTCAAGCTTCTTAATCATTATTCCAGATTCAACGGTTACGTACATGTCTTCTTCATTGAGCTCTATTATCCTGTTCATTGCTTTAACATCTATCACTAGGCAATCTCTACATGGGGCTGCTCCAGTAACTCCAGACCCGCCTCCATATGGGGTGAAGGGGATTTTAAACTCATTGCAGAGTTTAATTAATGAGGCTACTTCTCCTACGTTTTTAGGCCATGCAACAGCTAGAGGAATAGCTAGTTCACCTCCCCTAGATTCTTTTAGAGTTAGTAGAGGCCAAAAATCCCTACTATAGACTTTGAGTACTCTAGGATCGTCTGTAAATCTCGAGCCTACGACACTCTTTACTCTTTTTAGAAAATCTTCTTTAACGATTGATCCCTCAGACATCTAGAAATAACCCCTAATAGTTTAGAGTAGGCATCCAACATTGCGCTCCTATCTATATGATTGAGGCTTGGTGAGAAGAGTTTCTCAATAGCCGGTTTCTCTCTAAGATCCTTCTTTGACAATTTACCATCTGATAAAGCTAGTAGCTTAGCAACTCCAAATGAGCTTACTTCTACGTCTACTGGTCTAGCGACCTGCATTCCAGTTATATCTGCTAACGTCTGTAGGAGTGCGTTTGACATAGAATACCCTCCACCCGAGAATAATGGTTCTCTAAATCCTCCAACATACTTTTTCATAGCATTGAGTATTGTAGCTATATGCAGAGAAACCCCTAAAGCTAGCCCCGACAGTATGTCTGACCTAGACGTATCTAAGCCTAGACCTAGAATCATCCCTCTTAGATCTCTTAGATATGGGATTCTAAAACCTCCAAGAGATGGTACTAGTAATACTCTCTTCTCAAATTGTTTCAATAACGATTCAGCTTCAGAATAATCTTTGAATAATCCTATCTTCATAAGCCATTCAAGGGTTGAACCCGTCGATCTTACGAACCCCTCCAAGCCATAGGTTTTCTCATCATCTATCCTTAAGACTATTATTGGAACTAACCCAGAGGTTGGTATAGCTAGTTTTTCTGTCACTGTCTCTACGAAGCTTCCAGTTCCATGCGTAGATTGGACTTCACCTTTACCTAGAACTCCAAATCCTACGCTTGCAGCTTGCTGATCTGCAATACAAGCGCTTACTTCTATATCTTCAAAACTGCCGAACGAGTGAGTATTCCCTGTTACTTCAGGTATTATCTTCGGAAGCTTGAGTAGCTCAAACACTATATCTATCTCTGAGAGGTTTCTTGGATGTATTAGACCTGTTAAAGTAGCATTTGTAGCATCTGCTAGAAACTTTCCAGTGAGTATGTATAGTATGTATGAGTCTAGTGTCCAAACATATGCTTTACCAGCCTTGACTTCTTCAATTAATCTTGGAATGTTATCGTAAACCCATCTCATCAATATTGCTGGAGAATCTGGGCTTAGAATTACATTCAAGCTTCTACTAAACCTCTTCAGGAATTTTACTGTAGGGGATAATCTCTCAAGTACTTCCTTGCCTCTACCATCTATCCATGTAATAATGTTTGTTATTGGAGTACCATCATTCCTCCAAGCAAGAATAGAGGCTCTATAAGTACAGATACCCATCTTCTTCACACCTTTCTCTCTAGCTTTCTTAACAAATCCTCTCACAGCATTAGCTATTTGTAGACTGTTCTGCTCTATACGTTGTTGACTTATCTTCTCGAAGCCTACGACTGTTTTCTCATAATGAGTTTTTCTGAGATTTTCATCATATATAGATAGCTTGACGCCTGTTGTACCTATATCTATAACCCCATACATCCTATAAAACCTCTATCGCAACTCTACTATTTGATGGAAGCTCTACTATAGGGTAAGACTCGTCAACAACTATTCTTTCTCCATTAACTCTCAGCTTAACTCCCACTCCGACCCCCAAAATAATACGGGCTACACGTTTAGAAACTTTATGGGGGATGTGAGGAACGTCACATAATACTTCTATTGGGTCTCCTCCCTCGATTAAAGATTCTGCCATGATCCTGCTTGCCTCAACTATCTTCATAGGATCCTCTAATATCATTGCAGCGTTTCCAACGATATTTTCTACTCCTAGCTGGTTCCAAGGAGATAGCTCTGCAAGTATCAGTGTATCTGCTTTTAACTCTCTTCCATCAATCATTACTGAAGATACTCTCTCGCTGCCCAATATTTTCGTAACTCCACCTTTTAAAACCTCTACTCCCATATCTGCGATTTCCTCTAAACTATGTATTAGAGAGCCACTTGTATATGTTACCACGACCTTTTCGCATGTCTTGGATAACTTGCTCGCTAGAGAGATTGAATAGTGGTTGAATCCATAGATGATTACTTTGTCTCCAATAGAGTAGCCTTTATTGATTAGTTCCCATGCAGAATAGAGATAGAAGACTCCTGAAGGTCTAAAACCATATATGCCGAGCTCCAATGCTGTCTTCTCTCTAAAACCATTTGCAGCTATAACCGTACCAGGGATCTTCCTTGAGCCTTCTCTACTTGCAACCCAAACCCCATCCTTATCATAACCAAACGCTACTACGTTACACATTATATCATCATCAATTGCAAATTGCGATATTAGGTCTCTCCCTCTTACATTATTGACAGGGTATTCATCATATTTGTAGAACCCGCCGACCTCTCTGTCTTTTTCAACGATTATTGTATTCATGCCTCTCTTCTTCAAGTAATGTGCTACTGAGAGGCCTGATAAGCCTCCGCCAATGACTATGAAGTTTTCAATATCCAGCTTCCGCCACCTCTTAAAGTGATATTAGATGGCTTTACTCCCAGCTCATCCGAAATGACTTCAATGACCTCGGAGAGGCATCTTGAACCTTGACATACACCCATACATGCACCAGTCCTAAACATTACTCCTTGAAGAGTTTTGGAGCCTCTCCTGACAGCTTCCCTAACTTCTTCTTCTGTAACTTTATTACATATACATATGAGCCTGCCTTTTCCACATTCTGGTTTATCTCTAAATCTATGAAATACGGTGCGCTCAACTATGTCTTCTCTCGGTATAAGCTCCAATCCAGCTTCTTTAAGCTTTTCTAAAACGACCCTGGCTATCGCAGGAGAAGATGTGAGAGCTGGCGACTCTGTTCCAAGAATATTCACTATCCTACGGCTTTTCGTAGAATAAGTAATTATGAAATCATTTATTGATGATATGGGTCTTATGCCTGAGTAAGCCTTTATAGGTATCCCTGGATCAACCTTAACTAATTTTGAAAATTTACTGATAATTGTCTTCACGTCAGATTCTTCTATGGATAAGTCATTCCTGTCTCTTACTATTCTAAGATTTGGACCCCATAAGCCTTTACCATCCCAAGTAAACATTACTGCTCCACCTTTCGTCTTAGGGTCAGGTCTCAATGTAAGCGGAGATAGAAGCCTATCCGAGACTTGCCTCTCAAAAACTATCATAACACCTTTCCCTAACTCAAACTCTACATAATCTCCTAAAAGCCTCACGACTTCATCAGCATAGAGTCCACCAGCATTTACTAAATATCTCGATAAAAACTCTCTTCCACCTTCTGTAGAGATTTTCAGGAAATCGTTCTGGAAATCTATTCTTACAACTTTTTCACCGAATACGAAATGAACACCGTTTATTTTCAGAAATTCATAGAGACCATACGTTAAATCAAAGCTATCTATAACTGCGTAGTCATTAACTTCTATCGCAGCTAAAACTTTATCAGAAATATTAGGCTCTATTCTTCTAAGAGTTCTCCTACTAACAATCCTAACCTTAAATTCTTCCTTCAAGTTTAATCTAAGATATAGATAGATAAGTGGGAGAGCTAGTAGATGGAGGAGGTTCATTGCAAGTAGCAAAGTACTAGTCTTTTTATAACGTACTTTAAGATAGTCGCATATCTTTAAGAGTTCTCTATTTCCTTCTCTAGCTAGCTTACTCTTAAGAGACTTGAAAGGTAGCTGAATAACATGAACTATAGCTGCATGTCCTTTTGATACGCCCCATCCAGGCTCATTATTCATATCAATTACTAGGATGTCAAGTTTATAATGAGCAAGCTTATATGCTGTGATAAGACCGCATATACCTGCCCCAACTATCACGACATCGTAAACATCAACCTTACTCATAACCTACTCTACGAGCTATTACACATAATATAAGCATTCTAAAAACTGGTAAAGATGCTTGGTGACAATTAAATTCTAGGTGATGCTGTAATTTTTTAACACTTTTCAGAGAGGTTTGGGCTCAAGTACCAGTATCAGAGATTCGGTGTAAGGGATGTTGTCGAGAGGTTCTCCGGATGCTTAAAGCAGAGGACTAGGAGATTCTACAACAATATAAATACATTGAAGATTAAGCCGATAGAAGACTACGCATCAACAATAGCAACAATAAGAAACTACCATAATAGTAGAAACTCAGGGAAGGGTATTACCTGGCCGACAGGGTCGCTGCGAGTAAAACAATATATTGGTTTAGATTCGCTGACTCAAATTCTATAAGTTTGTCCCGAACAGATCAGATCTATTAGGATATTATTTTAGAATCAACCTCCTACTGCATGCCGCGCTTCCTTCTTGCATATTCACGGCTCATCCACCATGCTTTTATGCAAAGTATTCATAGAGATGGTTGTGGGGATTAGTAAGAAGCTTAATCAGCTCAAGAGTCTTCTCAACGCGTTTTTGGAAGTGGATTTTACTCGATATCTTAAAGACATAGATTTTATTAAATCCAGAGTATTTCTTAGGGAGGCGTCTCGAATGAGCAGTAAGCTTCTCGTACTATTTATTGGGAATTCTTTGTTTAAGGATGATAGGATAGGTCTTATTGTAGGAGAGAAGCTGAAGCCCATTCTTGAGGGTGAAGGATTCCAAGTTGAAGTCCTGGATAAGTCTGGTCTCTCTCTGATAGATTATATTGAGGGTAGAGAATTAGTCATAATAGTTGATAGTATCATAACCTCGGAACATCAAGTAGGAGAAGTAATAAACGTAGACCTGGATAAACTAGAAAGTTATTCTGTATGGAGCCCCCACTATATGGGTGTACCTGAAACATTGAAGGTTATGGAGGAGCTAGGTATACCTAAGCCGGAGAAGCTATACGTAATAGGGATAGAAGTAACAGACGTCTACACAATCTCAGAAGAAATCTCAAAAGAATTAGAAGAAAGACTAGATGAGATATCAAGTAAAGTCTACGAAATGATAAAAAGTAAACTGTATAAGTAAGTGTGTATCACATGTGGTAATCTAAGTTAGTGTTATTAGTTATCTGCTCTATAAAGCTATCAGTGGATTATAGTTTTATCAAATCTTTTATTTGACATAGTGAACTGGATGATTATTCTCGGGATTGTTAGTATAAGCCCCCATACTGTAAAGACTGTGGCTGTCATTAACCCTCCAACCATAGTTATTTCATGAAGCATTACTGGGATATCCATTGGGTTAGACATGGCTGTTAAGAAAGGTGGCAACGGAACTACTTCACCATGCCAGACATGTTCTACTGCTAGTAGAGCTACTCCACCCCATAAGAGTGTATTTAGAATACTTAGTTTTAGTTTTTCAATCTTTCTGCTGAATGTTTTCTGGATTAGTGTTGTTATTACTGCTATGATCATAGGTGTTATAAAGCATGCCATTTTAATCTTCCTCCTGGTAACACCGAAAAGTTAAATAATTGTTACTAATAAACCTTTCTGAGAAAAGATGTGGCTACTAATATTGCTTTTCGCAGCAACTATGTCGACAGCATTGTGGTATTCTAAAGCTGAAGATGATAAATACATGTTAAAATTCTTAAGCTTAATCTTCTGGGGAGCGTCAATAATGGTCTTCATAGACCATCTAATAAGCTACATTACCGAGGGAGGGGAATTCATAGAGGTAACGATTGAATCAACCATACTAGGATTCGTTCTGGTAATCACAGCATTAATAATTTGGGAGATAGCATTACTGATAAAGGACCCGAAACAAGTGATTCGTAGGAAGATATGATTAGGGCAACGTACTTAGACATGCTCGACATTGTATGAATGTATTTGGGATATGGTAACTAGAGAATGAGGGAGAAACCTTAGAAATTCCGACAATCTCATTTTCCAGTTTTTATTTTTGTAATCTTGGTGCTTATAACCTGTTCTCTTGAAGACTACTTTACGTATTTGCTGAAAAGTGAATTAAAGAATAACTTCAGCTATGCACTAGTATACCTTCATAGAGTAAACCGAGGTTTTGCAAGCCTCCATGACTGCTATGCTTCATCTGTCATCCCCTACCTTCTTAGGCTATCTTTATCCGTATTGCTTATATCATACTATAAGTGAGTCAAGCTCGGTGTAGAAATGAAGTATTCTAAGAAAACTATTAAGACGGGGGTCTCGTTTCCATCTGAACTCTTAAGAAACTTTGATAGAGTCTTGAAAGAGGTAGGTATATCTTCAAGGTCTCAAGGTCTCCAGGAAGCTATAAGAGCTTTCATATCAATAAATACTTGGAGGATTAGTGGAGAAGAAAGTGTAGCTGGAGCTATACTAGTACATTACTCCCATGATGTTAAAGGTCTCGAAGAAGAATTAACAGATATCCAGCATGACTTCATAGACATCATACCATCAGCTCTCCACCTACATTTAACAAGAGAAGACTGCTTACTAATAATAGTTGTAAGGGGATTAGCATCTAGGATTAGAGAGTTAACAGAGAAAATTAGAAGTTTAAGAAGGATTAAACAGCTTACTCCGATTCTCACACCAATCTATTAGAAATTATAGGCAGCCACTTAGCTAGACTTGATATATTTCTCCAGGCTTCAACACCACTACTTTAACTCCTTTAACCTTAATTTTCCTTAATTCACGTTTAAATTCTTCTGGATCCTGCTTTATCACATCGAAAGTATTGTAATGCATTGGGATAACAATCTTAGGTTTTAATAGGGCTGCTGCTAATGCTGCTTCTCTTGGCCCCATAGTGTAGAATCCACCGATTGGTAGTAGAGCTATTGAAGGCTTGTATAATTGCCGGATTAACCTCATATCATGAAAAACTGTTGTATCTCCTGCATGGTATATGCTGGTCTTACCATCTGATAACACTACCCCACATGGGTTGGAAGACATAGAATGGAATGCTGGAGTCAAGGTTACGGATAGCCCATCTATCTTAACTGTCCCACCAATATTCATCCCAATACAATTTTTCACTCCTCCACCTGAAGCTTTATTGGCTGTTTCATATACCGATATTACTGTAGAGTTATGCTTTTCCGCTATCTCAATAGAATCTCCAAAGTGGTCTCCGTGGTCATGTGTAATAACGATAACATCTACATGTTGAAGATCTTCAGGCTTCAATGGAGACAGCGGATTCTCTTTCAAGAATGGATCAATTAAAACTCTTTTACCAGCTATCTCTATCTCAAAAGCTGCATGACCCAACCATTTAACGGAGACCATACATAAAAAATCTTATTAAAAGAAGTTATTAATAATTTCTTTAGGATACATGAAATTTATCTTAAAATAAAAGGATGCACAATAGAGAGTGAGAGATTTATCTTACTTTTATCCTCTCTAGAATAGGGAGGGCTGGAATGGCGTTAACAGATATTACAGATTATGCGAGTAGAAGGATTACCAGAGTAGGCGCTCACAGCCACATTAAGGGTCTTGGATTAGATGGTTTAAGAGCTAAGCCTATAGCTGACGGCCTCGTAGGCCAGATTGAGGCTCGCGAAGCTGCTGGAATAGTCGTTAAGATGATCAAGGAGGGAAAGATGGCTGGTAGAGCAGTATTATTTGCTGGCCCCCCGGGAACGGGCAAGACGGCTATTGCTTATGGAGTTGCTAAAGAGCTTGGTAAAGATGTACCTTTTGTTGCTTTGAGCGGTTCAGAGATTTATTCTTCAGAATTGAAGAAGACTGAGGTTCTTACTCAAGCCATGAGGAAAGCTATTGGCGTTAGATTGAGAGAGCAGAGGCACGTATATGAAGGTGAGGTAGTCCAGCTAGACATAAAGACCCGGAAGCATCCCTACAACCCATACCAAGAGATTCCAGACCACGTTGTTATTGGTTTAGCAACCAAGGATGATAGAAGAGTGTTTAAAGCAGGTCAAAGCATCGCTCTCCACCTTATCCAGCAGGGAGTAACACTAGGCGATATAATAATGATAGATGCAGAAACAGGGAAAGTAACAAAGCTTGGGAGGTCTGAGGAAGCAGCCGAGAAATACGAGATAACTACGTGGGAGGAGAAGCCTATACCTAGACCTGCTGGACCTGTAGAGAAGAATAAAGAGTTTGTCTATGTCTTAACACTTCACGACCTTGACCAGATATCTGCACAACATCGAAGTGGAGGGCTATTCAGCCTACTGTTCGGCGGTCCTCCTTCTAAAGAGATAGATTCAGAGATAAGGAAAGAAGTTGATGAGATGGTTAAGAAGAGGCTTGAAGAAGGCACTGCAGAGATAATTCCAGGAGTACTCTTTATAGATGAAGTTCACCTACTTGATATAGAAGCATTCTCCTTCTTGAACGCAGCTATGGAGAGCGAGCTTGCACCGATACTCATATTCGCAAGTAACCGTGGAGTAACAAAAGTTAGAGGAACGGATATAGAGTCCCCTCATGGGATTCCTCTAGACCTTTTGGATAGGTTACTAATAATCAGTACCAGGCCATATACTAGGGATGAGATTAAGAAGATTCTAGAGATAAGGGCAGCAGAAGAGAAAGTAAGAATATCGAGTGAAGCATTAGAAGCTTTAACAGATATTGGTGTTGAATCTACACTTAGATATGCCGTTCAACTTCTTAGGCCAAGCATGGAGATAGCGAAGGGGAATGGAAAAGAAGAAATAACAGTTCAAGACGTTATTGAGGCTAAGAAATTGTTCTCTGATATAAAGAGGAGCGTAGAAGAACTTAGAAGATTTGAGGAGTTAATGTTGAAGTAGAATGGGTAGGCTTATCTGCGGAATAGATGAAGCTGGAAGAGGCTCCGTAGTAGGACCAATGGTTATAGCTGGGGTTCTAATTGATGAAGAAAAAATAAATGAATTAATCAACTTAAAGGTTAGAGATTCTAAAGAAGTTGAACCGGAGGAGAGAGAAACACTCTGCCATGAGATTTTGAAGATAGCTAAGGCGTGGAAGATAATAATACTAACTGCTAAGGAAGTAGATTCAGAGACTAGAAAAAATAAGATGAAGGGGATAAACTATCTAGAAGCACGGAAATTCATCGAGATAATCAATGAGCTTAAACCAGACATAGCCTACATTGATCTACCATCTAGAGACCCTGAAAAATTCAAATCGATAATTTATCAAATGCTGAAGCATGAATGTCAACTCATTTTAGAGCATAAAGCAGACAAAAACTATCCAGCTACATCTGCAGCATCTATAGTAGCCAAGGTTACTAGAGATAGAGAGATAAAGAAGCTTAGAGAAAAATTTGGAGATTTTGGGTCAGGATACCCTCATGACCCTAAAACGAGAAGATTCATTAGAGAAATACTTAAGTCGAGTAGTGAAGCTCAAGAATGCATTAGATTGAGCTGGCAAACAATAAGCAAGGTCATGCAGACGAGACTGGAAGAGTATGGAGTTGATTAATTTGAGGATTATTTATGCTTTAACGGGGCCACCTGGATGCGGTAAAACTACAGCCATCCTCAAAATTAACAATATATTGAAATCATCAAATGTAAAGATTGATGGAATGTATACTGAAGAGATTAGAGTTTCAGGGAGACGTGTAGGGTTTAGAGTAACTAGAATCGCTACGGAGGAAAGTGGAGTCATGGCCCATGTAGACTTTAAGAGTTCTTATAGAGTCGGAAAATACTTTGTTGACATCAAGACTCTAGAAAACATTGGTGTAGCAGGGATATTGAATGGGCTAGACTCTGCAGAAGTAGTAATCATCGATGAGGTTGGACCGATGGAACTATATAGCGATAGCTTCATTAATGCTGTTAGGAGGGTCTTATTATGTGATGTCCCCGCTATATTAACAGTCCACTATAGAGTATCCCACCCCATAGTCTATGATGTTAAGAAGACTGCAGGTAATA
>Ga0209393_1000252_pt1 | contig 27625 bp, 23 predicted proteins | sample SSWtaG_2_FD_184117 | JGI IMG/M metagenome (GOLD analysis project Ga0209393, IMG submission 184117) | Hot spring microbial communities from Sandy's Spring West, USA to study Microbial Dark Matter (Phase II) - SSWsed_130316 (SPAdes)... | ecosystem: Environmental > Aquatic > Thermal springs > Hot...
GACCTAAATGTGTAGCCATTTAGGTTACAGAATTTAGAGATGAGTCAAGTTCAATCTAAAATCTAGATGATCCGAAGACTAATTGACTTGTAAAAAGAATTAAAACTTTAAGTGTTAAGAAATGTTTAAAGGCGTTACGTTAGAGTATGTTAATGTTAACAAAAAGTTTTATTCGTTTTTACATATTCTTTACTTTCGGATTCTTGCCTATAGAATAGTTAGCGTAAAGTTCTATTGTATTTTCTTACTTATAACTTCAATAAAGGAAAGCAGATATACTCTACTGCCTCTGCTCAATAATAACAGAGTCTTGTATCCGCTACATAGCCGCAATTAGCTTGATCTACAAAAAATATTTGCAACAATGATGGAATTATTTTAGAATCAAGAGAGAAGCAAGAAGTTAATACTTTATCGCTTTATTCGAACTATGGTTCGACATGGAAGACAAGTATTTCTTATTTTTCTAAGCCTTCTAAATGGAATCCTCTTTTCTTGGATTCGAGTGCATCGTAAATTTATAGAGACGAAAGAACGAGCTGAGCAGTAAAAATGTCAATATTCGAGAAATACGAAAACTTTCAAACCTTTTCCAACACTGATGAAATAGTGGTTTCAATTTTATCAAAGCTGACAAGCAGCGCCGCAGCTCTTGCATGGTTTGAAATAAGCAATGCTAGAGACGCATAACATTAGATACTCTCCTGGCATATTAGCACCTCATGTATATTCATTAATATTAATAACCTCTAAAAGTTGAGGGATTAATAACTTTGATTGTTAAGACAATGGCTGTGAAAGTTAACTTCATGGATGGAAGATATTAAAGTAAATTTGTGAACAATCTAGCATCGCATTAAATTTTAAATCCATTCTGTTAAACATTAAACTTTTGTCCCATATATTCTGAAAGTAAAGATGGAAAACAGCAGTAAGGCACTCTAAGACAGGTTGCATCCTATTGCTGGAATCTGCATTGAGAAAATCGAGTGTTACAGAGACCTGCCGAAAGAGTGTCAAAGTATCTATACCTCCAGACTTTAAACATGCTCCCTATCTGAACGTTCTCGCAGTTGTTTCAACGCAGGATTTTTTGCTAGTAGAGTGGCTTAGACACGTTGTATCTTTTTCAATTAACGCATAAGTTTTCCTCGAACAGTACATCTTTAATTGAACTTTCATAGTATTCTTTTTCTGTTAATCTGTTAAGATGCTTTGTGGGTTACGTTTGAGGGCTTCTGTCTAGGGCTGTGGATTTTAGATTAAATATAAGATGGAAATTCAAGAATATTCAAGGCATTATTCTTATCCTATTATGAGGATAATCAAAGTTTTATTTTACCATCTTAACATGTTTAATTTTTGTGAAGTGTCTTTCCATTCAGTTTTGGGTCTAGGCTATTAACGAGACCCTGTTCTTGAAAAAGAGTGTCGGAACAGGATAGTATTTATATAAGACCGTCAAGGCTAGATTTTCGTGGACCCTTTAATAGCTTTACTCAGGAGTCAGAATAAAGTGTTGGAGTTTTTAGCTAAGGGTTTTAAGGTTCTTAGTGATGTAATTAAAACACCTGATATAGGTATAAGAAGACAAGAGTTGTTTATAGCAACATTAAAGAAACATGGAGTTATTGAGGAGATTCAGGAACAGCTAGGAAGAGAGGAAGATTTCTACTTGATAAGCGAGGCCAGGCGGCAAGCATATAGTCTTAAGACCGCTAAGAGCGTAGGGATAATAAAAGTTGCCTGGAATGGTTTTCCTAGCGCTGAGAGAGTTAAAAATTTCCAGTTCACATGTCCAATAGTCTATGTTACAAAAGAAGGCATATACGTATTTGAATTAAATGACATTGAGTCGGTGAAAAGAGAAATGAAGTTTGATGAATTTTGGTGGATTCCTACGGGAGGTAATCCAAGAGGGTTTGGCATAAGTAAGAAGGCTGTTGAAAAACTTGTTACAAAAGCAAAAGAGAAAGACAACTATATCCCTCTCCCTTCAATAAGGGAAATTACAGCCCAGATTAGCAGGGGGGATTACCTAGATGCTTTCTATGAAATGGTAAAAATGCTAGTAAATAAGATTGATAAATAATGAAGGGCAGCTAAGTCGTTACTTTTAATCAACTTATATCTCATATTTATTAAGAGCTTCGAAATGCAATTCTCCTGTTAATGTACTTTGTGCTAATAGATTCTTTATTCTTTCTTCTGACTTCTTGACATACTCCGGGTTTATGTCTATTCCTATAAAATGCCTCCCGGTTAAGATTGCGGCAATGCATGTAGTTCCCACTCCTACAAATGGGTCTAGGACTACGTCGCCCTTAAAGGTGTATAGCTGGATGCACCTGTAAGGTAGCTCTATTGGAAACGGAGCAGGATGACCGACCTTCACCGCTGATGCAGGCGGGATCTTCCATACACTTTTAGTGAACTCTATAAATTCATCTCTCGTTATCGTGTCTTCTTTCCCATGATCTTTCTTCCTAGAGAAGCCACCTTTTGACAAGACGATGATATATTCATGGACATCCCTCAATATAGGGTTGACTGCTGATTGCCATGAACCCCATGCTGTGGAAGAGCTAGCTACAGCATCCCCCTTATACCATATTATCTCCCCCCTCATTAAAAAGCCCACTCGTTCAAATCTTTCTATTAAATATGCATGTAATGGTATGTATGGTCTCCTCCCGAGATTAGCTATGTTGAAGCAGACTCGACCTCCAAAGACTAGAATTCGATAAACCTCCCTCATAACCTCTTCTATGAAGTCTAGATATTCACCTAAACTCAGGTCTTCATCATATTCTTTTCCAACATTATATGGTGGAGATGTAACCATTAAGTGGACGCATTTGTCTGGGAGCTTCTTTAAACATTCTCTAGCATCACCTAGAATCACCTTATCAATGAGGTTGGATGGAACCGGGTTTTCTTCAAGATCTTCTGGGCTGGGTTCTGGAAACTTGATCTCTTTATAAAGCTTCCTAGAATAAAACGGAGAGGAGTCGTGATTTTCCCTCTTTCCACTACCAAATGATCTAGTTTTTGTTCCCTGATTCTTCATCTCCCAGCTTCCCCTCATGCTCATCTAATAAGGCATTTATTGCCTCATCAAATGTTACCCTAGGAGTTTTACGCTTTTGTATTAACTCTAGAAGATATCGTTGGAGACGCTCATAAGTCTCCATCTTTAGCACGACATTTCTCTTCTTAACCTCAGATTCACTGTATTTCAGACGCATTCTACTTCTCGATGTCTTGAATATATTGATTACATTTAAAGTTTTCGATGTATTTGGTGATCTGATCAACCAAGTAATATCACTCCTTAAGTATCCTGTTTATGGTCTTCTATCGACTAGTTCACTGAAGCAGTTCTTTCAGTCTATCTACTAGAAAGCTTCTATAATTGTTCCATTTCCAGAGTTCTTCATCTAAAGGTATTATATGAGACTGAATTGTCTTGCGGTCTTCTACTTCTTTCAGACATATTGCTAGGCCATTTACTCAATTTAACTTCTTTGAGACTATAGTTATGTTTGGCTATGTGATCGTCGCGTCTTCCATGTCTAGGTCTGCTCGAACCGTTATATATCCACCTAATGGAAGGAAGACTGAGTGTATTGGCTCATAACGTGTAGTATCCTATTTCGTGTAGAGCCTTAAATGCTAATTTGACACTTCCCCGCTTTTCCTCTAACTATTCGCAGAACACTAATTCTAATGTATTGCTGAAGTTCCTATACCGGTTTTAGAGGTTTACGAATTTTAATGCTATGTCCAGCTGGCCTCGCTCATCATATATCGAGGCTTAGATGTGAGAGTTGAGAAATATGGAGAGAATGCGTAAGAGAGACTGAGAATGTTGGAGATTTATTAGACTATGCCTTAAGTTAAAGGTTTAGACTTGGAGTAATTTTAGAGTCAGTATAGAGGTGGCTTGAAGGAATGATGAGAAGCTCAAAGATCTTAGCTTTGGAGAAGATAATAAACTTAAGCTTTATTATGACAACTAAAAAGTGCGAAAAACTAGAACATAAAGAGTGAAACTATTCGCTTCATTAGAATATTATGGTATAGATAATCTGGATAGAGACCTATACTTGCAGTATTTTTGAACATATGTTTTTAAGACGTTTTAACTCCTTCTTCTTACTTCTTTCATCTTTAGTGAATTTGCTATTAGCAAAATCTGTTAGTAAGACTCCTAATCCTTTGCCCTTCCTTCGAAGAAGTATATTTGATAGTGTTAGGTCATTATGTACAATGCCTAGTTCATGTAGTCTTTTGACCCTTCTCTTTAACTTACTTACTATTTTTTTCTTCTCTTTCGGGTTTAGTTTCTTAAGGAGGTTTTTAAGACTTCCATCGTATCTTTTCAGCAAGATAGCATAGAATCTTCCGACTTGTTTATCTGCCCTACTGACTTCAGCCTCATTATCAAATGCTAATAATTCAGAATAATACCTACTAGGAAAGCCCTTCTTGGCTAGATAAATGTAAAATTTCAATTCGGAGGTTACAAGTCTCTCATCAGTAGTTGCTTTAATTACGTACTCCTTACCATTGATCTTCTTTTTAGATACTCCTACATCTCTAACAAGCCATGTTCGAAATTGGAAACCTCCACCAAGCCTTTCAACTAACTTGTATTTTTCTCACAAATTTTTATAACGTCACCCTTTCGTAGATTCCTCCCATGTGGTCACAGTGCCTAGCATGGAATATAAATCTTCACTGAAAAATCAAATAAACAACGAGAGATTCTCACTACTATCGTAGTATATTATGTTTCTCATTTAGAATACACAGTTAGTTGTGTCTTGACAATTTTTATCTAACTCTTCCAAGTGAGAGTTTCTATAATCTTTACAGTAAAATTCAGGAATAATTAATCATTAAATGGCAATTGCGGGTAATGATTAAGTAATTTATCAAAGCATAGAAGATTAAAGGAATGGAAATAATAAGTAGTAATAGAAACTAAGAGGTCAACAACAATCTATAGAGGTGCATCAAGAAAAATTAAATAACATGTCTTCTCATAGGATATGGAACGTTCTTGTTGAATGGTAAGGTTAAGTTGAAGATTCATGAAATATTGCCTAGCTTTGAGGAATGGTTGAAGTCTGAGGATGCGAGAGAACATGTAAAGCAAGTTGTTAAGAGGGTTAGAGAGTTCAGAAATCTTCTGAGTGAAGAAAATATTGAAAGGTTAACAGAGCCTGATTTCAGGAAGATTATCGCATCATTATATGCGTTTGCTGGATGGACGAATAAAGATTATGTAGCTGATAGGGTTTTAGCGGATAGGGGTATTGAAGTAATAAAATCTGAGTTGAGAAGATTGCTTTATGGGAAAGGTCCATTCTCGGAACGTTACGACCACTTTACTAAAAATGTTAGGGGGCTTGGGCCTGCTGGTCTAACAGAGATCCTAGCCTTCTTTAACTCCTTAGAGTATGGCATATGGAATGAGAAGAGTAGAAGAGCTCTAGAATTCCTAGGTCTAGGAGATGAGCTGCAAACCAGGAAGTATAGGATAACAGGCTCAGAATATGAAAGATTCAACCATGCTCTTAAAGAGATATATGATGAGATTAAACCTACTTTTGAAAAGCTTGGGATTATAGAGGAAGCTGTAGATTTACTCTTAGTCGACTTATTCCTCTACTATATTTGTGAGGAAGTATATCCTACCTCTATATTCGTAGAGGGGAGAACGATCGTCTCGGAAGATTATGATTTTGACCATGATGAGATTGTGGAGAAGCTTGTTGAGCTTGGGAACGGGTTAGGATTTGAGGCTGAGAGTGAGAAATTAATAGCGAAGGGTGCTAGAGTTGATGTTGTATGGCGTGCAAAAATTGCGAATCTAGGAGTGGTAAGCTATGTATTCGAAGTACATAGAGGAGGAAGTATAGACTCACTAATACTCAACTTACAGAGAGCTAAGAATAATCCAACAGTCCAGAAGCTCGTTGTCGTAGCAAACACGATAGATCTGAGGAAAATAGAGGAGGAAGTAAGCTCCTTAAGCGAAGATTTTAGAAAATCTCTAGCATATCTAGAAGCAAAGGATGTTGAGAAAGCCTACAACCTATTAAAAGAATTGAATGCTATAATAGGGAGATTAGAATTAGTAAAATCATTCTAGCTTGGACTTACATCTCAAGAGAACATAGAGTGTACCGTTTAGGACTATCCTATCATCAGCTCTAGGCCTACCAACCCTAAACCTAGGAGGAAGAAAGAGCTTATGGTCTCAAAATCATTAAGCTCACAAAACTCTGTAAGGAAAACCAAGAAAGAGAAGCTTAAATAGTTTTGAGATGAGTTCCTACCCCTAAAAACAATTAGAGACCAAACCGTAATATATACGTATAAGGTCGAGGTCCCAATCTCTAATTACTAGCTTCTTAAAAGACTAAACACTCAGACGCGGTATTTTACCTTGTCTTATGAGAAATTATCACTTGAAGATACAGCGGAACTTTCTGCCATCATAATTTTTAAGAGTTCTATCTCATTAGATAATAGGTTGTAGAGAATGTCAAGTAAGGAGGTAGAATCTCCTTTATAACCTAAGACTTTAAGCCATGCCTGATCTATTAATTGTCTACTCCAGAATTTGTTTTTCAATTGTTCAAAAATACTTGGTGGTTTGATATTTTTAACTTTCTCAAATGTTTCCAACAGAACCTGTTTATCTTTTGAAGACATGTTTAGGATTGAGGGAATCTTTATCTCCTTCAGAATATACTCTTCTACTTTCATCCAAGCACCTCTTGTTTCTTTCCTTTTAACTATTAATTGAAGTAATGAAAAAGTAGAGTTAAGCCACAATGTAACTATTTTTGCATCATCACCAACTAAACCTTTTAGACACCAAAAATGGTCTGTTCCAATAATCTCTGTATCTGAATAGAAAGCTATCCATTTAGTTCCAGGGGCAGATATATCAAACCTTCTTCCCATCAAGACGTGTGTTTTCCTCGCTTCAAATTTATTTTTCCAAGAATTGATTATGTTTTCGTTAAATCGCTCCAGTTGCGCTTTTGATAAAGATTGAGAAGCCATTTTCATAATATCTTTAAACCACCCTGTAATAAGATAATCTGCCGTAGAACTTACATCTATGGTGTCAACATGCGATAAGCGTCGAAGCCCCCTCTGCAGGACTTCAAGGGGGATGCTCACACTAAAGCTTAAACCTCTATGTTTAGCTAAGATCTTGTCTTTCTCTCTACATTGCAGAACCCATACATCCGTTTTCTTTATTGCTCTTCTCTCTTCAAAAAGAATAAAACCATGAAAATCACCAAATTTTAGATGCTGCAGATCTAGCCGCTGAGGTTCACATAACGTTGACAAATCTACTAAGTTAAAAGACTCTAATAACTTTTTCATAAAGATTAACAAATCTGGATTAACCATTATAAATTTAAACCAGTTTTCAGTATCCATCATAAACTCCTTATACATTATTGTAAAAATTTTTATTTTATCATCTTCATAATTTGCGGTTTCTCTGATCAAATTAGCAAATCTTCGTACCTCAATTAAAGTAGATGGCAATCTTTTTAAAATCGCTATTTTTAGGTAAGTTCTCTCAATTTCTTTATCAGAAGAGCCTAGCTTTTTAGCTATAAGCAGTATTTCTCTAAATCTTGCACTTTCAGAAAAAGCAGACCGTTGATGAGTTGTAATTATGTATTCTATATGATAGTTTTCACTTAAAAATTTTCGTATTCCTTGACAAGATTTAGCCATTAAAATCGTAGCTGGTAATACTAAGGCAATTCTGCCGTTCTCTTTTAGAAACTTATCCGCCAAGAAAATAAAATATCCATAATAACCTAGCTGCCCGTGAAGATAATCTTTATACTTCGAAAATCTTTCTGATAATACAGTCTTATACTTTTTAGGTATTCTCTCTTGTCTTGTGAAGGGTGGGTTCATTATTATTACGTCTTGTTCCTCTAGTTTAATCTCTTCAGACTTTAAACCCGTTAAGCTTACAACCCCCTTAACTTCTTGTTGAGGTTCTGTAAACAATTCCAATTCCGTTTGACCCTTCAAAACAAATTTTAAAGCAGCTATGGAAGGTATTGTATGTCCAGGTTCGAGTTCGGTTGAGTCCCAGATTGCTATATTAACTTTATCAGTAAAATACTCAGGGGCTTGTAAAGCTAAATGACATGCAGCTATATGAGCGGCGAAAGGCATTACATCTATACCAAGTAAGTCCTCCTCAACGAACCTTTTATGGTCTTCTCGCATAAAAGCTCTCTCTCTTTCCAAAAGCTCCTTTTTCCTCCTATAGGCTGCTACAAGTAGACCTCCACTCCCACATGCGAAATCCGCAATCTTTGCGTCATGCCTATCTATTGCTAAAGATGCGAGTAATTCTGCAGCTAATACATTTGTATAGAAGGCCGCTACTGATTTTCTTACTTCGAATGGGACTAAATCGTGGAAGATAGTACCAAGTAAATCTCCTCTAATTTTTTCTGGTGCTATACCCTTGATAGCGTTTATGATAGTCTTGATATAGTTCGTGAAATTATCAGGAATTAATGAAACTATATCATAAGAGAAGATAGCCCGATAATTCACTTCATAAACTTTCTTGAAGTATTCCTTAAGATCAGAAGGTTTCTTAATGTGTGAAGGGTCTATTGACGGAAAATCTTCTCTAAAACTGGATATAACGTGATAAAATAGTAACTGAGTAACTAGTATATACGACATTACAAGCCTTAAGTCCTCTAAAGGGTATTTCCCTTCCTCATATTGGAGAATATTCTCAAACACGTCTCTTCCTCCAAGCATATCCTCAATAGCTTTGCCAGACATATCTTTCATAGCTTCAGCAATGCTTTTAGCTGATTCTCTTAACACACCGATAATGTATGGTATACTTGGCTCTACGTACTCTGGAGGAGTTAAAATATAAGATGCTAAAATTCTGCAGACATCAGTCAAATTACCTTCATGTACCGTAAAGCTCTTCCTCTTATCCTCTGGAGGAAATATACAAACTAATTTGAACCTAAGCTTGCTGACCAGCTCTCGAATTCTATCTAAAGACATAGGTTTTTTAAATTCTTCGGGAAGTAATAACGCAAACCCTCCTTGAATATTGAGGTAACTTGAATGCTTAAGGTAATCATTATAAATCTTGCTTATAGCTTCTACTAGGTCGGTTTCAGAGAATTTTGCCTCAATAGGATAGCTTCCACCATCGTAACACCATAGGTCAACCTCTCTTCTCCCTTCAGGTGTCTGTATGGAGATAAAGGCCATAGCCTTTACTCCTAACTCTTCTAGCTTCTCCCTCACTAAACTTGTTATCGTGTTCTCAGTAGCCTTTGGAATCATTTACATTCGCTGAATACTATAGCATATTCCTTAGCTCTTTAATCTTTTTCTTTAAAGCTTCAGTAAATACTATATATGTTCTACATTTTCCTCTAGGATATAAAAGCTAGACATATGAGAAGAGGCAATTATATAGCTGTAAGGAAAATTAATCAAATAAGATACTCAGGTGATTTCTTGGTATAAAGCTCTTTACTAATTATCTGAACCCTCTTTTTCTTCTAACTAATCTTGGGGAAGATTTATAAAACTGACCCAGACAATGAAAAGTAGGTTTTCGATATGAAGTATGCACTCTTCATTGTAGGTAGAAGGAAAAGTGGAAAATCAACTATAATTAGGAGCTTGACGGGTTTAGGGAGAAGGCTAAAGGGGCATGTATGGAATGTAAAAGCTCGAAATGGGCGGTCTTTAAAGGCTTTAATTCTCCATAGCTCTCCACAAGAACTCGGTACAGGAAAGTATCCTCCAGCTAAATTTCCCGAAGCTTTTGAAGAAGAACTTAATGTAAGTAGAGATAGGTACGACCTTTTGATCTCAGCGTTAGAATTACAAGTAAAGAACCCTCGGTATAGTTATCAAGAGTATGTGAGAAGTGCTCAGAGTAAAGGATTCGATGTTCGGATCGCTGTGATAAAGACTTGCTGGAATAGTGAACAAGAAGAACCGACGAAAATTCAAAACGCTCAACAATTCGCTCAACAGCTTAGCATACCGTTAATGCTTATAGATGCTTCAGATGACCCAAACGTTGTTGCAAATACCGTAAGAAATAACTTATATCCTTAAATGAGCCGGCATACTATCAAACCTAATTCTTTTTTACTAATTTGTTCTATAGGCTTCTTAAAGTTTAGATTGACCGATTAGGAAGTTAAGGAGACAAAGAAAATAATCTTAACGTACTTTCTAGAGATGAAGACGTGACATCATGAATAAGTATTCTCATAGATGATTAGCTGAGAAGTCCAAGACGTCCAAGAGATGCTACAACGAAGACAGACTATAAAGACAGGTGAATAAAATGCTTACTCGGACGCTACCGAGAAAATTCTAAAACTGGTTTTTCGAAGATCTTTGGAAGATCCCTGTAGGAGTTGACGAGAAAACAATTGCCGCATTCTCTGAAGGAGAGAAAAGGATCTTTAAGAGTGAAACCATTCCAATATCTTTAGAAGGAGCAATTGAACAACTATCTCTAGCCTTCTAAGCCTCTTTATGAAGATCTTGAATCTAGGCTGATGGTTGTGCCTAGACCACGCCTAGCAACTAACACTGTCTTACAATGGTAGTGGATAACGTTTCATTTGATAAGTTTCCCCCTCAGATAAGTAGCTCCATTAATGCGGCTTCTTCGAGGAAGAAGGTAAGGAGAGGCATTTAAGACTTATTAGTAAAGGTCAATTTACACATTTATATGCATGTATTGCTTGTTGAGCCAGCTTACCATACGCGCTTCCCTCCTATGGGACTGCTAAAAATAGCGTCGTATCATAGACTTTTAAGAGACTCTGTTGAACTTGTTAGAGGATGTGTTAAGCCAAAACGAAAACCTAACCTAGTTTATGTTACCAGCTTATACACTTGGGCTTGGAGGCCTGTTTGGCAAGTCGTCCAATTCTATAAGAACCTTTTTCCAAAAGTGGAGTTATGGCTTGGAGGCATATACGCTTCTTTAATGCCTGAGCATGCAAAGAAGTCTGGAGCTGATCATGTTTATGTCGGCGTCTTTAAAGAGGCTGAAGACCTCATGCCCGCATACGATCTTGTCCCAGAGTGGGACGGCAGCATAATATTCTCCTCCAGAGGATGCAATAATAGATGCCCTTATTGTGCTGTTTGGCATATCGAAGGAAGCCTTAACTCATGTAGGCGCAGCATTAAAGACCTCGTCTACCCCGCCCACAAGAGGATAATTCTATGGGACAATAATATTCTCCAAAGCCCCTATTGGCAGGAGATCTTTGATGAGCTAATATGGTTCTGCACTGTGAGAAGCATGAGCATTGATTTTAACCAAGGTCTGGATGCGAGGCTTATCACGAGCGAGGTCGTAGAGAAACTAACGAGAATGAGACCCCTATGTTTAAGGTTGGCCTACGACCATGACGATATGGGACCTTATGTAGAAAAGGCCATTGAGATGCTAAGCCAGAGAGGATTTAGAAAGCGTAGCATCGTCGTCTATGTCCTTTACAATTTTAATGATGATCCCGAGAGCTTCTTTAGGCGAGTCCGCGATGTGCTGTGTTGGGGTGCCGTGGTCTACCCCATGCGCTTCGAACCATTAAACGCTTTAGAGAGGTGGAAACATGTAGGGCCGAAGTGGACTAGGGAGAAACTTGAGAGGGTAGAGGACTTTCGTAGGATATATGGTTATGGAGGAGTTCTCCCTCCCTACAATTGGCTTTTGGAGAGGTTTAGAAGGGCTAAATGCTTTGATGAAGCCTTTAAACTGCCACGTAAGGGAGAGCATGAGAAGAGAGTTAGAAAACCATACTATGCAGAATGGCAGAGGGAATCCGACTGGAGAAAGGTTGTAAGTTACATCCTTTCAAAAAAATGGTAAGGAAAGTTTCTTTATGAAAGCAACAACTATACCATTTTCAACCTTCAACTCCCAATATACCTTTGTTTGATGCTGAAGCCTGATCGCCTTAGCTACTGGTTTAGGGATAACCATTCTAAAAGATTTTGTTGGCTATAACTGCAGATTTATAAACCCCTATTTCAACTATTCGCCTGACCCTCCTTCAAGAGTTTAGTTTCTGAGCAAATGAGAGTTTCGATTTGAGCACAACTCTTAGCATAACACTAATATGTGGCATTGGCGTATCTATCTTAGGCCCTAATGAGTTTGTTCCAAGAGCGAATTTCAAATTTCCTACAAATGGGAGTAGATGAAGGTCTCATAACACTTGATGACTATTATGCTTTAATGTCTGTACTTGAGGAGGCTGAAAAAATCACTACAATACACCCGGAGCTGTACGCAGGGTTACTAAAAGACTCGACAACGTCTCTCTATGAAATGGCTAAGGAGGCGCAGCAGAAAATTTCCACCCTTAAGAGAACACTAGAGGAGGGGGGTTTGAAAATAATAGATGTTGCAAGGGATGAGGAGATGTGGACGTTAAGAGCTTTAGGTGCCGATGCTTCTAGCTGCCCAATACCAATGGGGATGGCTAAGGCAGCGTTCATAAGCGCAATCGCATATGTAGAAGGAAGTCCCCCAATAATACTGAGAGATTTAGTGAAAGTTAAAAGTGATGCAATGGCAAGCAGGGAGTTCAAATTTTACTATCAGGTCTTGGCTGAAGCGCTTATTCCGGTAGCTTGCATCCGCCATATGAATGAATATGGGAAGCCTGAGTGTGTCGTTATTGATGGACCATTGAGTGCCTCAAGCCTCCTCATAAGGATACCATATAGGAAAGGTTTGAGAGGAGAAGTTTACCGTGAAATGCAGGAAAAAGCTCATCAGCTCATTAGAATAAGGGATGAGCTCATACGTAAGTGCTATGAGTTAGACGTTCCGGTTTTCTCGGTGGTCAAGCGTTGTACGTCTAGACACTTTATGGCTTGGTATGAACTTAAGAATGACTCACCTTATACTGATCAGTTTATTTTCCAACAGCTTTTAGAGTATGGTCAGAGGACTAATGCTATATCAATCTCTAAAGCTATTGAAATGCAGGGGGCCGAACCGTTTGCTAGGTTCAATGAAATATACGGATTTTACATCAAAACTTCAAGGAATCCGTTAACTCCGCCTATTAGAGTCGAATATCCAGAGTATCTAAAGGGAAGGGAAGATTGGATCGCCAGCTATGTGTTAACAACTTCATTAACAACATATGAGGCCGAGTTCGATGGTTTGCCGAAATCTATTTGCTTAACTCATAGAGATTCTAAAATAACAAAGGCAATAATGAGGGAGATATACAAAAGAGGGATAATTAAACTATTAGATGAGGGCGTTAATGTTAAACTTTTGGGCTTAATATGGGGGTTCTCACTTGAGTGAATCAGTCGAAACTCAAGAAAAGTTTGATGTGAGAGAATTGGTCAAGCACGCGGAAATAATTGGAAATGTGTTCTCTCGTTACACTTATGGAATAAATAAAATATACATAACCCTGAGAAAAGATAAGAAGCTGCCCCTTGGTTCCTATGTATTTGTCTTAGATGAGGATTGCTTACCAATAGTGTACCAAGTTGCATCACCAGAATACTATAGATATGGCTATGACTTTGAGAAGAGGCTCATAGCCCATGGTAGAGCTTCCAAAGATGAATCTCATACATATGATTGCATAGGCATATTAGTTGGTAAGCTCTATGAGGACGGAAGAATTGAACCGCCAAAATATCCTGTGATACCGCTATCTGAAGTCTATAGTTGTCCTTCGAAACTTATAGAGCTCGTTACTGAGCCAAATACGTCATTTAAGGTTAAAATTGGAATAGAATCCCTTACACAGCGAGCTGTACATATAGACCTTCGTCCTATGATAAGACAAGGTGTGTTAATAAGTGGAGCTCAGGGAACCGGAAAAACAACAGCGTTGCTTACTTTAATTTCAAGAGCTCTCGAGACGTTCCCACATCTACGTTTCTTGATATTAGATTGGACTGGAGAATTTCAACCGCTCAAGAAACTTGAAGATAGAGGCCTTAAAGTTTGCATAATTTCATGGGATACATTCATTTCAGGGTTAAAAATGGAAGATCCGGAAGCCACATTATGTCTTATAGAGAGCGATGATCCGAGGACAAAAGGTGCTCCAAGTGAAGTTATTTTGGCAGCATTGGTTCTAACTAAGAAAGCCGGGAGATATCCAACCAAAAAACACGTCATATCCCTTATTAAAGGTGAAGCAGGATCGGGAAGACGTAGTGAAACTATTGCCACAGCTATAAGTATAGTTGAAAAAACAAATCACCTAGTAGAGGATTTACCGGGCGATTCTCCTTTAGTAATCTATGGTAAGAGTGAGCTTATAGAGCTAATAAAGGGAAATAATATCGTGATCGTGGATTTCTCAGAAACAAAGGAAAGAAGTGTACCAGATGATTTTGAGGTTAAAAAGAGGATGGCTGTTTTCCTAGCTAAATGTGTTTGGGAAGAAGCCACTAGTAAGAAAGATTTTGGCTGCATAATAGTTTCAGATGAGGCTCACAGAATAGCGCCCGAGAAATTTTATGGCGGAGAAATGGATCCTGTTTGGATGAAGTTGGCAACGGAGGGCGGGAGGAATGGATGTCCATTATGGCTCGTAGCTAGGAGGCTGAGCCTCGTGAGCAAGGCTGTGACAACAGAGCTTCAACAAAATTTTATATGCTTCAACGTTGAGGACGTAGACAGGAAAAGAATCATCGAAGATTTAGGAGAAACTTTTGCAAGTTTACTCGGAGCTCTCCCTCCAGGCGAGGCTATAGTAAAATCAGCAACAGGATTCAGAATTCCAGGACAAGTCATACACGTAGTATTTGACAAAGTGATAGAACCATCATCTGTAAAGTACGGATTGGAGGAGAGATTCAAGCCTATAAGTTCAGCATGCTCGTAGGGTTATTATGATTTGTGTAAAAGCCTCATTCTTTATGATGTCAGCTATAGAATGCTATATTCTGAGTCTTCTTTCAATCTTCTTGATACTCCTATCTTAATATCCTTCAAAGACAATAAGTTGTTCAAGGCTTTGAGATATTTGCTTCTAGGTAGTCCGGTCTCGAGACCTCGTAATCGCAAATCAATTTGACATTGAGATTCAAATTATTAGTAGATGATTAATCATTACTTTAGTGACAGATGGTAATCAAAACACCTAACTAATATCGTTGATAATGAATGAAGAGAAAATTAATTGGGAAGAAGAGATTGAACGTATCTTTATTAAAAATCTTGAAATAGGGCCTGAGCAATTCAGAAAGAGAAAAAAGCTTCTTCACCGCATTTCTCTGCTAGCCAACTCTTTGACTAATTCTCTCTGCGGGCTTAGAGTGGAATGAAGTGTGAGAACTTCTTTCCATGTTAAAACTTTTAGTCTTCCACGTAGTCTTGAGAAAGCACCTTTTAAACGTGGCTCTACTAATCTCTTAGCTCTCTCTAAATCTTTTTCATCTGAAACTACTAAGTATAAGCACTCGGGTCTCCAGACGTCATAAGCATGCGCTAGACTGGCAAGTGCATGGTCAACATTTCCACTAACTTCAATTTCAAAGACTTTGAGAGGTGAATGCTCCTCATAATCACGCCAAGTCATATCACAACGATAAGTCTTATCGGGTGTAAAATCCTCTATCTTAACTACAAAACATAACATTTCGCCGATATCTCTTAACATGTTTATTAAATCTTTGTGGGTTGGAGGGGTTGTAGGCGGTTGAGTAATTAAGGGCTCTCGATGTTTAACAAGCTCATAGGGTTTTATCGGGATTTCTTTAACGCTAATAGTTTTAAAAGATACATTGATCGATGGTTTCTTTAACTCACTTAAGATTACTTGAAAATCTTCTTCACTTATAGGTCTCTTAAAATTTGCGGGGCCGCCCCTTAGGTAGGTGGCCCAAGCATCTTTATGTTCTATGAAAGATAATTTATCCACAAGGTCTCTTATATTGGCTGTTCCAAGCTGTATAAGTTTTATGTCTACTTTGAAAGGATAGATTATCTTTCCAGCCTTTTGCTCATCATGCCATGTAATTTCAGTGGAGCTATACCAATCACTAACTACCTCATAAGCTCCCATAAAACATGGTGGGCGGCTCCCCTTAACAAAGAAGACTATAATATCACCTTTAGCAATTTTCTCTCTTATTTTACTACTCTTCACCCCCCAGATATTATGTTTAGTAACTATAGACCAGTTTTCCGGGGTCACTGGGAAGATCCAAATCTTCCTGTTAAATGAGAGCATAACTACCCCAAGCTCTTTAATATTCTAATAACTTCTTACAAATATAAATAAGTATTGCTGGTTGGCTTTTTCCTAGGCTTGAACTCGATGATTTTGCCAAGCATAAATAATATTTTAATGATTATGAGGGGCGACAGTAGCTATAACACTTAATACTATACCGGGCGACAGGTGGAAAAGGGAGAGAGGCTTTCTACGTTTTTGCCGATATTTCTCACATTAGATGACTTAAGTACGAGGTCGCCAACTTTTCTCAAATATACGTTCTTTGTAGATGTATCTGATATCGATCCATGTTACATAAATCACACACAATATATGATAATAATGTACCCAGACCTTAAGATAGCCGAAATAAGGTCAGGGAAAAAGAGACATTAAACTCATCACTGTAGGAGAGCTTGAAACGCTAATAGGTCTTTTAAAGTTTGCAGGAGCACTCCCAAGATAGTTAGTCCATGTATCTTTATGATTCAGCTTTTAATTAGCTAAGGGAAGGAGGACTAAATAAGTATGGGAGGAGGGGTTGTTGGTGTTTCTCGACTCTATGATTTCTCTAAGCTTTCTAAGGTATTCATCAACTTCTTTCCTTATCATTTCTCTATGCTCCTTGATTTTGGCGTACGCCTCACTTGGCGGATATTTTAGTATAATCATCCTTCTATATGCCTTTTCTTCATGTCTTAGCTGGAGGTCCCGTAGCAACTTTAAGCATCTTGGACCAGTTAGCTGATACATGTAGTAGTTTGCCCTCTTTTGGTAAATGCGCCCACCGAACCATTCCTTGACCCACATCAGTAATTCTTTGTTAGAGTTTCCAATGTAGATTATTGGTGTATAGTGATATCTATACTCTCCATTGATCTTCTTCTTCCGGTCTTCGCGTACCGTTATGCATCCCTCTGCGTCAACGAGTCCACTTAGATGGCTTAATGCATCTCCTCTGTTCTTGACGGTCTCTCTTAGAAATCTCATGCGGTCTTTTTTGTATCTGAGCAGAAAGTCAAAGGATGAGTGTAGCCGTGTCCATAATACAATAGCAGGATGTCCCTTGCAAATTAATCCCATATTGATACGTGGCTTTTCTCGTATTTTAGAGTAGGGCTGGAACAATGTCTTGAAAAGTGAGACTGAGGCTGGATGTGTCGTTGATAGCATAGCTACAATACATCTTTTATCTCTTGTCACGTAGAGATCCTCAGAGTGGCCGCAGAGATACAGCATCTCTTTCTTATCTCCATTGAACGGCTTCTTCGGCTCTCCATGGTATCTTGGGATACCATATTTTATTAGGAAATAGCGGACGCTTGATGGGTTCTTGCCATATATCTTTGCGAGCCTGCGTATAGATTTATAGCTGGCGTATGCTTTCTTTAGTTCATCTTTTGTAGGCGGCCAGCCGTCTTCTCTCCTGGTTACTGTTTTCCTTCGACCATGCATATTTCTCGGTATTCCGTAAATCATCATTCGCATCCGTATCGTCGTAGGGCTCTTCCCAAACATCTTTGCAATCTTGCGTATCGACTTATAAGTTGAATAGAGTCTTTCCAGTTCTTCTTTACTAGGCGGCCAAGATATTCTCTCCACGTTGCATCACCTCCCTTCCACCCGGGAGGCGGGTCTCAGGCTTCTTCCCGAAGGCTCCTAGCCCAGCTACTCGCCTACAGGCCGCACCACCCAACCAGAGAACGGATGGATCTAGGCCTGCAGGCATTCACCGGACATGAGCCTCGGGCATGAGCCTTCATCGGCTCCGCCGGTGGGCCGGGCTTGAGCCCCGGTTTTCGGCCCCCATCGTGGGGGCCGAGGGTTATGCTCCCCCAACTACTCTGAGACCGTCTCCTAGGTGGGGGAGGTGATTTCTGAGACTGTGTCTTCCATGTTTTCTCGGTTTACCTGACAGTTGTGTAATCTCTAACGTCATCTTTCATCTATGTTTCTGGTAGAGTTTTGGTGGAACGTTTTCCGAGACCATTGGATTCAGTGAGTCTGCGTGGTCGATGGTTTGCTGTCTGGAGACTTTTGTCTCCAGCCGTGTCCGGGAGCAGGAACTGTAGCGCGGACGCACGCATACAGTCCCCTCAGCTGGGCGCAGACGCACGCTCCAAGCTGCCCCCTAGACACGGGTCGATTGTTCTGTTTTCGGAGGCAAGACCTCCGCAACTGCTCATAGAGGTTACTCAATCCCTCTATGAGCGATTCTCTCAACCCCTCTCTCCCATTCTATATCGCATGGGGGACACCCATGCTCATCTGTATGTGAGTGTCAGGCTACGGCTTAGTCTGTCTTGCTATCTTCTCAAGTATTCCAGCCTCCTTCAAGGCCTTAACGATCTTGACGCCTCTAGGCATCAGCTTATGGTTTCTCGAGACTAGACCTGATTTGTTCAGCTTCTCAACGGCTTCAGCCCATCTAGCGTTATTCCTCAAGTCTTCTCTTAGAGAGATCCTGGCGAGTATTGATAGTTCTGGGATTCCTATCTCATAATCTCCGTCTAAAATCCTGGGTAGAATCTTAGAAGCAGCCTCTTTGATCTTCAAGAACTCGGTATACGTTAACTTATCATGGCGCCTGTAATTCTCTTCACACCATCTCAAGTATTTCATGTAGCCTTTATCCATGATCGTCTGTCCATCAACTCTTACAGCATTCTGTCTTGGAGGCTTTTCTCTGATAGTCTTCTTGGAGGACGTGGCTTCTACTGGAGCACGCTGGTTAATTCTCTGTCCAGTCGGCCGGCTATGATGTTCATTCTTACTTGTTTCATAACCATGTCTATTGGGATTGTAGGTCTTCATCTTTATTTTCTCATTCTTCTTGGTTTGGAGGCTTGGTTTCGGCAGCTCCTCGATAAACCTGTTCCTAATCTTCTCGGAGAGTATTCCAGGTATCATTGCTGAGACAGTTGATGTAAATGCGGTGATTGATAGTTCGCCTATGATTGGTTTTATGGATGTAAGCATGCCGGATAGAGAGGTCAAGAAGATTGTTGTGAAGGAGATTAATGCATAGTAGAGTGAGACCGCGGGCCATACCGTGTAGTCATCTGGTCTCGTTAGAGCAGCCTTGACGACGCCGACCCACGGTAGGAAGATGTTAGGTGCAATCATCAAAACCAGCAATACATCCATCTCTGATAATCCTTCGAGGATCATGAAGCCGCCTCCAGAAGTAATTCTTCAATATCATCTATGCTGGACCTTGTAACGTATAGGCTTCTATAGGTTCCACGCCGCTCGCTGGTGAGCCCTGGATCCATCTTCTTCAGTTTATCTAGTATTTCTTTGGAGCCGTCTAGAGAATGGTAGAGTAGCCTCGTTACAGTTCCAGAGCTTCTGACAAGTATCGCGCCCTTGATACCCTTCTCTTTACGGATGGCTGTGAATGACAGGTATTCCAGTGGCATGTGCTTGCTTGAATCATCAAGAATGTATACTATGTATCCATCTTCACTTGTTATCCAAGACCTACACTTCCTAAAAACTTCCTCAACATCCTCATTAAACTTCTCCTCTGCTCTCTCACTAATCCACTTCTCTTTATTCGTTATCTTGGACTTCACTATCTTCATGTATCCGATGCTGTTGCTGAGCCTTCTAACCTCATTGACCAAGTCAATGATCATCCTGTCCCTATATCCATCACCCCAGCTGGACAATAGTTCGTAAAGCCTCTTACTTGGACAGTAGTAGACTAGCTCGTACTGGCCGTCGGCCTCATCCATTATCTTCTGGAGAGCAGACCTTAACCCATGTAGGTATGGTGTTAGACCAGTCTTATCTCTACGTGGAAGGAATCTGTATCCATAGTCTTCCAGCTCATCTATCGACCTCCACTTATCACCGTAGACCGTGTATCCATAGTAGATTAGCCTGCCTCTACATCCTCCTCCAACCCTGACTCTAGCCTTCTTCATTGACCGTCAACCTCGCATACCTATACTTTCTACCTCTAACGGATTGGTGTGGATAACCGCAGAGACAGTTTACTATGGCTCCGCAGACCCTGTATCTAACAGGCTGTCCACATCTCGGACAAAGGAAGCCTGATACAGCTTCATAACCATCCTTAAAATCTACCAGCTTAAGAGATATCTCACTTGAAACGTTGTAGCTATGCTTATAGTCATAACCGCATCCAACAAGCAGTTCTTCATAAGAGTTTTCTGAATCCGATTCTATGGGTACGCGTTCATCTATCTTAGCAGGCTTGAAACGATGAATATCTCCTAGACCTTTGCATTCCTCTATCAATCTGTCTATATTCTCAAAGCTTGGATTCTGAGCCCATCTATCTAAGACTAGTAGAGCAAGGTTTACTGGCAGTTTTGATAGGGAGAGGTATAGTTTCGATGCAGTTTCTTCAAACTTCTCCTTGCCATACCCCAAGTCTAATAGTTTTCTAGCTATTGCTTCTGCAAGCTTAACGTTAACCTTAAATCTTAGCTTCGTTTGGTTGCTGTCCGAGCCTCGGACACTTCTCCAAACAGCTGCAAATACTTTTCCAGCTTTAGCAAGTGTTTCAGCAGTAGACTTGGGTATCTTAAGCCTCCTAGCAGCTTCTCTAACACCATGACGGTCAACGGAGGCGCTGACTACTATAGCTCTCTCATCAACTGTAAGCATCTTCTTAAGCCTATCACTCTCCCAGACAACCTGTACTTTTTCATCGAAGTCTACATCCCTGCCCAGGACATTTACTGGAACATACTCTAGACCCGCCTCCTTAGCCGCTAGATATCTTCGAAGACCATCAATCACCTCGTAAAATCCATCCTCAGTCTCAGAGACAATCAACGGGTCACGGATACCATACTTACCAGCAGACTCGATTAGAGAAATGATATCTCCAAGATCCCGTCTAGTCGTAAACCTTAGTTTAAGCTTATCTAATGGGACCTTCCTGACTTCGCCTACCATCAAAAATCCGCCTCTTAACGAATATTAAATTGCAAGCTCTAGCTGGTTCCAGGAAATTAGTATATGCTTGGTTTTCGGCGCTACGAAGTAGTCTACTTCTTCCGTGATAATTCTTCTTGAAACTCTGAATTGTTTGAGTAGTCCCTCCTTTTCTCATCGTATTCTTCCGCCCAATCTATATATCAGCCTATTTGTTAAAAAGAGGTTTAAGAGCTGGCATGTGACAATTAAATAATTAAATGGTTTTTCGAGAGTAAAGCTCTATAAAACGAACTTTCATAAAATTTCAAGAGACTTCAGATACGCTTAATCAGTATATAAATTCCTTATGAGTATACTAGTGAGCTGCCTGTATAACCTTTCCGGCTACCTAGTATTTCGATACATTCATCTAAGTAATCTTCTTAGAGATCTTCCCGAAATAGTTGCTACTATGCTGGCACTATGCTCTCTGAAGGGAGCTTCTGATAAGCTAGCTTTTTACAGTGAAGAACTAACTAAACATTGACTATCTCAGATATATTATTAACGATTACTGGCTTTCATGGACATCTGCAGAAGAAGAGTATAATGACGACGAGACCGCCAAGTAATGATAATAGAGTAAGTATGCCATACATCTTCAAGACGCGTACTAGATATGTCCCTGAAAGGATCAATCTACTGATAAGTCTAGCTAAACTTCTATATCTCACCCTTAGTAATAGTGATATCCATTGTATACTTTCGTCGAGAGGCTTCGTCATAATTCTCTCAAAGAGTCTTCTATAATGTTCTGAATCATGCTCATCGGACCTGGCCGCGTCAGATATGATGTATGCAGTCAATACTGCTATTCCATTTGAGATATCATCATTCCGGTAAGCTGACTTCAAAGTGTCAAGCATTCTCCGTAACAGTTCTTGAATGTCTAGCATCGGGCTCCTGTGAGATTGAGTAGATAGAGCAATTATACGACATGCTCTAGCCAAAGCTTTACTGAGAACATTAGCTAGATTGTCTTCACCATCACATACGTCACTCGTTCTTGCATATTCAAAGATTCTTTGAATAAACAAACCTTCTAATCTTTCTATTTGCTCATCTGTCATGCTCCGGTACAAGTATACAGTAAGTCTTCCTATAGGCGTCAATCTATAGGATACTCGACGTTGATTTTCATCGGCTATTCTCTCTACAAGCTTCATATCTACAAGACTTTTCAGAATGTTATAAACAGATGTACCTCTACCATATCGTTGTTGAATATAACGTGATGGTACGTCTCTAATCCTATTCTCTATGAAGTACTGAGTCATTATCTGCAGGACTTGTAGCTGAGCTCTAGTTAATCCTCTGAGCAGTCTATTCAGAACATCAGTTGGAATTTCGCTAGACATCTCCCATAATATATTTATCATTCATGGTAATAAATCTTGGACTCTATAGTGAAAATGGCGACCATATGTCGAAAATGAATTAACATATACTACTTAACTCACGCGGTAACTCATGGAAAATATATCCACGAGCTCAATAAATTAAATAGCGACATGATGCCCGGAAGCTCTAACAATTCAAAAGATAGAATGAAGAACGTTAAGCTCATTCTTAAGAAGGTCGATGCAAACGTCGAGAATAAACCCTCTGTTTCCGTTCAAATCTATAGGGAAGACGGACACAACATACTAGGTAGCCTATGGATAAGCAGTAAGGACGAGCATCTACCAGGTAAAAAGATTATGGATACGTATAGAATGGTTAAGAGGTTCATAAATCATTCAGACCCTAAAGGCACAGGATTTATCTATAGATTACAAGAAAGTGAATTTAATGAGGATAGTATAGCGGCTATCAAGCAAGTTTTCCAAGAAGGTATTGGATATCTTGATGCTGTGAAGATAGCTGTTACGGCCGAGGAGGTATTTCTTGTGAAACGTCTTAGAGAGATAGGACCTAGGTTCTTATGGAAGATATACAAGGAAGGTTCTTGGCTTGACCTATTCTTTGGAGAGAAAGGAGTCATAGTCAACATAATTGATGATAGTAGTAAAGAAAAGTTGGAAGATCTTAAGTCAAGGTTTAAGAATTATCGGATCTACTGGATTAAATCGAGTGACGTCCGTAAAGCACCAATCGCTCTAGCAGAGCAAATTGCTAGAATTGTTCTTAGAGAAGAAGTACGTCCAAATGGTACATTTTTAACAATTGATAGTATCGAGAAATACCTCAGCCATAACGTTTTCAAAATATTAATAATATGTAGGGTAAGCAGGAGCCCTCGGCATATGAAGTCTGCTAAAGTATTCCTGAAGACTATCAATGGGTATGTGAGCATCGGAGAACTCAAGTTATCTGGAGAGTCCTTCGGGATGCAGCTTGTAGACATGCTTCATAATGTGCGGCTATATTATAGTTACAAGACAGGAGACTATAGAAAAATATATGCACAGCTGCTTAAAGATTGTGAAGCTATTGTATACGCTGAAGCCATACCTAGAAAAACATTCAAAATGATTACATGGGGGCAGATCCCTGAAGAAGCAAAAGCAGCGGCTCCCACACAGACCGTTCAACAAATCGAGAAATCTAAGAAGGAAGAAACTTCACCGGATAGTACTACTGAAAGAAAAAGTGAAGAGAAGAAAAGGATGGAGCTCATTGACGAGGAGCTCTTAAGAAAAATTATTTCTAAAGCAGCTCAGTTTCTCAGAGATGATGTTAGAGTTAAGCTAGAGTCAATTCCACCGGAAATCATAAGAATCTTTATCGAAAAATTCGTCTACAGGATAGAACCGATAAGTGATGAAGAACTTGAAAAACTAACCTCATACGGATTAGTTGGCAGGAAAAGAAAGAGGACACTAATCGGCAGAATAGTGAAGAAAGCACTAAAAGAAATCATTGGAGAACTTAGACCAAAAGACAATGAGCTAATAAACTAAATACTACATTAATGGATATATAATCAAGAATATGCTTTTTTGACCACATCTATGGGGTGACAGCATGTTTACCTTAGAAATCTTATCGACAAAAATCTTTTAGCTTTGCTTTTTTCATAACTACGTCGTACAAGTAGTTGGGAACGTTAGGAGAAAATACGCCACAACCCCTAGTGTTTATACTGACGAAGGGATTGGTGCAATTAGCCGGCGAGTTTCATAAAGATAAGGCATAGAAGAAGGACATTTCAGATAAGAAACTTAATAGAATAGTGGTTCTTTGAGTTAAAGAGAAAGATAGGACAGATAAAACCTCTATTTCTCTACCTACGAGCCAATGGTATCAGAAAGATAGATAACAACATGGATTGCCTTAAGTTAAGAGCCTCACATATGCCTGGCCTTGCCCCGTCTTCTTCTAGCTAGGATTGCTACAGCGATTCCCGCAAACACAACCAAGGTGATTACCAGTCCTATAGGGGGCACCTGAGGCGCGGGCTGAAATGAAAGCATAGGCTGAGGCGAAGTCGTGGAAGTTGTTACTGGTGGTAAGAGTAGTGGAGGTTTTTCAACCATGAATGATATAGGCGGGCTGATAGCACCTTCATAGTTGTCATTTCCAAGCCAGCTTGCATGCACCCTCCACTTTCCTATATCTTTTGGGATTAAGTTATAGCTGAAGGCCCCATCAGAATCTGTGAGAACGACCTCAGTAAAGGTCGAGCCATAGGTCTTTCAAAAGTTAAGCTTAAAGCAATGCCAGCCGACGGAGGATTAATAGAGCCTGAAATCGTAATCTCCTCACCTTCTCTGATATTCTCTCTAGAAGCTAAGAGTGACAACGAGCTTCTTGCCTTTAAGACAGAGAACGAAAACTCTCGGCTTTCAGCTCCCTCATGGTCTAAGTCACCATTCCAACTTGCTCTAACGATCCAAGAGCCAACTATATTGGGTGTAAATGTGTCTTCGAATTTTCCTGAAACTGTGGAAGTGATATTTTTAGTTAAAATGGTTCCATTAGGCATTTTGTACTTTAGAACAACGGTAGCCTCATGTGGTGGAGAGATGGAACCAAAAATAGTAATAGATTCTCCTAGCGAATTTTTGTTCGAAGATGCTGAGAGCGAAATCGAGCTAGGTAGTTTAGGTAGAGTCAAAATGATCGGTGTACTGGTTAAAAACCCTATTTCCTTTGTGATATTCATACTGTTGATTGTTACTTTCAATATCCATTCCTTACTGTAATTCTCTTTCGTAAATCTTATGTTGAATACTGCTCTACCTCTTTGATCCGTTGTTCCATTCCATATCAACTTACTATTTGGGTCACTGAGAATTAATGATGCATTAGGTAAAGGATTTCCAGAACCATCTCTCATGATCAACGGATACTCTCTATCAATGGTGCCGAATGCCCAATCAACACGGTCCATTGACATATAGAAAACTGAGATATTACCCCTCATTAAAGTGTAGCGGCTGGCAACTTGTATATGTGCACCTGATATCCTTGAATTAAAGAATTCTATAACATGTGCATCTTCTATCTCAACCGGCCCTCGATCGGCATACTGCACAGTGTCTACAGGACCTATCCAGAAGGTACCGGTTATAGTTGTATTCATGAGTTTTATGAAATCGTTTCCAAGTAAATGGAGGTCTATCACTTCTGAGTTTTTGATAACGACAGAAGCATTAAGTGATGTGTGTATCCTGACACCTTCCATGTTTTCCACCTCAATCTTGCTCTTCGTGTGCAACCTGAGGGTGTCTACTCTGGTCTTTACTAGAGTTAAATTGGACCAAGGTCCTAACCCTTGTACGTTCTGGCGAATGTTCCAGTTCATAAACATGCCTGGTTTTAGATCGTTGAATTTAATGTAGGCGTCTTCCATAGCCCAGAATTGTAGCGAGTATATATGTGAATCATTGATGGTTATGTGTAGCTTGCTATCCAGATCCAAGATCCTAATGAGATCTATTACCCATTCCTCAACTGACACTTTTCTCATCTCAAGTGATCCACCTTCGGCTTCGATGCGTACTTTTTCAAGTTTAACATGAGGCTTTAAGCCGGTTATCCATATATCTTCATCGCTTTTCCCGAAGCTTAAGCCTACATACAATAAACTTGAATTAGTCACACTAACTTTGGATTTCCAGTATGCTCGCCAAAACAGTGAAGATAGACTTGATGAGTCAATGGTGGTGTTGCCGCCCATAGCAAAAAGCTCCCAGTCACATTTAGTGTTAAACATAACTATCTTGGCGCCAGGTCTTTCATAAGTGCGCACCCATAACTGCACAGAAGGTAAAGGTGCACTTGTAAGTGTTGAGTTTTCCACTTTAAGAGTTGCTTTATCGAGAACCTTTACTATATATCTAAGTCGATAAGTATTATTTACTATGAGTTTGGCGTTCCTCACGATTAGTGTAGCTGAATCTTTGATTATTACGTTTCCGTCTATGAAGAATGTTACGTTCTCGATCACGTAGGTTTCATTATCTTTCACAATAAAGTCGCCGGTTCGGTAGATCTCACCTGCCTGCAATAGCTGTGGTTCATAACGGTCCTCATCACCTGAAGAAAGTTGGGGGATAAGAGTTAAAAAATTGAAGCAAGCAGTAGAAAGATTACTCCTAAGCTAAATAGCTTCTTCAATTCTTATTCACTATTCTTGACTTTATATAAGAACGAAATTTAAATCTTAGCTTGAAGTAAACGATCCTGTCAACCAAGTAATACTCCTCCTTGAGTTTCTATTATGTGTAGGTTTCTTATTATTGATATGGTTGATGCGTATTCTTCTATCTACATTGAAATTGATAGTGGGGCTGTAAAGCTTTAGTAGGGAGCTTCATAATTATTTTTTGGAATATGGATGAGCATGTGGTAAATCTTGAGATAACTTATGAAGATTCCAAGTTATCTACTTAGTGTTGAAAGCTTTAATTGAGAGAGTCATAGATAAATCATTCCACTATGAGGTAGATGAGTTCGGGGTAGAGCTCATCAATAGGAAGAGGCTGCCCCTCATCCTTAGTAAAGTCGAGCACTCTCTCACAAGAGATGGTAAGAGAAGAATTGATAGAGAAGTATATCTAAGAAGGTTTCATCCATACGTAGACATTATAGATGAAGAAGTATACAAGATATTAGAGGATGCCTATAGATCTCTAAGAAGAGTGCTGGTAACTTATTATTCATATAGTAGGGGAGAGTTTACTGAGCGGGAAGCTGACATACATAACATATCTCATAAATATATTATATTGCAGCTTATGAGTACTTATCAAAAGAGGTGAGAAGATTTAGAATAAGTAGAATAGCTAAAGTAAAGAGGCTAGTAGGAACATATGTAATCCCTGAAGAAAGAATATAGGGAGCGGATAAGATAGCTCATTACAAACAATATTTCTACATAGTATCCCTCCATTCTATATTTCTTATCCTTGCGCTCAGCTTAT
>Ga0209393_1000255_pt1 | contig 27524 bp, 32 predicted proteins | sample SSWtaG_2_FD_184117 | JGI IMG/M metagenome (GOLD analysis project Ga0209393, IMG submission 184117) | Hot spring microbial communities from Sandy's Spring West, USA to study Microbial Dark Matter (Phase II) - SSWsed_130316 (SPAdes)... | ecosystem: Environmental > Aquatic > Thermal springs > Hot...
CAGATGGCCTACGCCGCGATGCCTCTCCCCTCTCTGCGTTTTGCCAATTTGATGCCTGACTGGGTTCTGGCTCTGCTCGGCGACGATCCAGAGAGGACGTTTTTTAACTGGGCTAGGTTCCTCCTGACTTACGTCTCTGCGGTGGCTACTCTGTGGGTGGTATGGCGTTTCGCAACGCCCCGCGGCCAGAGGCCCACCTCCTCGACGGACGCCTCTTGAATAGACCGCCGCGTCAAGGAGCCTCGCCGGGGGGTTTTACAGCGTACCTAACGGAGAGGTCGCATATAACCTCGACGCGTCCCTTCTCTATTAACCTCATGAGGTGCCGCGTCGCCACGGGCGGGGGAATCCCCTCCTTCAGGGCTTCTGCCACTATGGTCTCTAAGTCGGCCTCGCCCAGCCTCCTGAGTAGCGTGTAGAGGCGCTTCACGCCGTTATTTAATGCCAGGTAATTTAAGTTGCGCGGCGGATCGGCACGCTGTAGCCTGTGACCCAGAGCCAGTTGTACCTCCCGGCGAGGACTATCAAGGCGGGGACGATGAAGGGTCTCACGACGAAGGCGTCCACCAGCGCCGCGAAGGCTATGGTGAAGCCTACTTGTCTCAGCAGGAGTATCTGGGAGAGCATCAACGTGGAGAAGGCGGCGGCGAGTATTATGGCGGCGCCGGTGATCACGGGGCCCGTGGTCACTATGGCCGTCTTTATGGCCTCCCTCTCGTCCAGCCCCCTCTCTATCTCCTCCCTTATGCGGGTGATGATGAATATGTCGTAGTCCGTGCCCACGGCCATTAAGAAGGAGAAGAGGATCACGGGGACCAGCCAGTAGGTCGGCTGTCCCATGAGCTCCTGGAAGAGCGCAACCTCAAGCGCCAGGCTCCATGCGATGGACATGAGGACTGTGGTTATTAGGCGCAGGGGGATCAGGAAGCTTCTGAGCAGGATGGAAAGTATTATGAACACGGCGGCCACAACGATGTAGACCTGGAAGTCCCAGAACCTGGCGTATATCTCGTGAAACACCACGTTTTTCCATGAAGCAGCCCCGCCGATTAGGTAGGGGCCGTAGATCTCCCGGAGCTCGTCCAGCCTTCTGTATACGTCGAGGAGCTTATCCGACGTATCCTCCACCGACAGCTTAACCGACACCACGTACCAACCGCCGGCCTCCTCTACGGTGTAGTTTACGAAGTTGGGGAGCCTCCTCACCTCCTGCAACAGCCCGGGGGGCGGCGGGTTTTTCATTGCGATGTACGTGGTGGAGAGCGCTGTGACGTTGGGGAAATACGTCGTGGCGACCTCCAGCGCTTTTTTGTACAGAGTCTCGGGCATGGCCACCACCGGATTTGCAGTTATCCGGAGGGCGCCTACTAGGAAGAGGAAGGAGAGGGCGGTAACCACCGCGGCCGCAGCGGCCACCAGGAGGGGCCTTCGAAGCGCTACGGAGACGGCCTTTTCCATCAGCCTCGAACGACCTCTATGTACGGCGACAGTCCTCTTGGGCCAGAACATCCTGTCGCCTAATATGTGGAGGAGGGCGGGGAATACGAAGAAGACTGAAAGCACCACGAAGGCCGTGGTTATGAGGTAGCCTATGCCTATGGACTGCATGAAGGGGAGACGGGAGATGGCGAAGGAGCCGAGCGACGTGGCGACCACGGCGGCGCTTGCCGCTATGGCTCCGCTGGCGTAGCGCCTGACGACTGAGATCGCCTCCTCCTTGTCTCTGCCGAGGGCTCTCTCCTCGGCGTAGCGGCTCGCCATCAGCAACATGTAGTCAACGCCTATGGCGAATATAACCGGCGCCGCCATGTACACCGTAAGGTAGTAGATCTTCTGCATCTCGTGTATCTGGTAGAAGAAGCCCAACACGGCGAGGTAGGTCAGACCCACTGTGGAGACTATGAGCACAGGCGTGAGGAGGGTCCCCAACACGTAGAGCAAGACGAGGAAGAGCGCCGTTCCGGTGCTCCTGTCGATTTTTGACACGTCTTCCATCACGACCTCCATGAAGCTTCTGAGGAGAAACGAGGTGGAGATGGGCACGCCGAGTTCAGGCGGTATGTCTGGCGTGTTTTCCCCAGTCTTCACAACGGCGAGGGCGTATTTGCTTTGATGCACTAGGTTGGCCGCTGCGGCTATTGAATATATCGTCGGCGGAGGGTAACGCGCCGTCAAATTCCTCGTCAAATCTGTTCTGAACATCTCCACGGCTCTGTCCACGTCTCCGCCGCAGATTAGGTAGGGCAGATACGGCCTGACAAGCGGCGGGGTCTGGTTTATCAGCTGTATGTAGACGTACTGCCTCACGCCGACTGCGGCTACGACGCGGGCGAGGTTTATCAACGTTTTGTTAAGCCTCGTGGCGAGCATGGCCTCTGTCACGTTTTCCACGGCGCCCTGGCTGGCCCAAGTCCTCCAGGTGACGTTGGCCAGATACCGAGACACGTTGCCGTACGCCTCATCCGCTGCGAGCCTCACCGCCGTGTCCACGTCGTATACAGCATATTTTTCATACAGCTCCAGAAACCTCTGCGTGCGGTTGTCCACTGACCTGCCCAACGCAACGACGCCGTATGTACCCAGCAGAAGCTCTCTCGCCTTTTCCCGAGCCTCTTCATAACCCTCCACCAGCTGGTGGAGATCTTCGCAGATCTTCTTAGTAGCGTTGGAAACCTGCATGGCCCTCTCTTTGAACTGCGAAGTGGCGTTTTCCACCACCTCTTCTAACTTTTGGTTGTAGATCCTCAACGCCTCGTCTAGGATAGTCCACGCAGTGGTGGCGTTGGGGAAGAGACGGGACAGATTTCTGGCCTTCTCCTCGACCCGAGGCCCGAATATGACAACCGGCAGAGATTTAAGGCCGCCGCTTCCTGTGCCGCTCTGAGTCCCGTTTTTTAAGATCGCCTCCACCACCTTCGGCTCGATGTCTTGTGGCATGAGTTTGGACTCGTCATAGACGAGTATGTCGAATACCTTTGGCGAAAGCAGGGCCAGGTACGCGTAAACTGCCGCTAGGACTACTGCGGCGGTTGCGAGCTTCTTCACGGCCGCAAACACGCTTCGCTCCTATAAAAAGATATGTACAAAACGATTTATACAGGGAGGTAGAAAGGCGTGTGGAGCATGTGTTCCTCATCGCCGCCGGGGACTTCAGGGCGAGGGCCGTCCGGTATCTACTGACCGCCCTGGCTATCGGCGTTGGCGTGGCGCTACTCGTGGCGCTTGTTGCCGTAAGCGACGCGACGAGGGAGTACGTGGAGCGGACGCTGTTTAAGGTGTATCCCGCCGACATCATGCTCTACTCAGACTCGGTAAATATCCCCACATACATCGTGGAGACGTTACGAGGCAACGCGGTTGTGGATACGGCGGAGGGCATCGTGATAACTACTGGTCTCTACAACGGACAGGTGGTTTCTATTGTGGGGATCCCGCTGAGGGACGTGGAGTACTTCGCAGTGGATCTCAGAGAGGGTAGACTCCCCTCGTCTGGGGGCGAGGGCGTGGTGGAGGAGTCGCTCGGCGCGAGGCCGGGGGATGTGCTTGAGATAAAGGTCTACTCGGGGGTCTCCGGCGGCGAGAGGACCCTGCGGGTGCGGGTGGTTGGGGTGATGCGGAGCTTTCTCCGGGGCTTCGTCGGCGCCTTTAGGCTTAATCTAGTAGTGGTACCGCTGGATTGGCTCCAGGACAACATGGGCACCGGTCCCTTCGTCAACACGATCCTCGTAACTGTTAGGGACAAGGCCTACGTTAAGCCGCTTTACCGGGCCCTGAAGGAGACATATAAAGACGCCCAGGTGTATACTCAGGAGTCTCTTCTCGAGACAGTCACGCAGGTCTTCAACGCTCTTAACACGGTGTTTTCAGTAATAAGCGGGGCGGCGCTCGTCACCGCGGCGATAACTACATTCGCCGTCATGTCCATCACGGCGAGGGAGCGGCTGAGGGAGTTCGGCCTTCTCAAGGCCATGGGCATCTCCTCCCGCGACATCCTCCTCTCCGTGGCGGTTGAGGTTGTGTCCATAGCGGCTGTGGCAGGCGTCGCGGGCGTCGTCGTTGGTTTCTTCGGGGCACACGCGGTTAAGGAGATGCTTATAAGGATGGGAATAAACTTCGACGTGTCTATAACCTTCCGGCCGCAATACGCCGCGTTGGGCTTAGCCACCTCGCTTGTGGTCGCCGTGGTGGGCACCGTTGCGCCGCTTTATAGAGTCGCCAAGCTGAGACCGCTGGAGATACTACAGCTATGGCGGTAGAGCTCCGCAACGTGTCAAAGATCTACGGCAACGGCGCTACAAAAACCGTGGCTTTAGATAACGTGTCGCTGACTGTGTCGCCGGGCGAAGTGGTGGTGCTTATGGGCCCCTCGGGGTCGGGTAAAACCACAATGCTTAACATCATTGCGGCGCTCGACAGGCCGACAAGCGGAGAGGTACGCATCATGGACGTCGACGTTACTAAACTGCCCGAGAGCAGACTTGAGAGATTTAGGCTCAAGAACATAGGCTACCTCTTCCAGAGCTACAACCTGGTGCCTTATTTAACCGCGGAACAAAACGTGGCGCTTCCTCTGATGGCGCTCGGCGTGAGGAAGGAGTTTGCGCTTCTGAGGGCCCGCGTCTTGCTGGAGCTTGTGGGCCTGGAGGGAGCCGTGCAACTGTATCCGCATCAGATGTCCGGCGGCATGCAACAACGGGCGGCTATCGCCAGATCGCTCGCCACGAACCCGCCCCTGCTGATACTCGACGAACCCACGTCAAACATAGACCTCGACAACGCCTCCCTGGTGCTGGGGCTTATATACGTAATAAACAAACTTCTGAAGACCACGGTGTTTATCGCCACACACGACCCAGATGTAGCGCGCATAGCCACGCGCGTGGTTTACATGCGCGGCGGACGCGTCTACGAAACCGCCGAGCCCCCGAGAAGGGAGTTCAGGGTAGACCTAGAACGCGCAACCGCGGTGTACGAGAAGCTGAGACATATCGACGAGCTCATAGGGCTATGAGGCCCCTCCTCCTTCTCCTTCTTGCGGCCGGCGTGCTCCTGGCGTCTACTGTAGTGGTTACATACACCGTGAAACCTGATGGGAAGGTGATGGTGGACGCTAAGCTCCGCGACGTGTTGATAAACGGCGGCCCAACCCCGATCAACATCTCCGGCGTCCTCCTGCCTCCGTACTCGGCCACCGTGTTGGAGCTGGAGACCGACAACGTGTATCCGCCGTTTCTGGCGCTGGACGTTGAAGTGAGCTACATAAACGGGACATTGAGCGAAGGGGTTCTACAGGCAAGCGAAGATACCGTGGCGGATCTGAGGCTTAGGCTACGCGTCTTGCTACCGGTTTCTGTGCCCGTGATGGTCTCCATCCCCGTCGACGACAAGGTGGCTGTCCTCTACGAAACCGCGCCGACGACCATCACCCAGATCTCGGGCACCACGGTCTACTACTGGAGCCTGTTTGTGGAGAACCAAACCGAGTTCCGCGTTAGGTTTAGAATCAGGCAGTTCGGGAGCTTCGGCGCCGTGAGGATGCCGACGGTCTCCGTAGTCGCGACGCTACGTATAAACGACACGCTGACCGCGCTTGAAGAAAGAATAAGAGGGCTGGACGCGGCGTATGCACAACTGAGGAACTTCACAGAGGCTGTCGTCATGTTTACAGATATGGTTTACAACCAGCTCCAGAACCTGACCCAGCTGACTCGGGTACTTAACTTGACTGGTGTCGCGCTAGAACAGGGAGCCGTGGCTCTGAACACCTCCACCTACGCCCTGGAGGCATTGAGGATGCAGATCCTCGCCCTGGGCGGTGCGGCGAGTGGCATCGCGGAGACGCTTAACCAAAGCATCCTCCTCGTAGACTATCAATACACCGCGTTGATCACAGCGGCTAACCTGTTGGAGATGCAGTCCTCAGCCCTCTCCTCCTACAAGACAGCCGCAGAGGAGGCGGTGAAAAGTCTGCGTGACACACAGGAGCAACTCTACACAATAAGGAGGAGTTTGCTTAATGCCCGTCAATCGTTGGATGACGCCATAAAAGACTTGGAGGAGGCAAAGAGAAGACTCTCCGCTCTAAATATCAGCGCGCCGGAGGCTCAGAGAGCTGTCGAAACGGCGTTGACGCTTCTCGACTCGGCGGCGAGCCGGCTGTACGCATTACGTGGAGCCGTAGATTCTCTAGTGTCGACTGTAGATGCGTTGATAGCTATAACAGACTCCGCCGCGAAGACTCTCGAGACGACTAGCAAAAGCCTTGGCGAGCTAGCACCGCTTCTCAACAGCACGGCTGTTTCTACACGTGGCAACGCCACGGTGTTGAGAGAGGAGATGCCGCAGATAATACGCAACGCGACGGAAAACCTCCAGGAAGTCGCAGAAAACCTCTACAAGACGGGGGATGAGGTCACCAAGTTCATCGCTCCGCTACACAACGCCTCAACCACTCTCGCCGACCTGGGACGGCGGCTCAGGCAATATGCAACGGAGCTCCACAGGTTCCGCATAGAGCAACTCAAGGCCCTGCCGAAACTCGGCGTTCTGCAGTCAGCGGTCCAGAACTACACGTACCTACTCAACACCCAGAAGCGAGAGGTGGAGACACAAATAGATGCGTTGAGGAGGTACTACACAGCGGTCAACGCAAGCGGGATAGAGCTTCAGTGGGTTATTGAACTACCTGTCGCTACGAAAAGCGTCACGCTAAACCTCACACCGGTGCAACTCGAGAAGCCGCAACGGGGAGATGCCTACATGCCCGCTCTGGTTGCTTTGCTGGTCGCAATTACCGGCACGACCGGCGTGATAATGTTTGCACTAAGACGGAGACAGGCCACGTAAGCCCCCGCTAAGACAAGACGCTATACCAGAAGATGCGGAAACTTATTGAACGCCATCCGGTTAAGTAAAACTGCGACTGGAAAAACTTACTTGTTAAGCTCGGCAAATTTCTGCTTGCTCCAGCCCGTGAGAGAGAGACCTGTGACCTTGACCCAAGTCTTGGGATCTACCTTGAAGGAGCTTTCTACCTTTTCGCGGTGGCCTACTACGTTGTAGGTGCAGAATGGGAATACTCTGCCGTCTGGGGTGGCGTAATGTATGTCGCAACGCTGTACGCGCTCTACGTCGTAGTTCATCGTGTCCATAAAGTGCATTATGCCTATGCCGACTACGTTGAAGAAGAACTTGCCCAGCGAGTCGTAGTCCTTCTTGACGAGCACCTCATATATGAGGTCTTTCACTCTTTTGTGCTTCACCGCCTTCAGCAACTTCAGCGCCTTCACCTTGGCCGTCTGTTTGTGGATGCCGCCTCTCGCCGCAGTGTAGTAGATGTCCCAGGCGCCTTTCTCGAAAGCGTCCACGTCCACCAGCTTGGTGATGGGGTATACGCGCTTCTCATCCTCGTCGTAGTAGATAAACGTAGCGGCGCCACACATCGGGTTCATGGAGAACAGCGGCTTAGGCGAGTCTGTCAACACCTCCACCATCTTGGCGAAGGCCACCGGCCAGTTGGTGGGTCTCCAGTCCCACCTGCTTACGACACCGCCAGTCTGCTTTTCTATCTCTATGATTGTGTCTGGTATGGTTATTCTGTATCTCCTCAGCTCCTCCTTGCTGTAGAGCCTCGCACGTCCGGAGAAGCTGACTGGCTGAATGTTGACCCATCTAATTACGTCCCTGTTCTGTATTGCGAAGTCGATTATCTTGCCGAGGTCTTTATCGTTGTAGTTCTTCACAAGCGTTATGACGGGGACTATGGACCGGTGACCTAGCTTCCTCGCGTTTTCGATAACTTTTTCTTTTATTATTCTGTAGGCCTTGGGGTGGTACATGCGGTGTCTCCACACTTCCTCGTTCTTCTCGTCTATAGTGTCAAACTGCAGATAGAGGGTGGAGAGGCCGGCGTCTAGGAGGGCCTTATAGTACTCTATGTCGTTGGCGAGCCTTATGCCGTTGGTGTTCACCTCGATGTGTGTGAAGCCAAGCTTCCTGGCCATCCTCACGATCTCGGGCAGGTCGTCTCTCAGCGTGGGCTCGCCTCCAGAGATCTGTATAGCGTTTGGCGCCCAGGGCTTCTGCGCCCGCAATGTCCTCAGCATGTACTCTATCTGCTCCAGCGTCGGCTCGTAGACGTAGCCGGCGGCGCCTGCGTTGGCGAAGCAGACCGGGCAGGCCATGTTGCACCGGTTGGTGACGTCGATTATCGCCAGCACGGTATTGGACTTATGCACCGGGCACAGACCACAGCCCTCGGGGCATGAACCCATGTCTTTGTAAAACTCGAGGTCTGTGTAGGGGTTGGCGAGCCCCTTCGCGATGTACTCCGGCCTGTCCCACTGGAGGAAGAAGTAATACATCTCGGCGTCTCCCCAGTAGAGGTCCTCGAAGACTCCGTGTTCTGGACAGCTCTTCTTAAGCCAGATGGCGCCGTTTTCCTCATACACGACGGCAGGTATCCTGCTGTTACACACAGGACACAACGACAGCGTGGCCTTCACAACTCTCGTGTCCTCAGGTAGCCCGTATTGCCTCTTTAACGTGGACTGCCACTTCTCGTTAAGCAACGTGGACTTGTACCTCTCGGCGAGATTAAACCTTGAAATATCCACCAGCCTCCGTGGCTGTTGCGTCTGCAACTCCACGATTTGTTTACTCATAGCAGGCTGGGTGTGCTAGAAATTTAAACTTTTTAACTAAATACCGTTAAAATAGTTAAAAATCCGAGCCGTTGAAACGCCGTGGAGTCTCTGGCCAGAGTTCTGGCGCTCCTTGGGATAGGGAAGCGCGAGACCGACATCTACCTCGCCTTGGTAGAGAAAGGGCCGTTAACAGCGAGGGATCTCTCAGACCAGCTCGGGATCCCGTATACGAAGATCTACGCCTACCTGGATAAGCTCGAGAACTTTGGGCTTATCTCGTCTGAACGCGCCGCGCGCCCCGTCAAGTTCAGGGCGGCTCCTCCCGCCGAGGTCTATAAAAAACTCGTCGGAACCGCCGCCGACGCCTTGAAATCTCTAAAGCCTTTTTTCGACAGCCTGCAGATGGTGTATGAAAGCCGGCATGCCGCCGTGGCGCCCACCTTTCTGACCTTGATCCGCGGCGCCGAGAGGGTGGCGGAGCTTATCCAGGAGGTGGTGGCTACGGCTGAGGACGAGGTGTATCTGGCGATTCCGTTTGAGGAGCTTGTGGACTACAGACTCCTGGCGGTGATAAGCGAGGAGTCGAAGCGGCTGGCCGTGAAGATCCTCACCACGGAGCGGCTGAGGACGAGGTTCGACCTGCCGCCACGCGTGGAGGTGAGGACCGCCCAGGAGATGTTCGGCGGCGGCGCCATAGGGACCGCGGCGACTATCTACGTTAAATACGGTGGCGACATCACGGGCATATATACAAACGACAAATTCCTCATCGAGGTCGCCCGGACGTATTTCGACCACGTGTGGCGGAGGGCTAAGGTTATATAGATACGGGGGTTATAGGCCGTGATGAAATTTCAGGCGGGGCCTATGAGAGGTGAGTTAAGGTCTGGAGCGCTGATTCGTGACATCTGGTCCACGCGTCTCGGCGTTACTCCTCTTTGACTTCTGAGCTTTCTTTCTTCGTAACCACGAGGAGTTTTGCGTCGGGTATCGCCTCTTTTAACGCGTTGGCGAAGTCTCTCGCCTGAGTGGCCACCACGATTTGGTACTGGCCTGCCAGCGTTTTGACGAGCTCCACGAAGGCTTTTCTGATGTTGGCGTCGACATAGGGGATTGGCTCGTCGAATATGATAAAGCCTAGGTTTGTATGCGCGATTTCTCTGAGGGTTAGGGCCAGCGCCAGGGCTATGGAGAGGCGTTGCCCGTCGCTGAGTTTGGAGATGCCATATTTGTCGCCGGCGGGCGTAACTGCGTAGAACTCGTAGTAGCCTCTGCGTTGCTCCATATCTGCGTTTACTCTCACTATGTCGCCGTATTTATACAGGGAGAGAAATATCTCGTTGAACCTGTTCCTCGCCACTTCCAGAAGCCTGGCCCTGGCGTTTATCTTGACAAGCTCAAGCTTGGCCTTGAGCTCCTGAAGCCGGCTGTAGGCATACAACACGTTGTCAAGCCTCTTCTTCAAGAAATCCGCATCCCCGCCTACTTCTCTCACCACCTCCTCCAACGTGGCTTTCTCCCTGTAGAGCTCCGCCAGACGGCTCGACGCCTTTTCCAGCTCCTCCACGACCTCACGCCAGCGGATCTCAGCCGCCAGGGCTTCGTCTGTTAGCCCCGCGTTTTTCAGCTCCGCCTCCAACTCCTTCAGGCGACGCCGTAGCCCCCGCGCCTTGACTCCTCTTGCATATCTAGACACGGCGTCTGAAATAGTGCGCCTGTCTACCCTCGCGAGGAGGAGACGGAGCCTCTCGGCCCTTCTCTCCAGCTGTCTCAACGCCTTCTCCGCCTGGAGGGCCTTCTTCGTAGCCTCTTCCCTCTCCAGCTGGAGCTCCTCCAGCCGCGTCTTGGCGGCTAGGTACTCCGCCACGTCGCCGCTCAGCGCCTCCATCTCCTCAACCGCCCTCTCGAGCTCCTTCACCCTCTCCCGAAGCGCTTCAGCCTCACGTATCAAATCGCCGAATTTGGCCTCCACCTCCTTCGCCACGTTTGCCGCGGTTTCGCGGCTCACGGGCCCGCCGCAGATGGGACACCTCTCCAGGCCCGTCTCGGTTATATATAGAGCCGCGGTTCTGAGCGCAGACGAGAACGAGACTGCCTTCTCAGCCTCCGCAAGCCTTCTCCGGTGCTCAGCCAGGGCAGTTCTGGCGGCCTCCAGCGAACGGAAGGTCTTCTGGAGCTCCCTGAACCTTATATATTGTTTTTCAAGCCTGCGGAGCTTGGCCTCCTCGTCTCCTATCTCCTCCTCTATCTTCTTCACCCTGGCCACGTAGGCGTCATACATCCTCTTCGTGTCTGAAATCTGGTACTCCACATCCCTAGACAGCTTGACTAAAGCGTCGTAGGCCTCCGCCATCGCCGCCGAGAGGGTCTCCAAATCACTTGCCGAGCCTAGCCTCTCCGCGAGCCGCGGGTCGACCATGTGTTCGTACTCCTCCAGGGCCTCCCTCAACGCGTTTCTTATCTTCTCCAGCGTCGAGGCGTCGACCTCCTCGCCGCTTGCAGCTGATTCAAGAAGCTCAAGCTCTGACTTAACTCTGTAATACTCCATAAGCAGTGCTTCGCCTTCCTTCAACTTCGTCAAGTACGCGGCTCTCCTCTTGGCCAACTCCTCCGCCTCTTTGGCGAGGCGCTCCTCCCTATCCCTAAGCGCCTTTACCTCGTTGCCGACGGCTTCAAGCCGCGAGACAACGGCGCCGTACCCGCCGTAGCGCCTTATCACGTCTTTATACTTCTCATAGGCTGAGAGGCGCCTCCTCAGCTCCTCCGCCCGCTCCAGGAGGGCCTTCTCCAGAGAGACTGTAGCCTTTATCACCCCGTCTACGACATCTATCCCAAACAACCTGTCGACTGACACGGCCCTCTTATGCGTCGTCCCGTAGATGAAGCCTTCAAGCGTCCTGTGTGAGATGTAGACCAGCCTCTCGTAGATATCCTCGTCGGCGTTTAAAAGCTCGGCGAGTTTCTCCTCGGCCTCCCTCCCCCTGAGCTCTAAGCCGTTGAGCCGCAAGACGACCTTATCGCTTCCCCGGCGGCCGAGCCGCCTCTCAACCCTGAGGACGGCACCGTCTCTTGTCAGCGTCAAGGCGACTCCCATCTCGTGCGACTCTGTGTTTATCAAGTCCAGCAACTTGGCAACTCTCTCCTTCACCTCCAGTTGTCTTCCAAACAAGGCGAACTCCACGGCGTATAAAAGCGAGGTCTTGCCAGCGCCGATCCGCCCCCAGACCACATTCACCCCTCCGAACTCGACAACGTGCCTCCCCTTGTAGGACCTGAAATTCTCCAGCTCAATCCTCTCCAGCCTCCACATCGACCCCCAGCGTCTTTAGGTATTCCACCAGAACCGCCTTAACGGCGCCGGAGCCCCCCTCCCGATAAGCTAAAATAAGCCTCTCCGCCAGCCTCCCCTCATCTGTGTTGCCGAAGACCCTCCTAACCTCCTCAATTAATATATCCACAAAACACAGGAGATGGAGACTTATATATTAACCCTCCCTTCTCCTAGACCGCAGGATACGCACCCATTCGTTGTCCGCTACGGAGCTGGGCGGAGCCGGCGGAGGAGCCTCAGGGGACTTCGGCGCCGTCTCCGGCTTGGCAGACACCGGAAGCTGGCGGCGCATTTCCTCAATCCTTTCGTCTACATACCGCCGCAGTTTTTCATACAACGAAGTCTCCAGCCTCCTCAGTTGCGCGTCTAGATACTCAGCAAGAGACGTCTTGAGAGACTCGGCAAGTCTACTCGAGTCAGCGGCTGGCGCCGGGCGCGGCTTTGCGAAGATCTTAGTCTCCACGCCGTCTAGCCCCTTGGCGGGGTCCACCACCACTAAGCCGACGCCCTGGTTTTTGAAGTATCTGGGATCCACGAAGGGGGTTGCCTCGGGCAGAACCGCGAGGTACACCTTGGCGGCGGCCACGCCCATCAGCTCGCCGACGCGTTTGTAGAGCTCCGCCTCCTCGTAAACCTCGGCGAGATACGGCAACACCGCCACCTTGTTGAGCCCCTCCTCAAACCACACCACGCTGCCGCTTTCGCCCACGTACCTCATGCCGAGAGTCTCGGAAAAATACCTAACAAGAAGTAGCTTTACGAAATCCACGTCACCGACCCCCTATGAAGTACCAGCCCTCCTTCGTGGAGTCTGACCACTCCAGCGTCAGCGGCAGGGCATAGCCGTAGATGACGGCCCCCCTCCACACCGAGTACTGAGGCTCCGCGACTAGGCGGACGTTCACCCTAGACGCCAAGACCGGGTTCCTCTCCTCAAGGGCCATCTTCATCCGGCCCACGCTGTCTACGGCCACGTCCTCTAGACCTGGCGGCGCCTGCCAGCTGAAGGCGCCTCCGCTGAGGATTATCTGCGAGGCCACGCGGTCCTGTATCTCCACCGAGACGTTCCTCAGCGAGGTTATTATCGCAGTGGCCACGTCCATCTCGCCGTATAAAGTGACGTCTCCAATCACGGCGTTTTCTATATGCAAACGCGACTGCTCAATGTAGCTCTTGATCTCCTCGTGGTTCGGGTCGAAAACTATCTCGCCGATTAGGAACCTGGTCCAGGCGTACTCCCTGGGGATCTCCACCTCCACCACCGGGGAGAGGCGCACCTTGGCCACGAATCTGTCCGGGTTCGACTTAGCCGCCTTAATCGCCTCCTTGAGGTTCCTAGGCACCAGGCCCACAGCCCTCTTGACCATCTCAACGGCGTACTCCTCCCTGGCAATGTCGCTGTAGCCGATGTCCTTTAGAATCTCCCGCGTGATGGCGTTTGCCTCGGCCCCGCCTCTGTTTAGCGCTACGAGACCCTCCCTTATAAGGGCGAAGCTTATAGGCGCTATCTGGATGTTGCCGTGGCCCCCCTCCACAATTATGCAGTTTACGGCATTCTCCGCAATGGCCACCGCCAAGGGCTGGGGCAGGATCGTGACTGCGTATATCTTGAACTCGTTGGCAAGCTCGGTGTATATATCAAAAAAGGCCTTGTACATGTAGTCAGGCGCGAGGGCAGAGAGGGCAATAGACACAAGCCACCCCCTAAACTCGGGGTCAGAAACCGGGAACTGAGACAGGGTGTACCGGGCGAGCTCCCTCAACACCCTCCAAGCGTCGTCGTCATCTCTCCTCGCTATGCCGTCTTTAAGCGGGTATTTCAAGTTTCGTTGAACGTCTCTCACGCTGGAGAGGTACCTCCGCACCTCCTCGTCGCCAACCACAAGACCACGGGACAAGACCTCTGGCTGAATCCTCATCTTAACGCTCTCTGGCAGATCCCTCAAGAAAAGCCCCCTGGTCTGCGTCACCCTCGGCTCGTTTAAACTTATCGGACCGTGCTTCACGTAGCTAGTGCCGAAGTCCACCCCGAAGGTATATTTCAGCCTGTAGGCATCCGAAATCACAAGAGGACCCCAGACCCTCTTTTTTAACTTTCCGGCTTTAGTTTAATCTCGCCGCTTTCGACGAAAACAACCACCGTGTCGCCCACGTCAACATCGCCGAAGACCTCCACCTCCTCGTCGGTGAGCCACAGCGTAATACGAGGCACCGCTATTTTGCCGCCTCCAAACGGCAGAGACCTGACAATTTGGCTAACGAGCGGCATGACCTCACGCATCAGCTGTGCCGCTTGTTCGTCCTGCGTGGAAAAAGCCGCAACCGGGCCGGGCAACTCCTTTTCCTCAATTATGTCTATCTTTATGTAGCGGGCGCCTGTCGGGTCGTAGACCAGCTGTTTAGACACCACCACGCCTCTAATAGTAGCCATGCCACTCTAAATTAGCTATTTTAAAAACTCTAGCTCTCTCAACAACTTCTCCATCTCCCGACTACGCACCTCAAAATACCCCCCTCTACCGGCGTATCTCTCCAGAAGCCTCAGCCAGTCCCCCGACCTCGTGACCCCCGCCATAACTCTGAAGGCGGCGTCCAGCTCTCCCTCCCCGTACCTCCGGTAGACGCCTTCGTGAAACAGCATCTCAAGCGGCAGACGCGGCCGCGGCGGAGGGGTCTCGTCCGGCACCCCCACCACCAGGCCAAAAAGCGGATAAGTCAGCGGCGGCAAGTCAAGCAACTTGACGATCTCCCCAGCCGCGTTTTGCACAGCCCCTATGAAGCAACTGCCGTATCCCAGCGCCGTGGCGGCAAGAGCCATGTTCTCAGCGGCCAAGGCGGCGTCCACCGCGGCGAAGACAAATAAAGCAAGCCGGTCCTCAGCCAGGTCCCTATCCCTAAACCTCAACAACTCCCTCAACCTGTAAAGATCCACAAGGAAGACAAAGAAGTCAGACCCCTCCTCCACGTGTTGTTGCCCTATCAATCTGGCGATCTCGGCCTTCTTGTTCTCATCCACCACGTGCACGGCAGACCAGAGGTGCAACGTGGCGTCTGTCGGCGCGGCTCTACCGGCCTCCATTATCCTCCTGACGTCTTCCTCCGGGATCTTCGCCCTTTTAAACCTCCTGATGGACCTCCACCTTTCCACAACCTCGAAGAACTCCACGGCGGCTGGGGACAAAAGATTTATATCAGTATTGATACGGGGGCCCATGGTTGCCCAAGAATTCCCCGAAGATTGGGAATACTCCGGCGGCGAGCTAGAAAAAACGCTGAAGGTACGGGCTACGTGCCCCTACTGTAAACATAAGTTCGAGGTAGAGATAGGCGAGAGCTGGTACAACATAGGCTTCAGCATTAACTGCCCCAAGTGCGGCCGCTCCTTCCCAATAAACATGCACGGCGAAGTAATAGGAGTCGTACAGCCAAAATAATCACACAGAACCTATTTTTAAGAGACTTTTGCCAGCCCTAGGCCGCGTAACAAGCCCCAATCCGCTCTTACAACTGAAAGCCTCGCTCTTTAGGGCAGGGAGGAGGACGGCGCTACCTATAGCCGGGTCTCAGCACACGCGGCCTACACTAACGCACCGTAGCCGGGCGCCTAGCCTCAATAGCCTCCAGCGTGGCGCGGAGAGCTTGCGTATTGATGACCAACTATTTAGGTATTACAGCCCCTTCAATTTTAAGCAAAGATTCTTAAAGTACATGGAACCAGTAAAGAAAATAGAGGAGGGTTTGAAGGAGCTGTACGACGCGAATACAGGCAAGGTGGAGAGGCAACCGGACGTGGATATATACGACGTGGGGGAGAACTTGGTCATATACATAGACATGCCGGGGATGAGGAAGGAAAATATCAGGGTGAGGGTGTACGACAGATCCATCGAGATCTCCGCGGCGCCTGTCCAGGCCGAGACGGCTGGGAAGCCGCTGAGAAGGGAGCGGATCTCGAACTTCCCCCTCGTGCGGAAGATAGAAGTCCCGTTTAGGCTCAAGGTAGACAGCGCTAGGGCGGTATACAGAGACGGCGTGCTCCAGATAGTGGTGACAAAAGCGGGAGAGTACGGAGTGGCCGAGCTGAAGATAGATTGATTACTCCGGAGGCGGCAACGAAATCGAGAGCAGTTTTGCGTGCTCCGCCGTTATCTCCACCTCTTTGTACTTCTCCGGCTTGGCGGCGTTGCCCACTATCTTGACCCTGTGGAAGAGGAACCTCCTATTTGACACGTCGGCGGTGAAGAGCCTGATCTCGGGCAGGGATGCGAGGTACTCCGCAAGCGCCGCCTCGGCGAGGACGTTGGAGAGCTGTTTAGTGGCGAGCCAGGCCCTCACGTGGATGCCCAGCGCGCCTTTGTAGCCGGCCTCCGCAAGCGCCGCTATGGTCCTCTTGGTGATCTCGGCGACGTAGCTCATCTTCTGCTCGCCGCCAAACGATATGTAGACCATATCGGCGCCGTATTCCACAACCTTCTTGGCTATTTCAGCCTCTCTGCCCTCCTCATATGTAAACACGGCGCCCGTGCCGTCTCTGTAGTTGCCCTTGGAGATGTAAGACGTCATAAGCGCAGCGGCCATGGCGCTACATATCCTGTCTGGGTACGTGATCACCGCGACCTTCTTGTAGCCCTCCAGCAGGTTCTGCCCCACCAGGTAGCCCGTAAGCGATCTTAGGTGGATCTCTTGTTCCAGCGATGCTCTGCTTGCCGTCGCCATGAAGTCGTCCCGACTTCTGTTTTTAAAGCTTAGCCCAGGAGAAGCCGAGGAGCATAACCTCGCCCGTCTGCCTAAGCACGGTGGCCAGGGTGAAGGTCTTCTTCACGCTGTGGCCCAGCCTCCCGCCGCGCGTTATGTCTGTGGCTGAGATGCCCTTGTCGGGTTCTAGAAACACCACGACCATGGGCGCGTGGTCTATCCCGGGGCCCTTCTCGTAGACTGAGAACAAGGCGCCGAATTTGAGCCCGCTCTTGACCACGTAGCCCAGGTCCCGGAAGTATCTGTAGATCTTGTAGATCTCGTCGAAGTTTCTAATCTTCTCTCTGCCGAGCTCCGTAAGCCGCTGGTGCGGCACCTCCCTGCCTTCTTCGTCCACGACTTTTATCTTGCCTCTCTCCGCGAGATACAACGCTTCATACAGCGCAAGGATCAGCGGCGCGTCGACTTTATTCACCTCCTCTCTCTTGACCTTGTCGTAGCCTAGAAACCTCCCGTAGAACCCCTCCCGGTAAAGTCTCCGGGCGAGCTCTATGTCCTCCACGACTACGGCGAGGCCCCTGAGGACTCCGCTCATTTACCTCCTCCTGACCGTCACGACGGTGTTCTCGGCAACGCCTAACGCCCTGAGGTCCTCCGCAGATACGTGCACCTCGCCGCCTGGAACCCTCTCGTCCGGCACCACCCTAAACGCCTTCTTCTTCTCGTGCGAGGAGCCTCCGGGAGCCACTATCTCCACCTCAGCCGGCTTATCAAGAGCCTCATATATATCAGGTGGGAGCTTGACCACGCCCTCCTCAACCCCTTCGGCCGACCGGACCCTGGCTCTGCGCTCCCCCCTCTTCTGCTCCCTCTTCTCCTGCTGAGGCGACAGAAACGGCGGTATCAACAGCTTCCTACCCCTCTCCACGTCCCTGCTCTCACTCATAGCACCACGTGAGGACCAGTTAAAAAACATTACACCGACGTCGCCTTCAGGGCCTCGGCGGCGTCCGAGAAGCCGACCCCACGCTTGACCATGTCCACGAAAGCCGCCACGTCGTCTATCCTCAACCTAACCTGCCTCCTGGTGTCGCGGTCGCGGACAGTCACCGTGCTATCAACAGGCGTCTTCTCGTCTATAGTAACCGCGAGGGGGGTTCCTATCTCGTCGCACGATGCGTATCTACTGCCTATTGTGCCCTCGTCGTCGTATATGACGTAGAAGCCGGCGGCGACAAGTCTCCGCATGAGCCTCCTGCCGATTTCCACGTAGTCTTGCCTCTTGACGATTGGCAGTATACATGCGTTGATCGGCGCCACGTCGGGGGGCAGCCTAAGGTAGACCCTACCCTCCTCCTCCACGACGGCCGATTCCAGCAAGACGTAGAAGATCCTGTCGAGGCCGAAAGACGGCTCCACCACGTGTGGGATGAACTTCTCCAGGTCCGTCTTCCGCCTCTCACTCTTTATGTAAACCATGTCGCGGGTCACCACGTAAGGGCCGACTTCAACCTCCTGCTTGCCGCTTCCAAACGCCTTAACTATTGCAGACTCGTTCTCCTTTATGGCCTTGATCACCTCTCCCATCTTATCGCCGTATCTCCCCCTAATGGCGTTGGGATTCGGATAAAGCCTGACCACCTCCACCTCCCTGGGGGCGAGGAGGCGGCGCTCGAGATACATCTCCTGGCCGCTGTGTCTGCCGTGACCCGACAAGTCGTAGTCGGTGCGGTAGGCGTGGCCAGACACCTCCACCCATCCGAAGCGCTCCGTCAGCACCATCTGGTCGTAGGACTTGGCTGAGTAGTGAGCCCTCTCGTGGGGGAGCTTACCTACGAACTTCTGCCTCTCCAGCGGCACACCCAGCTCCCTCAGAAACTTCGTGGCTAAAGCCATGAAGAAGGTCATCCACTCGTTGGCGTAGCCCCTCTCCACGACCTCCCTGGCGGTTAGCATCAGGGGGTCCGTCTGGCCGCTGGCCACAAGCTCCTCTGGGACTATGGGCACCTCCAGGTTCTCCACCTCGGCGAAGTAGGGGCACTTGGGGTTCTGCGGGTCGAAGAAGAGCTCTATCTCCATCTGGGTGAACTCCCTCAGCCTTATCAACCCGCCGCGTGGGGAGATCTCGTTGCGCGCCACCTTGCCTATCTGCGCTACGCCGAAGGGGTGCCGCCGACCCACGTACTCCGCGAGGCGGGGAAAAGCCACGAACATCCCCTGGGCAGTCTCAGGCCTCAGGTAGCCTGCGTTTTCGCTGTAGGGGCCTATCGTCGTTTTAAACAGGAGGTTAAACGTCTCCACGTCGCCTAGCGGGCCTCCGCAGGCCTGGCACGCGATCTTGTATTCGCCTATGAGACGTTGCAGATCTGCGGCGGACATGCCCTCGGTGGAGATCTTCACCCCCTTCCTCGCCAGCTCCTCCTCCACCAGGTGGTCAGCTCTGTATTTCCTGCCGCATTTGACACACGCCACGACGTAGTCTGTGAAGTGGTCGAGGTGGCCGGAGGCCTTGAAGACCGGCTCAGGCATGACGATGGGGGTCTCGACCTCGATGATGGAATCCTGGTAGGGCAGGACAAAGATCCTCCGCCACTTCTCCACTATGTTGCGCCTTATCAACACCCCAAGCGGCCCGTAGTCGTAGAAGCCGGCTACGCCGCCGTAGATCTCGGAGGAGGGCCAGTACAGCAGCCGACGCTTCACTATCTCATCCAACAGTTCAGCCCGACGCATTGACGCCATTTCACATTAATATTTTAAGTCTTCCCCTCCCACTGCCGTGAAGCCGTTCACCCGCCTGTGGCTGGCATCGCTATATCTGTTTATAATGGGGACCATCTCGCTGGCTTACACGCTGGCGGAGCTGATACTTGGCGTAACCTACGGCAGTCTCTTGGTGACGAGCGACGCCATACATGGATTCATGGACTCGGCGATCGCATATATCTCCGGCTTCGGTCTCTACTACGCCTCGAGGAGGGGTAGGTCCTTCCCTTGGGAGGTCTACCGGCTGGAGAGCCTCTTGACCCTCCTCTCGATCTTGACAGTTCTGAGTCTCTACACGTACATGCTGGCGACCTCCATACGCCTAGAGGGCGAGCCGACGCCCCTCTGGATGACCCTCCTCCTGCTCGCCAGCGGGGCCTTGACCTACCTCATGTATCTCTGGGAGCAACACAACTACCAGATGCTGAAGCTCGAGATCCTCAAGGCGGATGCCCTACATGCCAAGATCGACACCTTGCTCTCCGTGGCGTCCGCCGCCGCGGTGGCCACCAGCAACTTCCTACACGTGCTGGCGGCGGAGGTGCTGGCCATCTTCATGATATACGGCTATGTGCTTTACGAGTTCTCACGCCTCGCGAAAGACGCCGCCTACGGGATCTTGGGAGCCCTATACAGAGACCCCGCGCTCGAGGACAAGATACGGGAGGGCTTGACGGAGCTCGGCAGGCCTATAGACGTGAAGATTAGGCGGGCCGGAAGCTTCCTGGTCGTATACAGCCTCGTCGCCGTGAGCCCAGACATGACGGTGGGCAGGCTCCACGTCCTTAGGTCGAAGGCCATACGGACAATATCGAAGCTCCACCCGCTCATAGTACACGTCGACGTCAAAATCGTGCCGAGGCGCAAAGAGTTTAAACGCGCTGAAAGAAGCCGCCATGCTTAAGACCGCCTGCAGGCAAGACGACGTTAAGCTTTTCGGAGCGCCTATGGAGGACACGTTGAGCTTCAGGCCCGGCACCCGCTTCGCCCCTCAGAAGATCCGCACGGTACTCCTCTACCTTGAGTACACCACTCTGTTTGGCAACGTGGCAGAGCCCATATGCGATCTAGGCGACGTGGAGCTCCTCCAGGGGGCTCCCGCGGAAAACATCGCAAGAATCGAGAGGTTCATACAGAAGGTGGACCCCCCGTTTATCATGGTGGGAGGCGAACACACAGCAACGCTGGCAGCCCTCAACGTAGTTAGGCCCGACACCTACGTGCATATAGACGCTCACTTCGACCTCCGCGACGAGTGGCCGCCGGGCCAGAAGCTCTCCCACGCCACTTTCGCCAGGAGAGCCCACGAGAAGCTGGGCTTCTACGCCATTTTTATAGGCGTGAGGGCATACGACGACGAGGAGCGCAAATACGCAGAAGACGCAGAGTTCTTCGTGATTGAGGGGAGCGACTTCGGTAGAGACGTGGTTTCAGACGCCGTATCCACAGCATCGGGGAGGGTCTACCTCAGCCTCGACATAGACGTGTTGGATCCCTCCGAGGCGCCGGGCGTCGGGACGCCGGAAGCCGGAGGCCTCCCCTTCCGCAAGCTCGAGTACCTACTCGCCGACTTGATGCTCACGCTAAAGCCCGTCGCCGTCGACGTCATGGAGTACTCTCCTCCTAACGATGTGTCTGACGTGACCGCCACGAAGGCTGTGAGGACGATTATGCACATGGCGGCGTTGTTGAGGAGGTAGTCAGCCAGTACGCCTCTCGTCATACTCAGCCGCGAGCTACCACATCACAAGAGACAAGACACACACTTTAAAATCTCTTACAGAGCTAAAGCCGTGAGGGCGTTGATGATAGGCCGCTTCCAGCCGTTACACTGGGGCCACGTGAAGCTTGCGGAGTGGCTACTAGCTCACTACGACGAGGTCGTGGTGGCGATAGGCTCCGCCGACAAGGCGCTCACCTTCGATAACCCCTTCACGCCGGGGGAGCGGCTTGAGATGTTTAGGCGCCACTTCGGCGGGAACTGTCGCCTCCTCTACTGCGCGGTGCCCGACACAAACGGCCCCACGAGTCTCTGGGGCGCATATCTAAGGCACTGGTGCCCGCCGCATCACGTAGTGTACTCCAACAACCCTTGGGTAGCCGCCGCCTTGACGTACTGGGGCGTCGAGGTCAGAAGCCACCCAGCCTTCGGCGACTACTCAGCCACAGCCGTGAGACAGGCCATGGCCCAGGGAGATACGCGGTGGAGGGAGATGGTGCCGCCCGCGGTCGCGACATATATCGAGGAGATAGGAGGCGTCGCCAGGTTGCAACAACTGGCAAACTTTATAAAGAGGTGAGGTGTATGCGCCGTGGTGGAGGAGCGAAAACTCTACGTATGTATGCGTTGCGGCAGGGTGTTCTCCAAGTCTGAGATGGAGATACTGCCCGGCATTAGGTGCCCCTACTGCAACTTCAAGATCATAATGAAGGTGAGGAGCCCCATGGTGAAGAGGATCCCGGCGATCTAATGGCGACAGACTTCTCCCAAGTAGCTGAGCAGTTCAGCAAGTCAAAACTCGCCGAGGCGCTCAGGGTGGAGGTAGCTGGCAACCGGTTGCTCATAGACGTGGAGACCGGGAGGGTCAGGGGGTATTTCATAGCAGTGAGACGGGGCAGGCTGAGGATGCGCATAGACGGCTTCACCGTCGTCTGGGACCCCGAGACAGACACCGTCGTGTGGGCGGGCGGCCGAGGCGTTTAGCTACTCAACGCCCCACTTGCCCGTCGCTCTGTACCTCCACATGGCTGACTTAGCCGCGTAGAGCACCAGTGCATAAAACGCAACCGCCACGGCAACCCCAAGAGCCAGCGTGGTGGGCGGATCGGCAAGCCACACGCCGGTTGCGGAGTAAACCACCGGCGCTATGACGTAGTGGAAAGGCGATAGGAGGAAGAACTGGGCAACTTCAGGCGGCATGGCTGTCGGCGGTATCATCCCTCCAGACAGCGGAACCGCCCACTGCAGAGCGTTAGCAACGAAGTTGGGGTTCCTCAGCCTTATGAAGAGGAAGGTAAACAGCGACACCAACAAAGCCGCGGCAGTTACAAAGATCACAAACGCCGCGGCGAAGTAGACGGGTTGCGCCAAAGGCGGAAATTCGCCGAGCAACAGATAGTAAATCCCCAGCAGAATCAAGACCCCCGGCGCGGCGACGGCGGAATACGTGAGGGAGACCGCGAAGAGGTGCGTATGCACCTTCACGGGCGAGGTGGCGACGTAGTCCACAACGCCGGTTCTAACAAGCGTGTTAAACACGGCGGCTCCCCAGGTCTGCTCCGAGAAGATTAGGAAAACCGCCATGCCCCAGAACAGGTAGCGGGCAGTCTGCGATATGTCGCCGCTGTACCACGCAATGGCGAGTACCACAACCACGAGCCACATGGCTGTAGACAGCATGCTCGCCACGAAGAACGACAGCGGCCTGAAACTAAGCCGCGTAATGAGCCAGAGCTCGCGGAGCAGGTCACCAGGCATGGTAAAGCCCAGACCTCCTGAGCCTCCTCATAAGGAGACCCCACACGGCGAGCCCGAGGGCGAAGTATACAAAGTAGCCCATCAACAAGCCGAACTGCCGGAGTGGGGCTTGAAGGCTCAGCGCCACGGATCTGGCGAACTCGGCCCACACGGCAAAGGGGAGGAGGAGGGAAAGCACTTGGAGGACCTCCGGGAAGACGGTCACCGGATACAACACACCGCCGAAAAACACCACAGCGACGTTGAATATCGTGGAGAGAGGCGTCGGGTTCCGGATAGACGGCAGGAAGTAGGCCAGCGCCAACGTGAGCCCCACGACGGGCAGAGAAGTCACAGCGGCGACGGCCATGGCAAGCAACGTCGCCAAGGCAAAGAGAGGCCCCTTCAGGGCTACGATGATAAACGCCGCTATCACCGCAGCGCCAAGGCCCACGACGACTAGCTCAACTAGGTAAAACGCCAGAAGAACGGCAAGAGGTCTGGAGGGCGACGCCGCGAGGTACTCCAGCTGGCCGCCGGACGTCACCATGTACATGTTCCACAGTATGTTAGACGACGCTGACTGCGCCACCACAAGCAACATCATGCCCACAAGCTGGTAGAGGAACTTGTCGAGGTCGGCCCTGCCGCCGGTTGCCGCCCAGCCCCCGAGGTAGAAAAGCGCCGCGAAGAAGGGCACGAGCATAGATACGGAGAGGAGCACGCCGTACTGCCGCAGGTTGAGCCTCAAGGCGAGGTAGAGGCCGGCCCTCATACATCCCCCAGGGTCTTAACCACGACCTCCTCCAGCGGCGGCTCCCTGACGTAAGCCTCCAACACCTCGCAACCAGACTCAACAGCCTCCCTCACAAGCAGGGCGAGCTCCCTCCCATCGCCGCTTTTAGACAGCGTCTTCTCCTCGCCGTTGCACGCGGCCCTCACGACGGCCGCCGGCTGGAAGCCCAGCTTCTGCTTAAGGACATCCGGCGGCCCCCTTGCAATTATCCGGCCCCCCACAATCAGCGCCACGTCGTCGGAAAGCTCCTCCACCTCGTACAGGTTGTGAGAGGTGAAGAGGATGGTCCTCCCCTCCCTCTTCAACCCCTTTATCAACTCCCTCACCCTCCGCGCCCCCACGGGGTCTATGCCTACCGTCGGCTCGTCAAGAAGCAGAAACTCCGGGTTGTTCACAAGCGCCTTGGCCAGCCCCAGCCTCGCCTTCATCCCCGTGCTGTACTCCTCAAAAGGCCTATGCCTCGCCTCCAACAGCCCCACCAGCTCCAGCAACTCCTCCGCACGCCGACGGGCCTCGCGGCGGCTCAGCCCATACAACATGCCGTAGTACACCAAGTTCTCCAGCCCCGAAAGCCTGCCGAAGAAGCCCTTGTCGGGATACAGCATAAGACCCACCATACGCCTTACCTTCTCGGCCTCCCTGACGACGTCGAAACCCCCCACCTCGGCCCGCCCCTCATCTGGGGCGAGGAGAGTGGAGAAGATCCTCACAAGCGTCGTCTTCCCCGCCCCGTTAGGACCCACAAGAGACAACAGACGCCCTCTATCAATAGAGATGTTCACCCCCCTCAACGCGTCGACGACCTTGGGACGAGACCTGAAAAGACCCGCCCTCTCCCTAGTCACAAACCTCTTACGTATATCAACCCCAACCACGAAACCCATGCCCAAAACTCCGCCCCAAGATATAAGCCTTCCCGTAGAGGCAACCCTACAAGGAAGGCGGAACTCTGTAAATCCGGCTTTACACGACGACAAACTTAAAAATCCTCTCCAAAACACACCACGGGGCCCGTAGTCTAGCGGTATGATGCCCAGCCGCGCAGGCCCGGACGTCCAGGGCCCCGCGGCGCATAAGCCTTACAAGGCACACCCGCAACACGCCTAAGAGCGCGGGTGGCCCCGGGTTCGAATCCCGGCGGGCCCATCCACGTCTCGTCTTGAGAAAACTTAAAAGAACCGTTGTTTGCCCAGTCGGGGGCCGTAGTCTAGCCTGGTAGGATGCGTGGCTTGGGACCGCGTCACGGCGAGTTCCCACGTGATCCCGGGAGGGTAGACCCCCGGGACTTCGAATCCCGGCGGCCCCACCATAGTTCTTTTTACCACCTCTGCGTCGGATTTTGCCGCATGAATGCGCGCCGTAGCCGACTGTGTCCATAAAGTCCGCTTCGTTTTACACGGCGGCGCATATATTTTTATCTAGGTTCTTCCGGAAGGGCTGTGTACATCTTTGACCTAGACGGCACCTTGGTGGAGTCGGTGGACGCCCACGTGGCGGCGTGGCTGGAGGCCCTCAGATACTTCGGCATTGAGGCGAGGTATGAGGAGGTTAGGCCTCTCATGGGTCTGCCTGCGCGGGACATAGCGGAGCGTCTGTTGCCGGGGTGGGCGGTTGAGCTCGCCGCATTGAAAAACCAACTCTTCCTCGAGAAGTACCTAGTCCTCGTCCGCCCCTACGAGGACGCGGAGGTGTTGAGGCAGATGCCAAGGCCCATCGCCGTAGTCACCTCCTCAAGCGGCTACGTGGCCAGGAAGGTGCTCGAGGCCGCGGGCCTCGCTAATTTTGTGGACTTAGTAGTCGGCGGCGACGAGGTGCCCAGGGGAAAGCCGGCGCCGGATCCCCTCTACGTGGTTAGCCGATACTTCTCCGTAGATGTGAGGGATATGGTGGTGGTCGGCGACTCAGACTACGACATGGAGATGGCCGAGAGGGCAGGCGCCGTGGGGATATGCATAGCGAGGCGAAGCCCCTGCAACAAGGCCAGAAAGGTCATAACAAGCCTCCGCCAGCTCCTCACCCCGTAGCTGTTTTTATCACGTGAGGGGGTGCGGTGCTTGTGGAGGAGGTTCTGTTGTTGTTGGTGGCTGTGGCGCTTATTAGCGCGTTTGCGCTTACTGTCACCGGCGTGGTGCAGGGCGCGGTAAACCAGATACTAGGCTTCAAAAACTCCACCAACAACATCCTAGACCAACTGATAAACGCCGTGAGACAACTAATCGGGATCTAAACTTCGCATTTAGAAGAATTCCACGGAGACGCTGGCGGGCCCGGTGGGATTCGAACCCACGACCTACGGGTTAAAAGCCTCGGCGGACCGGGTGGCTGGGTCCTCCGCCGCTCTAACCGGGCTGAGCTACGGGCCCGGTCTGGTTTTCATCATGTGGCGCTATTTAAACTTTTTCTTCTTGAAGTAGCTGTTTAAACCGTAGGGCGTCTTGGCGCATGTGGACGTTGTTGAACATTACGTAGACTGCGTCTGCCTTGAGGTTTCTCACGGCGTCGGCGAGTCTGTGGAGATCGTCCTCTGTGTACTTGTAGCGGTAGTTGACCTCGCCTTTTCCCAGCCCGTGTAGTCTGAAGTACTGAAGCGTGGAGGGTGGCGGGTCTCTCTTTAGGGGATCTACCGTTATTACTACGCCGAGTTCGGCCACCTTCTGTATCAAGCGGGGGTCTTTGTAGGTTTCGCCGCGGGGCTCCCAGGCCAGCCTCCACCTGCCTGTTATGGAGGCGAAAAAGTCGTAGATGTGGGGCTCAGGTTTTAGGCTCGGCGGCGTCTGGAAGACCAGCACCTCCGGCCGTAGGGGGCTTACCGCCTCTGCGAACTGTTGCCACAGGTCGAGGTTCTCCTTTGTGGGCTTGAGGAGGCCGTGTCTCTCGCTGGGCTTGAAGCCTCTTGTCTTTTTGAAGGTGGGGCTGGTCGGCGGGTGCGTCAGGCCTTGGAAGACCTTTGCAGTGAAGTGGAAGTGGGGCGCCTCTCTGCGGAGTTGCGCCATTTTGTCGGGGTTCGGCAGGTTGTAGAAGGTTTCCTGTAGCTCCACGGCGTCGAGGGCGCTGTATATGGTTTTTCTGGAGGTGGGGAACCCGCAGGTCCCCACTAACACCTGCATGTGTCTACTGGTTTCTTATATTTATAAGGGTGTGTAGCTGTGGAGGGGAGGTCGATCTACTCGGGTGCTCAGAGCTGTTACGCCATAACGGAGGGTATGTATGTGGAGGGCGGGAGGATGGACCTGGCTAAGGCCGCCGCGCACCTCTACCTCCACATGAGGGACCTCGAGAGGGGCTTCACCTACGACCACGAGTGCAGACGCGTGAAGATGACGCCGGAGCTCTTCGAGGCTAGGTCCAAGTTCCTCGTCAAGATCTGCAGAAAACAGGAAGGGTCTGACTGCAAAGAGATCGAGAAGCTTGTGGACTATGTGTTGAAAAGGTTTGAGCTACCTCCCTGGGCTCTGGAGCTGGCGAGGCGGAAGATTGTGAAGATATCTCGGCTTTTCTAAAAACATTTTTATACTCCCTCCAAACTGGGTGTAATGGACGAGAAGAAGAGGCAGAATATTGAGGAGAATCTTCAAAGACTTCCTGTGGATTACACGGAGGAGGAGGGGGAGATAGTGGTGAGGGTGGGCAAGGGGAGGAGGCTCCCCGAGTCTCAGTTCAGAGCCACAATTAACGAGCTTAAGAAGATGGGTTTCAAGTTCGACCCTGACACGAAGACTTGGAGGAAGCGGAGTTAAAGATCTACGTAAATCTCGCCTTGTTTTCCCCAGCCCCTCGCCATGGCCTTTGTGTTGTAGGCGTAGGCCGGGTTGCCCCTGGCGTCTAGCCCAATTA